>Ga0335081_10000923_pt1 | contig 47107 bp, 35 predicted proteins | sample Lox_Sample_35_FD_206713 | JGI IMG/M metagenome (GOLD analysis project Ga0335081, IMG submission 206713) | Soil microbial communities from Loxahatchee National Wildlife Refuge, Florida, United States - Lox_Sample_3.5 | ecosystem: Environmental > Terrestrial > Soil > Wetlands | place: USA... | reverse complement strand
GCCCCCGCTGGCAACCGGGCGCAGGCGGCATGTGTCTCCACACCATCCTGATCGATCCCAGCAACCCCTCGCGAATCTTCATTGCCATTTCCGCCGCGGGCGTCTTCCGCACCGAAGACGCCGGCAAAACCTGGGAGCCGATCAATCGCGGATTGAAATCTGAATTCCTGCCGGATCAGACCGCCGAGGTCGGCCACTGCGTTCATCGCATCGCTCTGCACCGTTCGCGCCCCTCCGTGCTGTTCATGCAGAAGCACTGGGACGTGATGCGCAGCGACAACGCAGGCGATTCCTGGCAGGAGGTCAGCGGCAACCTTCCGACCGATTTCGGGTTCGTGATCGACGTGCACGCGCACGAGCCGGAAACCATCTACGTGGTCCCCATCAAGAGCGACCGCGAACACTTTCCGCCGGATGGCAAGCTGCGCGTGTATCGCAGCCGCACGGGCGGCAATGAGTGGGAAGAGCTCACCAAAGGCCTGCCGCAGAGCGACTGCTACGTCAACGTGCTGCGCGATGCCATGGCTATCGACTCGCTGGATAAATGCGGCGTGTATTTCGGCACCACCGGCGGGCAGGTATATGCTTCGGCGGACGCCGGCGATAGTTGGGCGCCGATCGCCCGCGATCTCCCTGCCGTCTTATCCGTCGAGGTCCAGACACTGCCGTGATCTGCGTCGAGCTGCCGGGACATTTACGGACGCTGGCCAAGGTCAACAGTGCTGTGCAGGTTGAGGTCGAGGGGTCAGTGACCATTCGCTCGATTCTCGATGCGCTGGAGACGGCCTATCCAACTCTGCGCGGAACGGTGCGGGATCACGTTACCGGCGAACGGCGGCCGTATGTACGATTCTTCGCCTGCGAGCAGGATTGGTCCCATGAGCCTGCGGACAAGCCACTGCCGGATGCCGTAGCATCGGGCAAGGAGCCGCTGTTGATCGTGGGGGCGATAGCCGGAGGCTAATTACAAGGAGGAGTGGAGAAGCATGAAAGGCATCACAACCTATCTGAACTTTGATGGCAACTGTCGCGAAGCCATGGAATTTTATGGAAAATGCCTGGGAGGCGACCTCCGGATCAACAGGTTTGCCGATATGCCCGGGAACTTGCCGCCTGATACCGGTGACCGCGTGATGCACGCGCAGTTAACGAACGGAGCGCGGACCCTGATGGCGTCAGACACTATGCCCGGGATGCCGTTTCAAGTGGGCAACAATTTCTCCATCGCCATCGAGTGTGAGAGCATCGCTGAAATCGACAAACTCTTCGCAGTGCTCGGCGAAAAGGGCAAGGTTGGTATGCCCTTGCAGGACACCAACTGGGGCGCCCGTTTTGGCATGCTGACGGATCAGTTCGGCGTGCGGTGGATGTTTAACTACGAACATCCCAAGCGGTAAGCGGTAGGGCAGTCCGTCGCCTTTTGCGGCCTGCCGGCTACTTCAGGTCGAACTCGGTAACGCGCTTGGCGGTCTTGCCGGAATTGTCCATCGCGCTCATTTCCAGCGTGTAGGCGCCGGGCGTGAGCTTGTCCACCGGGATTCGTTCCGCGAGCCGAATTACCGGGTTCCCCGCGTCTTTGGGCAGGTCGAGCCGCATGATTCCGGTGTCTTCTTTCTGCTCACCGGTCTTGCGGTCCAGTACCCGAAGTTGGATCGCCACCACCAGGGGATTTTTCGGATCGGGCGTAGTCAGAAGGGGCTCGTAAACCTCGCAATAAAATAGCGGCGGCTGCGAGGTGCCGAATTGATTGGAGCCGGTCGGGATCACGCGCACGTTGTTGGCAATCAGCGGCGTTTTATCTTCGAGCAGCGCCGCGTCCAGTCCCAGTCCCATCGAGTTCGCGCCCGCCACCTGCCGGCTCAGCGCAATACTGCTCACCGCGAACTGGTTGCCCTTATACGGTTCCACAGTTAAGGGCACTTCCAGTTTTCCAAAGTTCTCGCCACCCGAGCTAAAAACCACTTTCAGGTTGTACTTGCCGGCCGCCACGTCGAACTGGTTTTCATAATGGTAGGGCTGGCCCTGAAATTCCTCTACTTCCTTCTTGCCCGGGAAATCGAGAGTCACCGTGTCGCTGAAACGCGCCCCCACGCTGCCATCCGGCAGATACGCGATTCCGAGCACATTCAAAGCCGCGTGCATCTTCCCCTTTTCCTTCTCGAACTTCAGGTTTTTCGTGGCGATCTCCATGGCGACATTGACGCGCGCCACATCCGGGGAGGTGTAGAAGAAAGGCACCTGCAAGGCCGCGGTGACATCGCCAGACTGCGAGGCCCCGGCACGGTTTTCCAGTTCCTTTTCGATCGGATTGCCTTTCAGCAGGTCGCGCGGCTTGGCATTGCAGTATCCGGTTCGGGAGCGGACGTTCGTGCCTCCGCGATCCACCTTGACGCGCAGCACATGGCAGCTTCCCTCGGCTGCCTCCGGCGGCGTGTAGCCCAGCAGATAGAACTCGTTCTGTTCGCGCCCGATCTTCTGCAACCCCGCCAGCAGGTCGTTGCTGTTCTCAATGACAAAACCGCCGGTGCCATCGGCCAGCATGTGCATGATCTGTTGATTCTCGACGCCGCTTTCCGGGATTTTGGGGATGAGGTCGCGCGATTGGTTATACGGACCCGGCAACCCGAGCGGGTTCGTGGGCATGGTCCCACCGCCATAAGCCGGAGCTGCACCGCGGCCACCAACCGCGCCCGGGGTACCACCGGTGATCCCGCCGCGGCCGCCCGCGCCCGGGGTACCACCGGTTGGCCCGCCAGTAGGCCCGCCGGCACGGCCGCCGCCGCTGATACCGCCACCCGGCGCGCCGCCGCCGGCGCGCCCACCACCACCGCCTGCTCCGCCACCAGCACCAGTTCCACCACCACCGCCGCCTCTCTGGAAGGAGGAGGCCATCGGCGAATAGGCGGCTGGTTGGAAAATCTCGCCCAGGCCGCTCAATGCGCGAAATGGATGAAATCGCGGCGCGTGCAAGGAGGCCACGGGAACGCCTGAGATCAAGCCGCGGATGTCGATCGGGTAGATGGCCACGTTGGCGCGGTTGCAGGCGTCCAGCGTCGCCGTTACCTCGGCCAGTTGATCGGGGCCGATGGGCATCCCGCCGGTCAGCATCACCACGATCTTCCGCCCAGGTATGGTGCCCAGGTTCTTGGCCAGGTTACGCAGCGCCAGGATCGGACCGCGGATCGCAAAATCCTGCGCCGCGCCTCCTAAACTCGGTGTACCCAGCGGCGAGGCAGAACCGCCCGCAGAAGCGTCTGCAATCAAATCGCCCGTGGACGAGAAGTTCATCGCCGTCACGGCTTTTTTCAGGCGTTCCGCATCGTCGGTAAAGTTTTGCGTGATCCGCAGAGTGCCCGTGAAATTGACTACCGCGATCATGCGGTTGGCGCCCGCATTGGTTTCGATGAAACGCGCCGCCGCCGCGCGCGCGCGCGCCTGGTTCCCCGAGTCAATGGTGGTCGTATCAAAGAACAAAACCATGAAGTGCTTCTGCGCTTTGTCGGCAGCGTTGGCGCCGGCCTCGAAGGAAAAGCTCGTGATCTTCTGCTCTTTGCTGTCCTCGTAAACCTTGAAGTCTTTGGCGTTGAGATCTTTGATGTACTCGCCCTTTTTGTCGGTCACCACCGTATCCACCAGAACCACGCGGGTTTCGGTTTTGATGACGACGCCGGATTGCGGCGCGGGCTCCTGCCCCCGCAGTCCGGTTGTCAGGCACACCACAGCCAAAAACATCCCATAGCGAATCTTCACGACCACACCTCCGTCAAGGAATCCGGACGGCGCCGTTTCGGGCCGTCATCATTTGCCCCTCGGAATCTCTCACCACCAGCCGAACCGAGTAATCACCCGGCATCAAATCGAAATTGCTCTTCACGCTGATTCCCGAGGTGGGCAGCTTCTGCATCGTCTCGTCGCGCAGTTTCATGTCGACCGTTTTTTCGATGCCGCTAATATAGTTCCCATTGCTGTCGAAGAGCCCCGCGACCACGGTCAACGTGTCCAGGTTCCGCCCTTCGGCTTTTCGAAAATGCAGCGGCCGCAGGTCCACGCGCGCAATCACCGAGAGCTTCGCGTTCACCTCGTTCGATTTGAAAAATTGCAAATTCAAATCCACCGGAATATCGCGTTGTTCATCGCGCGAGAACAGAGCTTCCCGCACCTCTGCCTTGGCGTTCTCCGTGGGGTCGGCTGCATGTAGGGGAGCGTAGTAGCCGCGGCGTACCTGCAGCGAGAGTCCAGGCGGGTTCTTCACCACAACCTTCAGCCCATGATAAGCGCCGTCGTACTTCAGATTTTGCGGCGAGAAGCCCAGCACATAAATGAATTCGGGCTGCTTCGTCAACTTCTGGAAGCCGCCGGCCAAATCGTTGTTGTGGCGGAAGAACGAACCGGCCGTGGCGTCGGCGAGCTCAGCCATGACGTCCTCATTGGCCGTGGCGGACGCCAACTGATATTGCGACTTGAACCCCGGCATCGTGCCCGGATTCGCAACCGGCGTGCTGGCATCTCCACCGGGGACGACCGTGTACAGGCCGCGGGCATCCAGCGAGTTGATGGTTACATTCGCTTTGATGGCACGATCGATCAGTTCGCTCTCCGTCAGCCGATAGTTCAGGGTCACCATGAACCCGCCCGAAATCAAAACGATATTCCGGCTGCCCGGCGCGGCGGTCAGCCGGCGCACGACAGTCTCCAACACCCCCAGCGCCAACTGGTTTTCGTATTCCCCGGCATTCATCACGCGTTCCGCCGTAGTGCGCGACACAGCCTCGGCTTGCGCCTGGAGCGCGGCCATCATTGCGGCGCTTGCGCTGGCCCCCGGTGGCGGCGGATTGCAACCTATATATTCGGAGACAGCCGCCGCCAGGGCCTGCGTATCGTTTTTGTTATAGATCAGGTCGGCTTGGTAGAAATCGATATCCGGGCATTCCTGGGCGCCGGGCCGCATCGGGCTCGTCCACGGAAGAATGTGGTTCATCGCCGTGAAAAGCAGGTCGCGGTCATTGGTGAAATCCTGACGGACCCGCCCGGAGGTTGTGAAAATGCCCACGCGCGTAGCAGGCGTAAGCGAGTCGCTCAGCTGTTTCTCGGCGGCGGCGCGCGCCTGTTCCAAATCGCCGATGGCCAGGTGAATATCGTCGAATACGTACGCGATGAAGCGATCGGGCAGCGGTGGCAGCGGTTTGGACGGATCGGCCGGCTGCGCGCCACCGGCCGGATCATCCTGAGGGGTGGCGGTGACCGATGCCGTGATCGGGCTCGCCAGAGTCTCCACCGAAAACCGGGTGATGACTTGCGCCTTGTTCTTGTCGAACAGCTGGAAATCGTCCTTGGCGAGGGTGCCGAGCGCGCGGCCCTCACGATCGCGAGCCACCACCGGGACCAGAACCAAATTCACACCCGTCCGAAACGTGGCGGTTTCATCGCGCGTGCTGAGCTCGGGAGCATTACTGGGGACAGCACTGGGAACAGCGCCGGCGGATGGCTGGGTTTGCGCCGCGGCGGGCAATGTGGCCATCGCTCCGAGCAGCACAAGGTCGGTCAATCGGCGGGACCGCAAAGCCATATCTGGGCCGTTCTGGCCATTCTACTCTTTCTGAGTGGCGGGGCGCTTGCGGTGATTGCCAGCGTGGGGGCGGGCCTTCCGGCCCGCCGCCGGGCTTCTGCCCGGCGCCTGGACTTTCGACATTCCCCACAGGCCTACAGGTAGCGTCCAGGTCTGTCAGGCGCAGACCCCGCTTGGGGCCGGGTCTGTCGACGTCGCCTTTCAGCGGTCTGCCATCGGACAGACGACGCAAAGCGATTCGAAAAGGCACCGCTCCTTTTAGTCGCAGCTCGGTATGCGTTCCGTTTCCGAGACGCAACCGTGTCAAGGAATCCGGATAACCCCATTACGCGCCGTCATCATCTCACCTTCGGTATCCCTCACCACCACCCGAACCGAATAATCGCCCGGCGCCAGATCGAAATTGCTCCTCACGCTGATGCCCGACGCCGGGAGCTTCGCCAGCGTCTCATCGAACAATCTGATGTCGAGTGTGCTTTCGATCGCACTGATATACGTCCCATTCCGGTCGAAAAGCCCCGCGACGATCTTCAAAGTATCGAGATTTCGCCCGTCGGCCTTGCGAAAATGCAGGGGCCTGAGGTCTACCCGCGCAATCACCGCAAGCCTGGCGTTCCCCTCGCTGGATTTGAAGAACTGAAGGTTGAGATCGACCGGAATGTCGCGTTGTTCCTCGCGCGAAAAGAGTGCTTCCCGCAACTCATCTAACACGGCTTCCTTAGGGTCGGCGGAATGCCGCGGAGCATAATAGCCGCGGCGTACCTGAAGCGCCAGCCCGGGCGGGTTCTTCACCTCGACTTTCAAGCCGTGAAAGCTGCCATCGTACTTCAGATTCTGCGGCGAAAATCCCAACACGTAGACAACGTCCGGCTGCCTGGTCAATTGCGCGAGGCCTGCGTCGAGCGCGTTACTGTGCCGGAAGAACGCGCCGCCCGTGCCTTCGGCGAGCTCGGACAGGAGGTCCTCTTTCGCCGTATTGGAAATCGATTCATATTGGATTGCCAGGGCCAGTTCATTACCGGGTATCCCCGGAAGAGCTCTGCTGGCGTCGCCTCCCGGCGGTGCGGCGTATAGGCCGCGAGCATCGAGTGCGTTGATCGTCACATTGGCCTTGATGGCTTTATCGATCAGTGCGTCTTCCGTGCTGCGATATAGACCGGTTAACTCGAAACCCGAAGAAATCAAGACGATGTTCCGGCTCCCCGGTGTGGCCGCCAACCGCTGTACCACGTCCTCAAGCAACTTAAGTGTCGCTTGGATTTCGTATTCCTCGCCATTCAAAACCCTTTGGGCAATAAGGCGCGCCTCGTTCATCGCTTCCTGAGGGCTCAAGATGGGATTGCAGGCCTGGATTTGATCCGCAGCCAGCTTGAGCGCCTCCGCATCGCCATTATTGATAATCAGGTTGGCTTGGTAGAGAGTCATACTCGGGCAGTCTTTGTTGTCGGATAACGCCGGGTTCGGCGCAGGGACGATACGGTCAATAGTCGCTTGCAGCAGATCACGATCATTCGTAAAATCCTGCCGGATCCGCCCCGAAGTGGTGAATACTGCTACCCGAGTCAACGGCGTCAATAACCCGCTGAATTGACTCACAGCGGCTGTACGGGCCCGTGCCAGATCGCCGAAGCTCAAATGAACGTCGTCAAACACGTATGCGACGAAGCGATCGGGCAAGGTTGGGAGCGGCTTCGACGCCTCAGCCAGCGCCGGCTGCTCCTTCGCCGCGCCATCCGCAGGCGCGGTAACCGGGTGGGTGAGGCTTTCCGCTGAGAACCGGGTGATGACTACCGGCTTGCCCTTGTCGAAGAGTTGAAAGTCTTCTTTGTGGAGCGTGCCGACGATACGACCTTCGCCATCGCGCACCACCACCGGCACCAGCACCAGGTTCACCCCGGCGCGAAACCGCGCCGGTTCTTCGCGCGTGCTGATCTCGGGAGCGTTCGCGGGGATACCACCAGCGAGTGCCGGCGATTGCGCTGCGGCGGGAGCGGTCACCATCGCTCGAAACAGCAGAAGGGCGGCCAGTCCGTGGCGCCGCAAAGACATGTGGTCCGTAATCGCCATTCTACTCTTCCCGCTTCAGACGCACTGGACCGGTCCCGTGTTTCGCGGGACACCAAAAAGCCCGGCGCAGATCTGCGCCGATTTTTGACCGGTCCAGAGGACTTAGGGTTAATTCCCCGCGCATTCTGCGCCGTCGGCCTCGCCCGCGTTCCTACACGGATTCGAGCGTCAGTGGTTTGGGCTGCTTGCCATCCACATCACTGATCCCGAATTCCTGCGCGATCGCCGCGCCTACCAGCACCTGGCCGGTGCGCGTCATCAGATTCGGCGCTCCAGCCAATGCCGCAATCACCCGGCCGCTAAACTCCGGGCTCTCGCTGTTCGACAGATCCAGCCAGCCGCCCGCCGCGGCTTCGAGCACCGCCTCGGTCCGCACCAAACCGGGGTAGAGCGACACCACCGCTACGCCGTGCGGCCGCAGCTCGTGGGCCATATCCGCAGTCATCTTGTCCACGGCGGCTTTGGCCACGCCGTAAATCACGTTGCCGATGTGCTTTTGCGCGGCCCAGAAGCTGATGTTGACGATCAAGCCGCGGCGTCGCGGCGCCATCATCCGCGCGGCGAGCGCGGACGTTACGAAGGCGGCGCGGACGCCCGCGTCCATCATGCTGGTCCAGCGGTCGATGGGCTGCTCCCAAAATGGCTTCGCCCAGGTGAAGACTCCGTCTTCCATCATGCGCTCGTAACCGCCCCACGCCGAGTTGACGAGCACGTCCAAACCAGCGGACTCCGCGGCGATGCGCGCGAAAACGGCGGCGGTCTCCTCATCACGCAGATGATCGCACGGCACCCGAATCACGGCATCGGGAAGCGCTGCTCGGGCGATGGTGCGGCCGGTGGCATAGACGTGGAAGCCGGCTTCGGCCAAGGCGATCGAAATTCCCCGCCCTACCCCGCGGCTTGCTCCCGTGACGAGGGCAATCGGCATCCCAGAATTCTCGAGGAAATGAATCGGTTTGTCAAAACGGCCAGTGGGAAAAAATGTCTCAAGAAACCTCTCCCCAGACCGATAAGGCTAAAAGAGAACCAGGTCCAGTTTCTCGAATCGATGGGAATTTGGTCGACCCCCGAACGGACGAAGAATCTGTTGGGCCTCCTCCGGCGGCTCGTGCAGGAAATGGCACGCCAGGTGGTGGTGGCCAATCCGCACGTCCATTCCACGCTGCAAAAAGACATCAAGCTGGTGTTGCACCAGATGGACGCCGCGGAAGATCCCAGCCAGCCGGTCGAGTCGGCTTTGCGCCTGGTGCGCGACTACAACCTGGGATTGGCGGAGGTGATCCGCAACGTGACCGGCGCCATGCCCCAGATGCTGTCCCGGTTTACTTCCTCGCTCGAACTGGTCCAATCGAGCAGCGAAAACATGCTGCGCCGCCTCGATCAGTTCCAACAATCTTTGGCTTCGATCAAGGACAAGTCCGATCTCGAGAGCGTTCGCCGCGACTTGACTGCCTGGCTCGACACCGCGCGCTTCGACACATTAGAACAAAGCACAACGGTCAGCGAGGGTATCCGGCAGTTCATCGGGGAGTGCCAGGAAGTGGTGGAGAAGAGTACGGAGACCGGGGGCCTGCACCTGGGGCCCGGAACCAGCGCTGAGAGTCTCGACCCGCTCACCGGTCTGCCCGGCCGCGATTCCGCCGAAGCCATGCTGGAGCGTTTGGTAACGCAGAAATATTCCTACGCCGCCATTTTTGATCTGGATCGTGTGCAGACGATCCGTACCCGCTATGGGCTGCGCGGACGCGATCAGCTCATTATCGAGTTCAGTCACTTCCTGGCCAAGACTCTGTGCAACAGCGACAGCCTCTTCCGCTGGACGGAGTCGTCGTTCCTGGGAGTGGTGCCCCAGAGCTCCGCCACGCAGGAGACAGTCCGGGTGGAGGACCTGCGAAAACTCGCGCTGACGCGGCATGTCTGCGATCTGGAATTCGGCGGCCGCACCGCCCTTGTCCCCATCACGTTCCGCTACAAGCTTTGGTACGCTTCGGGCCTGGCCGCGGGATCGCTGCTCGAGGAGATTGACTCGTTCGTGGTGCAGCAGGCCACGGCGAATGCACCGGGGCCGTCAGCGTCTGCGACAGCGCCTGCGCCCGCCCCTTCCGCGGCGCCCGAAACATCGTCCGAACCAGCGCCCGCTGCGTCATCGTGAGCTGCCGGACTATAAGCCGGTTTCTGTACCCTTGCGGGCAGCAGTCATTCCTCTGGGCCGTTCATTACTGAACGGCTCAAGCGACCTACCCGGGAGTGAAGCGGGGCGGGCCGCCCCTCCTCCCCTATTTGGTCTTGCTCCGCGTGGGGTTTACCCTGCCGGTGCGATTACTCGCACCGCGGTGCGCTCTTACCGCACCATTTCACCCTTACCCTGTTGCCAGGGCGGTATATTTTCTGTGGCACTTTCCGTATCTGTCGCCAGACCCCGGCCGTTAGCCGGCACGCTGCCCTGTGGAGACCGGACTTTCCTCCCCCAGCGCCACCAAAGCAACGCCGGGAGCGACTGCCCGTCCGGCAACTCACGTTTCGATTGTCGCATTTTGCCGGATATGTACGGAGCGATACGGGAAACAACGATAAGCCTAATCCAGTCTTGTAGATAACGGGAAGGTGAAGTGTATTCTAGAAATACTGCGCGCGAAGGCTCAACCTGCTTGAACCTTCCTCCGGGAAGTCTCGGTTTCTCCCGGTACGCTGTGGGAAGAACGCGGCCGCTTCAAAGCTTAGGGGTGCGGTCCGTTTCTTTGGCGAGTTTCGGTTTTCAAAGCACAAGTGGCTCACGTTGAGGAGAAGAGAAACCAATGAAGAAACTGGCAGCGATAGGTGCGCTCGGCCTGATTGCGTCCTGGATTTTCGCCCAGGGGCTCACACCCCCGGGCGGCCAGGCCAAGGATGACTGGGAAGAGATCAATTTCGAATTCAATTCGTCGATTTTGTCTGACGGCTATCCGAGCTTGCTGCGTCTGGCCGAACTGCTGGGTCAGCACAAAGATTACCAGGTGGTGATTACGGGCCACACGGATTTCGTCGGCTCGCAGAATTACAACGACCGGCTGGCGCAGGCCCGCGCCAACACGGTTCGCGATTTCCTGGTCAAATACGGCGCAGCCGCCAGCCAGATCAGCACCAACGGCCAAGGCAAGCGCAATCCGGAAGTCAATAACAACACCAAGGAAGGCCGCTTCATGAACCGCCGCGTGGTGTTGCGGGTGACGGCTGCCAATGGCCAGGTAGTCAAAGAAGGCACCATCCGCGAAGTGATCAACGCCATCCCGCCGCAGCCCGCTCCCGGCGGCCTGTCGAACGATTGCTGCAACAATATTCTGCGCCGGCTGGACAAACTGGACGACATCCTGGCCGCCATCAAAGCCCTGCAAGGCGACAATGACAAGCTGCGCGGCGAACTGGCCGACCTGCGAAACCAGGAAAATGCTCTGAAGGACCAGGTCAACGGCATGCCCAAGCCGCTCACCGAGCAGCAGACCACCACCATCGCGAACAACGCTGCCACGGGCGCGCTCGACGAAGCGCAGCGGCGTAACAAGAAATTTTCGCTGCTGGGCTTGAACATCGGCCCGACCTACGGCCCCGACCGCTCCACCGGCGATGTGAGCGTCAGCGGCAGCGCCCGCTTCTTCTCGCCGTTCGGCGGCGACGGCACCCACGCCGTGCAGGCGCAGGGCGAGTACATGTACTTCCCCGGAAGCCAGGAGGGCCAATTCGATATCGGCCTGGTGAACCGCTTCGGCCACATGCAAGTGGGCGGTTTCGGCAGCTTCAAGGCGCTCGATTTCAAGCAATACCAGAGCGCCGGTTTCCTGGGCCAGGGCGCGTTCCTGTTCGACTACATCTTCAGCCGCGGCCGGGTCGGCGGCTTCGCCACCAAGGGATTCAAGAACATTGCCGTGCTGAACAGCACCAACATCGGACCTACTTCCTTCCTCCAAACCTATGCCCGGATCGTGGATCAATACGGTTTCAACGGCCTGGTAGGCGTCTGGGGTAATGCTCACCTGGAAGGCAACATCGGCTACCTGCGGATCAACGGCCCCGGCAATGACAAACCCGGCGCCAGTCTCAAGCTGGTGCAGCCACTCAATGACAAGCTGGCGTTTACCGTCGAAGGGGATCTGAATGAAACCTACGTTCAGACCGCCAGCACCGGCCGCGTCATGTTCGGACTGGAATTCGGCAATTACATCCGGGCCAAGGACTACGGCACCACCACCAACCCGGTTCCCATGGATGTTCCCCGCATCCGCTACCAATTCCTGACGAGGCGCGTCGGTAACAGCCCGCCCGTAGCTGACGCGGGACCCAATCAGATTGGCGTTCCCGCAGGAACGATCACGCTGGATGGCTCGGCGTCTTACGATCCGGACGGCAATTCTCTCAACTACAGCTGGCAGCAAACCAGCGGGCCCTCGGTCTCGCTCACAGGAGCCAACGGAGCCAAGGCCACCTTCACGGCGACGGCCGGCCAACGGTACACCTTCCGGCTGACGGTAACGGACGCGGTCAGCGGGCTGAAGAGCAGCGCCAACACCACGGTGACGACAGCGGCGGGAGTGACCACGGGAACAACCTCGCCTGCTCAGATCATCCGCTTCGTGGCCAACCCGGCGACCATCGCGCCGGGAGGCCAGTCGACGCTCAGTTGGACCACCACGGGAGCGACGAGCGTGTCGATCAGCGGCGTAGGAGCCGTGACGCCTAACGGCAGCACGACCGTTTCGCCGCAAGCCACCACTACTTACACCCTGACCGCTACTGCTGCGGATGGCACATCGGTTACCGCGCCCGTGACGGTAACAGTTACGACCATCGGCATCCCGCAAGTGGTCACGTTCGTGGCCAACCCACCAAACATCGCCGCCGGCCAGTCCACCAAACTGTGCTGGCAGGTGAACAACGCTTCGTCGATTTCCATCACGCCGGGCGTGGGGAGCAATCTGAACGCCAACGATTGCGCCACCGTCAGCCCGACACAGACGACCACCTACACCCTGACCGCGACCAACGCCACAGGCACCATCCAGGCCAATGCGACGGTCACGGTGGGCCTGGTGCAAATCCTTTCATTCACTGCCAGCCCGGTGACCTCGACCTCGGCCGGAAACCCGGTTACGCTGACTTGGGCCACCAACAACGCCACCCAAGTGGTGCTGATCGGAAGCGAACTACCGCAGCAAACGCTGCCGGTCAACGGCAGCCTCATCGTGGCTCCGATTACCAACTCGACGTACACCTTGACCGCGTACGGCTCTGGAGGACAGAGCGTAAGCGTCACCATATCGGTGTTCGTGCGATGAGGTAAGCGACCTTGTGGCGCAGACCGTCTTTTGCAGCGGTTTGCGAAGCTGGGCAGACGACGAAAACCGATCGTCTGCCCTACATTCTCTCGGTAGACTGGAGGGCACGGCCGCCATCCTGACGGCGTACGCTCCGGAGGGCAGAGCATAAGCGTCACTATAACGGTGTTTGTGCGCACGACCTTGTGGCGCAGACCGTCGTCTTGCAGCGGTCTGCGACTCTGGGCAGACGACGAAAACCGATCGTCTGCCCTACATTCATTCGGTAAACTGTAGGGCATGTCTGCCAAGCACGCTGCCCTGGGATTCAAACTCCACACGGGCTGGGCAGCGGTAGTGGCTGCCGCCCGCACGCGCGATCGTATCGAAATCTTGCTGCGCCGGCGAATCGAGCTGCTGCCGAACGATGGCAGCGTACCCCGCTTCGTGTATCACGAGGCGGCGGAGGTGCCGCTCACAGACGCGAAGAGACTTTTGAAGCGGACGGGCAGCGCAGCGCGCGAGTCTGCGCACACCGCGATTGCCGCGATTGTGGCGGAACTGCGAGTGGGTGGGGTTACGATTGACGCCGCTGCAGTGGCGGCCGCTTCGACTGCGCTTCCATCCGATTTGTCGCGAATCCTCGCGGCGCACACTATGATTCATTCGGCAGAGGGCGTACTGTTTCAAGAGGCGGTTGCTGACACGTGCGAAGCACGCGGACTGAAGGTGCTCCGCATCCGTGAGCGGGATCTCTGGCCGAAGCTGGGAGAAGCAGCCACGGCAGAGATCGACGGCCTGCGCGGCCTGATCGGCCCGCCGTGGGGCGCGGATCAAAAGACGGCGGCGGGGTTGGCGCTGGCGGCGTTGGGAGTCCCGCTTACGCAAAAGGCGTAGATCGATTTAACACCCTAACATCCTATAATGGTTCGGCATGCCGTTTTCTGACAAAGTACTCGGCTGGACCGCGCTCGCCTGCTCTCTAGTATCCGCGGCGAATGCGCAGTTCATGCAGCAAGGGTTCAAACAGGTGGGGACCGGCGGAGTCGGGTCTTCCCTGCAAGGTAGCTCCGTTGCGATTTCGGCAGACGGCAATACGGCCCTGGTGGGAGGACCATCAGACAACCAAAACACAGGCGCGGCTTGGGTGTTCACACGATCTGCGGGCCGCTGGGAACAACAGGGCGTCAAATTAGTAGGTGGTAACGCCGCGGTGAACTCCAATCAGGGTTCGGCCGTGGCGCTGTCGGCAGATGGCAACACTGCACTGATCGGAGGGCCGATGGAGGGTAGTGCACTCGGCGCCGCCTGGGTATTCGCGCGAAGTTCTGACGGTATATGGACTCAGCAGGGTGGCAAACTCGTCGGCGCGGGAGTCGACGGATTTGCCCAACAAGGCGCGGCCGTCGCCCTGTCGGCGGATGGCAATACAGCCCTGGTGGGTGCACCAGGAAGCTTATTCGGAGGAACCGCATTGGTGTTCACGCGTTCGGGCGGTAGCTGGAGCCAGCAGGGATCTGGTCTCGCCCTTCCCATTTCCAGCGGGAGTGGCAGTTTCCTGGGTGCTTCGCTAGCCCTGTCGGCGGATGGGAACACTGCCGTAGTTGGTGGTTTCGGTGCGAGCGATCTCGTTGGTAGCGCTTGGGTGTTCACGCGTTCGTCCGGCGTCTGGACCGAGGAGAGCGGTAGATTGGTCGGGACCGACTCGAATCCGGCGAACGGCGGTACTAACACTGTATCGGTAGCCTTATCTGCAGATGGGTACACCGCCTTGTCAGGAATGGGTGGCCTGGGCACTTTTGTCTTCGCTAGACCTAAACCCAGCAATGCCAGCTTGTCGAGTTCGCAGAATCCCTCCCTGTTTGGTGGGGCAGTCACGTTCACGGCGACTGTTGCTGGCGGTGCTACGGGGACGCTAACGTTCGCAGTCGATGGGGTGAACCAGGCTACCGTGCCGTTGAGTGGCAGCCGGGCTCAGTTCCCGATTTCCAACCTCTCACCCGGCAACCACTCCGTCGTGGCAGCATACAGCGGTGACCGAACGTTTGCCGCATCGACCAGCAACATTGTTACTCAAACGGTCACTTCGCTTGGCGCGATCTCGCTATGGGCCAATACAGTGGTCGGTCTGGATCAATCTACTCGGCTGCCCGTGAGTCTGGCTAAGCCAGCACCACCCGCTGGATTGACAATCTATCTTGCCAGCAATGATCCGTCAAAGGTGACAGTGACTCCCAGCGTCTTTATTCCAGGCGGTAGGACATCGCCTAATTCGCAGCCGATGGTGAACGGGATCAACGTAGGCACTGTGAACATCAGCGCAACGGCGTTGGGCTACACTCCCGACACGCAATCTGTACGTGTTACTGCCACTCTTGCATTTGCGCGTTGCTGCGTGACCATTTACAGCAGTAGTTCGCAGAGCGCCGTTTTGAACTTGTCAGCTCCAGCGCCGAGCGGCGGGCTGACCGTGCAACTGTATTCGGACAACACCAAGGTTGCCACCGTGCCCGCCACTGTCACGTTTGCACCGCACACGACCAGCGCGAACGTGCCCCTCACTGGAGTGACTGCGGGTGCAGCGACGATCCATGCGAGCGTGCTGCCCGACCTGGCTGACGTCAGCGTTAAGGTGACGGTGCGTTGAAGTAACCAGCCAGAGGGCGTAGCCCGGCAGGTTATATAATTTAGTACCCTAACATCCTATAATATGGGCGCTATGCCGCTCTCTCACAAAGTGCTCGGCTGCGCCGCGCTCCTCTGCTATCTGGCGCCCGGCCTGAATGCTCAGTTCCAACAACAAGGACCGATACTATTTGGTTCCGGGGCCAGCAATTCCAGTGGGCAAGGCTTTGCGCTCGCTTTGTCAGCGGATGGCAATACCGCCATCATCGGCGGCTATGAAGACAACAACCTCACTGGCGCTGCCTGGGTGTTTACTCGTGCCGGTGGCGTGTGGAGTCAACAAGGCGGCAAATTGGTTGGGACGGGCGCTACCGGTCCGGCCCAGCAAGGCCTGTCGGTGGCCTTATCGGCGGACGGCAATACCGCACTGGTTGGTGGAACCGCCGACAACAACTATGCCGGCGCGACCTGGGTATTTACCCGGTCGGTCGGCGTATGGAGTCAACAGGGAACGAAATTGGTTGGCTCCAGTACCACTGCGTCGCCGTACGCGGCCGGATCTGTCGCACTATCGGCGGACGGCAACACCGCGTTGATCGGCTCGTTAACTACGGGAGCGTGGGTGTTCACCCGTTCGGGCGGCGTGTGGTCCCAGCAGGGGCAGATCTCGCCGCCGGCAAACAGCTTGTACTTTGGCCGCGGCGTGGCCCTTTCCGCGGACGGCAATACCGCGCTGGTCAGCAGTGAAGACCCCACCGACTACGTCGGCGAGGCGTGGGTGTTCCGGCGCTCGGGCAACCTCTGGGTCCAACAAGGCGGGAAACTGAGACCCGCGGACGCGACACCGATCCTTTCGAATGAGACCAATTTCGTGGCGATCGCGCTATCGGCGGATGGCAACACGGCCGCGATTGGATGGCCGAGCGACAACGGACTATTCGGTGCGGCCTGGGTCTTCACTCAAGCCGGCGGTACGTGGAGTCAACAGGGCGGCAAATTAATCGGCAACGGCGCGATCCCCGATTCGTATGGGCGTCTTCTTCTGGGAAGCTCGGTGAGTCTATCCGGCGATGGAAACACGCTGATGGTATCCGCACCCGCCGATAATGCCTGGAACGGCGCAAACTGGGTGTTCGAGCGTTCGGGCGAAAGCTGGAGCCAGAGCGGCGGCAAGCTGGTTGGCCAGGGCCCCTGTAACTCTGGTCAGAGCCCCTGCGATCAGGGCGTCGCGGTGGTCCTGTCTGCCGACGGGTCCACGGCGTTGTTCGGTACCAGCGGGGTGGGCGCATTTGTCTTCACTTCCGAAAAACCGAGTAATACGACCCTGACAAGTTCGCTCAATCCCTCGGTGTTTGGCCAGACCGTCACGTTCACCGCGACGGTTGCTACTGCCGCTACCGGAACCGTTATTTTCCGAATCGATGGTGTAGCGCAAGCGGCCGTGGTTTTGAGCAGCGGCCAGGCGCACTATGCGATTTCGACTCTCCCGCCGGGCAATCATGCCATCGACGCCGAGTACGGCGGCGATGCTGCCTTCGCGGGCTCGACCAGCAACACGGTGAACCAAACAGTCAACCCGCTCGGTGCGATTTTACCGTGGGCCAATACCGTGGTCAGCCTGGGTCAATCCACACGGCTGCCATTGAGTCTGGCGAAACCGGCGCCGTACGGCGGGGTGACGGTCTATCTGGCCAGCAGCGACCCATCGAAAGTGACGGTAACTCCGAGTTTGTTCATTGCGGCCGGAAAGACCGCGCCAAGTGTGCAGGCGAGCGTGAATGGAGTCAACCTGGGAGCCGTTACCATCACTGCCACGGCGCTGGGCTATACGCCGGGCACCGCGTCTGTCGCTGTCACCGCGAGTCTCGCGTTTGCGCGGTGCTGCCTGACGATCGTGCGCGGTACCTCGCAGAGCGCGGTTCTCAGCCTGTCGGCCCCGGCACCGAGCGGGGGGCTGACCGTGCAACTGTATTCGGACAACCCGAAGGCCGCCACCGTGCCCGCGAGTGTCACATTTGCGCCGCACGCGGCTAGCGTGAACGTACCGATCACCGGCGAGTCCGCCGGAACTGCGTCGATCCACGCCAGCGGGCTGCCCAACCTGGCCGACGTCAGCATCAAGATTACGGTGCATTAAGTCAGAGCTTCGGGGCGAGATGACTCGCCAGCCGGTTTTCCAGGACGATCTCCGGCGAAAGATTCTCGTCGTGAAAGCCGGCGGCGTTGGCCATGTCCAGAGCCTTTTGCGGAACGAGGCCGATGACCTCGGTTCCGGCAATGGCCACTCCGTGGCGCTCGGCTTCCTGACGGACCGCCGCGAACGCGACGTGAATCGGCGTCTGTTCGAAATCGGTGAGATTCATAGAAACCTGCACGAGTTTCCGCGAGTCCAGCATCAGCCCCACCGCTTTGACGTATGGCAAACCACCCGAGGAGAATCGCACTGTGCGCGCGATGCGGCGGGCAATGGCAAGATCGGCGGTGTTCAGGTTCACATTGAACGCGATCAGGAATTTTCGCGCGCCGACTGCTACGGCGCCGGAAGAATGGTGCCGGCCGGGACCGCCGAAATCGGGAGCCAGGTGGCCACGGCGGACGTGCGCCAGGTTGCGCGCCTCCGGACGGAGCGCCGCGGCTTCGTATAAGTACACGGGCACCCGCAGTTCGTCCCAGATGCGGCGGCCGGTTCTCTCGGCCAGGCGGGCGCAATCTTCCAGGGTGATCCCGCTGACCGGAACGAAAGGCACGACGTCGGCCGAGCCAATGCGCGGATGCACGCCGGAATGCTGGCGCAGGTCGATCGAATCGACAGCCTGACGCACCGCGCGAAAGGCTGCCTCGGCAGCAATCTCGGGTGCGGCGGCAAATGTGATTACGGAGCGATGGTGATCGTGATCGGCAGTGCGGTCGAGAACCGCGGCGCCAGCCGAACGGATGGCCTCGACAATCGCGTCGATTTTGGCGTGATCGCGCCCCTCCGAAAAATTGGGGACGCATTCGACCAGGGGAGTGGGCATCTGCCCTATGGTATATCGATGGCTACCAGGCGGGACGCAGATTGCGGGCGGAACGCGGCGCCACGAGGCCTTCTTCGTAGATGAACTCACCGCGCTTCATGGTGCTATGAACCAGGTTGGTGCCGAAATGGTGGGCCAGCTCGCGGTAGTCGGAGATGTTGAGGATCAAAAGGTCGGCAATTTTTCCGGGTTCGAGCGAGCCGGATTTTTCGGCGCGGCCGAGGGCGTGGGCTCCGTTGATGGTGGCGGCGGTGATGGCTTCGGCCGGCGTCATTCCCATGCGCAAGCAGGCCACGTTTACTACCGCCTGCATGTTGAGAGTGGGGGTGTGCTGCGGATTGAAGTTGGTGGCTAAGGCCACCGGGACGCCGGCCTCGATCAGCGCCCGCGCGGGAGCATAGCGGCCGTCGCTATGGAACGAAGCACAGGGCAACAGCGTTGCGACGGTTCCGGCGCGGGCCAGAAGCTCGGCGTCGTCAGCCGTCGCGTGCTCCAGGTGATCGATGCTGGTGACGCCGGCTTCCAGCGCGGCGGCGATGGCCGCGGAAGGGTCGGGTCCATCGGCATGCAGCTTGCGCTCGAGCCCCAGCGACTGCGCGATGCGAAGATATTCTCGAAAATACCGCCTGCGGTCGCTCTGCTCTTCCCAAACCAGGTCGGCAAATGCCGCCAGCCGGCGGCGCCGGATCTTAGGAAGGAACTCGCTCGAAATCCATTCGGCGTCCGCTTCGGTTTCCGGTTCGTCGTAGGGGTCGCTGGGCGCCAGGCGTAGCAGAAAGGTGGCAACCACATCGAGCGGTTTTTGTTTGAGCGCGGCCAGCACGCGCAACAACTTCATTTCGGCGCTGCGATCGGGGCCGCAACCGGTTTTTACTTCGACAGTGGTGGTGCCGTGCCGGGCCATGGCCTCGACGTAGATGCGAGCCCGCGTTTCGAGGCGCATGCCGGTAATCGTGCGGATGGCCCTGGCGCCTACGGCAATTTCCGTAGCGAACGAACCCGGCGGCGGAAACAGCAGGTGCGTGTGGCTGTCGACAAACCCCGGCATCACCACTCGGCCCACGGCGCTGACCTCATCCGCCTTTTGCGCCTCCGCCAGGTTCTCGATGCGGCGAGTCGGCCCGACCTCAATCAACACTCCATCGCGCACCAATAGCGAGCCGTCGTGAATGATGTTCAACTCCGATAGCCCTCTACCGCGGCGCAGCTCGTTGGGACCGCGCAAGGTGAGCACCTGGCGCGCGCCCCGAATGAAAGTCAGTGACGTGTGTTTTCGACCCACACATAATCTACCATTGCTATTAGCAGTACTGGGAAGTTTGAGTACGATGCGGACACGCCCCGGCAAGCCAACGGGCCAGCCATTAAAGACTTTAGAACGTGCATTTTCGAAGGCCGGAATGGGCTCGCGGACAGAGGCGCGGAGCTGGATAGGCGCCGGAAGAGTTCGTGTGAACGGCCGCGTGGTCCAAGATCCGGACCGCTGGGTGGACCTGGAACGCGATCGGATTACGCTGGACGGCAAGCCGCTCCGCAAGGCCGCCAAGACATATGTGCTGCTATATAAGCCGAAGGGTTACCTGACTACGTATCGCGACCCGGAGGGCCGCCCGACGGTGTACGACCTGGTGGATGACGTGGGCGCGTGGCTGGCGCCAGTCGGGCGGCTCGACCTGGAGACCAGCGGCCTGCTGCTGCTGACGAACGATACCGACTTTGCCGAGCGCGTGATGAATCCCGATCACAAAGTGACGAAGACGTATTTGGTGAAAGCGGCCACCAGGCTCAGCGAGGAACAACTCGATCAGCTCCGCTGCAGCGTGCAGCTATCTGATGGGCCGACGAAGCCGGCCGAGGTGCGCCGCATACGGGATGGCGCCAAGCATACGTTTCTGGAACTGACCATTACGGAAGGCCGCAATCGGCAGGTCCGCCGGATGCTCGAAGCTGTGGGAAGCAAGGTGCTCAAGCTGGTGCGCACCGCGATTGGCCCGATCCGGATTGAGGATCTACCGATTGGAAAATGGCGGCGGCTGACAGCAGACGAGATGCGGGCGCTCGGCGGCGTGCGGTGAAGGACCCAGCGAGCGGATCACCGCGCCAATTGTGCCTTACGTAACTAAGGCCGCTTCCTTGCATCTAACCAATCGGGAGAATGTTCATGCGAAAGTACATTGGACCGTCCATTCTGGCTCTTTGCCTGGCAACCGCCGGCATGGCCGCCAAGAATCCGGACAATCAGAACAACACTCACAACGACGCCTTCGCGCCGGGAGCTGAGAACGAATCGCAAATGGCCAAGCAGATTCGGCACAATTTGCTGACATTGCCGTACTATTCCATTTTCGACGACCTCGCCTTTCATATAGACGGAAGCGTGGTCACGTTAGATGGCGCATGCCCGCCGGAGCCGCCATGGGATATCAAGAAAGACGCCGAGAATGCCGTCAAGAGAGTGGCGGGAGTGACGCAGGTGATCAATAACATCAAGGTGCTGCCTCTGTCTCCGATGGATTGGCAAATCCGTCGAGCGGTGGCTCAGGCGATCTACGGAAGCTCGGAAATTGGGACGCGCTACGGCTTTCAGGCCCTGCCATCGATTCACATTATTGTGGAAAACGGGCATGTGACGCTGGAAGGTGTGGTGGATAACCAATTCGATGACACGTTGATCCGCACGCGGGCCAATACGGTGCCGTATGTTTTCTCGGTGACTGACAAGCTGGTTGTTCTGAATCCGGGCAAGAAGAAGTCGTAGGGTGTGCGGGCAACTTTTCCGGTTTACGGGTCCGTTTCGGACTTCGCGGAACGCCGGGCGGAAGCCCGGCGGCAGGCCGGAAGGCCTGGCCCCACTTTGTGCGACTCGATCAATTCGTAGCTCGCGGCTAGGATGAAGGCGCCGGCGAATAACGGACTCTGGATGTTTTGGAAGAACACCAGGAAAACATAGATGAACCCGGCCAGGCCGATAGTCGTATCCCAGATCGCTCGTTTCGACATCAACGGACGGCTTTCTTGGCTCGCGTGATTTTGTCGGCGAGCTCGTCGGCACGCTGCGATCCCACCAATAGCTTGCGGCCCTCGATCAATTCCACCTCCACGCCGCGGTTGCCGGACGCGATATACGCCATTCCCCGGGCACTGGAGCGAATCCCATAGCCACCGAACTCGGTGGCGGGATCGTACTGGACCGCCGTCGCGGAATGAATGGCCATGAGCGGAACGCGCCGGCTCCGCCACAGGCCTCGTAAGCCGATCGACAGTTCGGCGGAGCCTAAATCCGTTACCAGACGGACCGTAATCAAGCGAAAGTAGACGGCCAGGAGAAGCACTGTCAAGAAGATCACGCTGCCGTTGGTCATCGGAGGATGGCTCCACGGATTGTGAAAAACGATTTGCTGGATCGCAATAAACAGGAGCGCCGCGGGAGGTAACGCCAGGACGATCCTCCCATGCCATTGGCGCAGCGCCTGCACTTCGTGAAACAGCATCTCTTGCTTCTTCGCAGCCACAGGATCGAAACTACCTAAGCCCTCCGATCGTGTACTGGAGGGTCGCATACTGGCTTTGATAATCATACTTGGCACTGAGATTCTCAATTTCTGCCTGCGTGACGTTCAGTTGCGCCTGCGTCAGTTCGACGATTGAAGACAATCCCAGGTCGTAGCGGCCTTTCGCCAGGTCATTTGCCAGAGTGGCTTGGCGCAAAAATTGAGCAGTGACATCCAGCCGCTGATACGCCGTGTTGGCGGTAGTCCATGCCGCGCGGACATCGCGAACGATCTGTTGCTGCCGGTCCCGCAATCGCTGATCCACTTCGAGCGCCCGGTAATGCGCTTCCTCACGGCGCGCGGTGAACAAATGCCCGTTGAAAATCGGGATTTGTACGTTGACGCCAACGCCTTCGTATTCCTTGGGAATGGGAACGGAGAGTTCCTGGTTGATGTACGGCATATAACCACCGACTCCGAGAAAGCTCACCGTCGGATAGGAAAGATCTTTCTCCGCCTGCTCAAATTTATTGGCCGCTTGCAGACTTAAGCGCAGGCTGGCAAGCTCGGGGCGATTCTGTATCGCCTGCGCGACGAGCATCTCCAGATCGCCCGGCGGGCTGGGCGGCAACGCCTCCTCGACCAGGTCATACATAGCAGGCTGGTCGCTGCCCAAAGCTCGCGTCAATTCAGCGAATGCCCTCTGTACTTCATTCTGCGCGCTGATGAGTAACAACTGCGCCTGGGCAAGATTGACTGAGACGAAGCTGACGTCGAGCTGCGACCGAAGATTGTTCTCGGCCAGCGCAGTTACCTGGTTCACTAACAATTGGCGGGTGGCGACGGTTTCCTGGGCGACCCGCACCAGCGCTTGCGAACGCAGCGTACCGAAATAAGCGTTGTTGACTCCAACGAGCACGTCATAGCGCGTGGCCTGATAGTCCTGCTCGCTCGCGTTGGCGCGCAACCTCGCGTTCGCCACCAGGTTGGGAGTTCGTCCCGAATCAGTGATCAATTGGTTGAGAGTCACTCCGAGGCCGTAGCGATTGAAGAGCCGCGAATCCGTCAAATAACCAGCGCCGATGCGCCCCTGCGGGTTCCCCTGCGAACCGGTGGTGTCGCCGTTCAACTCGGGATAATACGCAGCTCTAGCCTCTCTGGCCCGCTGGTTGGCAGCGGAAATCACGTCCTGGGCGGCCAAGACTTGCGGATGATTCTTTAGTGAGAGCGCCTCGGCGTCCTGTAGGGTCAGGTGGATTGGTGCGGGCGCTTGAGCCAAAAGGGATGCCGCACCGATCGTGAGGATCGACACCAGTGTTGTGATTACTCGCATAAGAAATCATCTCCTGCTCACACTCTTACCGCTCTCGGCCTCCTTCTGTAGACCAGAAGGTACGCAGCCGGAACGATATATACAGTCAGCAAAACCGAAGAAGTGAGACCTCCAATAATGGCCCGCGCCATCGGTGTGTATTGTTCAGCCCCTGTACCTAGCTTCATCGCCATTGGAAGCATGCCGATGATGGTAGCCAAGGAGGTCATCAGAATGGGGCGCAGCCGGACGCGGCATGCCGTGATCACGGCATCCGCCACGGGGAGACCCTGCTCCTCAAGCTTGTGAGCGAAGTCGACAATCAGGATGCTATTGGAATCGGCGATACCGACCAGCATGAGTACGCCCATGAGCGACATGACATTCAACGTGGTATGGGTCAGCGGCAGAATGAGCAGCACGCCAACAAAGCCCATCGGAATGGCCAACATAATGAGGAAGGGATCGATGAACGATCGGAATTGTGCGATCAAGATGAGGTACAGCAAGATGAACGAGAGCACGAAGCCCAGGCCGAAACTCTTGAAGGATGCTTCCATCCCCTCCACCATGCCGCGCAGGTTGACGCGGATGTTTGCGGGCAATTTGGCATCCGCGACCGTCTGCCGAATGGCGCGGGTCACGTTGCCCAGATCTTCGCCGCTCGGAGTTACGTAGAGATCCACGACCCGCTGGATCTGGTAATGGTCCACCTCGGTTGGCGATTGCAGAAAATCTACTTTGACGACGTTGTCCAGCACCGTGATCGGGCGGGGTGGCCCATTGTGCTCGAAGGTATGGAGGGGTGTGCCGAATGCCGCGCCGCGGCATGCCCAGGAAGGCTTCGGCCCGTAACCGGAAGCAGACGCCGGCCCGCACTCCATGTGTGGCGCGTCGGTGCGCTGACGGAGGGGGATCTGCTTTAAGTCTACAAGGTCGTGAATGGCGGTCGGGCCGTGTTCGGCATACTGCACCGTAAGGAAGTAATCATTGCCGGTCTTATAATCGACCCAGTAGTTGGGGGCGATCATCGTGTTCGAGTTGAGCGCGGTGATCACGTTATCCACGATCTCCTGCTGGTTCAAGCCGAGTTCGCCGGCATGCACGCGATCGACATTGAATCGCAACGCCGGATAATTCATGTCCTGCGGGATATACACCTCGCCCACCCCGTGCAACTGCCGGATCCGGGCCGCGAGCGATTGCGCCGTATCGAAAGTTTGATTCAGATCGCGGCTGGACACCTGCACGTCGATCGGCGCCGGCATCCCGGTATTGAGGATGGCGTCGACCATGGAGCCGCTGGTGAAAAACGTACGGACGTCGGGAAACTTTGCGCTGATCTGGTTGCGCACCTGGTCCATATACACCTGGCTATCGATGCGATGCTCCGGGTTCAAGGACGTCTGGATGGTCGCGGTGTATTCGCCGGCGTTGGACGTGTACAGCGAGGAAAAATCATTCACTACTCCGATATTGGAAACGACCATGTTCATGTCGTCTTTCGCGACCGTGTGGTGAATGAGGTCTTCGATTTTGGAGACGTACTGCTCGGTGGTCTCAATACGGGTCCCTGTCGGCACTTTCAAATTGATGGTGAACTGGCCGGCGTCGGTGCGAGGAAAGAAAGCAACGCCCAGAAGGGGATATATGGCCAGGCTGGCTACGAAAATACCTGCCAGCACTGTAACCGTTATGGCGGGCCGCCGCAAAGCCCAGCGCACGGACTGCTCGTAGAGATCGAGCAAGCGCGCAAACGAACGGTTAAACCAGGCGTTGAAGCCTTTTCCCAAGTGAGGCTCCGCTGGGTGTTGTCCCGGACTGGCCGGGGATGCGTGGTGGACGCCTTTCAAAAATTTAGCGCAGAAGAGCGGGATGACGGTCATCGCAACCACGAAGGAGGCCAGCAACGAGAGCACGAAAGCCAGGGCGAGAGCGGAAAACAGGAACTTGCTGACGCCGTACAGAAACGTGACCGGGAAGAAGTCCACCACGTCGACCAGCGTCGCCGCCAGCACCGCCAGGTTCACTTCAGCGCCACCCTGCTCGGCGGCCATCGCCGGGGGCGAACCCATCTCCAGATGGCGGTAAATGTTTTCCAGCGAGATCACCGAGTTGTCGATCACACGGGAAAAGGCCAGCGCCAGACCGCCCAGGATCATGGTGTTCACCGTGCTGCCTAGCATGGAAAGCACGACAAATGTCGCCAGTGCCGAAAGCGGAATCGAAAGCAGCACAGCCGCCGTCGCGCGGAGGCTCCCCAGGAAGATGAGGATCATGAGGCTGGTGAGGACCAGCCCGATGATGCCCTCGTGCAGCACCGTGTTCAAGGCTTCCTTCACGAAGACGGATTGGTCGAAGACGACAGCGGTCGCCAATTGCCGCGGGATGTCGAACAGATGGCCGATGAGGTTGCGCACCCCATTCACCACTTCGATCGTGTTGGTATCGCCGCCCTGCTTCATGATCGGGATGTAGGACGATCGCTGGCCATCCACGCGGACAACGTTGTACTGAATCTGGCTCGAATCCTTGGCAACCCCCACATCCGCGACGGAAACCCAGCGCTGCCCGACGGTTTTGAGCGGAACCTGGTTTAGTTCGTCGACCTGTTTGACGAGGCTGTTGGAATAGACATAGTAGTCGTTGGAACCGATCTTGACGTCGCCCGCGGGGAGAATCAGATTGTTCTGGTTAATCGCGTCGACTACGTCCATCACGCTCAACTGCCGCGAGAGCAGCTTGAACGGGTCGACATAGACCATCACCTGCCGGTATTTGCCGCCGAATGGCGGTGGAATTTCCGCTCCCTTCACGACCGCGATCTGGTTGCGGATCTGGAACTGAGCCAGGTCATGCAATTGGGTTTCAGTGAGCCCTTGACCCTTGACAGTGACCAGGCAGACAGGCAGGCTCGAGGCATCGAACTTCATCACGACGGGCGGCAGAGTGCCCGGCGGGAGCCGCTTCAAGTCCGCCAGAGCGAGATTCGACAGTTCCGTCGTATCGGCATCCGCGTCCGTTCCCGGCTGGAAGAACACCTTGATGATGCTGACGCCCAAAAGCGAGCGCGACTCCATGTGGTCGATGCCGCTGGCCAGTGTGAACCAGCGTTCCAGAGGATTCGTGATGTCGGTCTCGATATCCTGCGGCGGCATCCCGGAATAGAACGTCGCCACCACCACCTCCGGAATGTTGATGGTGGGGAACAGGTCCACCGGCATTCGCACCACACTCGTCACACCGATGACGGCCAGGACGAGGCAGACCACAATGATGAAGTACGGATTGCGGATCGAGAAGCGTGGCATACCCCGCTAGCTCCTGGCCTCTCGAGAGCCTCTGCCGTAAACCAGCAGATAGGCCGCGGGTACGATGAATACCGTCAGGATCACCGACGCCGTCAGGCCGCCGATGATGGCACGCGCCAGCGGTGCGTATTGCTCGCTGCCCGTTCCCAGCTTCAGCGCCATGGGCACCATCCCGATGATGGTGGCCAGCGAAGTCATCAGGATCGGCCGCAGGCGCACCCGGCAGGAAGTGATCACCGCATCCTCGACCGACATCTGATGCTCTTCCAGACGGTGTGCAAATTCTACGATCAGGATACTGTTGGAAGCCGCAATGCCGACCAGCATCAGGACGCCCATAAGGGACATGACATTGAGGGTTGTATGCGTCAGCGGCAGCATCACCATCACCCCGATGAATCCCATCGGAATCGCCAGCATGATCAGGAAGGGGTCTTTGAAGGACCGGAACTGGGCGACCAGAATCAGATAGAGCAGGACCACCGACAAGGACAAGCCAACGGCGAAACTCTGGAACGATGACCGCATCCCCTGTACCATGCCGCGGAGGTCAATGCGAAGGTTGCCGGGCAGCTTCAGTCCTGCAATCAACTTGTCGATATCATTAGCGACTTTTCCCAGGTCCTCGCCCGAGGGCGTTACGTAGATGTCGGTCATGCGTTGGATCTGGTAATGCGTGATCTGTGTCGCCGTTTGCGTATTTTCGAGCTTCACCACCGTATCGAGGGTCGTGGGCTCGGTCAGATTGGGCGCTCGCAACGGAATGCTGCGGAGATCGATGAAATTGTGGATCGCCGGCTGGCCGTGCTCATAATACTGGACCGTCAGAAAGTAGTCGTTGCCGGTTTGATGGTCCACCCAATAATTGGGCGCGATCATGGTATTGGAATTGAGCGCGGTAATGACGTTGTCGACAACCTCCTTCGGACTCAGCCCAAGTTCCGCCGCGTGCACCCGATTGACGTCCAGCCGCACGGCTGGATAGTTCATATCCTGCGGGATGTATACTTCGCCGACACCCGGCAGCCTGCGAATTCGCGCCGCCAGGTTCTGCGCTAAGTTGAAGGTCCGCTCCAGATCACGGCTGGAGACCTGAACGTCGATCGGCGCGGGCGCTCCACTATTGAGGACGGCATCCACCATCGAGCCGCTGCTGAAGAAGGTCCGGATGTTCGGGTAATTATTGGCGATCTCGCGCCGCAGCCGGTCCATGTAATCGAAACTGCTACCCTTGTGGTCCTCGTTCAACTCCACCTGAACGGTGGCGGTGTAAGGGCCGGCGTTGGTTGTGTACAGAGCCGAGAAGTCCGGCACGATGCCGATATTCGACACGACCATATGGAAGTCCGAGGCCGGCACGACTTTCCTGACCAGATCTTCCACTTTGGCAACGTATTGTTCGGCCACTTCGATGCGCGTGCCGGTAGGCACCTTGAGATTCAGCGTGAATTGCCCGGCATCTGTTTGCGGGAAAAACGCGAGACCCATAAAAGGATAAAGGCCGAGGCTGGCGACAAACAATAAAGAGAGCCCAAGCACCGTCAGGCCGGGCCGTCTTGTAGCCGCGCGCACCGACCGCTCATAAAAATTCAGCAGTCCAGTGAACCCCCGGTTGAACCAGGCATTGAATCCCCGTGGCTGGTGCCCGTCTCCGGCATGATGGATACCCCGCAGGTACTTCGAGCAGAACAACGGAATTACGGTCATCGCGACGAAATAGGAGGCAAACAGGGAAATCGCGACCGCCAGGGCAAGTGCCGAGAACAGGAACTTGCTCACGCCGTACAGAAAAGTCACCGGGAAAAAGACCACCACGGTAGTAAGAGTCGCCGCCAGAACCGCCAGGCTTACTTCCGCGCCGCCTTGCTCGGCGGCAATCTCGGGCGCCGACCCCATCTCCAGATGACGGTAGATGTTCTCCAGCGAGATCACCGAGTTGTCGATCACGCGGGACAGCGCCAGCGCCAGTCCGCCCAGGATCATGGTGTTGACCGTGCTCCCCATCATGTTGAGAACGACGAAGGTGGCCAGTGCCGAAAGCGGTATCGACAGGAATACGGCTACCGTCGCGCGCAGGCTCCCCAGAAAGATGAGGATCATCAGGCAGGTAAGCACAAGGCCGATCAACCCTTCGTGCAGCAGCGTGGAAATCGCTTCTTTGACAAAGGCCGATTGATCGAAGACCACCGCCGATTTCAGCTGTTGCGGAATGTCAAAGAGCTTGCCCAGCATGTTGCGAATTCCGTCCACCACCTCGATGGTGTTCGTATCGCCGCCTTGTTTCATGATCGGAAGGTAAACGGAGCGTTGGCCGTCGACCCGCACCACGTTGTATTGAATCTGGTTGGCGTCGCGAGCTTCGCCGACGTCGGAAACCGTGACCCACTTGGTTCCTGTCGTCTTGATCGGCATGCTGTTCAGCTCGTCGACGTGGTTCACCAGACTGTTGGAGTAAACGTAGTAATCGTAGGGCCCCATCTTCACGTCGCCGGCGGGGAGGATCAGATTGTTCTTGTTGACTGCGTTCACCACATCCATCACGCTCAACTGCCGCGACAGCAGTTTGAGTGGATCGACATACACCATCACCTGGCGGTACTTGCCGCCAAAGGGAGGAGGAATCTCGGCGCCCTTGACCACCGCGATCTGATTGCGAATCGTGAACTGGCCGATGTCGTGGATCTGGGTCTCGTTCAAACCCTCGCCTTTCAAAGTAACCAGGCAGACGGGGAGGCTGGATGCATCGAATTTCAGGACGACGGGCGGTAGAGTGCCTGGCGGCAGGCGCTTCAGATCGGCCAGCGCCAGGTTCGACAGCTCGGTCACATCCGCGTCCGCGTTGGTTCCAGGCTGGAAGAAGACTTTGATGATACTCACGCCCAACAGCGACCGGGATTCCATGTGGTCGATGCCGCTGGCGAGCGTGAACCAGCGCTCGAGTGGATTGGTGATGTCGGTTTCGATGTCTTCGGGCGGCATACCGGAATAGAACGTGGCAACCACCACTTCCGGCAAATTGATAGTGGGAAACAAGTCCACGGGCATCCGCGCCAGGCTGGTGACGCCGATCACCATCAGGGCCAGGCAGATGACCACGATGAAATAAGGATTCCGGATAGAGAACCTGGACATGCCTTAACCTCCGTGATGCTTACTGGTCGTTGCCGCCTTGGAATTGCTCGAGCGCGACCACCTGGGGCTTAACAACCGTGCCGGGCTTGAGGGCGCTGCGGTCGCTCACCACGACGCGGTCCGCGTCTTTCAACCCGCTGACAACTTCCGCGTCGCTGGAGGTTTCGAGGCCCAGCGTGATCTTGCGCTCCTCGACCTTGTTGTTGTCATCGACCAGCAGAACGGTCGCCTGCTGCCCATTCTGATTCACTGCCTGCAGCGGCACTACCAGGGCGTTATTCTTGCGATCGAGCGTCAGGGTGGCCTCGGCGTAAACGCCGGGGATCAGAATGCGCCCTGGATTCGCCACGTCGACCTCGGTATGCATCGTTCGGGTTTCCGCGGTGACGTCGGTGGAAAAGCGCTTTACTTTACCCGGAAACACTTTGTCGAGCGCTGGCACGCGCACCTGGACCGGGTCGCCGATACGGATGTATTTGACGTACGACTCGGGCACCGGAATTACTAAGCGGAACAGGTCATCCTGGGAAAGCTTCACCAACGGCAGTGCCTGCGTACTGGAACTCGTCCCGGCCTGCATGAGAGTGCCAAGATTCGCGTAGCGCTCGGTGACCACGCCGTCGAAAGGAGCTTTGATCTGTGCGTATTCGAATAAGACGCGATCATGCTGCAGCTTTGCCTTGGCTCCTTCGAGTTGGCTCTCGGCGGTTTGGAGATTCGATTTTCCTCCTTCTACCTGAGCTTCTGCAGCCAGATCTTTGCCCACCACATCGTCGATTTCCTGCTGGGCCAGCAGGCCGGGCTGCTTTTCCACCACGCCTTTCATCCGCTCTGCCTGAAGGTGAACGACCTTGTGCTGTGCTTCGATCCGGGAGATCTCATTCTTTCTCTGCGACACCTGGTCGGTGGCGCTTTGAATGGCTGCGGCATCCTGCTGAAGTTGAATTTCCAGTTCGGGAATCTCGAGTGTCGCCATCAACTGGTCCTTCTTCACGCGCGTGCCGTAATCCACGAAGATTTGACGGACGTAGCCGGACTCCTTGGCGAAGACGTCAATCTCCTGAAAAGGAACCAACTCGGAGGATAATGTGAGCTGCCGCAGAATCGGTTTTCGCGTTACCGGCGTGACACCCACGGTAATCGCCGCTTCAGTCTGCGTTCCCGCTCGCACGTTCTGGGCGTTCGAGCATCCGCCGAGAACCAGCGCCATGGTTAGAACCACGAGCAGCACAGGCACCCATTCATACTTGAGCCGGGACAATCTGAATTTCATAGTGTCTTTCGGATTTATCTCTTTGGTACCTTTTGTTCTTCGAGCTTAGCCGCAAGCATATCCACGGAGAAGTTGTGATCATCACACAACTCAAATAATTCCCGTTCCTGGAGTTTGACCTGCTCAGCAACGGCCGGCAGCTCACAGGCGATCTGCCGCGGAATCATTTGTACACCGTGCATATCGCCGTGCAGGAGGTCGCCCGAGCATATACGCAAACCGCCCATTTCAATTGGCTGCCCGAACTCTACGACGTGGGCGTACGCATGGGAAACGGAGACGCTACCGGCGAACAGCTGAAAGTTCAGTGCCTCAATGGCGGGAACATCACGAATGGCGCCATTGGTCACATACGCCACGGAATCGAGCGCCCGGCAGATGCGCGCGTGGACTTCGCCGACTATCGCACCCGTCCCCGGCCAAGGATCCGAATCTTGGAAGACTACAATTCGAGGCGGCGGAACCGTGACCAGGTAACGCCAGAACTCAATCTGTTCGTAATACCAGCCGCCGTTTATGGGCGGCATCGATGAGCGGATACGGCCAGTTACTGCGTAACCCGCCACCGGCGGCAGTTTAGGAAACTGGCATCGGGCCGTGCCGACGACAAACCCCTCGTTGCGCGGCCGCACGTGTAACCGTTCTATTGCATTGGATAGAGTGCATGTGTCAAAGCGCGTGAGTCTTTCCAGGCATTCTCGCGGAAGTGCGTTTTCGGACATTTCTAGGGCAAGTTACTGGCAATGCGTGGATTGGGCGGGGCCATGGCAGCCATCTTACCCGGAGAGGCCACTCAGCCGACATCCCAACAATAGGGGATTTTTGACAGGAAACTTGGGGAGGCATCGAATTCCATCCGCCGAAGCGGCCTGCCAGCAAAAGGGCGTTTGCAAAGCCCCTTCGATTCTGAACCGAAAATACCTTGTTTATGGGATGCCGCCGGCTATGCTCCCCACCCTAAGATGCAATTTCGGCAGATTCTCCAGCCCCACGCGCCAGGGATTCGGAATCATGAGCTCGATTCGCATTCTAATCGCGGATGATCACGCGTTGATTCGGGGCGGCCTGCGTACGCTATTGGCACACGAACCCAGTTTTGAGGTGGTGGCGGAAGCTTCCGACGGCCTGGAAGCGGTGGAAGCCGCTCAACGCGTATTGCCGCACGTGGCCATCCTCGATATTGGGATGCCCAACCTGAACGGGCTGGAAGCGGCGCGCAGGATCTCAGCCGAGGTACGGAACGTTCAACTCATCATGCTCACGGTGTATTCCGACGAGGCCTATCTGGTGAATGCCCTCCGGGTAGGGGCGCGCGGCTACGTGCTGAAGAGCTCCGCCGAATCGGAAATCGTGGAAGCGGTCCACGCGGTGAGCCAGGGGAAGGCCTTTTTCAGTCCGAAGGTGAGCCGGATTCTGGCCGACGATTACTTGCGGTTTCTGGAACAAAAACAGGTTGGCGACAGCTTCGACCTGCTCACCGACCGCGAACGACAGATCCTTCAACTGCTGGCAGAGGGACACTCGAACAAAGATGTCGCCACGGTTCTGAACCTCAGTCCCACAACCGTGATTTGCCATCGTCAACACATCTTTCAAAAGCTGAACCTTCACAATCTGTCGGACCTGATTCTGTATGCCATCCGGAAGAGCGTCATCTCCGCATAACGTGATGGAAGCGTTCGAGACGGGCAGTAAGATGCGTGACGGTAACCGATATCGATCCCCGGCCGAAGACGACGCACAGGCCGGCAAAAACGGCCTGCCAGGCATTCCCGCCGAACGAGGGCTGCGCAAGACGGGAGCTGTCGTGCTGTTGGGTTTTGGAGTGCTGCTGACACTGCTGATTCTCTGCGGGCTCAATGCGCTGCACGTGCTTTCCGAACTGCAGACCAGCAACGAAACGATTCTGCGGGACTTCCTTCAGGAACAGCAGCGGCTGGACAAGATTCGATCAGAAATTTACCTTTCCGGAACGTATCTGCGTGACTACTTGCTGGAACCGAACCCCGAAAAGGCCGAGCAGAATCGGATCGCTTTGGAAAACGCTCGCGCACAAGTCGAATCGATACTCGCCGACCCCCAGGCCCTCGCCGGTTCAGGGGGCGACGAGATGTATCACGCGCTGCAGCGCGAAATCGCGGAATACTGGAATACTCTTGATCCGGTGCTCTCGTGGAAGCCCGCGCAGCGGCACAACGAGGGCTATCGATTCCTTCACGACGAGGTCTTCCCGCGCCGCTCGAGCACGCTGGCCATCGCGGATACGATTGCTTCTGTGAATCAAGGCCAACTGTTAAATCGCGATAACCGCCTGTTATCCCTCTTTTCCCGGTTCCGAAACCAGTTGATGATTGCGCTGCTCCTCATGGTGGTTTTCGGTGTCATACAGGCGTCCGCGACGACGATTCACCTGCTCGGGATGGAACGCAGGAACGTGCGCCATCTGATCGAAATGACCGAGGCGCGCCAGGAGCTGCGGAGTCTATCCGCCAAGCTGGTGACCACCCAGGAAAACGAACGCAAGAATCTGTCGCGCGAGCTGCATGACGCCGTGGGTCAGTCGCTGTCGGCAGTGCAATTCGAGCTGCACGATCTGGCCATGGCCCTGCCGCAAGACCAACTCCGCGGCCGCGTCGACCGTATCCGGGAGCTGGTCGAAAGTTCGCTGGCGATGATCCGCAACATGGCGAGATTGCTTCGGCCGGCGATGCTCGACGACTTAGGGCTGGCGACGGCGCTCGAATGGCAAGCCCGTGAGATCGCTCGATCGACCGGCTTGCAAATCAACGTCCGAACCTCGGCGTTTCGCGCGGACTTACCCGATGAACACAAGACCTGTGTGTTTCGAATCGTACAGGAAGCTCTCAACAACGTTTGCCGGCACGCCAATGCCGACTCCGTGGAAATTGCTTTGGGAACGTCCGGCTCCCGGGTCACAGTGAGCATTCAGGACAATGGCCGCGGATTTCGCCGGGAACAAAGCAAGGGGCTGGGCATGATCGGAATGCAAGAGCGAGTCGAGAATCTGGGCGGTACGCTAAATGTCCATTCCGAGCCTGGCAAGGGGACCCGAATCGACGCCAGCTTGCCGTTTCCACAGCAGATCGCCTCGACCGGCGAACCGTATCGGGATACGGAAGCGCACTTCGTCTATCCCGCAAAGGGATGATCGGATCCGCCCGAATTCTTGTGGCGGCGGGGCTGCCGGCGTAACCGGCAGTGGTCCACTGATGGACCGCTTGTTACTCGCGTTCCCGGGACATCGCCCCGCCATTCTTACGCCTTCCGGCCTGAACTCAGTGGAGCATGTTTTTCCCGGCCTCGACCGGCATCCTGAACTTTTTCGAGTTTCATACATCGAGATTGTCTCCGCGCTCACACCGTCCTGCCATTTTGACCGCGATGTACTTTACTTAGTGTATTTTCGAAATTCTTGGAAAGCCCTAAATTAGACTCGCAGGATCGATCCTTTGCTGACTGATGCAACCATGACCGCGGGAAACGATTGGAAAGCCTGGCCCCTACTCTTCGGATTCAGCCTGGCCGGACTCAGTATTGTGGCCGAGAGAGTGTTGTTCCGGTTTCTCGCCGCAGATTCCTACCAGTTGCTGCTGTGCTCGGTGGCCATCAGCGTTCTGTACGTCGGGCTGCGCGCGGGCGCGGTGGCGCTCCTGGTCACGGCAGCAGCCCAGTGGTTGTTCTTCCTGCCCGTGCTGAATACTTTTCAAAGTCAAGAGCGGCCGAGCGTGGCAAGATTCGTACTGTTCCTGACGCTGGGCCTGCTCATCTGCGGCCTGGGTTGGAGATGGCACGCCTCGGAACAGAAGCTGAAACTGTTGCGAGGCCTGCTGCCGGTTTGTGCTGCCTGCAAAAGAATTCGAGACGAGCAGGGGCAGTGGCAGCAGATGGAAATCTACATTCGCGACCATTCCGAGGCCGATTTCACGCATGGCCTTTGCCCGGAGTGCGCGCGCTACTACCGTGCCTGAATGAGTGACTGAAGGTTACGGCCGCGGGCCGAAGCGGCTCACCAGGTAATTCAGAATCGCATCGCGCTGGTCTGGCTTGGCTTCCGCGCCCCAGGCGGCCATCTTGTCGATCTCGCGATTCCACTGTGCGCGCGTCAGGCGCTGCTGCTGGATCATGTCCTCCTGATGGCAGACGAGGCAGGTGGTCTTAAAGCCGTCCGGCTGCGTAACGTCCGGCGCGCTGGTTGGGGCCGCCGGAGCCGGCGCCGCATTGCCAACGGCAACACCCACGCGATGCACGACGTTCCACTGGTAGCCGGAAGGGTTCCATTCTTGAGCCAGAGGCTGCACATCGCCCGCCATGGTCCGGGCCCGCGCCATCAGGGTATAGAATCCCTCGTGCGGCGGCGTCCACATGTGTTCCCACAAACGCCAGCCATATGGCGTTGCCTGTCCGGTGAGAGTCGCGGCCCGCCAGGTCCGCCCGCTGTCCACGGAAACATCCACAGCATTCGCTGGGCCTTGGTCACCGCTCCATGCGGCGCCGGCGATGCGTAACATTCGGCCCGGCTCGACGGTCGTCCCGTCCAGCGGCGCCGAGATCACCGACTTCACGCGCAGGCGCGTCACGGGCTGCATCTTCGCCGCATCCACGGCCTCTCCCGGCCGTACCGGGTACTCCGGCCGGCGGTACGCCGACTTCATCCAGAATCCATCGAACTCCCTATCGAGAACCTGGATGCCCTGAAGCCACTTCACCCAGGAATCGGCAGCCCAGCCCGGGGCCACCACGCGCAGCGGAAAACCGTGTGCCATCGTCAACGGCTCCCCGTTCATCTCGTAGGCCAAAAGCGTATTCGGGTCCAGCGCCTTGGCGAGGGGAATTCCGCGCTGGAAGTCGGGCATCTTGCCGATCGGAACATCCGCCCCATCAAAGATCAGCTCCCGTGCAGAATTCTTGACTCCGGCTTTCTTCAATACGTCGGCCAACCGGACCCCGGCCCAGCGCGCGTTGCCCACGGCGCCGTACCGCCACTGCGCTCCGGGCACCGGCGGATCGTAGAAGCTGCGGCCGTTGCCCGCGCACTCGAGAACCCCTACCAACTCCACCCGAGGCAATTTCTTTAGCTCATCCATCGTGAATGAGAGCGGATTGGCCACCTCGCCGGCCACTTCGAGTTTCCAATTCGCCGCATCGACTCGCGGCGCGTACACATGCGTGCGCACAAAGAACTGGTCTACCGGTGTCAGGAAGGATTGAAATCCTTCGAGCGGCATCTCAAAATCCTGAGGGTTGATCGAGCGAACAATCATGTTCCCTCTACCGCTGCTTTGAGAGCGCAGGGTGCGAATGAGAAGACCCGCAGATGCCAGTCCGAAGAATTGCCGTCGAGAACGCTGCATGATTCTCAAGATTAGGACGCGAACCGCACGAATGCAAATGGCCCCGGCAGATTGCGCGACGGCCCATCAACATTCACGACGGTGTCGGACACACGGCCGCTGACTTACTAAGTTGCGTAGTTTAGCGCTCGACTGGTGTGACATCGACTGGTGTGACGCTTGTGCTCCGCGCGGGCGCGTTCTATAATTCGCTCCCAAAGGAATGCGTATCCAAAAGCACAAGGAGGCCGGGATGAGAGAGATTCGTCAATTCACCACGCGCGGAAACGTGCGTTGGGCCCTGTTCGCCGCAGCCGCCGGGCTCGTGGCATTCCAGGTAAGCGGGCTGGCTCAGACTCGCGCCGCCGCACAACCGGTGTCCGCTAGCTGGCACCAGAAGGACACCGAGTGGGCATCCTACTCGGCCGACGTCCGCGGTACCCGTTACCGGCCGCTCGACCAGATTAACGCCTCGAACTTCAACCAGATCGAGATTGCCTGGCGCTTCAAGACCGACAACCTCGGTCCCTTTCCGGAATACAAACTGGAAGGTACGCCGCTGATGGTCAACGGTGTGATCTACACCACCGGTGGCACGCGCCGCTCAGTGGTTGCGCTCGATGCCAAGACCGGCGAGTTGATTTGGGCGCACAGCATGCGCGAGGGCAAGCGCGCCGCCGTCTCGCCACGCCAGCTCTCGGGCCGCGGCGTATCGTACTGGACCGATGGGCGCGGCGACGAGCGCGTGGTGTACGTCACCACCGGCTACCGCCTCGTCGAGCTCGACGCCAAAACCGGCTCCGTCGTCCGTTCCTTTGGAACCAGCGGCCTCGTCGATCTGAAGGCTGGCGTGGTGAAGGGAGTCGATGAACAGATCGATCTCGAGAACGGTGAAATCGGCATCCATTCCACCCCCACCGTGGTCAACGACGTGATTATCATCGGCTCCTCGATGCGAGAAGGCGCCACCGTGCCGACCCACAACAACACCAAGGGCCTGGTTCGCGCCTACGACGCGCGCACGGGCAAACAACTGTGGCGGTTCAATACCATTCCGCGGCCCGGCGAATTCGGCATCGATACATGGAAAGAAGATTCGTGGGCAGTGAACGGCAACACCGGCGTATGGAACCAGATCACGGTGGACGAAGAGGCGGGGCTGGCGTACCTGCCAGTAGAAACGCCCACCTCCGACTACTACGGCGGCCACCGGCCGGGCGACAACTTGTTTGCCGAGAGCCTGGTCTGCGTGGATCTGAAAACCGGCCGGCGGAAATGGCATTTCCAACTGGTGCATCATCCCATCTGGAACTTTGATATTTCCGCGGCGCCGATCCTGGCCGATATCAATGTGGATGGCCGCGCGATCAAAGCGGTGGCGCAGCCGACCAAGCAAGGATACCTCTACGTCTTCGATCGCATCACGGGCAAGCCGGTGTGGCCGATCGAAGAACGCCCGGTTCCGCAGTCGGATGTGCCCGGAGAGAAGACCTCGCCCACACAGCCCTTCCCCACCAAACCGCCGGCCTACGCACGCAATGTACTCAAGGTTCCCGATGATTTGATCGACTTCACGCCCGAGCTGCGCGCTGAGGCGCTGGAAGTGATCAAACACTATAAGGTGGGAACTTCCCCGTTTACGCCGGCCATCCTGGGCGATGCCAACGGATTGTTCGGAACCATCGCTGCCGGCACGGCCACCAACTGGCCGGGCTCCGCCTACGATCCCGAGACTCACACCGTTTTTGCGCAGGCAACTTTCAACGCCGTGACATCGCGATCGCTGGTAGCACCGCCGGCAGGATTCTCGGATATTCGTTACGTCCAGGGAGTCGCGGGCCGCTCGTTCCGCGAGGTCCTCGGGCCGGGCGATTGCTGCGCCGCCGACGGCACCCGGCGGCAGGCGGGGCAACCGGCTCCCGTCGGGCCTCCCAGCGTGCCGAATCCGCTGCTCGACGCCGGGCTCACCGTCCAGGGGCTGCCCATCTTCAAACCGCCTTATGGCGTTCTTTCGGCGATCAATCTCGATCGCGGTGAGATTGCGTGGCAGGTGCCGCATGGCGACACACCCGACAACGTCCGCAATCATCCCGCCCTTAAAGGCCGCGACATCCCCAAGACCGGGCAGCCCGGGACCTCGGGCGTCGGTTTGATGGTCACCAAGACACTGGTTGTCATGGGCGATAGCCAGGTTACCACCACTGCGTCGCATCCGCGCGGCGCGATGCTGCGGGCCTACGACAAGGCCACGGGCCGGGAAGTCGGCGCGGTGTGGATGCCGGCCCCGCAAAGCGGATCGCCGATGACTTACATGCTGGATGGCAAGCAGTACATCGTAGTGGCGGTCAGCGGCGGCGCTTACTCAGGCGAGTATCTCGCCTTCCGGCTGCCGGACTAAACGCGAATCCCAGGAACCGCTCCGCTTCAGTAGAACGGCAGGTATTGGCCTTCTGCCCAACAAGGGCAAGGTCAGCGCTACGTTGCCGAGGTCTTGAAGATGAAGTCCAGTTGACGCGCCACTGACGCGGGAAGGCGCCGCCGAGTTGCCTCAGTGAGTTCTAAGCAAGTTTCCAAGTCCGACATGGTCGCTTGCACAAAGCTGCGGTTGAATTTTTCCAGCCACTGCGAAAGCATCCCCAGGGCATGCTCCGCTAGACCAGGGTCGGAATCTGCGGCAGCTTGAAGACAGGCCCGAAGCTGCTCCCACTTCCCGGCATTCTTCAACAGCTTCAATACACTCATGCGAATCCGATGATCGGTGTTCGTAAGAGCCTTTGCCCAGACTGCGTCCGTCGGAACAGTCCGGCCCGATAACAATGTGAATGCCGCTTCTCGCGCAACGGAAGGCACGTCTGTCGAGACGACTTCGAGGAAAGCCACAATATGTAGTTCCGATCATACAATCCCAGATAGAAGGCAAGTCATGACATTCGGTCAAGAGCCGCCTGCTGCGCCGATTCTACAGGATCTAACCCTTCGCGGAGGGCAATGAAAGGGCAACGTTTTGGCACGATCCGCGCGGCGCCATGCTGCGGGCCTACGACAAGACCACGGGCCGGGAAGTCGGCGCCGTGTGGATGCCGGCCCCGCAGAGCGGATCGCCGATGACGTACATGCTGGATGGCAAGCAGTACATCGTAGTGGCCATCAGCGGCGGCGCTCACTCAGGCGAGTATCTTACCTTCCGCCTGCCGGAGTAAGCGCGAATCTCCGGGAACCTGTCAGGCTTGCTAATGGCTAACGAGGCGCTTTTTCCTGGCCGCGGGCCTTGTCCAGAGGTTCACCTACCGATATACACCCGCAGTCGCCGATAGTTAGGATTAGGTGGAAGTCTGTAGCTTTGGTTAACTTGTACCCTCATCGAGCCGTCGGTGACGATAGAGCCGGGCGCTGTCTCGATCGCGCGAAAATCCAAGCTCCGGAGGCGAAAATGAAATTACGGCGTACTGAGCCACAATGTCTTGCAGCAGTTGCGCTCGTCTTGCTTGCCGGGAGTCAATTGCACGCGCAACCTGCTCCCGGTCTGTCGTCAGCCGAAGTTCAGCGACTGGAAGCAGCCATCGAACGCAATCCCAGCGATTCAGGCGCACGGAGCAAGCTTCTCGATCATTATTACCTCGACAAATCCGTCGATCCAAAGGATGCGATCGCGGCGCGCCGCAGGCATATCCTGTGGCTGATTAAGAACGCACCCGAAGGCGAACTTGCCGGTACGCCCCAAGCGACCATCGATCTTTCCGGGCATTACCTGGCCGATGCGCAGGGGTACCAGCTCGCTTCCGAGGCGTGGCGGGCGCAGGCAGCAAAACCGGGTGCGAGAGCTGCCGTGCTCACCAACGCAGCGTACTTTTTCAAGACCAACGATAAGGAATACACAGTGAGTCTGCTGAAGCGGGCTCTGGCGCTCGATCCCAAGAGTAAAGAAATCGGCGCGCGGCTCGGCGACGAATACGCCTTGATCATCCTGGGCGTAACTTTGGAGAATCGGAATCACTATCCGCTGCGCACCGATCGGACGCTCACCGAATCCCAGCTGGCAAAATCGGCGCGCGAGGCTCTGACAACCTCGCGGAATCCCTATGTGCTAGCGAAAGCGGGCTACATGCTGGCATGGCAAGGAACCATCCTCTACGCGTCCGGCCAAATCCCGTTCGAACCCATGCCGCTCGCCATCAGCGCTGCGGAACGCGCCGTCAGCTTCGCGCCCGGAGAACAGGACGTCGCTGCCTTCCGCCAGAATGTGCTCGAGTTCGAGCGCATGGCGCGAGAGTCGGGACGAATGAAGAACAGCCCACCACAGGACCGCGCGCAAGCGCAGCAGAGACTGGTGCAAGCCGCAACGCGCCAGAAGAATGCATCGCCGCTGGCGCCAGGCTCTGCCGAAGCGGCGGCTGCTTCGGTCCATCCGGCCGCCACAACCGCGAACGTGATCGATCTGAAGCGAATCACGGTGGGAATGAGCCGGGAAGACGTGCTGAAGCTTGGCACGCCGTCGGGGCGCATCACCACGGATGATGATGGCCATCTGGTCGAAATCTTCCAGTACAACGTCAATACGGCGTCGGCTGGCACCGTCCGGCTCCAGGACGGAATCGTATCCGATGTTCAGATTCCGTGACCCCAAACTATACCTGTTGATCCTCGTCTTTGCGAACGCGGTCACCCACGCCGACGTCGTAGCCCAAATCCTGGATCGCTCCGTCCGGACCGGGGCCGGTGAAGCCGCGGTGGACGGCTCCACGTTTTTCCCGAGCTACCTGACCTGACGTCAGGTGCTCTACCCATCGGGATCGGAACAACGCATCATGCCTCATATCCGCTCGGAGACGACAACAGTTCCGCAGCCATCGTTGTCGACCCGCAGCGGGATATCGAGCAGTACCGTGCCTATGGGGAGAACAGTGCGCCTCAAGGACAGCCTCGCTGCGCACCTAGGAGTGCCCCACTATGGCCGGACCCGGGCCGACCGGCAGCTCCGCTTAGAACAACAGCTTCAGCGCAAACTGAATCTGGCGCGACGAAGTGGTGGTCGCCGTGATTTTGCCGAATGTCGGGTTCGGATTACCGCCGCCGTTCGGGATCTGCACGAACGCGCTGGCATTCGGCAGGGCGAAGTTGGCGTGGTTGAGAATGTTGAAGAACTCTGCGCGGAATTGCAGGCGGACCTGTTCATGGATGGTCGTGTCCTTCATCACCGCGTAGTCCACATCGGTCGTGCCGGGACCGGCCAAAAAGTCCCGTTGCAGATTGCCGAGCGTGCCGGGCGCCGGCAGGGAGAACCCGGCCGGGTTGGCCCACTGATTCACGTTGTCTTGCATGATTTGATTGGCCGGCATCACCAGGTTCGGACGCTCGCTGCCGGCGATCACACCCCCGCTTTGGTCAAAGCCGACGGTCACATTCCATGGCGAGCCGCTCTGCGCCGTCACGCCGCCGCTCATCTGCCATCCCTTGACCAGGATGTTCTGCTGGAACGGCAGTGCGTACACGCCGCTCAACCGAAACACCTGCGGCCGATCGAACAAGCAGCGTCCGCGGTCATAGGAACCGTCCAGCGGATCGGACCAGGGTATCCCGCCTTCCAGCCCGTAGGTGCCGGAGGCGTCGTCCATGCACTTGGACCAGGTGTAGGAAAGCTGCGCTTGCACGCCGTGCGAGAAGCGCCGGTTCAAGCCCACCTGCAGGGAGTTGTAGCTCGAGTCGCCCACCGGGGCCTCGCTGCTCAAAGCCGAGGGGCCCCCATTGAGGCGCGGGTTGCTGACCATGCCTGCCCGGCTCGGCCCGATGGGAACTCCAAAGATTTGCACCCCACCGACCGTCTTCGGCAACACGGGATTGATATCGCGCGCGGCATACAGATGCAGGCCTCGCGAGCCGACGTAGCCGACGGTCAAAGAGGTGGACCCGAAGATCTGCCGCTGAATATTGAAATTCCACTGGTACATATGGGGCGTGACAGTAGTGTGATAGTCCACTCCGACGAGTTGCGCCGGAGGCGGCAGAGCCCCTGGGAACGGATTGGGAAACTGGGGAATGGGAATGAAGGCAAGCGCATACGGCGGATTGAAGTAATAGCCGGACGCGTAGCTGCGCGCGCGAATCGGATCGTAGAAGATTCCGAACCCCGCGCGGATCGCCGTCTTATGATCGCCGAAAGGATCATAGGCCAGTCCGATCCTGGGATCAAAATTCCTAACCGACGGGTTGGAGGCAAAGACGTTGGGCACTTGCTGAAACGTCCCAAACGGCGGATTGATCAGCGTTTTCAGCGGATGCACGTTGGTGGTGGGATTGGTCACAAACTCGTAGCGGACGCCGACGTTCACCGTAAACTTGGGAAGCACCTTCCACTCGTCCTGAACGTAGAAGTCCAATTCCCTTTCGCGAAAGTCCCGGTAGGAGTCCGTGAGCCCCGGCTCCGGTCCCTGGAAAAGGCTGGCGCTACCCTGCAGGAAAGCAGCCAGGCCGGGAAAGGTGTAGAAGCCGCCCCACCATCCTTGTTGCTGGAAGTTGCTCTGGACACGGTCCAGGGTTGCGCCAAAACGGAGGCTGTGGGCGCCGTGCGTCCAGAAGACGTCATCCGAGAGAGGGAATTTGTTTTGCACTTCCAGCAGCGGAGCGAAGATGCTGGTGCCGATCGACGAGAGGCCGGTGATGTTCACGCCACCGTTCTGGCCGCGCTCGGGGAAGAAATCCAGCGCGGGCGCCTGATCGGGTTTCGCCTGCACGTCCGTTTCGCGGGTCCGGGTGAAGCTGAAGCGCAATAGGTTCACCAGCGACGCTGTCATCAGGCGGCGATACTCGATGGTGGCGAATTGGTTGCGCGTGGAGCCGATTTCCGGCCAGCGCGGGGGCAATGGCGAGCCAAGGAACGGCATCGTGATGTCACCGTTGTCCCGCACATAGCGCACGAACAGCGAATCCTTGCTCGAGATCGTGTAATCGATCCGCGCCAGCAGGTAATTCTCGTTGCCGGTAGTCGTGTCCACCTCAGGGACCGAGACGACACCGTTGGGTGACGTTAGAGTGGTCGCCGGATAAAGGTCCAAGATAGGCTTGATCGCGGGATTGATGCCTACGTTCACTCCATTCACAATGCCCAGGTGTGCGTTGGCGTCGGGAATCAAACCAATGAAGGTCTGGCCCAAGGATTTTCGCAACTCTTCGTCGTTGACGAAGAAGAACAGCTTGTCCTTCTTGACCGGCCCTCCCACGGCGCCGCCAAACTGGTTCTGCCGGAACGGGGGTTTGGTTTTGGGGTCAAAGAAGTTGCGGGCGTCCACAGCGCTGTTGCGCAGAAACTCGTATGCGGACCCATGAAAGTTGTTGGTACCAGATCTGCTGACTGCGTTCACCACCGCCCCGTTGCCGCCGAATTGCGCACTATAGGTGTTGGTCAGGACCGAGAACTCGGCGATCGCCTCAATTCCGAGCGTGGTACCCATGACGCCCGATCCGGAACCATGGTTCCAAAAACCCTGAATATTGGTGCTGTCCAAAAGATAGGCCTGGCCTTCCGACCGCGCGCCCGAAACGCTGAAGTTGTTCTCGACGCCATAGAGCAGGTTGGCCCCACCGTTTCCGATTTGGGAGCCCGCCGACACTCCGGGCACCAAAGCCACCAGGTCGGTGAAGTTGCGTCCGTTCAGCGGCAGGTCGTTGATCTGCTTTTGCTCCACGTACGACGATACGGCGGTCCCAAGCGTGTCGACCTGCGAAACGGCTCCCTCTACCGTGACCGTCTGCTGGGCCTGCCCAATCGGTAGCGAAAAGTCGACCACGGGTTGCGCGCCCACTGTCAGCGTGATGCCCGGGCGAATCACGGTTTGAAAGCCCGGCGCCGAAGCCTGCGCTTCATAATTACCAATGGGAAGATCCGCGATGGTATAGCGGCCCTGAGGGTCTGCCGATGTGTGCTGCAACTGGCCGGTCCCGGTATTCTTCACTTGAACGGCGGCATTTGGAATCGCGGCGCCGGAGGAATCCGTCACGGTTCCGGAAACCGCCGCGTTGGTGGAGCCTTGCCCCTTCAGATGGACGGAAAAGACAGACGCAAACGCCAACACCATAACAGCCGAAAAACAGGCTTGGCCGCGAAAACATAAAATCTTTGGCATGATTTCACCCCTTGGTGCACCGGAGTATATCTGAAGTCGCGCGAAAATCAAACAACGGTTCGTTGATATCCCTTATCAATCTGCATGACATTGGTGGAAATCGAGGCACATGCCAGGGCTGATCGGAGTGGTGCGACCTGGGCTGTTTGTGGCGCCCGAACGGACGCTTGGCGCTACACAGGAGGTTCGCAGACGCGACCTCGAAGGGTCCGAAGCAGGGGTTGCTCAGTTAGGCGCGTTCCTTGGTACTCGTTCCGCCTCGCGTTTTAGGTCGGTGGCGTAGCGCTCGAAGATCGGTCGAAAGTCTGGCAGCCAGCGCCCAACGATCGGCAGCAGGAAGCCGGAGAAGTTCTCCTGCATTGCGAAATCCGTCGAACCGTCGTCGAGTTCCGCCAAGGTGAACAGGCGCGCGCCCTTGAATATTCCAGCAAGACCCCCCGCCCACGTCATGCGCTGATTGGGGACGACGCCTGAGACCTTGGGAGTAAAGGTGCGGTCAGAGCCCGGGACACGGATGCAGAGCCGCTCCCCTTCGCGGATCTGGCCCTCGATGCTTGTGACGGTTGAATTCCAGCGTGGAAAGCCGCCGGCGTCCGTCAAGAGGCTCCAGATGCGCGGAGCACTTGCTAGAACTCTGACCTTGACGCAACACACCATCCCAAAAACGCTGCGGGTTTGCGTCGCTCTTGCTTCGTTCACTCGATTCTCTCGCACACACTGGAAACAGCAACTGTTCAGTGCAGCACGGTGTCATAGAATCAGGCTCGCAGTAAGAGGAAACCAAGTAACCACATGAACAAGGCGGTCCCGCCATGGATGAAGATGGCGATTGTGTTGCGCGTCCGGACATGGGCGTACACGTTGACCGCATCGGCGAGCGGGACCAATGAGGTGATGAAAATGAACACCGCGATTACTTCGGGACTTACCCTGAGCCGAAGCAATCCGATGGCAAGTAGCCCCGAGACAACATCGCGTGTACCCTTTGCCCATAGGTAGGCTAGTCTGCCGTTCGCATCTGAGGGGACCCCGAAGTCGCTCGCAGCTCGAATCGGTGAAAGGATGAAACGAGCGCCGATGAAAATAATCCCAACCGCAATCAAGAGAACCAACCAAAACAGAATCGAACCTGATTGTAACTGACCAGCCTCAGGCACACTGCTTGGAGGAAGGTTACGCGGTGCGAGGAGACTCAGCGCTAGCAGCGCAAACGCCGCAACCAGACCGGAGGTCCTCAGCCAATGGTAGACGTCCCACCGATGTTCCTGGGCTCTCCAATCATCAGGAAGAGACTTTGGCGCCCACCGCGCGATCCGGTTGTTGATCGGCACCGGAGCGACTAGCGAGAACACGATGGCGAGTACTTGAATTGCGAGCGCAACGGCGGAGAATCGCCAGGCGAGTGGATTCAGGTGCGCGAATGGCAGTAACAGGAGAAGGTTGAAGAGTGTCGACGCAGCCATCCAGAACGGCATCACCCGGCCCAACAGCGTAGCGAACGATGAGCGCACCAAAATGTGGGTATCGAGGGGTTGCCGATTCAGCGTCGGATGCGCGAACGCCGCCACACTTAACTCACTACCGCACATAAGGCCGAGCAACAGCAGGGCTAGTAACTGAAGAATCATTCACACCCCCCTAGATAGTGCTCTTCGATCAAAACATCACCTAACTGAGTGATATGCGCGCGAATCGATCATTTGGCCCGCCCCTCCATCCCCGGACGCTCGATATTCGAAGCGTTCGATGGCTGGCGCGATCACGATAAGGAGTTTGGCGCTGTGACCGCGCTCGGTCGAGAAAGCTTGGGGCCTGCGCGGCGGCACAACAGTCGCGCTGCGGTCCGCCAGTAGCCTGACCTGCGCCGCGGGATCGCCCACGATCTCGGCATCGCTCCCGCGGACCAATAGTGGCTTTCTACAACCAGGTAGGCCAAGGGACATACGTAGACATGATGCAATCTGTTCGCCAGAACAGCGACTGATGCTATGTCTTTCAAATTCAGAGAGAATTGCCACCGCGCGGCCATTGCTGGTCGCTGGCTGGTAGAATGTGCTGCTAAGTTTGGTCGGGGCGAGTGGATTCGAACCACCGACCTCCTGGTCCCGAACCAGGCGCTCTAGCCAGGCTGAGCCACGCCCCGAGTGTGTCGACCAAGCAAACCGCGCGACGTGGTGGGCGCAGCCTGCACCGCATCACTCGGTTGACGCTAGAAGTATAGCACTTCCGCGGCTCAGCAGCGGCTGTCCGAATGCCTTACGCCAAGATGTCGAGCGTGTGCTTAGTAATCTCGTTGCCCACCTGTAGCGACTTCAGGTTTACTTCGTATGCCTGTTTGGCGGTGAGCAGATTGACCATCTCGGTCGAGAGGTCTACTGAGTCTCCAGCCGCTCCCGTTCCGGCGACGCTCGCCCGGCTGATCCGGTTGGCGGTCTGATCGAGCTTTCCTTCAGCCGCGTCCAAGCCCTGCAATGCGCTCGCGAAGATCTGCATATGTCAGCTTATCGGCAGGGTTCGGGATTTTTTGCTTTTTTCGGCGACCAGCAAGTACCATCGGAAG
>Ga0335081_10000922_pt1 | contig 47165 bp, 40 predicted proteins | sample Lox_Sample_35_FD_206713 | JGI IMG/M metagenome (GOLD analysis project Ga0335081, IMG submission 206713) | Soil microbial communities from Loxahatchee National Wildlife Refuge, Florida, United States - Lox_Sample_3.5 | ecosystem: Environmental > Terrestrial > Soil > Wetlands | place: USA... | reverse complement strand
GACCGCCTTCCGCACGCAACCGCCGAATTTACAACCAGTGCCCTTGATGGATATGGGCTTCGCGGTCATCTGCCCGCTCGCCTGACACCGTATGCCTCAGATCCGGTTCTTGTACATCGGCTCGTGCATTTGCTCCACGCTTCTTTCAGACCCCGCCTCACGGCGACGCCCTTGCGCTTCGCTACTACTTCACCTCCATCAGGTTGTAGAGGGGACTTACACCCCCGAGCTGTCGAAAATGCTCGGCACACACAAAAAAGGGCCGCCTCGCGGGCGGCCCGGATTTGACATGCGGTCGAGATCTATTTAGCGGTGGCCGCCGTGAACGCCGCCGCCGCCGCGGAAACCTCCACCGCGGTAGCCGCCGAAGCCACCGCGGAAGCCGCCATAGTAACCATAGCCGAAGCCAGGACCGATCGCCACGCCGAAGCCACCCCAATACGGTCCATACCACGGGTAGCCGTAATACGGATACGGATAGGGATACGCGTATGGATACGGATAGCCAGAGGCATATCCATACGGATAGGCTCCGTAGGGCGCCGGAGGAGGCGCGCCATTCATGCGTGTTTGGACCGGCGGCTGGTTATATTCGTTCGGGTCTACGTAACGAAACGCCTGCGGCGCGCGGTCCGTGGAAATGGTCGCAGGCGCTGTGACTTGGAAGCTCAACAACGTTTCCGGATAGATGACCGCCGGAGCGCCGCGCGTGAGAAGCACGCCCGCCACACCAACGATCAGGCCTGCGCCAGCGCCGATAGCAGCGCCGCGACCCCAATCGGCGGCGGCACCGACAGCCGCGCCCACGCCCGTAGTCGTCGCCACGGCGGCGGCGTCACGTCCGTTGGTAGTGCGCGCGTTGCGGTTTACGAGCTGCGTTTGAATCGGGATCTGCTGGCCATCCACGGTGGTCAGTTCGGTCAGCTGGATGCCCAATTTGGAGACGCCGGAAACGCGTCCACCTTTATCCACCTGGGTCACGCGGCCGTTGAGGAGCTGGCCTTGCTGCGCCACAACGATGCCGTCAATGACCACGGGTTCGACTAGAGTCGCACTGAAGAAATCACCCACTTGGTTGTGGTCCGACGAAAGCGGCTGATTCACCCGCACGGTGAGGAACTTGCCGGCGGGGATGGTCAATTTGGAAGGAATCGGACCGGCCGGCGGATACGCGGGCGGCGGCACATTGGCCGGCGGTTGCCCATTGTCCGCTGGCGGCTGTGCCACGGGTTCCGCTGGATCGGCCGTGGACACGCCGGCATTCGGGCCGGGCTCATCGGCGCGCCGCCACCCGGGGCTTTGCGCAAAGCCCACAGCAGTGACGAGCAAGCCTGCCAGGACGCAGCGGGTGGTTGCGGATCGGAATGTAGATTTCGGAATTCTCATGGCTCCTCTTCTTCCAGCTGGGTAATATGCACCTGAATTGCCAACCGTAAGTGGCTGAAAAATGAGCCGTTCCCGCTGATTCCAAATGGCCCCAAAGCACCGCAGCGGTGGATTTGGGCCACTTGCGGTTATTTGGCCAGCACCACTCGCGTGGCTCCAGGCTCGGGTGCCCCTGTGTTGATCCGGACACGCACCACCACACCGAGCGCCGCCACATACAGCAAGCCGCCGATGATCAGGGTTTGGACCAAGCCCAGATAAATCGAACAGGCCAGCGCGCCCACCGAACCCAGCACGCTGGCAGCGGCGTTGAGCGACCAGGCCCAGCGCACCGAGGGCGGATGCCACTCCTCCAACCGCGCGAGCCCGGTGGGAAACGGCATCCCCATGAGGAACCCGAGAGGCGCAATCAGGATGACGGCCAACGCCATCTTCATCGGCAATGGCCACCAGACCAACGCCGAGAGCAATCCCGAGAGCAACAGCGCCTGTAGCGCGGCGCACACCGCCACACACCCCAGCACTTTGGTTAGCCGCCCTTCCAGATTGCCCACCAGATAACGGCTCGCGAAGCTGCCGAGGCCACTCGATATCAACAGAGAGAAGATCACCACGGTGAGTGCGTAGGTGGGATGCCCGAGGAAGAGGACAAACTTCTGGATCAACCCAACCTCGATCAGGATGTAGCCGCATCCGATGAAGAGGAAGTACAGAAGAAAGCCGGGTACGCCGCGTTCCCGCGGTAGCCGCGTGCCCAGCACCATGGGAGGCAGCAGCAGAATCAGGATAGTGGCCAGCACGCTCACTCCCATCAATGCGAACAGCACCGGCACGGCCTTATTGATTTTGAAATCGGCGCTCTGGCGCGAGGCGGATTTCACGAAATTCCAAAGATCGCCCGGCTGCACAGTGTAGAAGAAAAACGGACGGTTGTCGCTCACCGGTGTGATATCGAACGTGTAGCTGCGTTCGTACTGATCCGGATTGGCGCTGCGCAACAGATCGTGGAATGGATTGCGGACATCGACACCCGGCATGTAGACGATCTGGATCCGCGCGGCTTCGATCATCGCCCGGGCGCGCGCCAGGTCTGGCTCACGGAAAGGCTTGCGGGCGATCAGCACGGTGTCCTTCGCTCCCCAACCGGCGACCGATCCCTCGCGGACCACCACGATGTGCCGCCATGCGTCAGTCTCGCCGAGTTCGGTTAACGCTTCAATTGCCAGGCCGACCAGCCGCAGCGATTCCCGCGGCGGATCGAACCCCCACCGCGTAAAGGCGGCCAAGCCATCGTCGGTCAGGTGCTGGAGGTAATCGCGGAAGGCATCGGTCGTATAGAGATTGTTCTCAGAGAGTGCGAATGCACCGGCTGCGGTGGAGGCCCAGGTATCGACCAGCGTGGCTTGCAGCACTTGGAACTTCTCGGGACTGCGGCGCACGAAGCTGCGCCCATCCTCCACCACGATCCGGACGTCCGGGCGAAGATAGAGGCGGCGGCTGAGATCGGGAAAGCGCTCGCGCATGATGGTGCTGGCGATGATGGGGTTGATCTCGACGCCGGTGATTTCGTGGCTACCGTAAGCCAGCGCGCGCGCCACATCCCAGCCGCCGCCCGGGCCGATAATCAGGGTCTTCGCGCCGGGGCGCACGGCATACGGCAGCGAGGGGCCTTCTTCCATCAGCTCGTGCCGCTGTTGAGGGGTGAGGTGCTCGAAATCGAAATTGGCAATTCCGGTGGACGCGTCTGCGTCAATGAAGATCATGTTCGCGCCGCTGCCCTTCTCGGGTGCGATGGCGATTCGCGAAAAGCTGTTCCATTGCTCGAAGCTTTCCTTGCCAAGCTTCTGGCCCTTGGCGTATTCGATCCCCAGGAAGTGGCTGGTTCGGTTATAACCGAGGAAGCCAACTAAGGCCAAAGCCAGCGCCACGCAGCCGGCGCGCCCGGCGACGGAGCTATCCATGCTGTACCAGATGGCGGCCGCCACGGCGAACAAGGCCCCCGCAGCAATCACGGTATTGGGCCCTTCCAACAGGGCGAGAAACGGCAACAGAAGCAGGCAGCCCGCAGCAGCGCCGGCGAGATCGCTGAAGTAAATGCGATGGACGCGTTCGATGGTTTCGGAAACGGCCAGCGACACGATGGTCCCGGCCAGGAAGAATGGCAGCGCCGTGGGAAAGTAAATCAGCGCGATACTCCATCCGCCGGGGTCGCCGTTCTGGCTCAGGATGACGATCAGGGCGACGACAACCAGGAGGCTGTTGAGCGCGCTAAGCCGTCCCAGCTTGGTAAACAGCGGCGCGCGCCAGCCAGCCACGACGTACGAGAACACGCCGCCGGCGCCCATTCCGAACAGCGCGATCGAAATCGCCAGAAAGGCCAGGTGGTAATAGAACACCACCGAGAAAATACGCGTCAGGGACAACTCGAGCAGCAGTGTGGCCCCGGTTGTCATCCCGATCGCGAGATACACCTGGGGCCAATGCGCGACTGCCGGGCGTTCGTAGGTCAAGTCATATCGTAGCGAATCAAGAACGGGGCGATCGGAACACCCGCTCCCTCCGGTCGCGGCTCAGTAGCGCCGGGCGGTCGGTAGCGCCACTAGAAGTCCACGGTGATGCGCTGCGCCGAGATCGTTCCGCTGTAATGCGCAAAGTGGTTGTTGTTAGTGTCATAGAGATCAAGGGTGTACGTGCCCTGATATTTGTTGCCGCCGGGGGCGACCGTTACCTGCTCGCGGATAATGGCAGTGCCATTGACGATGCCGTAATTGTCGAAGGTCCACGAGGGATGTTTGAGCTTGAAGGTCGCCGGGCCCGTTTGCACATAGACCCCCAGACACACATTGCCGGTTGCGGGAGCAGGGTCGTCGTTTAAGATCTCGTTCCCGTCACTATTCCATTGATCGAACCCGGTATCGACCACCACACCCCCGGAAGTGAATGTGCTCATCCACAGTCCCACGATCGATGCCCCGTAACTGAGACTGGTTGTGGCGTCAGGGGTACCAGCCCGCTCTTCGCTGAGGGTAGCCCGAGGCGCCACAGACTCTGCTGCCGAGCTGGACAGCCGGTTCGCGGGGGTGCCGCAATCCGCTTTGGCGGTCGCGGCGAAAGTCATGCCCAAACCGGCAAGGGCTAGGGCAAGCGTGTTCGATTTCACGATCAGACGTTTCTTCATTGCGTTTTCCTCCTGGGCGACGGCACGTCAAGCGGGCGGTCGCATGGGAGCAAAAGTAAACTGACGAGGTATCCGCGGACAAGCGAAACCCTACGAAACACACGCGATTTCGCTCTTTTTCGCGCCGTGCGCGGTATACTGGCGTGTCAGAAAGCCGATGTCCGAGTCGCCCCGGCCCGTTCCGATGCCCCGCCGTCCCAGCGAGGCCCCCGAGCGCCTGGAGTCCTGGAAGGAGATCGCCGCATACCTCGGCCGCGAAGTGCGGACCGTCCAAGGTTGGGAGAAGAACGAAGGTCTGCCGGTCCATCGGCACCAGCATGCCAAGCAGGGTTCGGTTTATGCATTCCGCACGGAGTTGGATGCCTGGCGGGCGGCCAGGAAGGGTGTTCCCGGAAGCGCGCCGGTCGCCGATGAGCCGGCACCCGCAGGGTGGAAGCGCCGGGCTACGTTGCTGGTAGGGGCCGGGTTAGTCCTGGCCATCCTGGCGGGTGCGTTGGTTTGGAGGAACCGCACTGCCGGTTCGTCCCGAGGGGCTCTCTCGTCCGTGGTGGTCTTGCCCTTCCTGGATATGAGCCCGCAAAAGGACCAGGAGTACTTTAGCGATGGCCTCACCGAAGAAATCATCGACGGGCTAAGCCGGGTTCCCAATCTCCGCGTGGTGGCGCGCACCTCAGCGTTCGCGTTCAAGGGCAAACCGAACGACGTCCGCCAGATTGGACGGCAGTTGAACGTGGAGGCGGTGCTCGAGGGCAGCGTGCGCAAAGCCGGCAACGAATTGCGGATCACCGCGCAACTGAACCGCGTATCCGATGGCACTCATTTGTGGTCGCGGACCTTCGACCGCAAGCTGCGCGACGTATTCGCGGTTCAGCAGGAGATCGCGCAATCGATCGCCAGGCAGTTGCAAGCGGGAGAGGTGCCACCCGCTGTGGCGGCCGGCAACCTGGAAGCCTATGCGCGTTACCAAGAAGGACTCTACTTTTTCAATCAGCACCAAATTCCGGACTCCTACTGGAAGGCGATCGGCCGCTACCAGCAAGCCATCCAGATCGACCCCAACTTTGCGCGCGCCTACGCCGGGATGGCGGACGCCTACGCGTACCTTGCCGAGAATTTCGCGGTTTGGCCCAAAGAAGTGTTTCCCAAGGCCAGGGAGGCGGCGGACAAGGCCCTGGCCCTGGATGACAACCTGGCCGAAGCGCACACCTCCCGCGGCATCGTGAAACTCGACTACGAATGGGACCGGGAAGGCGCGCGGCGGGAGTTTCAGCGGGCTCTTCAGCTCGATCCGGGCTCGGGTTGGGTTCACCACTGGGTGGCGCATTCTTTGGAAACGCAAGGCAAGCTGGATGAAGCCATGAAAGAGATGCGCGCGGCTCTGGCTCTCGACCCGCTTTCCATCCCGATTCACTGGGATGTCGCCAACGAGTTGCTTTCGACCGGCAGGTTCGACGAGGCGGCGAAGTTCCTAGATCATGCCGCGGACCTGTTTCCGGGGTACCCGATCATCGAGTGGGAACGCGCTGGGGCATACGACGGACTCGGTGACCGTCCGAAGGCCATCGGAATCATCGAAACGCTATTCAAGCAGAATCCGGATCTGACCAAAGAACCGGCCTTTTTGGCGTTACAGGGCATTGGTCTGGCCTGGTCCGGAAAGCGCGCCGCCGCGCAACAGGTCCTCGGTCAAATCGAGCAGATGCGCAAGACGCGATACGTGGAGCCGCTGACGACGTTGGAGCTCTGTTCGGCGTTGGGTGACCACGAAGCGGCGATGGTCTGGATCCGAAGGGCCTATGACGACCGATCCACGCTCTTTCTCTACGCGCCAATGGCGTCCTGGTTTTATAACAACGATGCCGGAGTAAAGGCATTCCTCGCCAAGACGTTGCCCAAGCCGGGAACTTAACGCGCGGCGGCTGTAGCGGCTGGAAGGCGCGCCAGCAGGTCGTGCAGGCGATCAGTCTGATAGAGATCGGTGCCGCACCGGATCTCGCCTTGTTCTTCGAGCGCCCGTTTCGCCAGCCGTGCGGCTTCGTCCGCTTGTCCCGTTGCCAGCGCCACTGCGGCTTCGGCGCGGAGGCGGAGATCGGGAACCTGGTCCGGCGGGACACGGTCGATCCATTGGCGAGCGGCCTCCGGGTCCTGCCGGTAGACGGCCAGCCAATAGGCAGCTTCGTATGCGTAGTAGGCGAACGGTTCCTTTTCCGGCAGCTGCGCAATGAGCCTGCTCATATAGGATGACGCGGTGTCTACCTCGCCTGCATCGAGAGATTGCAGATATCCCAGAAAGAGATTGTAACTATCCGATCCCTCGGCCAGCCGCTTGATCAGATCGCGCGGCCAATCGCGATGGCGCAGTGCGGTGTGGTTACTTGCCTCCGCCAGCGATTCGCGTTGCATGCTATCGGCGTATTCTCCGCCACGCCGCAGATGCCACAGATTGTAGCCATCCGACGCGATATCGCCGCTGCGGTGCGGAATCAGGGAGAACACGCCGGTAAAGGAAAGGATCGCCAGCCTCCCGAACAAGGGAAAGACCACCGCGTTGCGAACGCTCAGTGCCACCGCGCCGCAGGCAACCGCGAAAATGACGTTTGCCAGGGCGCCCGATATCAGGGTGATGCTTTTCTCCCTTCGGTAGTGCGCGAAGCTGGACGGCATCTGCCTCACGAAGGCCCCCCAGAGCATTTTGACGCGCTCCCGTTTCCAGCCTTCGCGGGTGCGGGCAAATTCTAACGGCCCAAAACCGAAGCGTACACATTGCCACCCGAGCGCCGCGCCTGCTAACCGGTGTCCGTACTCGTGAACTAGAAGCCAGGTGAAAACGCCGAACACGGTGTAGGCTATCGCGGCAATCCAGGACGGGCTGGCGATACCGAGGGAGTCTCCCACGTCCCCGATATACGCCAGGGCCAGAAAGAGATAAGCATTCGCCAGATAGCCTGCGAGCATGCGTTATCGAGGCTAATCCGCCGCAACGGCTCGTGACTAGATCCCGATCGTTAAGTAGGTTCTAGGAAGCTTTTACTTAGTGGGGTTTGCGGGTGTGGTTACCATCGGCCCCATGCCGACGATTTCGAGCACACACTCGGTGTCTTTGGCGCCGTCGTAGTGCAGCTCGTTGGGGCGGTCCACCACATAAGTTCCGGCCGTGACCGGGAAGGTGCTGTCCGGATCGTACTTCGGTCCGGTGCCGATCCACCAGGTGCCGGAGAGCACGGTGATATAGCGCTCCGTCGAGTGGCTGTGGGGCCGGCTCATGTTGTGCGGATGCCAGCGGATGAGCTGGATGTAGATGCCGGGTTTCGAGGGATCCCCTTGCACGGTGGCCGTGTCGGCGTTGGCAGATTTCTTCCACTCGATCTTGTCGGGCAGAGTGTACGAGACGGCTTTTGGATCAGGCTCGGCGGCGCGGCTGGGAATGAGTACGAATGCCGTTGTAATTAATAGGGCTGACGGAATCGCGGATCGTAAGATGGACATGTTGGTTCCTATTTCTTCTTGGCTGCTGCAAGGCTGCGATAGACCGCCTCGATAAATCCATCGGCGCTGCCGAGGCCGCTCTTGGCACTGTACCGGGCATCGTAGTCTCGCGTCAGGTGGGCTTCTTTCACCTGGTCGAGTGTCATCCCCTTTTGGATCGCATCGCGCACCCGGTCGCGGACAATCACTACCATGTCGCGATACTCGAGCACGTCGAACTCGTCGCAAACGCGGCCGCGGCCGGGAATGATATAGGTGCCGCCTTCCTCTTCGTGGCGCGGAACGGCGATCTCGAGAAGCTTGTTGAGCGCCGCGATCTCACCCTGCACGCTGCCGCCCTTGTCGACGTCGATGTACGGGTAGCTGGTGGTGAGGAAGATGCCGCCCGCGCTGATCACGTCCGAGTGCCGGAAAAAGACCAGGCTGTCGCCATCGGTGCTGGCGGCCGGCTGGTAGATAACCTCGATCGGTTCGTCATTGAAGAACAGATCTCTTTTACCGTGAAGGAATGTCGAGGTTGGCCAGGAATCCGGAGGAGTCGGAGACTGCTTGCCGGTGGGAGCACTCATCCGCGCCAGCACATTGTCGTGCGCGATGATTTGGGCTCCCTCCGTGGCATCGGTGAGATTGCCGGTGACGTTGGCGCCGGTAATGGTCGTGCCGGCTTTGCGGATCGCCTCGTTGCCGCCGGTGTAGTCCGGATCGTAATGCGTATTGATGATGTATTGCAGAGGCTTGTCGGAAAGTTTCCGGATCGCGGCGATGACCTGGTTCGACATCGCGCCCGAGCCGGTATCGACTACCGCGACGCCGAGAGATCCCAACTGCACCGTGATATTTCCTCCGGCGCCCGCAATCAGATAGACATTTCCCTGCACCTGTAGGACGTCGAGCTCACCCGTCTTCTGCTGAGCGGCAACCACGGTGGCCAGGCCGAGAAAAGTTACAACCGTTCCGACCGCGAGTGTGGCGCAGCATGCAGAATGCAGTTTATTTCTGTGGGGCAGACGCCGGTCACGGCCCGTTCCGGAATCGGCTGCCGTCGTCTGCCGGCGCGCTTCGCACGGGCTGGCAGACCGCAAAGGGCGACGGTCTGCCCTACGGGGGGCAGCAAGCGGAAGTACCGAGTCAAGGAGTGTGGGACCTACCAAATACGAAGCCTTCATTTTTTCTCTAAGGATTTTAGCTTGAGCTGATACTCGGGGTACATGGTTTCTGCGCCGCCGAGAGCCGCTTCGACGGGGACGTGATGCTTGTCGGCATATTCGTGGATAAACGGGTTTTTCCCGGGCAAATAATTGGGCACTGAATCGGGCGCGCGGCCCGCGATTTCTTCTACCGGATCGCAGGGATACAGCCAGTTCTGGCCGGACTGCACCTGGAGGCGAAAATCCTGAGTCTTGATGAGGGGCTCGGTCAAATAGATCGGGTCAGTGAGGATGCTGACGTGCGTCATGAGGTCGCCGTAGCGGATGAAATGCTCTACCAGCGAGGTCTGGTCGCTCGAGGGCAGCCCGTTGCGGCGCACCCAACCCTGCTTGATGTGGGTGGTGTGGACCGTGAGAACGTTGCCTTCCCATTTCCCGGTGGAGAATCCCATGAACGTATGCGGCGCAATATCGGGCGGGTGCGGGCGGCCGTCCATCCAGATGGTGCGCCATTGTTCATACGTGCTGATGTACTGATGAATGGCGATGACCTTCTGCGATTGCGGGTCTTTCTCTTCCCAGATGTGCACATTGAGCGGTCCGCGGTAGATGTAGGAGACCACGTGTACGCGGCACTGATGTTCCGGCAACGAGAGCCGGGCCGCATCCCAAGCGAGCGCAAATGTGCGGGCGGCATCGCTAATGGGGAGCCCGGCGTAATCCACCAGCTCGGGTCCAAGACCGCGTTCGGGTACATCCTCGTGAGTCAAGGGAGCCCAGTTGCCCGAGAGGTCAACGCCGGCGGAGGGGTTGACCGATCCGGCAAATTGGGCCAGCGCCGGCACGCTCGCCAGCAAAACCAATAACCCCAAGCCAGCCGATTTGCCAATTCCCTCGCGCATCCCGCCTCCCACCAATTCCGTGCTCCACCATCGTACTCCAGTTCAGAATCACTCGGAATGTTGACGCAGCAAGCCGTCCTCGCCAGAGCCGCCAGTGACGGCGGCGCGAATGGCTTCCAGTTGCAAGGCCGGCGCTCGCGCGAAAGCCGCCGCGGCTGGGATCCAGGCGTAATAGATCAGCGCACTCCAATACCCCTCGATGTAGCCGTAATTGCTGGCCCATAGGCCGACGTCGGTAGCCACCGTAAGGAAGATGCCGACGGCTAAGACCTTCCAGCAGCGGCCAATTCGCCCCGGATCCATTTGCTGAGCGGAACGGAACAACAGAAGAGCTTCGGCAAACAAGAGCCATAGCAGAGGATCGACCGGCCAACCGATAATCTGCCAGAGTGCCGGCGTGCCGTTCTCGCCGCGGACGGCTACCGCGATGGCTGCCAGATTCCGGCCCACGAAGACGCCGAACAGCGCCAGTAGCACCCAGTCCAGAAGCCGCAGTTTGCCCAGCAAACCCGAACGACGGTAGGCCCTCAACACGTAGAGGAGGCCCACAGCAATTAGAGCGAAGCGAACCGGCCCGCTGACTGTAACCCCGTTGCGCCGTGCTATAGAAAGAACGCTCTCCCCTCCGCTGGCCGTGAGCAGAAAAGGATAAAGCGGCGATGTCGCTCGCAGAAATTGTGCGACCGCCACGCCCACGGCCAGCATACCGTTGGACAGAGCAATCAACGTCCAACCCTTGCGTAACAAGTCGCCCGAACTGAAATGGCCGGTAACCTGCAAACCCAACCAAAGTCCGATGATCGCCAAACAAAAGGTAAGTAACGTGCCTGGCAGTGGGAAGAAGACCGACACCCAAGTGGCATTGCCCGTAATTCGCCAGATCACCAGAGTCAATGCCCCGGCCGACAAATATACGGCGGTGACGGCTGTTATGAGAGACTGTCGCGCCAGGGAGTTAATGAGCCTGCCTCATTAGCGCGCACGGTCGATCAAGCGATCGATCAATTGAGAGGCGGCTCGATTTCCGAGAAACACGCCCAGCACTGATTTGACCGCGGGCAGCGGAGGTCCGCCGGCAAGCGAAGCAGATGCCAAAACCTGGTACGCGCCTACCTCGCCCAAGTAAGAAATCAGCTCGGACGTCAATCGCCGGTTTCCGAACCCGGCCGTGATTCCGCGATTCCGTTGGTGTCGCGGGGCGGGCCGCTTCCGGCGCTGTGTGGGCGGCAATTCATACGTCACGCGACGCGAGAATTCCGTGATGGCGGAAATATACCGCCGCAGAGCTTCTACGCGCTGTTTGCCTCGGGAACGGTCGAAGCTGCGGACGGCTCGACTCATTTCGCGCAGCAGCCGAGCATCGCATCTTCGATACTGAGCGTCCCTCGGCTTGGCCATAAGGCAAGATTGTAATGCATTTTGATTTGATTGCGGCCAACGAAATGAAAAGAATGAATAGCGGGGAGGCAGCCTCAGGTGTCTACCTGTAGAACCCTTAGAACCCAGTGAGCTGTTCTGGCGATTTCGAAAACGCGGCAAACTGATCCTTTCCATTGCGGCCAGTAACTGGTTCGGGCGTGACCGAGCCGCTCGTAGGGAAACTGGAGCATCCCACAAGACGGCTGTCCCAGCAATTTCGAAAGCTCAAAGAACCGCTCCCTTTCAGTCGCGGCTCGGTAACTGCCGGCGTTCCTGAGCCGCGACCAGAGGGAGCGGACATTCCGCTAGCTCACGTTTTGTTGACCGCGCTCGTAGACTGCATTGAATTCGCACCCGATTAGAGCGATCGCCGCCAAGAGATAACTCCAAACCAACAAAGCGATGCCTGCTCCGATGGAGCCGTACACTACGTTGTAGTTAGCTACGTGCCGCACATACCATCCAAAGCCTGAGGTGGCGATCAACCACAGGATTGTGGCCAGCGTTGCCCCGGGCCACACGAAACGCCACCGCTGCTGCCGGTAGGGACCGAAATAGTACAGCAGAGACGTTACCAGCACAGTGGTTCCGAATGCGAGCGCGTATCGGGTCAATCGGCTGAAGAACGTCCAACCCCAGGCCAGCGGATTCAAGTAGGGATCCACTTTCATCCAATTGAGCACGACGCGTTCGACTTCACCACCGAACAGAATGAGGAGGGACGCAGCCAGCAGAGGGACAACCGCCAGAAGCAGCAGTGCGATGGCGACACTGTTATGGCGCAAGAACCCGCGGCTGCGCGGAACCCGGTAGATCGCTTGAAAGCCTTCGATCAAGCTCTTGATGACGCCGGAGGCGGCCCATAGGGAGATCACGACGGCGGTGACCAGAAGGGCCGCCGGGCGCGCGCCGGTATTGCGGAATTGCTGGACCACCAGATCCTGACTGTCGGGTGGCACAACCTCCGAGAGAAAGCCCTGCAGAATGTTGGACACAAATTGCGCCCGCGTCTGCACCAGAATTGCGGCGGCGGACGTCAGGACCGGAAAGAAAGACAGCAGGGCCGAATAAGCGGCGCCTTTGGCGATGCTGAAACAGCCGTCATCGAAAGCTGCCAGCAAGGTCCGGCGCAACAGCCACAGCAGCGTGCGTAGAGTCAGAGGCACGGAGATACCGGCACGCTCACCCCTAGCGCAGAATGACCTTGGTCACACCCGTGTTGTTGGCGCTATCGGCTGCGCGGATCACCACCAGGTGCTCGCCGGCGGAGAGGTTCTTCAACTCCAGCGTGAAGGCTTCGCGGAGGGAATCGATCACGCCATCGGCGGCTTCCACTGGAATCCAGCTGCCGGCATCCAACGAGTACTCGCAATGCCGCAGCGCCGAAGCCGCGTCGGCGCCGGAAAATTCGATGTGCGCCGAGCCGCCGCCGTAACGGACGTTGCCAACGGTGATGACGGGCGGCGTGTTGTCGATCAGCACTGGGAAACTGGTCATTTGCGATTCACGCGCCGACGCCGGCGGATTGGATTCCCGGTCCGATGCGGTCACTCGAAAGAAATACTTGCCATCCGCCAAAGCGTCGGCGTCGAACGTGATGGCGTTATCGTGCGTATCGCCCTTCAACAGTTTCCACTGCGTCTCATCGTCGCCGCGGAAGTACACGCTGTAAACCAAGCGGTCGCCATCCGGATCGTCAGCCTGCCAGGAGACGGTGATCTGGGAAGCGGAACCGCGCGGCAAAACCTGTGTCGCCGTGCTTGCGGCCGTGGTATCGGAGTCGCTAACCGTCACGGTGAACGCGCCCGAGGCCGATGAGGCACTTTTGGCGGCTTGCGTGGCGACCGCTTGCGTGATCACGTTGATGCTGCGGATGACGGGTGGCGAATTCTGAGGGAGAAACGCCACCGTAACGCTGGTAACTGTAGGGGTGGCGCCGTTGGCGCCTTTCAATTCGGCTTTCCATTCGATGAATCGGGCGTTCGGGCTGGTGATTTGCGATCCGTTCGGATTCGACACCGCATCGGACCAATCGCTCCAGGTGCGGTCGGGCTTGGCCGAATTACCGGAACGCGTGCGAAATTGCAGCGAGCAACCCGCCGGCAGGTCGCCGCGCCACGCGATACTTCCCCAGCGCGAGGCCGTTCCGGAATCGTGGACCGGGCCTTCATAGCTGCCCGAAGCGCCCGGAGTCTCGCCCAACCGGTAAATGCGCCCCAGGTTCGCCGTGGCTGCCAGGATGGAATGCTCCGCTGGCACCAGCCGCGTAGTCTCGCCCTCATTCGTCTGCAACACCAGGGTTACGCGCCGGTCGGGAGACAGGCCGTAAATGCGGCCGGAATCGTCGGTGGAGAACAACACCTGTTGTTCGAGAGCCAAGAGGTCATACACGTTCTCCTCTTTGGAGCTCCACAACGTATCCACCGTGTTGTCCGCGTTGATTCGATAAACCGCCGACTTTTCCATGCCGGTGGTGTCGGTAACGGGAGTGAATTGCGTAGTGACTTGGGTACCAGCATTGGGGGATTGCTGCGCCCCCGGTTTGGGCTCGGGCGGCTTGAGTTCCGGAGCGGTTTCCTGCGCTTCCACGGTGATCGTGGTGGTGGGCGCGGTGACGGTGGCACCGCCGGAGTTCTGCAGAGCCTGCTGCGCGCTCTGGGCGCGCTTGGCAACGGAACCGCCCAGCGCCGCGGCGTAGACCGTGCCATCCGGCATGGGCACAATGGCGCGGATCTCCGGCAGGCTGGAGTCGTATAAGACAAACGCCTGGTCTTTCGCCGTAATCCGGTAGAGCAGGCCATTCGGCTCGGTGCCCGCCAGCAGACGTCCTTGGGAATCGACGGCCAATCCTGTGATGTGCGATTGGCCGGTCTCATAATAAACCTCGCCCTTGCCGGGACCTTCCACGCGGAACACCTTGCCTTGGTCCCCGGTACCGACGTAGAGAATTCCGTTGGGCGCGATGGCGAGCGACCAGATGTAACGTGCTTTGGGCGCGAAATATTCCGTCGCCTTGCCGTTCTCGATGCGGTACACGCTGCCATCGGGCGAGGTTCCGGCATAAAGGGCCCCCGAGCGGTCCACAGCCAGGGCGAAGACTTCGGGTTGTTCGGCCGTCCACAGGAGAGTCGCCTTGCCGCCGCGGTCAATTCGATAGACGCGGCCGCGATGTCCCGTCGCTGCGTACAGGCTGCCATCCGGTCCCGGCGCCACGCTCCAGATGACTGGCTGGTCGGAGGAAAAAACCGTATCGAGCTTGGGTGCAAGCGAAAGACGCCCGTCGCGGCTGAGCGAGACGCCCTGAAACCGGCCGCGCACGAAATCCGAATAGGAGTTCATCTCCCAAACGGTGGTGCCGCTGGCGAACGCGATGGGCGCCAGCATCGCGGCGGCGCCTGCTATCCCGTAGCGCATCCAAGAGGTCATTCTTTTACGTCCACCAGAATCGTTTTCGTGCCGGAGACGACCATGTCGCCGGCGTCGATCTCCATCTCGCCAATTTTGGAATTGCGCACCTGGTTGATGCCCGCCAGATTGGTTTGCGAGCCCGCCAGAACCAGCGCCACGGAGGGCGGAGGGTCGGGCAAATCGGCTCCTTCGAGTTGAAAGGCCGGGTCGGGACGCCACACACGAACATAGGCCTTGTTGTTCGGATGGAGCCGGTTCACGATGGTGATCACCTGCTCGGGGCTGTGCGGGCTGGCCGTGAGGATCTGCCGGAAGTCGGCAATATTGGCGACGTTCGCGTCGGAGACCGTGAAATACAGCGCTCCCAGCGGTGCGCCGATGGGCACTTCGTAATCCACGTGGTGGATCTCTTCTGCGCCGTTTTCGCCGGCAAGGGTCACGTTGAGCTGCAGTTTTTCGCCAGGATGCACCTCGCGCCGCGACGCCGAAACCGAATCGATGCTGAACTGCTTCTTCTGATCGGAAGTCTCGATGTCGATGTTCACGCTCTTGAGCTGCAGAGAATGAAAACCGCTTTGCATCACGAACGCCAGCGGGATCGCGGACGAAAGCGAAACCAGTTGGGCCGAACCGTTATCGGAAGAAAAAAGATTGTCGAGCCGCACGGGAGCGGGCGCGTTCTGAAATTCCACGCTGCCAGTCACCCGCAGGCTGGCCGCGCCCACGGTGCGCTCGGTGGCATCGATCGCGGAGAAGATCGCCATCTGTACCAGCAGCGGAGACAACAGCGGATCGTTGACCATCTGCATGCGGTAGGACTCGATTCGTTGCTTACCGCGAGCAATGCCGATGGAGACCGGGACCAATGACGGTGGCTTGCCAAGCTGGCCCGCGACGGCCGTATCCCGATCCTGGTAAATCATCCCCATCCACTCTTTTGCACTGGAGAGCTTAAACGAAGTGTTGAGATTTGGGAGCAAGCCGATCACTTCCGCGCGCGCGAAGGGCAACGCGGTCGAGCCGACGTCCAGAAAGCGATGGCCAAATGCGTATACGCGATTGCCATCGATATAAGTTAGGGTACCTTCGGCGCCGACGCTGAGGTCGCCCGCCATCATTTGCACGCTGATCATCGAACCGGGCTTCAGGTCAGCGGGGTTGCCCATCTTTGGCGCGATGTCGGAGCCTGTGGTAATCGCTTGCAACGGCTCCAAACCAAGGGCGCGCAACTGAGGCGCGAAGGCATCGAGGGTAGCCCGGCTAAACCCGCCGAACGATACGGGGGTGGCGATTTCGACCATGCGCGACTGGCCCGCCATTACCGGCTCGGGTTTGGGCAGGACGCGAGTGAGATCGCGCTCGCCCAGCGACAGCGAAGCACGCAAGACCGGAGCCGCAGCCGGGGTCGTGCCCACCTTCACCATTTCCTCGATGGGGCGAATGCCGGCGATGGGATCTTTCGAATACGGAAACGCCAGGGCCACCGCGCCCGCGAGCTTGCCCTCGATGTAAACCGGGCTGCCGCTCATCCCCTGCATCACGCCGGTGTGCTCCAGGGGACCTCCCGAGAGCCGCGCCAGAATGAGGGACTGCTTGGGACCGACATTGTCGAGGACGCCCAGCACTTCGACTTGAAAGTCCTCGATGCGGTCGCCCGCAAAGATGGTTTTGCCGATGCCGCGCATGCCGGGCCTGACGTCTTTCAGCGGAAAGAAGTTCGGTTGTGCGTAGAGGGCGGCGGCGAGCGCGAACACCGCCGGAATAACACGGCGAGACACAATCTTATTGTACTCGGGGCGGGTTGGCGGGATTGGGGAAATGTGAATTCACCGCCGAGACGCAGAGACGCAGAGAAAAGGCCAAGGTTGTGGGGCGCACGTGAAGTTTGTGGCGTTCCGTTGCTCCATGAGGTTGGCGCGCAGAGGGAGCAGAGGGAACAAGTGCTGGAACAGGTCCTCGTGCCGGGCCCGGCTTTCGCTGCGCGATCCCCGGGGGGCGTCTCAGCGTCTCGGCGGTGAATAATGGGTTGCTGGCGTTTACGCTGGCGTGATACCTTCTTTCCACAATGCGGCTCATCCTATCCACCATCGCCTTGCTGGCCACCCTTCCGGCTGGCGCGCAGAACGCCTTTGTTCCAGTTACCGACAAAATGCTCCAGAGCCCTGATCCGGCTGACTGGCTCATGTGGCGGCGCACGCTGGATAGCTGGGGTTACAGTCCGCTCAACCAGATCACGCGCGCCAACGTCGGCACTCTGCGGCTGGTTTGGACGCGCGGCATGGGTCCCGGCGTCCAGGAAGCCACGCCGCTGGTCTACCACGGCATTTTGTATTTGCCCAATCCCAGCGACTACGTGCAGGCCATCAACGGCGCCACCGGCGATTTGATTTGGGAATACAAGCGCAAGTTGCCCGAAGACGTTGGAAAATTTCTGATCGTGCCCAGCATCAATCGCAATATCGCCATCTACGGCAAGCTCCTGATCGACACCAGCGTGGACGACTTCGTATATGCGCTGGATGCGCAGACCGGCAAACTGGCCTGGGAAAACCGCATCGTCGATTACCGTGAGGATTCGGCCCAGGAGACGTCCGGGCCAATCATCGCCAACGGCAAGATCATCTCCGGGCGCGGCTGCGAGTACAAAGCCACGCCGAACGGCTGCATCATTACCGCGCACGATGCCAAGACTGGAAAGGAGCTGTGGAGGACGCGCACGATTCCGAAGCCGGGCGAGCCCGGCGATGAGACCTGGGGCGGGATGCCGGACGCGAACCGCCGGCACGTGGGCACGTGGATGGTGCCCAGCTTCGATCCCGAGCTCAACATGATCTACATCGGAACGTCGGTCACTTCACCCGCGCCGAAGTTCCTGTTGGCGGGCAACGACAAGAAGTACCTCTATCACAACTCGACGCTCGCTCTGAACGCCGACACCGGCAAGATCGTTTGGTATTACCAACACGTGGTCGATCATTGGGATTTCGACCATCCGTTCGAACGGCTTTTGATCGACACCGCGGTCGCTCCCGATGCGTCGCAGGTAAGCTGGATCAACCCACGGCTCAAACCCGGAGAGCGCCGCAAAGTCGTAACCGGCATTCCCGGAAAGACCGGCATCGTCTACACGCTGGATCGACAGACGGGCGAGTTTCTCTGGGCCACGCCTACCGTCCGGCAGAACGTGGTTTCGAAGATCGATGGCGCCACCGGCGAAGTGACCGTCAACCCGGAAACCATATTCAATAAAGTCGGCGACGAGCGCTTCGTGTGTCCCACCGCGAATGGCGGCAAAGACTTTCCGGCCGGCGCCTACAGCCCGCTCACGCACGCGATGTATTTCCCGCTACAAAACACGTGTGGGACGGTTAGCGTGCTGCCCGATAAGCCGTGGACCACTTCGCTCTACGGCATCCGCAACAAGAACCAGATCACGCCCGGTACCGACAAGATCGGCACGGTGCAAGCCATTTCGGTGGAGACCGGAAGAATTACCTGGAAGCACGAACGCCGCGCCGGCATGATGTCACTGGTTACCACAGGCGGCGGTTTGATTTTTGGCGGGGACACCAACGGCCACTTCCTGGCGCTCGATCAGGCCAACGGCAAAGTCCTGTGGGAGATAAATCTGGGCTCTCCCGTTACCGGTTATCCGATCACGTATTCGGCCAACGGCAAGCAGTACGTGGCGGTGAGCACCGGCAATTCGCTGGTCAGTTCGGGTCTGAACGTACTTGCTCCCGAGCTACACCCGAGCAATGCCAGCAACATTTTCGTGTTTGCGCTGCCGGATGAGAAGTAACTCCCGTAACCTCTCCGCCGCGGCCCAGACTTGCTAGACTCGTCAGTAACCAGGAGCTCATCCGTGCGCTTCCGTAATTTCTGCTTGCTCATCACGTTGGTGGCGCTTTGCCTGAGCCCAGCGCACGGGCAGACTGAGCACACGCCGAAATTCAATGTCGACACCACGCTGGTGCTCATCCCGGCGAATGTGACCGACCCCTCGAACCGTTTCGTTCTGGGACTTCAAAAGCAGGACTTCCATTTGTTCGAAGACGGCGTAGAGCAAGCCATCGGGCACTTTTCGGGAGAAGACACGCCGCTCTCCATCGGGCTGGTTTTCGACGCCAGCGGCAGCATGGACGATAAGCTTCGAACCTCAATCGAGGCAGCGGTTCAGTTTCTGAAAACGATGAACTCGCAGGATGAGGCGTTCCTGGTCGAGTTCAGCGATCATGCCAATCTGGTTTCCAGCTTTACCGATCGAATCGAAGAGGTCCAGGTTAAGCTCAACGCCGTGAAACCAGGTGGCCTGACGGCGATGCTCGATGGCGTTCACATCGCTCTCGACCAGATGAAGAAGGCGAAGAATCCGCGCAAAGCCATCTTGATCGTTTCCGACGGCGGGGATAACAACAGCCGCTACTCCAGGAGCGAGATCGAGTCGCTGGTGCGCGAAGCCGACGTTCAGATCTACGCCATGGGTGTGTTTGAACCGCTCATGTTTTTTGGCATGAGTAAGGAGGAAATCTCCGGCCCGAAGCTGCTGTCTGAGATCGCCGACCAGACCGGGGGAAAAGCGTTTGCGGCATCTGACCCGCACGATCTGCCAAGCGTTGCCGCCCGAATCGGCATCGAGCTGCGGAATCAGTATGTGCTGGCGTACACGCCGAAAAATCAAACGAAAGACGGTAAGTACCGCAAGGTGGAAGTGAAGGTCACGCAGCCGGCCGGCTTACCTCCTCTTAAAGTGCGCTGGAGAGTCGGCTACTACGCGCCCTCCGAATAGGCCGGTTCTAGCGCCGGCCGCCATGCACGCCGACGGACGGGTGCGGAGGCGGAACGTGCGGCACGGTCGGCCCGATTCGGTTGAGCACAGGCGACCGGGGTGTTCCGATGCCGATCGGCTGGATTCCGCCGATCCTCCCCGTGGTGGGACTCCATGGGCGCAGCGGCCGTAGCGGATAGAGCTGGAACAGGCGCAAGCCGGGGTACGCCGGATAAGCCCAACCAAGACCGTAACCCTGCAGGTACAGAGAACTCATCGTCGGTTGGAACGGGCTCCAGAAGCTAAGCCCGTAGGGATTGGCCAAACCGAGAGCGGGGCTGCTGGTCATCGGAAAATAGCTGAGGCCGCCCAGTGCCAGGCCGGCGCTGTCGGTCAAAGCGGGGTCATCCAGAATCTGCGCGGCCGTGGCGTTATCCGAATAAATCGCCTGGCTGCGCTCCTGCGCCCAATGGTCGAAAGAATCGCCTAGCTCACCGGTGGTCGCTTCGGCCACCAGTACGGGGGCGAGCGGGATGGTCTGCCCGTCTTTGACCGGCACCGGCTCGGCGTTGGCCTGGACGACTTGCGCCTCGCCCTTGTAGACCTTGATCTGCGGCGGCACGGTATCGATCCGATAGATCCCCCGCTGCGGCACCTTCACCTGCCAACCTTTGTAGATCACCACCGCTGAGGTATCGGTTGGGGCGTCTTTGGCCTCGACCACCGCGGAGCCATCCAGGAGCTCGACGCGCGTGTCGGCCAGGTTCGACGAAATCAGACGGATGCGGCTGTTCTCGCCCATGCGCAGGAATACGCCGGGGGTGAGGAGCACTTCCGCGCGCCCCTCTTCGGTGCGCAGTTCTCGGCCTTCGCCGATGTCCGGGAATTTGCCGAACTTCTGCTCCAGATGCTGGTCGCCGATCCAAACGGAACCTTCGAAGAAGTACACCACGCCGGCATGCGTAGAGATGACGGATTGCGCGAGAGCCGGAAATGATGCCGCCAGAACCACCAACAACGCGAGCGCGAGCCGCTGGTAATTCATGAGATCCCCCTTGCCAGAGTATGCTCCGATCGCGCGCGCCCGTCAACAGGCTGCTGGCGAACACGTTCCAGAAAATACCGTACGAGGGGTGCCCGCTATTTCACCTTCTTCATCCAGACCAGAACGGCGCCCGACACCGTCTTGTCATCCGTGTCGATCGAGAAGACCTCAGACATGTGGCTCTCTCCGTTGGCGAACAGCATCGCCGGACAATGCTCCGGACCTGCCTTGCATAACTCATCGTGCAAGGTTTGGTAGAAGGCGCTCATACTGCCGTTGATGCCGGGATCGAGCTCGGCTGAGGCGAACATCAGCTTGACCTGGGTCTCTTTGAACGCGGGTAAGGTGGAACGGGCCAATTGAGTGGCCGGGTCGGCTGGTGGCAGTGCGCCGGCACGTCCGCCGCGCCCAGCAGGCGCTTCCGCGGGGCTCACCGCGCTCGGACCGGCAATGATTCCGAGCGGCGCATTGGGACCATCCTGGCCACAGGTGCTGCCGGCTCCGGCGAAGTTCCCTGCCCCGCCCCGGCCGCCTGCTCCCGGAATCTCGAGCGGAGCTACGTTCCACTGTCCGGACATGAAGATCGCTCCCTTGACGCCGACGCCCTTCAGTCCCCATACCTCCGGGCGGCCGATGTACGTGCCGAGCGGCCCGTTGCCGGCGGAATGGCACCAGATGAACATGCGATCGGGGTTTCCTTTGTATTTGCCGATATTGGCCTGGACCCACTGGATAATGGCGGAAACATCTTTGGCCGGGTCGTCCCAATTTTGGCCGGGATGGCGCTGCATCAGCACCACCACCATTCCGTTCCTGGTTCCCCAGCGTCCGATGTTGTCGTAAAAGGCGTTGGCTTCGCGGTCCTGCTGTTCGGTTTTGTTGCCGCCGCCGCCGGGAACGTATATGAGCACGGTGCGATTCCCGCCGCCCTTATCGGCGGAAAAGATGTCAAGCAGGTCTTTGGGATGCGGGCCGAAGGAGACGTCGCGCGCGATGGTGACGCCGGGATAAAGCGGCGACACGTTGCTGTTGAGGTCGTTCTGTGGCATCAGCGGCCGGTACAGCTTGGCCGTGCAAGCAGGATCGACGATCTGCCCGATCTTGCGCAAGCTGGCTTCGATATCGGCAGGGACTTGGGCGTGAGCCAGAGGGGCTACTGCAATCCACAGAATCACGTTACCAGCGAGCTTTGAGTGCATGGCTTCTCCTTTACGTCAGATGAAGTTGGGTGGTCTGTTCGGGGGCTGCGACCCACGTATGTGCGGCGCGATCGTGAATCGCCTGATAAACCGGGCTGCGGTGCAGCACCACCAGGTGAGCCATCAGCCAAACAGGTGTTAGCAGGCGCCCGATCGGAATGAAAGCTAGCGCCAGGAAAGGGCCGTCCTTCAGCAGATTGCGGCCCAGGGCCTGCAGGAGCGTGAGCCGGCCGCCTGTCGCATCGTAAACTTGTAATCCCATGAACCGCTTGCCTACGGTGGCCTGCCACGATGACGATTCCAAAAGGGTGCCGTAGCCGATCCACAAGATGACCAGAATATTCAGGTTGACCACGACAATCAAAAGCTGGCCTGTAAGATCCTCGGCGGGAGGCAGAAGCGACCGCGCCAACGTGAACACTAATGCGACCAGCAGGGTGATCAGAATCGTGTCGACGATGCGGGCGAGGTAGCGGCGTCCCAGCAACCCATCAGTCGTCAGGCCGGAAGGGACACGGATTGGTTCCTCGGACACGGCATTTGATTATGCCATGCGGGGCAGCGCATGGCGGCGCCGCACGGGTTACTTCGCCACACACGGCGACGGGTCCCATTTGGAACCGTCGGCTTCCCGCTTGTAGTGCGTGCTGGTGAGGAGCTCCGAGGTCAGATACTGTGAGTCGTCCACGATGCTGGTCAGGATCAGCCACGAATCGCCGTTGGGTTCGTGGGTGCGCGTGAAATATTCGGTGAGCACTGCGTTGCCACTGTATGGCACGCCGTTCTTGCGCAAGTAGCCGGGCTTCAAACTCGTGGTGACCACTTTCAGCGATCCGGGAAGCTTGCCGGCCGCGGCCGGGGGGGGCTGAAAACCCATGTTGGTGGGTCGGCTGATGTCCCACTCCGCTAGCGAATAACCTTGCAAGCTGGGCGCCTGCCCGGTCGGCGCTTTGGCGGCGAAGTGGAACAGACGGGTTTGCGTTCCTTCGTCCGTCTCCAGTTTCATGGTGTTGTTATCTTGCCAGGTGATGTGCAGGCGCGTGGGCAAGCGCATCAGGCCGGCCGCGCCGTAGCCTTTGCATGGATTGCCGGCGGCGGTGTCTTTCGCCGGATCCCAGGTGTCGGCCACCTTGCGCCCTTCAGGGTTCAGCGGGAGGCTGGTGTAGTCGCCCTTCGCGGGCGTGAGCATGCGCCAGCGCCAATCTTCCGTCACAATGGAAACCCAGTAGCCCGTGATATCTTCGGGCGCGGCGTCTTTGGCTGAAGCTGGGCGCGGAGGCGCGGGCGGCGCCTGAAATTGCGCTTGTGCCAGTTGCGCGGCGGCCAGTAGGGCGATTGAAAGGCAGCGGTTTCTCAGGCTCATGGCTTTTCCTTCTTCAAGCTTTGATACACCGCTTCGATGAATCGATCTGTAGTCCAGCCGGTGGCCGCGTTGTAGACCGGATAGTCCAGAGTGGGCTTCGACGCCTTCACCTGATCGAGCGTCAGACCTTTCTTAACGCCGTCTTGAATCCGGTCGCGGATGATGGTGGTCATGTCGCGGATCTCGACCACGTCCGCCTGATCGCAGATCCGGCCGTGCCCGGGAATGACATAGGTGCCGCCTTCCTGCTTGTCGGCCGGTACGCTGATATCGATCAATCGATTGAGCGCCGCGACGATGCCCTGAATGTTGCCGCCGCGCGCGAGATCGACGATCGGAAAGCTGGTGGTGACAAAAACGTCGCCCCCGCTGATGACATCCGAGCGGCGGAAAAAGACGATGCTGTCGCCATCGGTGTGGGCCGCGGGGATGTGCAGGATCTCGATCGCTTCGCCATTGAAGAAGATCTTCTTCTTGTCGGATAGGTAGGTGTCGGTGGGCCACGCTTTGGCTGGAGCGGCCGGCTGGTTGCCGTTGGGCGCGCTGATGCGGTTCAGCAGATTGATATGCGCGATGATGTTCGCGCCTACGCCTGCATCCGCGATGTCGCCCGCGAAATTGCCTCCCGCGATAGCGCTGCCGGCTGCGCCGATCTTTTCGTTACCGCCGACGTGGTCGGGATGCACGTGCGTGTTGATGATGTAGCGGATGGGCGCTGTGGAGAGCTTCCGGACTTCCGCCAGAAGCCGGTCGGCATTTTGCGCAAGACCGGTATCCACCAGCAGCACGCCATCGTTTCCAATTTGCACGGTGACGTTGCCGCCATCGCCGGCGATCATGTAGACGCTGCCTTGGACGTGGATGGTGTGTAACTCCGCCGGCGCCTGCTGCGCTTGCATCACCCCTAACACGAGCGCAGCGGCGGCCAGCGTCCGAGCAATCCTGAAAGTGGTCATTTGGCTTCGGCTTCCTTCAGCTTCTTGCGGTATTCCGGATACATGGTTTCGGCGCCGCCGCGCGCCGCCTGCTCGGGGACGTGGAAGCGTTGCGCGAATTCGTTGAGGAACGGATTGGTTCCCGGCAAGTGGTGTGGCACTGCGCCCAGCGGCCGCTCCACTTCTTCGACCGATTCGCACGGATAGGCCGGAATCTGCTGATCCGGATTGTTGGTGAAGTCGGTGGTGCGGATGAAGGGCTCGGTCAGATATAGCGGGTCGTTGACGATGGTCGTTACGGTGAGGTACTTGCCGTGGCGGATCCAGTGCTCGGTGATTACAGCGTTTTCGCTGCGCGGAATGCCGTTGCGGCGAATCCATCCGGTTTTCAGGTGCGTGGTGGTGATGGTGAGCATGTCGCCTTCCCACTTGCCGGTCGAAAATCCTTGCCACGTGTGCGGGGCGTAATCGGGTGGATGCGGGCGGCCATCCATCCAGATCGTCCGCTCGGGTGCCTGCCAGAAGACGTGCGTGTGGTACGCGATCAATTGTTGCGTGGGTGTATCGACTTCCTTCCACACGCGCAATTGCGCCGGGCCGCGGATGCCGTAGTCGGAGGGGTGCGGCTTGCACTGGTGCTCGGGCAGCGTTAGCAACGAAGCGTCCCAACTGTCGGCATGCAAGCGCGCGGCGTCGTTGATGGGGATTCCCAGGTAATCGCCGATATCGGGTCCGGGGATGCGCTCCAGAAAGTCTTCGTCGAAATTGTTGTCCCATTCGCCGGTGATGTCGCGTTGTGCGAAGGCCGGGGTAGCGGCCAGCGCTGCGAGCAGAAGGAACAGCCGACGCGTGTTTCGTCGATTCCGCATGACTATTGTCTCGGGGCTATTGTATGCAAGCGGGTAAGAGCGTGCTTACAGAATTCAGGCTTCTATGAACAGAATCTTGACTACGAGAATTCGTTTGTGAATGGTGAGTGGGGCCAGCCCTTCCGGGCTGCCGCCGCGCTTCCGCGCGGCGCGCCGGGCAGAAGCCCGGCGGCGGGCCGGAAGGCCCGCCCCACTGAGACCTACCGAGCCGCGACCGCCAGGGAGCGGGGGTTCACCGACAACGCCAGTGCGCTCGCGGCCCAGCCGGTCGCCATCGTCGAGATCCATTGATCGTGGCCGTAAGGAAAGCCGCTCTCGAAGTATTGCTGGAACTTCGTGGCGCGGCTGGCCACGTGCCACGAGCCATCGGCGCTCTGCGTTCCGAGCAGAAATTTCGTGGCTTTTGCGAATGGCTCTTCGGTGGGTCGCATGACTCCAGTTTCGGCAAGCACCCACAAGGTCATGCCGGTTGCATAGGCGTCGCTCCCGAAAACATCACGCTGCGCCCAACCGCCGTCGTCGCGCTGTTCGGCAAGAATCGGCTTGGCGAGTTTGCGCAGCTCCTCCGCACCGCCTCCCGCGGCCGCCACGCCGAGCAGGCGCATATCGAGGTCTTCCAGAATCACCGGCTTTGCTGCAAGCAACCATTTCTTGGCGCGGGCCAGGCGTGCCTTCGTGTCCGCCGCGCGGCCCGGCGTGCCATAAGCACGCAGCGCGCGCATGGCCATGGCGGTACGGGAGAAGTCGCTGTCCTGAATGGGCGAACGGGAATATCCGGGCAGATGCCAGCCGCCATCGGCGCCCTGGGCCGCGGCCAAATTGGCAGCCAGGTAGTCGGTAATCCGATCGGCTGGGTAGCCGCCGCGCACCAGCGCTTCCACCAGGTACAAATTGTTATCGGCGCCCCCGATCGCGGCCGGGCCTTCCAGTTGCACGGGACCCGCCGAGGCGATTGTGGACGTGACCTGCAAGCGCCGCTCGTGAGCCGCCTGCTCATCGGGTGCGATGCCGATCGCGCGCGCCGCCGCCGCCGCGAATTCCGTTGGTGGCTGTTCATGGCAGGCAAAGCAGCCGCTCTTGGCAAAGAACTGGCTGTTGGTCTTTTCGAGCAGGCGCAGACTGCGTTCGATAGCAGTCCGCGCGTCGGGCGGGTCTTTTGACAGCGATGCCGGGGCCACAGGCTGAATATTTCCACCCAGAGCTTTCACCACCTCCGGGTCGCGCAGCCTGTTCGCCCAATCCAACGCCGACTCGTCCAGGTGGGTTTTCACCGTCGTGTCCGCGCCGTGCGCCAGAAGCATGCGGATGGTCTCTCGGTCGTACCGGTCTGTGCCGACGGCCAGCATTAACGGCGAGAAGCCGCGATAGTCCTGCACGTTGATCTTCGCGCCGGCGTCGAGCAGCGTCTTCACCACCACTGGCGGACCAAACGGTGCTGCCATTAGCAAAGGCGTCCAACCGCCGAACTCGACCGTGCCCGTCTGGATCTTGGGCAGGTTCTCGGTTTTCGAAACCGCGTTGACCTTGGCCCCGTGCTCGAGTAGCAGCTTCACCGCGGCCAGGTTGCGGTTGCCCGCCGTATTGATGAGCGGCGTCATGCCGATGAAGGTATCGGCGGTCTCGATGTCGGCGTCGGCTTCGAGCAGCAGGCGGATCGTTTCGGTATCGTTCCCGAAGGTCGCAGCGTTCAACGGCGTGACTTTCCGCCGGTCCATCACATCCACCTTGGCGCCCGCAGCCAGCAGCATGCGCACCACTTCCGCGGAAGGATCGGTGAATGCCGCGATGATGAGCGCGGTGCGGCCGGTCCTGGCCACTTTGTTCACGTCGGCGCCATGGTCGAGCAGCATGCGAACCTTGCGCGGCTCGCTCACCGCCCACATCAAAGCTGTGGACCCAAAAGCATTCTGCGCGTTGACGTCGGCCCCGTGATCGAGCAGCACTTTCATCACTTCGGGCGAACCGATTTCGGCGGCGTACATGAGCGGGGTGATTTCGCGCCGGTCGGGAGCGTTGGCATCGGCGCCATGTTCAAGTAATGCTTTCAATTCCGCAAGATCATTGCCGCGGATCGCCGCGTACAGCTTTTCATCGGTGGTTTGGCCGCTCGCGAGCGTACAGGCCGCCCCGAGAGCGACGCACATCAACAGAGCGGTGGGGCGCATGTAACCGTAGTCTATGGAAGCAGATCAACCGGCGTCAAGGGTAGTTTGACAAGCCAGCCACCCCTTACTACAATGCCTGCGAGTACCTGGTGAGGAGATCTATGGTGACATCGCGGCGTGTGTTTTTGTTGGGTTCGGGCATTGCCTTGGGGGCGATTCCGCTGCTCGCCCATCACGGGACGGGCATGTACGACATGGGCAATCCCACCACCATCACGGGCGTGGTGAAGCGTTTCGAATGGACCAACCCGCACGCGTACATCTACGTCGACGTGAAAGACGATAAGGGCAATGTGGTGGAGTGGGCGGTCGAGATGATGAGCCTCAACCACCTGAAATCGTACGGCTGGTCACGCAATACGGTGCAGCCGGGCGACACCATCAGTTGCACCGGCGGGGCGGCGAAGAGCGGCGCGCCGGCCATGCTCAGTTCGCTCATTAAGTTGGGTGACGGCCGAGTCATCAAGTCCTAGCTCTGGCGCCGGCTGGCGCGCGTTGGAAACCATCCGTCGTCCGAAACCTTTCGCTTTACTTTCAGGTGCATCGGATGGTAGCCTAAGTGTCTCATAATGCGTACAGTTGACATGATCCACCGGAAACGGGACGGGGAAGAGCTCGCGCCCGAAGAGATTGAATTTCTGGTCGACGGATATACTACCGGCGAAATTCCCGACTATCAAATGTCGGCTTTTCTGATGGCCGTGTATTTCTCCGGAATGTCTGACCGCGAAGTGAGCAGGCTCACCGAATGCATGCTGCGCTCGGGCGAAACGGTGGACTTGTCGGCAATTCCTGGCGTCAAAGTCGACAAGCACTCGACTGGCGGCGTGGGTGACAAGACCAGCCTGATCGTCGCGCCATTGGCGGCGGCGGCGGGCGTGGTGGTTCCCATGATGTCAGGTCGCGGTTTGGGTCATACGGGCGGGACGCTCGACAAGCTGGAATCGATCCCCGGTTTCCGTACGGATTTGAGTCCCGAGGAGATTCAGAAGCAGCTTACCGAAATCGGGCTATGCTTCATGGGACAAACAGAACGGCTGGCTCCGGCCGACGGCAAATTCTACGCCTTGCGCGACGTGACCGCTACGGTGGAATCGATCCCCTTGATTTCGGCTTCCATCATGTCGAAGAAGCTCGCCGAGGGTCTGGACGCGCTGGTGCTGGATGTCAAGGTGGGCAACGGGGCGTTCATGAAAAAGCAGGTGGATGCCCGCCGGCTGGCCCAGATGATGGTGGGGATCGGGCGGCGCATGGACAAGCGCGTGCAAGCGCTCATCACCGATATGAACCAGCCGCTCGGTTACGCCGTGGGCAATGCGCTCGAGGTGATGGAGGCGTCGCAGACGCTGCAAAATGCCGGCCCGACCGATCTGACCAAGCTTTCGATCGAGCTGGCCGCCCGCATGATCCACCTGGGCAAGAAGGCGGCCTCGCTGGATGAAGCGCGCCGCACCGCCGAGCAGAAACTGGTGGATGGGTCAGGCTACAAGAAATTTAAACAAACGGTGGCGGCACAGGGCGGGAATCCGCAGGCGCTCGATAAATTCGAGCTGCTGCCAAATGCAACGGGCATGCGCGAGGTAACCTCTCCGCGCGGCGGTTACGTCAGCCTTATCGACGCCGAAGATATCGGCGTAGCTTCCAACATGATTGGCGCGGGGCGCGAGCGCAAGGAAGATACCATCGACCCCGCGGTGGGCATCATTTTGGAAGTCAAGGTGGGAGAAAAAGTGGATGCTGGATCGGTGCTCTGCCGGCTCTACTATACCCGCGAGGACCGCGTGGAAGAAGCAGCCGAAATGGTGGAAGATGCCTTCCGCATCTCCGCGCAGAAGCCTGACGAGCGGGAGCTGATTCTGGAAGTCGTGGGATAAATGGGCCGGTTTACCGGACTACTGGGCCTGGTAGTCATCATGGCGCTGGCCTGGCTTCTCTCCTCGCGAAAACATGCCATCAAATTGCGGATCATCGCCTGGGGCCTTGGCTTGCAATTCGCCTTCGCGCTGCTGGTGCTCAAAACCGATTTTGGAAAGCTCTTTCAGGTGGTGAGCCGCGGCGTGACGGCGGCGATCGGATATGTGGAGGCGGGCAGCAGTTTCGTCTTTGGCCCGCTCGGCATGGCCAACGGCCCTTATGGCGTCCTGTTCGCGTTTCAGGTATTGCCTATCGTCATTTTCATCGCTTCGTTTTTTTCGATCCTCTACTACGTGGGCATCATGCAGTGGGTCGTTCACTGGATGGCGGTTTTCATGCAGAAGGTGATGGCCATCAGCGGAGCGGAATCCCTCAACGTAGCGGCCAGTATCTTCATGGGCCAGACGGAAGCGCCGCTCACGATTAAGCCGTTCATCGCCGGGCTCACCGAATCGGAATTGTTCACCGTGATGGCCAGCGGGATGGCGCACGTTTCCGGCGCGGTGATGGCGGCATACGTGTTGGTGGCGCACGTCGAGATCCAGCATCTGCTGACTGCGGTGATCATGACCGCGCCGGCTACCATCATGCTCTCAAAGGTTCTGATCCCGGAGACGGAAAAGCCCGCGACGGCCGGCCACGTACAGATTCAAGTGGAGAAAACTGCTGTCAATGTGATTGACGCGGCGGCGCAGGGAGCGGGCGACGGTCTGCGCCTGGCGCTCAATATTGGCGCCATGCTGATCGCCTTCATCGCGCTGATCGCCATGTGCAACGGAATCCTGGGAGGCTTGCACGAATTGCCTCACATGGGCTGGTTGCCGGACACGTTACAGAAGGTGTTCGGCCTGATCTTCTCGCCGCTGGCGTGGATCATGGGGGTGTCGTGGAAGGACGCGTACGACATCGGCAACCTGCTGGGCACGAGGCTGGTGCTCAATGAATTTGTGGCGTTCACACAGCTCGGACCGATGAAGGCCCACCTCGATCCACGCTCTTTCACGATCGCTACCTACGCTTTGTGCGGCTTCGCCAACTTCAGTTCTATCGCAATACAAATTGGCGGCATCGGCGCGCTCGCGCCCAATCGGAAGTCGGACCTGGCGCGCCTGGGGATCCGCGCGGTGGTGTGCGGGTCGCTAGCGAATTTCATGTCGGCCTGCATCGCGGGGATGCTGCTGTGATCGAGGAAGCCAGGCGGTACATCGAATCACTCAGCGATGTCCGGCCTACCATCGGGGTGGTGCTGGGAAGCGGGTTAGGCGGTTTTGCCGCAGAGTTGGAGAACCGCGTCGATCTGCCGTATTCCGATCTTCCGGGCTGGCCTCGGTCGACGGCCATCGGGCACGCCGGCAAGCTGATTCTAGGAAACGTGGGTGACTTGGACGTGGCAGTGATGGCGGGCCGCGTTCACCTTTACGAAGGCTACACGCCGGCGCAGGTGACCTACGGTGTCCGCGTGTTGGGAGCGCTGGGCGTGCGCTCGATGGTGATGACCAACGCCGCGGGCGGCATCAACCTGTCGTTGACGCGCGGTTCGCTGGTGCTGATTTCGGATCACATCAACCTGCAGGGAAGCAACCCGTTGGTGGGGCCGAACGACGAGCACCTGGGCCCGCGCTTTCCCGACATGTCGGAGGCCTATTCGCGGCAGTATCGCGAGACCGCCAAGAAGGTAGCGGCGGAACTGGGGATCGCGGTGGGCGAGGGCGTATATGCCGCAGTGCTGGGGCCATCGTACGAGACGCCGGCGGAGATCCGCTTTTTGCGCACCATCGGCGCGGACATCGTAGGCATGTCTACGGCGCCCGAGGTCATCGTGGCGAATCACATGGGGATCAAGGTGCTGGGGATTTCCTGCGTCACCAACATGGCCGCGGGGATTCTGTCGCAGAAGATCGACCACGAAGAGGTGCTGGAAACCGGCGCCATGGTACGGGACCAATTGGTGGGCTTTCTCAAGGCCCTCTTGCCGCGGCTGGAGGCGTAGCCTTGGAAGCTCTTCTGGCGGCTGCTCTGGCCGCGCGCGAGCATGCCTTTGCTCCGTTTTCCAAGTTTCAGGTGGGCGCCGCGCTGGAAGATGAAAGCGGGCGTTTGCACACCGGCTGCAATGTGGAGAATGCCACTTACGGGCTTACCATTTGTGCCGAGCGTGTGGCCGTGTTCAAGGCGATTTCCGAAGGTGTTCGGAAATTCCGCCGCATTGCCGTGGCGGCGGATACCGATTCGTTAACACCGCCCTGCGGAGCCTGCCGGCAAATTCTGTGGGAGTTTTGCGGCGACCTCGATATCGTGCTGGTGAATCCGCGCGGTAAAATCGAAACCTATCGCCTGAAAGATCTCTTTCCGAAGCCATTCGATGTTTCGTATCTGTAGCTTTCTCTTTCTCGCTTGGACATTGGCCGCGGAGCCGGCCGACTGGATATGGAGCGGTCGCTACGTCATTACCATGGACGCGCGGCACCGCGTGATCGAAAACGGCGCCGTGGCCGTTCGCGCCGATCGGATTGTGGGGGTGGGCACGAAGGTGGAGATCGACGCGCGTTTTCAGGCTGGCCAGCGGCTCGACCGGCCGGACGCGATCCTCGCGCCGGGGCTGGTGAACACGCACACGCATGCGGCCATGTCGCTGTTTCGAGGGATCGCCGACGATCTCAACCTGCAGGACTGGCTGAATAAGTTCATCTTTCCGGCTGAAGCGAAGAACGTCTCGGCCGATTTCGTGCGCTGGGGCACGCGTCTCGGCGTCCTGGAAATGCTCGAAGGCGGCACCACCACGTTCACCGATATGTATTACTTCGAAGACGTCGTGGCGGAAACCGCGAAGGAAGCCGGGATGCGCGCCGTGCTCGGCGAAACGATTATCGGTTTTCCGGTGGCCGACGCCAAGACGCCGGCCGATTCGCTCCGCTTCACGGAAGGGTATCTGCAGCGCTTCCGCAATGACCCGCTAGTGATTCCCGCAGTGGCGCCCCACGCCATTTATACCAACTCCGACGAAACCTTGAAGGCGGCCCGCGCCCTGGCGAACAAGTATCGCGCGCCGCTGCTGATTCACGTGTCGGAGACTAAGAAAGAGAACGATGACGAGCTGGCCAAGCGCCACATGACGCCGACGAAGGCTCTGGATGGCTTGGGCGTATTCAACGGCCGGACCGTGGCCGCGCATTGCGTTTGGGTGGACCAGGCCGACATGGCCATTCTAAAGATGCGCGGTGTCGGCGTAGCGCACTGCCCCTCGAGCAATATGATGCTGGGCAGCGGCGTGGCCCCGGTGTTGCAGATGCGCGCCATGGGTATCAACGTGGGCCTGGGCCCCGATGGTCCCGCAGGCAGCAACAACGATTTCAACCTGTTCGAGGAGATGGACCTGGCGGCCAAGCTGCAGAAGGTGACCACGCTCAACCCGCAGGCGCTGTCCTCCGCGGCGGTCCTGGAGATGGCTACGATGGGCGGCGCGCGCGTGCTTGGCCTCGAAAAGGAGATTGGCTCGCTCGAACCAGGCAAGCGGGCCGACATGATCGAGGTGCGGCTCGACCGTCCCAACGCCGCGCCGGTCTACGACCCCGTCTCGCAAATGGTGTATGCGCTCAAGGCGGCAGACGTCCGCGACGTGATGGTAAACGGCAAGCCGGTGGTGCGCGACGGCCGGAGCCTGACGCTGGATGAGCGGCAGATTCTGGCGAAGGCGGCGGAGTATGGCGTGAAGGTGCGGGCGTCGCTGAAGTAAGGGGCTGCTATCCCGGAAAGAACCTGTTAGAAACCTGGCGGCGCATCGACTACCTTGGCCGTGGGAGGGACGGACTCGATCTCGGACGCACCGGGCCAGGACGCTCTCTATAACGAGGCCGCCGGGAAATTCGGCGCCGCGCTGGTTCGTCTCGCCCGGGCCTATGAGGCGGACGAGGAAAAGCGGCGCGACTTAATCCAGGAGATTCATCTTCAGTTGTGGCGTAGCCTCGGTTATTTCGACGGGCGCTGCTCGTTGCGAACCTGGGTGTATCGGGTGGCCCACCACACAGCCGCTTCGCATGTTCTGCGCGAGCGCCAGCTGCGGTCGACTTTGGTAAGCCTCGACGACCTGGAAGCAATTCCCGACCGCGATTCACGTGAGACTGACCTGGATCAGCGGGAAGCGTTGGAACGGTTGTCAGCGCTTATCCAGAAGCTCAAGCCGATCGACCGGCAGATCATGGTCTCTTACCTCGAGGGTCTGGATGCGGCATCGATCGGAGAAATCACGGGACTCTCGGCGGGTAATGTGGCGATGAAGATTCACCGCATCAAGAACATTCTGGCGCGGCGCTTTCGACAAGGAGGAAGTCATGGCAACTGAGCCTCCCAGCCGCGATCCTCTCAACATCTGGCAAAACCAGCCAACGGAGCCAACCAATATGAACTTGGAAGAGATTCGGCGAAAAGTCCGCGAACTGCAACACAAGGTGCAGCGGAAGCAACTTCTCAACGCAGCCTCAGTTCTGGTCCTGTGTGGGTTTTGCGTGTGGGGGATTGTGGCGTCGAATTTTACCTTGCAGCGCGTGGGCTTCGCTCTGGCAGGCGTATGGATGCTGCTGACGCTGCTCCCTTGGCTGCGGAATAAAGGGCCCGCCAGTCAGGGCGAGGAGGCGGGATCGAGCACGGGAATTGAATTTTGCCGTAGCGAACTCGAGTTGCGGCGCAACCAGTTACGCCAGCCCTGGCGCTGGTATCTGGGGCCGATTGTGCTGGGGATTGGGACGTTCCTTACAGGGCCAGTCGCTGCCGTGATCCAGCATCCCGGAATGGCTGTGAACATGGTGCCGTTTCTGGTTTTGATGGGGTTCTGGATATTCTTCTTCTTTCGCCAGGTGAGCAAAGAGCTGCGAGAGATTCAGCGTGACATCGACGAGCTGAACGCGTTGGGGCGATAAGTGGGGCCGGCCATTCGTGGCCGCGGCCGGCCTTCCGGCCGGCTGAACCCGCTGGAAAGCGGGTTCGCAGCCTAAAAGGTGCCCCACTCACGGCAGTGCGAAGACAATCAACGACTGATTGTTGCCGCGCTCGCCGGGGCCGGCGGCGACTACCGCAACATACTGCTTGCCGTTCTTGCCCTGATAGCTGATGGGCACAGCGGTAGCGGAGTAGTCGAGTTTGGTGGCCCAGAGCTCTTTGCCGGTTTTGGTATCGAACGCGCGGAAGCGGCGGTCGCTGGTGGCGCCGATAAAGACTAGGCCTCCGGCTGTCGCAATGGGGCCGGCGAAGGCGCCCGAGCGTCCGGTGTTCTGTTTGCCTTCGGGCAAGCCTTCGGTGATGCCGAGCGGGACCTGCCACGCGATGTCGCCGGTGTTGGCATTGACCGCGAAAAGCCGCTCCCATGGCGGTTTGATGCAAGGCAGGTTGCCGATCGGGTTGCCATTGGCGTCTTTCGCCTGGGCGGAGAAGTTTCGAAAGCCGGGCGCCATGTCGTAAAGCAGGTGCCCTGCCTTGCCGAAATCGGGGTCTTTGCGAAGCCAGCCAACGCCGGGGCTGTCCTGCGAATTCACAATCACGTAGCCGAGCGCCGGGTCGGCAGCTGCCCCGCCCCAGTTGGTTCCGCCGGTGGGTCCGGGAAAACTGATGGTCATGTGCTGCGGCGTGCCGGTGTCTTGATACACCCAAGGGGTGAACGGACCCGAAGTTTCGAAGCCGTATTTGTCCCAGAGTTCCCGGCAGGCCTTGGCGTGCTCGGCGGTGGTGTCATCGGCAGTGACAATATCGTCACGGCCGACGCTCACGCGCGCCAGCGGCGGCGGCTTCAGCGGAAACGGCTGCGTCTTCGCGTACCACTCACCTGGTACATTGCCCTGCGCCACCGGCCGCTCCTCGACTCCGAACACCGGATTTCCGTTGGTGCGGTCGAGAATGAACATGTAACCCGACTTGCCGGTCTGCGCCAGGGCGGGAATCTTCTTGCCGTCTTTCACGATGTCGAGCAGCACGGGGTCGGGCGGCAGATCGTAATCCCACAGCTCGTGATGCACGGTTTGAAAGTGCCACTTCAACTTGCCCGTGGCAGCATCTACCGCGACCACCGTGTTGGCGTAGAGGTTGTCACCCTTGCGATCGCCGCCGTAATAGTTGGCGGCGGGGCCACCCATGGGCATGTAGACCATGCCGCGCTGTTCGTCGATGGTGGTGGAGTACGACCACATGTTGTTGCCGGCATGCCCCTTCCAGGCATCCTCCGGCCAGGTGTCGTAACCGACCTCTCCGCGATGCGGAATGGCGTGAAAATCCCAGAGCTTTTTGCCGGTGCGAGCGTCGTAGGCGCGAGAGTCGCCGGGTAAGCCGCCGGGCACCTCATCCTGTGGATGAGCATGCTCTTCTCCAGGACCGAAAACGTTCATGCCGACGATGATTGTGTTTTTGTAAACCACGGGCACACCCGCGTAGGGAACGTCCATGATCAACTCGCCTTCCTGGCCGAAACCCGGGTCAAGCTTGCCAGTGGCGGCGTTCAGGGCGGTCATTTTATGGCCGTTCGTGAACAGGATGCGCGCCGGGTTGCTACGATCGCCCGGCCAGTACGCGACACCGCGCTGCGAAGCGATCGTATTTTTCAGATCGTATCGCCAGATTTCTTTACCGGTCACGGCATCGAGCGCCACTACGCGATTGCCAGCGGGAAGGTACATCACGCCGTTGACGACAATCGGCGTGACTTGGTTCAGGGTGCCGGCAGCGGGGCTATCGGAGTCGGGCCGCAAGCGGTATGCCCAAGCCTGTTTGAGCTGCTGGACATTTCCGGAATTGATTTCGGTGAGCGGTGAATACCGGGTGGCGGCCAGATCGCGGTTATAAGTGGACCAGTCGGCGGCCGAAGGCTTGCCAGGTTGGGCGACGAGCGCGAGAAGCAGCGCGCCCCCTGCCAAAATCATTCTCCAGATCGAGCGCATCGATTGGCAAGTATATCAACCCCCGTCAGGGCAAATTAGCTCGGAGTGCAGTGCTGCGGGGCATTCCCCGGTCGCGGGCGATCTTCAGAAAACGGACGGCGTCATCACGGTTCATTGGGCCCCCCAAGGCTATGAGAAACGTCCCGTGCCTGGGGCCGCCGGATTCAAGGACCTGGGCCTGCGCGCCCGACCAGGTGCGATTGATGCTCTCCGCTCGTTTCTCGGCCGGTGCGCGGCGGGCATATGTATAGGCGATCACGCGCCAACTACGGGACGGCGCTGGTTTGAACGCAACCGGAACTTGCGCCGCGGGAGTAAGAGCCGCCGGAACTTCGGGCTTGGGTTTCACTCCCCGAAGGAGGAGAATCACCGCGACCAGGAATGCCGGCGTTGCGGCGAGAATCCACATGGGAACCGGTCGGGGGCGAAGAGGTGGCTTCACTGGCGAGATCGTTGGCTGCGGCTTCGGATGGGCCGCCGCGGCGATCTGTAACAGCGACCACCGCCGGTTGCGATCGTGCGCCAACGAATGCTCGATGACGGTACGGAACGGCTCCTCAATGGGCGCCAGATCGGGACTTAAGCCGGGTTCGACACGCCGGCCGGTCGTAAGTTGATACACGAGCGCGCCCAGCAAGCGGATATCCCCGGCAGTGGTGGTCTCGCGAGAAGGCAGACGAAGGGTGTCGCTGGAAAGCTTGATCTGGTTGCCGACTGCCACGACGTGGCTTGCGTCGATCGCGCCATGCACAAGGCCCTGGGAGTGGATGTAAGCGAGCCCCTCGAGCGCAGCCACCAGGACGTCGCGTGTTTCCTGAGCGGTTAGTGGACCGCGCTCGAGAGCGCTTACTAACAAGTCATCCGGGAACTCAAAGAGAGCATAGAGAAACGCGTTCCCATCGTCTTCTGCGCCGCTTCCGTAATCGAGCAACCGCAGCAGATTGGGGTGCGTGAGGGTCACCGCGGTACGCCACTGCTCCAGTTGCGCCTCCGCGGCCTCTGAGGAAGTCCGCATCACGATTTTCAGCAGGGCCTGCTGTTCCGCGCCATAGGTCGCCCGGAAAAACGCAGCACCCTCCGACTCACCGAGCAGCGCATGCACACGGTACTTTCCGGCTAGCGGCGTTTCTTCCAAAAAATTCCAGATGGATGTCATATGAATACGCGGCCGAATTTCACCGGCGGCCCTGGACGCACGTTATTTTCTCCATGGTAATGCATCCGAGCTGACGCGAACACGTAAAAGTTACTTGTACATCGTGCCGCAAACCTAGTACATTATACCCAAGAAATGTTTTGGACCGTTTCTTTGCAAATCTGGCCCCTGGAGTGCTGGGGGAAGAGGTTTTTTACCAACACAACCGCGTGAAAGGAGAATTGTCCAGGTGTGGAACAAACGCACTGATGAACTGCAAGCAGAGCCAGTCCGAAGTCATACACCGCCTGTGGCGGCAAATCCCGAATCGATGCCGAAGACCGCACCGGCGCCCGTGACGGCGTCGGCCAGGCAAGCCGCCATCATCGGCGCCTCGATGAACATCAAGGGCGAGATTCGAACTCGTGAGGAATTGTTCGTGGATGGCGAGGTGGAGGGATTGGTGGAATCTCACAGCTTGCTCACGGTAGGTCCGAACGGCAAGGTGAGGGCCAATATTAAAGCGCGCGAGGTGATCGTATACGGAACGGTCCGGGGAAACGTGGACGTGACCGAGAAGATCGCCATACGCGACAAAGGCAGCGTGATCGGAGACATCAAGACGGCCGGGATCGGCATCGACGATGGGGCTTACTTCAAGGGGAGCATCGACATCATCCGGCCAGAGCCGAAAGTCTCCACAAAGCCAGTGAAATCCGACGCACCCGTTCCCGTTGGAGCGGCTTAAGCGCTTCAAAAAAAGCACGAAACCGCAAGAATCTTTCGCGCGTTCACCCTCGTTGTGTTATAGTCCTCACAAACCATCGAAAGATGGATCTCAGCAAATCGTCACGCAAGTGACACGGGGATTGGGTGAATGTGCGGGATCGCGGGATTTACTCGCCCGACGAGGGCGCGGGGGCGGAGTGTAGCCCAACGGATCAACGAGTGCCTGACGCACCGTGGACCAGACCAGCAGGGCGTATTCGAAGGAAGCGCGGCGACATTGTGCGCCGTTCGCTTGAAAATCATCGACCTCGAAGGCGGGGATCAGCCGTTGTTGAGTGCCGATGGAGACACGGTCGTCGCTTTCAACGGCGAAATCTACAACCACCTGGAAATTCGGGCAGAGCTTGAGGAGCGCGGCCACCGATTCCGGTCGCGGTGCGACACGGAGACGCTGCTGGCCGCCTTCCTGGAATGGGATACGGCTTGCTTCTCACGGATGCGGGGGATGTTTGCCGTGGCGTTCTGGAGCGAGTCCAGGAGACGCCTGATTCTGGTTCGCGATCGATTGGGGATCAAGCCCCTCTACTATTACTGCCGCGAAGACGACCTTTACTTCGGCTCGGAATTGAAGGCCATTCTGGCTCACGGGAACGTGCCGCGGCAATTGGATTGCGAGGCTCTTGGTTCTTACCTCGCGGTCAACTATGTGCCAGGTGCGAGTACGCTGATCGAAGGCGTGCGCAAACTACCGCCTGGGCACTTGCTGGAGTGGTGCGATGGAAGCTGGCATCTGGAGCAGTGGTGGAGCCTTCCCGCGCCCTTATCGCGCAACGTATCGCTCGAAGACACGAAAGCGGAGTTGGATTCGCTGCTTCGCCAGGCGGTTCGCGAACAACTGGTGTCGGACGTGCCACTCGGAATCTGGGCGTCGGGGGGGCTGGATTCTTCTACCATCCTGCATTACGCGGCGTCGGAAAACCGGGCGCGTCTGAAGACGTTTTCGGTTTCGTTCGCCGGGCACGATTTCGACGAGAGCCGCTATTTTCGGGAAGTGGCTCGAGTCTACGATTCCGATCACTACGAGGTGGATCTAACACCGGATCTGCATTTGGCTACAGCCATTGAAGATCTTGCCTACTATTCCGATGAGCCGAGCGCGGACGCGGGCGCACTGCCGGTGTGGTATCTGTCGCGGCTGAGCCGCCAGCACGTGACCGTGGCTCTATCGGGCGAAGGCGCGGATGAGTTGTTCGGCGGCTACCTCACCTACATGGCGGATCGAGCATCGAGGCCGCTTCGGCTGATTCCGGTGGCGGCGAGACGCCTGATGCGGTGGACCGCCGACCGGTATCTCCCCGTTTCGGACGAAAAGATCGGCCTGGAATACAAAGTGAAGCGCTGGCTGGAAGGCAGTTGCCTCCATCCGGATGAGGCACACTTCTTCTGGAATGGGACATTCTCAAACGCCCAGCGCCAGCGTATTTGCCCCACTTCCAACGGGAACGGATTGCGGGCCCTGGTGAAGGCGCTCCCGGCGGCGAGGGCCGGACTGAACCGCTATTTGCTTGTCGACCAGAGCTACTATCTTCCCGACGACATCCTTTATAAGACCGACCGCATGAGCATGGCACACTCGCTGGAGGTACGGCCACCATTCCTGGACCACCGCATCGTGGAATTCGCGGCCTCCCTTCCCGAGCGGTTCAAGATCCGACGTTGGCAGCAAAAGTTCTTGCTGAAGGAGTTGATGCGGGGAAAGTTGCCGCCCGCCGTGATCGCGCGCAAGAAGACAGGATTTGATATTCCGGCACACGATTGGTTTCGCGGGGCGCTGCGCGAACTACTCCTCGATACGCTCACACCGGACGCGGTAGAGGCCACTGGTATTTTCGACGCGCGCGCAATCGCAAGTCTAATACGCGATCATATGGAGAGGCGCATTAATGTCGGATATCACCTATGGGGTCTGCTGACCCTCTTCCTGTGGATGAGGCGATGGAAGGTCGAAACTTCTCCGCTCCCCGAGTCCGTTCGACAGGCGCCAGTTCGAGTGTTCGAAACCAGCTGATCGTCACATTGATCGCGCTCCTGATCTTCGGGGCGTCGATTCTCAGCCCGCCGTCCTTAATGGACGATGTGGATGCCGTGCAAGCGCAGATTGCGCGGAACATGCTGCAGTCCGGCGACTGGGTGACAGCCCGCTTGGACGGTGTGGCCTATCTGGAAAAGTCCCCGCTTAAATATTGGTTGATCGCCATCTCGTACAAAATGTTTGGCGTGCACGACTGGTCGGCAAGAATCCCGCTTGCGATTGCGGCGGTACTGTTGTGTTGGGTCACGGCGCGATTCGGTATCTGGGCCTTCGGACAAAAGGCCGGAACGTATGCAGGGATCGTGCTCGCCACCAGCGTCGGGCTGTTTTTGTTCACGCGAATTCTAATCCCGGATGTGATGCTGACACTGACCATCACGCTAGCTCTTTGGAGTTTGTTGCGAGCCTTAGAAAAGGGCGAGCCACATTCAAGGCGCTGGGCATGGCTGATGTGGGGTTCGATGGGCACCGGACTGTTGCTCAAGGGATTGATCGCGGCAGTCTTCCCCTTGGGCGCCGGGGTGTTGTACTTGCTGCTAACGCGGCAGTTACTTCAGAAAGAGACCTGGAGCCGGTTACGACCGGTCACCGGACTTGTTTTGTTTTTCACAATCGCTGCGCCGTGGCATGTGTTGGCGACGTTGAGAAACCCTCCCTACTTTGACTTCACCATGCACAGTGAAAGTGGTTCGTATCACGGATTCTTCTGGTTCTATTTCATCAACGAGCACGTGCTGCGGTTCCTGAATCTTCGATACCCGAGAGATTACAACACCGTACCGCGATTGTATTTCTGGCTGTTTCATCTGCTCTGGTTATTTCCTTGGAGTGTCTATTTTCCCGCGGTAATGAAGCTTTCGTACCGCGAATCCGATCGGGAGAGCCGAGTGAGGTTGTTGGCACTCTGTTGGGCGGGAATCATCCTGCTCTTCTTTACGTTCTCCACAACGCAGGAGTACTACTCGATGCCGTGCTATCCGGCGTTGGCACTGCTGCTGGGCTCGGCGATCGGAAGTGAACAACCCGCCCTGCGATACGGCACGAGAATCGTCTCCGCGGTAGCGACGCTAGCCCTGGCTGCCGTGGCAGTCATTCTTTGGCTGGTGCGCGGCTTACCGACGCCAGGTGATATCTCGGTGGCGCTCACCCAAAATCCCGACCTGTACACACTATCCCTGGGCCATATGGCCGACCTTACGCTCGCCGCGTTTGCCTATTTGCGATTACCGCTGGCCTTGGCGGCACTGGCATTCGCGGTGGGAGCGGTTTCGTCGTGGAGACGTCCGCTTCCGGTGGCTGGCCTGGCCATCATGATGATTCTGTTCTTCCATGCCGCGAGATTGGCACTAGTGGTGTTCGATCCGTACCTCTCGTCACGCCCGCTGGCGGAAGCCGTACTTCGCGAGCCACCCGGCCAACTCATAATGGGTGATCAGTACTACACTTTCTCCTCAGTCTTCTTCTACACTAATCGGCGGGCTTTCTTGCTGAACGGACGAGTCAACAATCTGGAATACGGTTCTTACGCGCCAGACGCGCCCAAGGACGTTTTCCTCAAGGACGCCGACCTGTCTCGTCTGTGGCAGCAATCCGCGAGATACTACTTGATATTGGAAAAGCCACGCCTCGAACACCTCGGAACCCTTCTGGGCACGAGTAGCTTGCATTTGTTGGCCGAAAGCGGCGGCAAATATCTCTTCACCAATCACTGAAAAACTTTCGCGCTCCTGTTTTCAACTATTTGACGAAGTGACGCGACTATCTGTTCAGGAAGTCGATGCTAGTCTCAAGTCTGTAAGAGGGTTGCGGCGCGGCAGATTCGGGAAGCCGTCCTTTATGACTCGGGCCAGAAGAAGCAGAAAGAATACGACGGCAACGTCTGAGATCGAGGCCGCGCAGGCAGGTTCTGAATTTCCACCGAAAGGTTGCCAAGACTGCCCTGAGTGGCAGACGATGCGAAAGAAACTCAGGGTGTCCGAGCTTCTGGTTAAAGCGATCGAGGGGTTCGAAAGCAGGATGAGCGCGCAGGACTTCAAGCCGACCGTGACTGAATATCTGAAGCTGCTCCAACTTCAACAGGAAATGGATGCGATCGAGGACAAGCCGAAGGAGATTAAGGTGACATGGGTCGATCCGGCGTCGACGTCCGAACCCGAGAAATAGCCTATGATCCTTTACCTTCACAAAAGCTCTTTCATGCATCGAAAGCAAGATTCAAGGGCTTCTCAGGGCCGATCGGGAGTGGTAAGAGTCAGGCACTCTGCCAGGAGGCAGTCCGGCTCAGTTATCTGAATCCGGGCAGGCTCGGATTGTTGGGGGCGCCTACTTATCCAATGCTTCGAGACGCAACGCAAGCCACGCTCTTTGAGATTCTGGAATCGAGCGGCGTCCCGTTTGATCACAACAAAGCAGAAAACACTCTGTTGATGGAAGACACGGGGTCGCGGATTCTGTTCCGCCCGGTAGATGAATTTGAGCGATTACGCGGCACTAATCTGGCGTGGTTCGGATTGGACGAACTGACTTATACCCAAGAGGCCGCGTGGCTCAGGTTGGAGGGTAGACTTCGCGACCCGAAGGCAAGCTGCTTGGGCGGATTCGCCGTCTGGACGCCAAAAGGTTATGACTGGGTCTATCGAAAGTTTCTGTCGGATCGAGTGGACGGTTACGATGTCGTGATCGCCAAGCCGTTCGAGAATCGATTCCTACTCGATCAGGTCCCGGACTTTTACAAACGGCTGAAAGACAGTTACGACGAGAACTTCTACCAGCAGGAGGTTCTCGGGACGTACTTGAATCTGACCGGCGGCCTCGTATACGGGTCGTTTTCACGAAATGAGCACGTCGTGGATCTCAAGCCCATTGAGCATATGCCATTGCTCTGGGCGCTGGACTTTAACGTGGATCCGATGAGTTCAGTGGTGGCACAGATTGCGGGCGGTAAGGTATTGGTGCTCGATGAAATCGTGATACGCCGCGGTACCACGCAGCAGGCATGTGAAGAGTTTCTGAAGAGATTTCAGACGCATCAAGCGGAAGTTGCCGTTTATGGCGACGCGTCGGGATATCACGGGCAAACGACCGGATCGTCTGACTACGAGATGGTGCGTGAACATTTCTCGGTCCATAGCAATTTGTCAATTCATTACCGCGTACCCCGGTCAAACCCAGGTGTCCGTGACCGAATTAACCTCGTGAACTCAAGACTGCGATCGGCGTCCGGAGAAATCGGCGTCTTGGTGGATAGGAAGTGCAAAGAGTTGATTAAGGACTTCGAGCAAGTGTGCTTCAAAGAGGACAGTAATCAAATCGATAAGGACCGGGACAGGCTCCGCACGCACTTATCTGATGCCCTTGGTTATCTCGTGTGGCAGGAGTGCAGACCAGTTGCGAGCATCGGTGAACGCCGGGAGCGACTACTTTGAGTCCTCCAAACATCGACCGGGAACATCCTCAGTACATCGCGCGAAAAGGGCTGTGGAGACAGTATAAGGATCTATACGCGGGTGGAGATCGTCTTCGAGAACGTGCCTCGGAATACCTGGTACGCCGCCACAAAGAACCGAATGAAGTCTACGGAGAGCGGTTGAGCCGGGTGTTCTATGAAAATTACATTGGCTCCATCGTCGACTGGTACGCGGCTACGCTGCTGCGGCGCGAACCAATGCTCGTGTTTGAAGGCCCCGACAACGCGGCAAAGGACTTCTATAACAGGTTTTCAGAGGACTGCGATTTAAAAGGGACTAACCTAAGCGAATTCTTTCGGCAGAGATTCGTAGAAGCGCTCGTATGCGGCTCAAGTTACATTGTCATTGACTTTCCGCGCGCCGACGGTTCTGCCCTCACACGCGCCGATGAAGATGCCTCGGGCCGCTCGCGAGCCTACCTAGTGAACTATGGGCCCGATGAAGTCATTAACTGGAACTACACGGATGCAGGCGGGCTGGATTGGGCGGTAATCAGGACAAGCTGTCTCCAGCAATCCAAATTCACCGATACGAAATGGGAGAGGGAGACCCGCTGGATCTATTACGATCGTGAGTTCTTTCGCATTTATCGCAAAGCCGGGGATTCCAGCCCGATTGAGATGATCGACGAAGGCACGCATGGCCTGGCCTCCATACGCCGCGTACCACTCTTTCAACTGCAAGTTAGTGAAGGTCTGTGGCTCATGAATAAGGCCGCTCTCCTACAGCTAGAACATTTTAACAAGTCGAATGCGCTCTCCTGGGCGCTGACGATGAGCCTGTTTGCGACACCAGTAGTTTATTCGGACCGTGAATGGAATCAAATCGTAGGCGAGTCATACTATATTCAACTCGGACCGCAAGACCGGTTTGGATGGACGGAGCCAGAGGGCAAGGTCTATCAGATCGCTGCTGATAACTTGATCCGACTGAAGAACGAAATCTATCGGGTCTGTTACGTGACGAACCAGGCAGGCGATGCCAGTGCCGGCTACCAACTTCAATCTGGATTAAGCAAGCAACTCGATTTCAGTATCACTCAGGACGTGTTGCGCGGATATGGCGATACCGTCAAAGACGCCATGAAACAGGTTTTGCGCGCAATCGCGGCGGCCCGGCAGGACGAGCTGGTGGTCGATGTTTCCGGAATGGACCAATTCGATATAGATGACTTCGGGAACGAACTCGACGACGCAAAGAAACTCCTTGATTTAGGTGTCGGATCCGTGACCTTGACGAAGCAGATCTTTAAGAAGCTGGCTTTCAAGTACCTTTGCGACGTACGGCAGGAAGTGAAGAATCAGGTAGCAGAGGAAATCGACGCCAAAGTGTACCCCTCATAGGAGGCTTATGGAAGGTACCGACATACAAGCGATCGTTCGAAATACCCTGCAGGAATTCATGAGCCAGGAGCAGGCAAGAAACGAGCCGGCTTACAAGGCCGAACTTCAGGAAGAACGAAAGCGAAGAGAGCAACTCGAACGCCGATTGAACGAAGTAATCGAAGAAAACAAGCGTAGTAAGAAAGCTGCAGAAGAGGCAGAGCGGAACTCAGCGATTCGTGCAGAGCTACAACGGTTGGGTGTGGCCAAGGTCGACTTGGCGTTCAAGGCAGTGCAAGACGGCATTACGAGGACGGAGGATGGCAGATTGGTCGCGCGCGGAGAATCCGGCGACGTTCCAGCGAAAGATTATCTGACTTCGTTCGTGAAGGAGAACCCGGAGTTTCTTCCGGCGCGTATCGCGGGTGGCACTGGTATCACAGCGAATTCCAAGGCGCCCGCGGCTGGTAAAGACGCAGTAGACCTGGAGCGGATTCGCCCAGGTATGAGCCCGGAGGAAATGCAACGAGTACGAGAGGAAATCGTCCGCGTTGCGTCGCAAAGCCTTCGGGGAGCGTAACTGAGACGACCCGGCCGCGGCCGGTAACCGAAAAAGGAGGATGAATGGCGGCAATTACTTCAACTAACGTCGCAAACGCGATTGTGAAATTGGTAGCGGCGGACGCCCTACCGGTGCTCGTCAGCAATCTCGTTATGGGTAACCTAGTTAACCGGGATTACGAACCCGTGCTTGCCCAAGCTGGCGACACGGTCAACGTGCCGATCCCCCCCACGATGGTGGCGAACAACATCGCCGAGGGAGGAACAGTACAAACACAAAACCCAAATCTGGGCAATGCGCAAATTGTCCTGAATACGCACTGTGAAGCTACATTCCAGATTCCGGATGTGACCAAAGTGTTGGCAGTGCCTGATTTGCTGAAGGTATATATGGAGCCGGCAGTCGTCGCGATCGCGGAGCGGGTGGAAAGCGACCTGCTTCAGCTTTACGCCGGGTTCACGGCGAACGCGCCGGTTGGTACGCCGGCGACGCCTATCACGGAAGCGGTGATTGACGCCGCGGAAACTGCGCTTTTTTTGGCCAAAATACCCCCTAGCGACCAGAAGTACTTTGTGGTAGACGGAGCGACTTACTCGGCTTGGCGGCAGATCCCAAGGTTCAGCGAATTTCAGACCGCAGGCGATGCTGGGCTGCAAGCCCTTGTGATTGGAACCGTGGGAAAAATCAAGGATTTCTTCGTATTTCGCTCTCAGTTAGTTCCAAAAACCGGCAGTAGCCCGGTAACTACGCACAACCTGGCATTTACGCGCAGCGCCATCGGCCTGGTATTGCGCCGTCTGCCTCAACCTTTGCCAGGCACGGGCGCTATCGCAGAGTACGCTGAGCTCGGAAACTTCGGAATGCGCGTCGTCATGAGTTACCAGCCGAATACGCTGGCACAGCAGTTCACGGTGGATGTCCTATATGGATGCGGAGTCTTGCGTAACGAGGCCGGCGTACAGGTCTACACATAAAGCGAAGGTGAGGCGCAGGGTTTCGGTACGGACCAAGTGCCTCGCTTATTCAGACAAGAGGAGGCATGGCATGGATCTAAGGGCCTACTACCAAAAGATTCGCGATATCGAATCAAAGATAGCAGAGGAGTTCGCCATTGTGGTGAGCCTGGAGACCTCAGACGGAGGCAAAGCCGGAACGTTCACCGAGGTTTCGCCGGGCGTGGCGGCGAAGATGTTAGTGGACGGCCGCGCACGACTCGCTCTGTCGGACGAAGCCGATGAATTTCGAACGCGGCTGGCGGAAGCTTCGCGAGCCGCCGAACAGGAAGCAAAAGCAGGGCGAGTGCAGCTTTCGGTCGTACCGACCAATGAACTGAATCAATTGAAGTCTGCCCTCCGTAATCTGCAAGGATAGCTCATGCCTCTGTTTATGGACGGCGCAATTTCCAATATTGAAGACCTGATTGCGCGTGACTCACAGTTACTGGAAGTGGCTACCGTTGAAGGCATCGATCTTACGCGAAAACTGATCGTGGCACAGGAGGAGATTGGCCTGGAATTGATCACCTTCCTTAACAGGCTTCACTTTGTGGATCAGCCATTCTGGGTGACAGCACAACCAAGTTTAAACGACGTCGTTGTCACAACATCTCTGAAGCTCTGGCACACCTATCGTGCTTTGGAGATGTTCTACACCGACGCATTCAGCAGCCAATTGAATGACCGGTATGCCGCCAAACGAGACCAGTTCCGCGAGGCAGCGCAGCAGGCGTGTGAGAAACTGATTCAGATCGGAATCGGAG
>Ga0335081_10000920_pt1 | contig 47169 bp, 45 predicted proteins | sample Lox_Sample_35_FD_206713 | JGI IMG/M metagenome (GOLD analysis project Ga0335081, IMG submission 206713) | Soil microbial communities from Loxahatchee National Wildlife Refuge, Florida, United States - Lox_Sample_3.5 | ecosystem: Environmental > Terrestrial > Soil > Wetlands | place: USA... | reverse complement strand
CGCCGGGGTTCCCCGGCGCCGCCGCCCTTGGAGTCTGCCATGTCCGTTTCCCTCATCGAACTCCTGCGACACGCGCTCCTCGACCTGAAGGCCTCCTGGGTCATGTGGATCCTGCTCGTCCTCTCCGTCGTCGATCTCGTCATCATCGTCGAGCGCGTCGCATTCCTGCGCTCGGTCCGCGACGACATCCCGGGCCTGGCTGCCGAGCTCGACCGGCTGCTCCGCCTGGGCCGTGTTCGCGAAGCTCTCGAGCGGATGAGGGCGAGCCGCTCGGCGGAGGCGGCCGTGGTCGTGGCGGGCCTCCTCCACTCCGACCTCGGACCTGCCTCGGCCGAGAAAGCAATGACCGGCGCGGCCGCCCTGGAGAAGGTCCGCCTGGAACGCGGCCTCGCGGTTCTCGGGACCGTCGGGAACAACGCCCCGTTCCTCGGGCTGCTCGGGACCGTCATCGGCGTGATCGAGGCCTTCGACATCCTCGGGCGCCCGGTGGATGCGGCGAGCGCCGCGGCACAGGCTGCCTCGTCGCTCGCGCCCCAGGCCATCATGAGCAGCATTGCCGAGGCCCTGGTCGCCACGGCCGTCGGACTCTTCGTCGCCATCCCCGCCGTAGCGGCCTTCAACTACCTCCAGCGGCGCATCCAGGGCGTCGCCGCCAACACCGAGGCCCTCAGCAACGTACTCCTCGCCCATCTCGCGGCGGAGAACCCACCCGAGGTCTCGGCGAGCGCGAGCGCCGCCCCGGAAGGAGCGGCGTGATGGCCGGGGGATCCGCGAACGACAGCAGCTCAATGATCAACGGGATCAACGTCACGCCGCTCGTCGACATCATGCTCGTGCTGCTCATCATCTTCATGGTGACGGCGAAGCTGGTGGTCGCGCCGACGAGTGCCCTCGGCGTGACGCTCCCCAAGGTTGCCAGCGCAGACGCCATCCAAGTCGTCTTCTCGCTCCAGCTCACGAAACAGGGTGGCGCCTACGTGAACGGGCACGCTGTGGCCGACGATGAGGCCGTGAAGCTGCAGGCGGAACGGGAACTCATCCAGCACCCCGGTCTCCGGGCGGTGATCCAGGCCGACGGAGACGTCCCCCATCGACGCGTGATGCACTTCATGGACCTTCTCTCCCAGGCTCACGTCACCAACATCGCGTTTGCGGTGGACACGACGACGTCGGCGCCAGGACAAGCGAACCGGTGAACCTGCCCCTGCCTCACCGGGGGCGTCGACGCCTCGTCATTCCTCGCGGGAGCCTCAAAGGCGGGTTCCCCTTCGCCGCGGTATTTGCCCTCGATCGTGGACGCCACGGGACGAGGCATCTTGCAGCACTCCTGATCGTCCTCGCGGTGCACGGGTTCATGGCTGCGGCCGTAGCCGCGCAGCACAAAGCAACGGCGCACGCACGAGTCGCGCTCCCCCGCCCCGAGATCCACGCATCGCTCGAGCACGTCATCCCCCCAGCCGCACCTCCTCCGCCACCCGAGCCACCGCGATCTGTCGCGCCGAGGGGACCGAGAAGCTCTCCAAGCGAGGCCCCGCCGGCACCCGCGCAGGCCGGGAAGGTCATCGCTCAGTCGCCGGTTGCGGATGACCCGTCGGACTTGACGAGCTTCGACCTCGTCGTCGGACAGGCGGAGTCGTACGCGGGAGGTGTCAGCTCCGGGAAGGGAACGAGCCGGCACGAGGTCCTCGACCCCGGCGCCAAGGTCGGAGGGGTGCCCGATGCGCCGCCGGCACCCGACCTGTCCCGTCCAGCCACGCCCGCCTACAGCGACTGGAGCTGCGGCTGGCCCGAGGAGGCCATCGACAGCGAGGTTCGTAGTGCTCGCGCCACGATCCGCGTGACCGTCGACGCGAATGGATATCCCGACCAGGTCGACGTCCTGAGCGCGCCCCCCGGAGGCTTCGCCGAGGCGGCCCGCCACTGCGCCGAGCACGAGGTCTACCGGGCCGCGTTGGATCGGCTCGGGAAGCCCGTCGCAGGCGCCACCCACGCCTTCAACGTCCACTTCTTGCGATGACCATGCGCACTGCTGCAGCCGTTCTGTTGGGTCTCGCCGCACACACCGCCGCGGCTCAGGTAGTCGTCCCTCCCAAGCCCCTCGAGACCCCGCCGGCGGCAGCGCCCGGCCCGGAGGTCTCGGGCGAGGTCGTCCTCCTCGTGACGGTCGGCGTGGACGGTTCGGTGAAGTCCGTCTCGGTGGCACAGTCCGCCGGCGATGCGCTCGACGCAGCGGCGATGGCGGCCGCAGTCCGCTGGAAGTTCGCGCCGGCTCTCCGAGATGGTCAGCCGTTCGAGGCCCGCGTACGCATTCCGTTCCGGTTTGGAAGGGCTCCACCTGCGCCCGCCTCTCCGCCGGGCCCTGTCGCATCGCCGGCTGCAACATCCGAGGTACCCTCTCACGCGCTGACCGGAGTTCCCAGTCCCGAGGAAGCTCCCGCCCTTGCTCCCACGAGCGCTCCCGCAACGACGGCAACAACCGACCGAATCGAGGAGGTGAACGTCCGCGGGCGGCAGCGCAAGGTGGAGTACGGTGCGAGCGACTTCGTCATCGACATCGGCGAGCTCTCCGTGATCCCCGTCCAGAACGCGGAGGAGCTGCTCCTCCTCGCCCCCGGCATCTTCCTCGCCAACGAGGGCGGGGCCGGACACGCCGAGGAGGTGTTCCTGCGCGGCTTCGACGCCACGGCGGGGAACGCAATCGAATTCACCGTGAACGGCGTCCCAATCAACCAGGTCGACAACCCCGACGTCCACGGCTACGCGGACACCCACTTCATCATTCCAGAGGTCGTGAAGAGCTTGCAGGTCACGGAGGGGCCCTTCGATCCCCACCAGGCCGACTTCGCCGTCGCTGGCAGCGCACGCTACGAGCTCGGCGTGGCGCCCCCGTACCGTGGTCTGCGCCTCCAGTACTCCATCGGAAGCTTCGATTCCCAGCGTTACCTGGCGATGTGGGCACCGCAGGGTGAGCGCGATGGCACGTTCGGGGTGGTTCAGTTCTCGACGAGCGACGGGTATGGCGTGAACAGAGCCAGCCAGAGCGCGAGTGCGATCGGCCAGTACGAGGGCGAGCTCGGCCAGCGCGGGCTCTATCGCCTCCTCGCCATGGCCTACAGCACGCACTACAGCTCGGCCGGGGTCGTTCGCCTGGACGACGTCCAGGCGGGGCGCATCGGGTTCTACGGGACTTACGACCCGAGCCAAGGCGGCGATGCCTCCCGCTACACGCTCTCCTTTGACTTCTCCTTGCCCCTTGGCGACGGGGTCCTGACGCAGCAGGTGTTCCTCACCTACCAGTCGCTGCGCCTCGTTGAGAACTTCACTGGCTTCCTGCTCGACAACCAGGAGCCCGGGCAATCGCCGCACCCGCAGCGTGGAGACGCCGTCGAGAAGGACTACAGCGCCATTACCGCGGGGGCGCGCGGCGCGTACCGGGAGCGCTTCCGGCTCTTCGGACGGGAGCAGGCCGTCGAGCTTGGATTCTACGCGCGCTACGACGCCACCCAGCCGATGCTCCAGCGCCTCCGTTTCGGGACGCAGATTCCCTACCTCATCGACGAGGACCTGCAAACACAGGTGACGAACATCGCCGGCTACATCGATCTGGATCTACCCTTGCTATCGTTTCTGACCCTGCGGGGAGGACTGCGCGCGGAGTCCTTCACCTACGACGTGCTCGACCTCTGCGCGACGGCCGGGAACTGGGAGATCGGCCAGCCCCTCAACGTGATGTGCCCCCCATACGACGCGGCGGGCCCGCGTCAGCCGACACGGCGCGTGACCGCGAGCGGCCAGATCCTGGAACCGAAGGGCACCATCCTCGTCACCCTACCCTACGGGTTCTCGCTCACTGCCAGCGCCGGTATCGGCGCACAGTCGCTCGACCCCACGAGCATCGAGCAGAACGAGAACGCGCCTTTCGTCAAGCTGACGGCCTACGAGGCTGGCGTCCTCGCGAAGGGACGCGTCGGAGGCTTCGACTGGAACGCGCGTGCGATCGCGTTTCAAACAAAGGTACCGCAAGATTTCCTCTTCAACCCGGACCTGGGCCGCATCGCGCCCTCGAGCTCCACCACCCGAACGGGATACGTGGTGACCGCGAGAGCCACCTCTCGATTCCTCGACGAAATCCTCTCCTTCTCTGCGGTCCATCCGGTGTTCGACGCGGATGGAACGCTCGTGCCCTACGTGCCTCTCACGCTTGCTCGCTCCGACACTGCCCTCTCCGGGGTGTTTCCGGGGCTGAGCCTCTGGGAGAAGCCGCTCCACGGCGACCTCGGGCTTGCCATCGCCTACATTGGGCAGCGAGCGCTGCCACAGGGTCAGTTCTCTCAGCCGACCCTCCAGATCGACGCCTCGGGCAGCCTCCGCGTCGCCTTCCTGAAACTCGGGGTCAGCGTTACCAATCTGACCAATCGTCAGTTTGCGTCGAGCGAGTTCTTCTACACGTCCGATTTTCACAGCCGGCCCTACCCGACTTTAGCCCCGGCGTATCAATTCACCGCGGCTGCGCCGCGGTCGGTGCTCTTCACGTTCACCCTGCTGCTGGATCGGTCGGGAGACTAGATGCGCCTCTGGAAGCGACTCGCCCTTCTGACGTCCGTCACGGTACTCGCCGCCTGCTCCGGGACCACCGGGGGCGCGCTCGTCACCTTGCCATTCAGCGCGGGAGGCGCCCAGGTTCCGTCCACCTTCACTTCCGCGACGGGCTGGACCGTCACGCTCGACCAGGCGCTCATCGCGCTCGGTCCGTTCTACTTCAACATCTCGCCGCCCACGACGGACACGTTCCGGACGGGCATCGTCATCATCCAAGCAACCGAGCAAGTGGTCGTCGATGTGCTCAACCCGACGCTGTATCCGGTGACGGGAGGCGCGGACGGGGAGACGGGGACCGCCGTGGCGGTAGAGATCGATCTTTTCGCGCCGGACCAGACCCAAACGGCGCCGATCCACGAGTTGCTTGGCAATGACATCGGCTTCGTCGCCGGAAGTGCCAGCAAGGGAAGCACCACGGTCCAGTTTGCCGGCCCGGTCGCCATTAACCCTAACCAGGCCACGGCCCAGCAACCGCTTCCGTGGTTCCAGCGCGTGAATGGGGCGGCCGTGGACCTGGTATTCTCGGCATCACCTCAGGCGCTGGAACTGCGCGTCGACCCCACCCACTGGTTTGATTCCGCGGATTTCAGCCAGCTCCTGAAGGGGTCGCCGGCGAATGGCGTCTACACGTGGGATGTGAGCGCGTGCACAACCTCCAGCCAGGCCCCCGCGCAGGTGGGCCAGTGCGCCTTTCTGGCTGCTCTAGAGCAGGGCATTCGAGCGGATAGCGGCGTGTACTTCTTTCAACTCACAAGCCACTGAAGTCTTCGCCCTTACCGATAGGCACCAGCAGGTGCGGCTACGCAGACCAGGTGGTCACAGGGACTTCCGACGAACTGGCTCGATCCCCTCGTGCGTGAGCCACTCGCGGGCACGGACATCGAGGTGAGCCTTCCGGAGCGCGAACCAGCGCTACCGCTCCGAAGGGTCGTCGGCCAGGACTCGTTTGAAGCGCCCGGAGGCACCCTTCCCGGCGATGGCGTCGCGCAACATCAGCGACCGTTCCCAGTGCCGCCAGCAAGCTTCAACGGCAGGTACCGCGCCACGTGCACAAAGATGCCGTCGTAGCTGAGCAACTCAGCACCGAGGTCGAGGGCGCATTGCGTCACGTGGGCGTCAGGGGTAGAAACGGTGAGGCCCTTTGCCTGTAGTGATGCCCGTAGGGCGCCAACCCGAAACCAGTGCGCACGATCTGCAGCGCATATTGGAAGGTCCTCCAGGCTGGCCTCAAGCTGCCGTCGTTCGCGGGCCGTCAGTCGCCCGCTAAGTAGCTCGGCCGCGACGACGGAGGGCAGGTAAACGCGTCCTTCGTCCAGTGCCTCTGAGATTGCATCGTCCCCGCCGCCGGCCAGGTACGGTATCCGCGCGGACGTATCAATGACCAGGGCGCTCACGCGACGCCTCGAGGTCAATGTCCAGCCTGATCTTCCCGCGGAGCTCCTTCAGCTTCGCTGCCGCCGCTCGGCGGCGGACCATTTCGAGTCCCTCCACAAGCGTGTCGGTCACACCCTTGCCAGTGACTTCGCACGCCTTTCTGAGCAGCTTCGCTGGCAAGTTCGCGGTGACTCGCCGGATGTCCTCCTTGGCCATATGGCGATACATATAGCGATCTGTATCGCCACGCAAGCGGGAGGCGTGTGGCGGTGCTTGTTGCAGTCGTTTGTGCGACCGTATCGGGACACCTGAACAAGCCCCCTGCCTTGGTGCATTTGGTGCAAGCCCTCGGCCTGTAGCGGACGCCGTCGTCCCATTTGGCCAGAGTTCGCCTTTCAGAACCTCGCCACTGCGGGGACTTGGCGTCCCCTCACGGTCGTTCACGGGCGGTCGATGTACGGCGACGGCTCGATTCGATTCCCGGCGCCTCCACCATCTTAGCAACGGTAGCCTTCCCTGGCTCGGTCTCGATACTGCTGACGGACGGTGGCAAACTGCGCTCCCATCTGGTGCAGCCAAGCTGGCACACCGGCGAGAGTGCTCCCCGCGGGACGCAAGGGACCTGCGAATGATCACGAAGTCGCTTCTAGAGCTAAACCTCTCCCCCGAAGCACTGCACGCGCTCGACCGGGCCGGCTTCGAACACCCAACGCCCATTCAAGTCCAGGCGATTCCCCCGGCGCTTGCGGGTCGCGACGTGATCGGGACCGCGGCGACGGGCACCGGAAGGACGGCCGCCTTCGTGCTCCGCAGCGCGAGTTCGCGCGTGGGTGCGAGGACCAACGCACGGGTTCCGCTCTTTCCGGCCAGGCGGTCGAGTAGCGGCCGAGGGGCATGGCGGCCTCGGACCGCGACAGCACGCTTGTCGGTCGCGAGGATCCTCTGGGGACCGGCGACGTTCGGAGGCGCACGGCGAGGAAGACAAGCAGGGAACCGCCGGAGACGGCCAGCGGCGCGTCCATCATGCTGAGGCAGCCAGGCCTCGGCTGGTCGGTTCGTGGGGCCCGAAGCGCAGGCGGCGATGAGTTCCCGCGCCGGCCCGACCCTTCGAGCCTATCAGGAGCCGGATGCGGCGCTTTGTAGCGGTAGCCCGGCCACCGACGGCACGATGGGGCGCACCCGGCTCTTGAGAAACGCCACGGTCTCCTCGTGATTCCGCCCGGGGGCTCCCGGCAATTGAACGACTGCGCGCGCGAGCCGATCCCAACTTCCCGTCATCAGCAGCAGCCAGACCTGGAAGAAGTCGACGCCTCGGAGAACGACCGCGTCGTTTCTCCCGTATTCTTCCAGGTGGCGCTCGAACTCCACCGGGTGATCGGTCCAATGGCAGCGCGGCATGACGTGGTGGAGGGCGTGGTATCCGTCGTTGAAGCATCGCCGGTTGTAGCGGGTCCCCACGCAGGTGATGCTGGCGCGAAGCGGATGACCCGGCTGGTCCGGGCAGATGAAGGCATGCTGGGCCCAGTTCCCGACCATCATCAACGTCCTCATGACGAGGTAGGGCAAGAGAAAGACCACGAACGTGGCTCGTGGATTCAGGTAGAGCAAGAGTGCCATCGCGATCCAGTAGACGCCCTCGCCCACGACCACGCGCCGGAGCAAGCGCTTCTTACCCTTGCGGGCGAAGTATCGGGTCAGGTCGAAGAGCCCGACCGCCATGAAGCGTCCCCAGTAGCGCAGCCAGTCGCCGAAACGATCTCGCTGAAAGGGCTCGGTCGAGGAAAGGTCACCGGGTCGATTCTCCTCGACGTGGTGCATCCCCATGTGGTGGGCGAAGTATGTCTCCGGGGTCTGACCCATGAACGGACAGAGAACCCATGGAATGATCTGGTTGAGCAGCGCGTGTCCCGAGCGGAAGAGCTGGCGGTGGGACGTGCAGTGGAGCATGAGCGTGAAGCGGTCGACCACGCCCGCGAAGAGGAGCGCCGAATACGCCGGCGCAAACCACCAGAACAGCGGACCGGAGAAGTAGAGCCCGACGCCCGCGGTGGCGACCAATCCGCATTGCATCATGAGGGCCACGAAGACGATGTCGCGCCGGTCGTTGAGGAGAGGAATCGCCCAGCGAGCGTAGCCGGGCGCCGCAGCCGAAGTGGGGTCCGCTCGAAGCATCACACACCCTTCAGGCGATCTTCCGGGCCAATGCCTCGGCATGCTCCGGCACGGACATGAACTCGGCGCGGGGCTCGTGCATTCGCTCCCCGCATCGGGTAGCCGGGCGGACCTCGCTCGGCGAGAGAGGTGCGAAGCGAGATCGCGCAGCCGCACGTGGGTACCCCAGTTCGGCGGGGCCCGATACTGGAATTCGTATCGGAGCCGACTCGCAGGAACACTTCCACCTTCGGCCTGCGCGGCTCGGCGGGATACCGAGACTCACTCGCGGAGGAGACGTGCACGGCGGTCGCCTCGACGGCGACGATCTCCCCTCGGCCCAGCGGCCGGCGCTTCATCAGCGTTCCCGTGACCGGCTCCTTTACAGCCGCCTCCGTCTCGGTGGGCGAGCGTTCGAGGTGAACGGAAGTCGTCGGGAAGCGGGCCTCCTTGTACCCCGGATGGAGGCCGATTGGATAGACCCTCCGATGCCCTCGGTAGCGCTCGTCACGCATGGTGCTGGGGGCATCTTCACGCGTGAAACCCTAGCGTCCACGCACGACGAAATTCCGGCGAGAAGCGCCATGCCCTGCCGGCGAGCCCACGCCCCCTTCGGCGAGCTATTCTTCTCGACTCTTGGGATGCGTTCGCTTATGTAGTGTCCGCTGCTCCTCTCTGGAGCGGACGTGGCGGCATTTTCTGCCGTTCACGCACAGAGAAGAAACGAGACGATAATAGATGGCTACGGGTACCGTAAAGTGGTTCAACGATGCGAAGGGGTTCGGATTCATTACGCAGGACGGTGGTGGCGATGACGTCTTCTGTCACCACACCGCGATCGTCGCCGAGGGCTTCCGCACGCTGGCGGAAGGGCAGAAGGTGGAGTTCGACGTGAACAAGGGGCCGAAGGGTCTCCAGGCCGCGAACGTCCGCCCCCTGTAGTCGGCAGGCAGTAACAACGAGCCCGGTCCGTCCCAGGACCGGGCTCTTATTCATCTCTCTGGTTTGCCAGCATCTTGAGTCGGGGTGGGGCGCGCCACGGCTCCGTGCTGCCCGATTCATGGCGGCTGAGAGGTGCCAGGCCCCGGAAACCTGTCCGTGCCGGTCCGTGAAGTGCGCGCCACCATCCGGAAACGTCCCGGCGCCGTCTCGACCGGTCCTCATGCAGCAACGCTCCCGCTCGAGGCCCTCGGCGCCATTCCCAGGCGCGACTCCCAGGACTGGCGAGTTAACCTCGCCGGAGTAGGTCTAGAGCTCGCATCCTTTTGGCTCGCTGCCGGAGCGAGAGATAGGCGCCCAAGCTAAGTAATATCAAGGCACTAAACCGCCATCAGACTCCGGCGCATGCCTGAGCGATTAGTTCGAGCTCGCATTTGATGGGGCTTTATGGCACCGTCCCGCGCTCCACGGGACGAGAAAGTCGAGGCCCGAACTGGCGCCCAGCCAACGGATGCGTTTAGGCACCGATCGCCTTCGGTGACGGTCGTGATGACAAGACCACACCGCCAAAGAGCGCTACTCATCTACCCCCGCTTTGCAGGGACCTCGTTCTGGAATTACCGCGAGACCTGCGACCTCATGGGCGCGAAGTACTCTGCAGCGCCGCTGGGGCTCATCACGGTCGCCGCGCTGCTGCCGCCCGAATGGGAGGTCCGCCTCGTCAACCGCAACACCGAGGAGCTGCGATCCACCGACCTGGACTGGGCCGACCTGGTGATGACCGGCGGAATGCTTCCGCAGCGAACGGACGTCCTGCACCTCATCGATGCTGCTCATGCGCGCGGCAAGGCGGTGGTGATAGGCGGGCCGGACGCCACCTCTGCACCCGAAGCCTACAGCGGTGCCGAGTTTCGCATTCTCGGGGAAGCGGAGGAGGTCCTCGCGAGCTTTGTCGCGGCGTGGCTCGACGGCGCGACGGGCGGGTTGTTCGTGGCCGAACGATTCCCCGACCTGACGCGGTCGCCAACCCCTCGGTTCGACCTGTTGAAGCTCGACCAGTACCTCCACGTCGGCGTCCAGTTCTCGCGAGGCTGCCCGTTCGATTGCGAGTTCTGCAATGTCATCGAGCTGAACGGACGGGTGCCCCGGACGAAGACGACCGCCCAGCTTCTGGCCGAGCTCGACGCCGTGCGCGACCTGGGATATCGCGGGCACGTCGACCTGGTGGACGACAACCTCATCGGCAACCGCAAGGCGGTAAAGCCGTTCCTGCGCGACCTGGCTACCTGGCTCAGGGAGCGCGGCCGGCCGTTCGAGTTCTCGACCGAGGCAAGCCTCGACCTAGCAGCCGACGAGGAACTCCTCTCGCTCCTTCGCGAGGCCAACTTTTTCGCCGTCTTCATCGGGATCGAGACACCCGACCCGAAGACGCTTCTCGCGGCCCGCAAGCGGCAGAACGTGAACCGCGACATCGCGAAGAGCGTGGCCGCCATCCACCGCGCCGGCATCTTCGTGAACGCGGGTTTCATCATCGGGTTCGACAGCGAACAGGGAACCGTGGCCCAGGCCATGGCTGATTGCATCGAGACGGCCGGCATCCCCGTCTGCATGGTGGGACTCCTCTTCGCCCTCCCCGGGACACGGCTCACGAATCGCCTGGAGGCGGAAGGCCGGCTCGACGGCCACGAGGTCAACTACGGGACGGAGGATGCCGATCAGTGCAGCTCGGGCATCAATTTTCGCCCTCTCCGCCCGAGGCGCGAGGTACTCCGAGACTACCGCGACGTGCTGACGAGGATCTACGCGCCAGAGGCCTATTTCCGGCGCGCCCGGCGCGTGGCCCGCGAACTCGATCGCTCGGCCCACTCCATCCGGCCGTCGCTCAGGAATGTCGTTCGCGACGCCCGCGCGACCCTCGGCATGCTTTGGCGAATGGGGGTGCGCGACCCGACCGTCCGGGCCGAGTGGTGGCGGTCCGTCCTCGACTGCGTGAAGCACAACCCCGCCGCGCTCAAGATCCTTCTGTCGCTCGCGGCTCTCTACCTCCACCTGGGCCCGTATACGCGCGACCTCGTTGCGCGGATCGACGCCCAGATTTCGGAAGCACCCGGCAGTCGCGAGTTGCGCCCACGCTGACGGCATACCCTTTCCCGCACCCGTCGTCCGCTCCGCCGTGAGCGGCATCTCGAACAGCTCTCGACGGCTGGGACGTTTGGCCCTTCCTGCACTGCGCACGAGTTCTGAAAGCGACACCCATGGTCGGCGCCAACCTCGCCATTTCTCGCGATGCTGGTGCGGGCAGGGCGATCGCGCCCCCATTCCCGTAGAAAGACGGCCCCCTCAGCCCTCAGCCTGCTGACTACTTTGCCATTCCCTCGCGTTGAGGGGGGCAGCCCTCCACCCGGCTCTCAGGGTGGCTGTCTCTTGTCCCTCGTCGCGATCCAGACGGCGGAGTCCCAGGCGTTGTGGATCCCGATGAACAGGAGGAGGAGCGACGTCGCGGCGACCGTGTCGAGCGCCATGAGCGGCGACCGCGGCAGCATGGCGGCGCCCGCGGTCAGAGCGACGTACCCGACCAGCGGCATCGCTACGTGCCAGATCCAGTCGGAAATTAACGGGGAGTAATGCACCTGTCGTCGTGCCTGCACCGCGACCCACAGCGAGAGTGCTACGCCCGCGACTCCTGTCGCGCCAAGACAGAGGCCAAGGGACGTCGAGCTGTGACGAGGAATCGAGAGAATCGCGGCGATCAGCAACACGATGCAGAAGTGCATCACGGTGGGCGTTCCGAAGGCTCGAACCCCGCCTTCTGCCTTCTCGATGGTCTCTCTCCCCAGCGCGATCACCACGAACATGAGGCCCGTCAGCCCAGCCGCCGCCGACCCCGTGATCACGTAGAAGTTGGACCAATCCGAGAGCGGCAGCGGAACGGCGTCGAGCATCGCGGAAGCCTAGCAGCGCCTTTGGCGTTGGGGACTTTAAAGGTTTCCTTAACAGCCCGTGCGCTTTGCCGGTATTTCATAATCGTGGGCGCGAGCGTATGTTCCGTCTCGCCCCGGGGAATCCGGATCCCATATGGGCCCCGCTACGAGGGAGATGCACTCCATGTACAACGCAAGAGCTTTTGCCGCGACGAGCGCCACGTCATCGCTTTCAGCAACGAACATCGAGCGCCGCGACCCAACACCCCACGACGTCCAGATCGAGATCTTGTTTTGTGGAATCTGCCATTCGGACCTCCACCAGGCCCGAAACGAGTGGAGCGCCATGCCCACCGTCTACCCTTGCGTCCCGGGCCACGAGATCGTCGGGCGCGTGACCAAGGTGGGTTCAGCGGTGAACGGGTTCAAGGCGGGCGATCTCGTTGGCGTCGGATGCCTCGTCGACTCCGACGGCACCTGTCCGGAGTGCAGGGCACACTACGAACAGTTCTGCCCGGGCGCCGTCTACACCTACAACTCGCCCGACAAGCATACGGGCAAGGTCACCTACGGCGGCTACTCGGACAGCATCGTCGTGAACGAGCGGTTCGTCCTTCGCATCCCCTCGAACCTCAGTCCCGCGGGCGCAGCCCCCCTTCTGTGCGCGGGGATCACGACGTGGTCGCCGCTTCGCCGTCAGGGAGTCACGAAGGGCAAGAAGGTAGGGGTCGTGGGGCTCGGCGGGTTGGGCCACATGGGCGTGAAGTTCGCCCGTGCCCTGGGAGCGCACGTCGTCGTGTTCACGACGAGCGTCTCCAAAGTCGAGGACGCGCAGCGCCTCGGCGCCCACGAGGTGGTGATCTCGAAGAACGCGAAGGAGATAGCGAGGCAAGCCGGCAGCTTCGACATGATCCTCGACACTGTCTCTGCCCAACACGATCTCCATCCCTACCTCGCTGCCCTGAAACGCGACGGGAATCTCACGCTGGTCGGCGCGCCCGACCAGCCTCACGCTGTGTCCGCGTTCGCCCTCATCTTCGGGAACAAGAACCTCTCCGGATCGCTCATCGGCGGCATCCAACCGACCCAGGAGATGCTCGACTTCTGCGGAGAGCACCGTATCACCTCCGACGTCGAAGTCGTCCCGATCCAGAAGGTCAACGAGGCGTACGAGCGGTTGCTCAAGTCGGACGTGAAGTACCGGTTCTCGATCGACATAGCGTCGCTCAGGTCGTCGTAGCGGAGGGGCAATCATGCAGAAGAGGAAGCTGGGAAGGAACGGCCTGGAGGTTTCTGCCCTCGGGCTCGGATGCATGGGCCTGAGTTTTGGCCTCGGACCCCCAACCGACCGGCGGCAGGCCGTCTCGCTCATCCGCCTTGCCGTGGAGTCCGGGGTTACCTTCTTCGATACCGCTGAGTGCTACGGGCCCTTCGCCAACGAGGACCTCGTGGGCGAGGCGCTCGCTCCGTTCCGGGCACACGTCGTCATCGCCACCAAGTTCGGGTTCAAGGATGGTGACTCGAAGTCCGCCCTGGACAGCCGTCCGGAGCGCATCCGCGCCGTCGCCGACGCCTCGCTGAAGCGCCTTCGGACTGACTGGATCGACCTCTTCTACCAGCACCGCGTGGACCCGAACGTCCCCATCGAAGACGTGGCTGGAACGGTGAAGGAGCTCATCCGCGAGGGCAAGGTCCGTCACTTCGGCCTGTCCGAGGCAGGTGCCCAGACTATCCGGCGAGCGCATGCCGTCCAACCGGTCACGGCGCTCCAGAGCGAGTACTCCCTCTGGTGGCGCGAGCCGGAGAAGGAAATCCTCCCGACGCTGGAGGAACTCGGGATCGGCTTCGTGCCGTTCAGCCCGCTCGGGAAGGGCTTTCTCACCGGCTCCATCGACGAGAAGACCACCTTCGAGAAAGACGATTTTCGCAACATCGTCCCCCGATTCTCGCCCGAGGCTCGCAGGGCCAACCAGGCTCTCGTCCAGGAACTCGGTGCCATCGCGGCCTCCAGGAGCGCAACCCCAGCTCAGATCGCGCTGGCGTGGTTGCTCGCCCAGAAGCCATGGCTCGTCCCGATCCCCGGTACTACCAAGGCGCACCGCCTGCGGGAGAACCTCGGGGCCGCGGGGATCGACCTGACCTCCTCGGACATCACCCGCATCCGGGAGGCGCTCTCGCGAATCCAGGTCCAAGGAGACCGCTATCCAGCGCGCCTGGCGGCGCTCGTCGGCCGCTGAGACTGAGGGGCTCTGGAGCTACGGGCATGCACCGGCGAGTGGGCCCAGCGCCAACAGCACGCGCTGGTGCCTCGACGCCGAAGGCCCAGTCCCGAGCCCGCTCGCGGTTCGATCCACCTCGTCATCAAGGCACGAGAACGATCTTGCCGTAGGCACCGGGGGACATCACGTCTCGATGGGCCTGCGGCGCATCACTGAGCGGGAGCTCCTTGCCGACGATGGGCCGAAGAGTCCCATTCTCGAGACCTGCCGCCAGGGCGGCGTGGATCTCGGAGGACTCGGCTGCCGTTGCTGCCCATAGGGTGAATCCTCGAACCAGGGCGCGGCGACTCATCAGCTCGCGAGGATTGATGGAGACCTCTCCGCGATTCCCGATGACGATGACGCGCCCGTGAGGTGCCAGAAGCTTCAGATCGGCGGCGAGGTTGACGTTCGCAAGCATTTCCAGGATGACGTCGACGCCCCGTCCGCCGGTTGCCCTCAGGATCTCTTCCGCATAGCCAGTCTTCGAATGATCAAAGACCTGATGAGCGCCCTGCTTCCTCACGAGGTCGAGGCCGCGTTCGGTCCCGGCAGTACCCATGACATGGAGACCTTGCGCTCGTGCGAATTGCACGGCCGCGGTGCCCACTCCACCGCTGGCACCGTGGACGAGCACGGTCTCTCCGGCGCGAGCCGAGGCATGATGGTGGAGCGCCGTATAGGCGGTCCCATAGGGAACCCAGAGACCGGCGCCTTGCGCGAAGGAGGTCTTCTCCGGCAACGGATGAATCTGCGAGTCGAGCACCACCGCATACTCGGCGTACGCGCCGGAAACGGTCGTGGAGGTGTAGATGCGATCGCCGGGTTTCGCTCTCGTGACGCCCTGGCCAATCGCCTCTACGGTGCCGGCCGCATCGGAGCCAGGTGTGTACGGAAGGGAGGGCTTGATCGCGTAGGTTCCGTTGCGCATGTAGGTGTCGTACGGGTTGACGCCGGCGGCGCGAACGCGAACGAGTACCTCGCCGGCGCCAGGTTTCGGAGTGGGAAGCTCGCGGAGAGCGAGAACCTCGGGACCGCCGAACTGGTGAACGTGGATGGCTTTCATGTGAGTGCTCCTTGGAGGACCGTAGTCACGCACAGGGTCTCATGGAGGCCTGGAGGTGGGCGAGGGCCCGCGGCGAGCCGGATGGCTGCACGGAAGGCGAGTTCCACCTACTGCTGGCGCGGAACTCCCGGTCGCTAGGAGCGCGCCTCTTCCATGACCTCCTCTGGACTCCATCAGCCATGGAGTAGCGGGAGGGCTCCGCTCGCGCAGCTCAAACTGAGCCGTGGCCAGGCCGCATCGCGTCGGTGCGTGTCGCCAGGCGAGACGGTGTCCCCTCAGCCTCATCGGGCTTGTCCATGGGCGCTGGTCGGGGCCAACGCACCGCTTTGGGCAAGTTCCTTGCCGGCGGAGCGGTTTCCCTGGTCGGAGATGAGTGGCCGGCGATAGCCGCGTGGCCGCTCATATGGAGGTCGGGAAGCGGCGTCGTGCGTGCCACCACGCGCGCGACCGCTCCTTCCCGCCCTCCCGGTTCGTCCGACCGAGAACGCCGCACCTGTCTTGCTGCGGCAGTCTTCTCGTCCGCGCGGCGCGGCCGCGCGGCCAGCCCGGGCTGGTGGATAGCGCGGGTCCAGCCTATAAAGGGTGCCCCCTGCCCCTTCAGGAGACGCACGAGATATGGCCAAGGAACACGCGAAGGAGCTGCTCCTCGACTTCGGCCCGGACGGCCGGACCCTCCTCCCGGTCGTGACCCAGGACTCGCGCACCAAGGACGTTCTCATCCTCGCCTTCGCGAACCGCGAAGCCTTCGACGAGACCCGGAAGAGCGGCTATGCCACGTACTGGAGCCGCAGCCGGAACGAGCTCTGGAAGAAGGGGCTCACCTCGGGCGACATGCTCAAGGTCGACGAGATTCGGATCAACTGCGAGCAGAACTCACTCGTTTACCTCGTTACTCCCCAGGGCAAGGGGGCCTGCCACGCGAAGCAGCCGGACGGCCTTCCCTACAAGTCGTGCTACTACCGGCGCATCGAGGCGGACGGGACCCTCTCGCTCGTCTACGATCCCATCGCCCGTCGCTAGCGCACCCAGGAGACGTCATGGCCCAGAAGACCCAGCTCAAGATCGGGATGCCCGCAGGCTCGCTCGCAAGCGCGTCGCGCGGCGGCAATCTCATCGACCTCCTCGACGCCGCCGGCTTCCGAACTTCCGGGTACGACAAGGGCGGCCCCACCAGCTTCACCGGCACGAGCCTCTTGTTCGGCTGGGATGGCCGCCCCCAGGAGTTCGGGGCACAGCTCGAGATCGGGGAGCTCGACGTTGCCATCGCCGGCGACGACTGGATCCAGGAGCGCGTCCTCGAGATGCGGATCGACCATGGTGTCGAGATCAGCCTCGAGCGGGTCCTAACGCTGAACCGCGGTGAGGTATCGATCGTCGGCATCGTCGCCGACGGCTCCTTCAAGACCACGGAGGACTTCCTCTCGGCGGTCGCGGCGAAGAAGCCGCTCCTCACCTGCGCCTCCGAGATGCCGTATTTGGCCCTCGACTGGCTCCAGCGCAAGCTCGCGGCGGTCGGCCTCGGCGGCCGGTTCGGGGCCCACTCGGTGCAGAAGTACAAGACGCCCGCGCGGATCAAGGAGGGGATCCTGGTCTACGAGTCCTGGGGCAAGACCGAGTCGAAGGTGAAGAACGGCGCAGTGGATATCGGCCTAGAAATCTCCCAGACCGGCAGCGCCATCAAGAGCTACGGCCTCGCGATGATCGAAACGGTGATGCGCTCGCAAACGAGCATCTACACCCACGCCGCCGTTCAGAAGGATCCCGAGAAGCGCGAGCTCCTCGAGATGTTCCTCCTGAACCTGTATGGGGCCGTGAACGCCGAGTCGAAGGTGATGCTGCTCTTCAACGTGCCGAACGCCCTCGCGGAGCAGGTCGACGTCTACCTTCGCACCAACGCCCTCTTCGGCGAGGAACCGACGCTCAGCCGCGGCAAGGAATACACGGAGTACAACATCCAGGTGGACGCCGCGGATCCCGAGAAGCCGGTGGCACTCGTGCGCTACACCCTCGCGAAGCTCGGCGCCCGCAGCATCAACACCATCCCCATCACGTCGTCGATCCCGGGCCTACGCTCCATTCGCCCGGGCTAAGAGCCCGTCTCGCGACCCGGGGAGTCGCTGCACAGTCCCCCGCCGAGTTCAGGAGGTTGTTATGGCACAGGCGACCTCGGTCAGCGCATTGGATCAGGCACTGTTCACGGTGATCCGGGAGGCGAGCGGCTTCGAGAAGGTCCTGGGAGAGCTGAGAGCCAGTGATGCCAGATTCTCGGAGAAGGCGAGCCTGGCCCAACGCTACATCGCGATCATGGCAGCGCGGCTGGCCGAAGCCGGCAGGGCAATCGAGGACACCGACGCCGTAATCGCTCCATGCCCCTCATCGGACCGGCCGGACGAGGGTAGCTTTTCAACAACCTCGACGGGAATGGCGGGCCCCCGGGACGGCCAGTTTCACCTTGGCGCTCGGGCAGCTTCCGCGTTCGGGTCGGACAGGAAGACGCGACTCGTCCCGAGAGTTTCCCAGACCGTACATTGTGAAGTCGCCAGCCTCCCACGGACGGTCGGCGGCTCTCTGCATCCAGAGCAAGCGCGTTGGAAGGACAAGGCTTCGACCTGGCGGCCCCGAGCCACGCGATCTCTCTCGTGATGCTTCCACTTGCCGGAGGCGTCCTCGATTCTCACGGCGAGGGCGTGCGACAGCCGCGGACGGGGCAAGCGTTCTTGCCCAACCTGCCAAGTAGAGCCTGTTGGCCCATCCGCGTTCGTACCGCTCGTGCTAGCGGCCGTCGAGGCGTGAATGCGCGCGCCTCCTCCGTGGAATCCGTTTGCAGGGTGCCCTAGGGGGGATGCTCGCCTGCCTTGCAAGGCGGTCGTGGAGAGACGACATGGCCTCGATCAAGACGAAAGCCCGGTTCGCTGGACTGCTCTACCTGGCGCTCGGGTTTATCGCTCCAGTAGGCCTCGTGTATGTGCCCGGAAAGCTCATCGTGCTCGGGGACCCCACCGAGACGGGACGCCGAATTCTCGCGTCCGAGTGGCTCTTCCGCCTCGGCATCGCGAGCGAGCTTATCTCGCCCATTGTCTGCCTCTTCGTAGTCATGGCGCTCCACGACCTGCTCAAGGACGTCGATGAGAGGCGGGCGCGCCTCATGGTGATCTTGGGCGCCCTGCTACCGATTCCCATCTCCCTTATCAACGTCCTCAACAGCATCGCTGCCCTCTCGCTCTTCAAGGGCACTGGCCACTTGTCCGCGTTCGACCGGACGCAACTCGACAGCCTCGGAATGACCTTCATCGGCCTCAGATCCTGCGGCATCTCCATTGCCTCGATTTTCTGGGGACTGTGGCTCTTCCCCTTCGGGATCTTGGTGGTCCGCTCGCGCTTCATCCCGCGCATTCTTGGGTACCTCCTGTTTGCGGCCGGCCTCGGCTACCTAGCGAGTGCTTTCGCGTCGCTCGTTCTCCCGACCGCGAATGTCTTCGGCGGAGTGGCGACGGCGATGGAGATGGGTGAACTGCCCATCATTCTCTATCTCGTGACCTTCGGCGCGAGGCCTTGGCCCGATGCGGCGCCGGACGCCGCCGCGGCACGCGGCCGCGCGGCAGCCGATCATTAGGCCGCAAGCGTAAGCAGGATCTCGTGAATAGCTTGTTTGGAACCACGCCCGCAAAAGTCGCGAGCGGCGCGACTACCCAGAGCACCTGCTGGCCGTGGAACGGAGCCCGCTCGAAACGGTGGTCTAGCCTCGGGAACGAGCCGGATGGAACGGGTCGCCTGCGTCATCGCCTCGTGAGTGTCACGCACTCCAGCACTGCGTCTGCATCGGTTTCACGGCCTCTCCCTCGTTGTCGGCAGCGCCGTAATCGCATCGCTCAGGCAAGATGCCGCTCGCGCCAAGCTCTAGGGCTAGCTTCCGCTGCGCGTGGTAACGGCTCGTCGGAGTGTTCTCGGGTCCCTGTTGGTATACGCTCTCCGCCAGGGGGCAATTCATGCCTGTCGTCGGTCGGCGAGTTCTCGCCCGTCGCCTCTTTTTCATTGCTTTCTGGCCCTGCCTCGCCCTGGCGGTGCTCGCACCCGGTTACCACGCGCTCGTCTACGTGCACGATCGGTTCGTCGTCGATCAAGACTTCGAGTGCTTCCGGCGCGAGTTGGCCCGGGAGCTCACTGCCGAAAGGGCAGAGGCTCATGGCGATCGCCGCGCCCTCGACGTGCTCTGGTCTTCAGAGGCCGGAGCCAAGTGCCATGTCCGCTTGGTCGGGGACGATCCAAATCCGCTGAACGTGTACAGTACGCGCGCATGGGAAGCGGACCTCATGCGCGAGCCACCTAATCCGTTGGCGCGCGAATTCGGGCGGCGCGCCCTTTACCTCTCGGCCCTCTCCATCCTGCCGGTGGTGGCCGTCATCCTAATCCGGCGCTGGCCCCGTCGGCTGCGGAAACCTCCCTCCGGGCGCTCGCCGACAGCAACGTAAGCACAAGCGCCGCTTTGCCTCCAGTCGTTCGGGCTTTCGCTCGCCGGGAAGAGGCAACGCGACGCCGAGTCGAGACGTTACCGTAGGCGACGGCCTCGCGGCGCACGACGCCACGCATCGCGCGCTCCGCATCGCACTGGGTACCGCCGGCTCGGGGAGAACGCGCTTCTGGTCATCGTGCCCGAAGCCGCCAACGAAGGGTGTGCCACCCATTCGGACGCTCGACGTCTCGTTCATGCGGACTCCCCATCGCACCTTTGCATCAGGCTCGAATTGCGTAGAACAGCTGTCGACCCCCGGGAAGGTAGCCTCGACCAGCCCCTCCTGGATGCGATGTCCGATCCCTACTGGTTCGACTACCCGCAAGAATGGATCGACAAGACCGGCCCTCGAGACCTCGTCCACACCTGGGCCACCAACAAGGACGACGCGACGACGATGCCGCGGTGAGGCAAGGTGGGGAAGCAGAAGATCGTGGACGAGAGGCCACTGGCACCATTCCCGAACATGGCCGGGCAAGGTCAAACCGGGGAGCGTCGAGAACGGGATCTTCTCCGGCCTGGACTGGCGACCTACCCTCGTCGCGGCGGCTGGCAACCCCAACATCAGGGAACAGCTTCTCAAGGGCGCGAAGCTAGGCGACCGGACGTACAAGAACCACCTCGACGGACGGTTCAGCAGGCGGTGGCGAAACTCGCGGAGACCGCCGTCGAGTACCCACCGATGCAGGCGCCCGCGTCGTTCAACCTCTCGGCCGTCAAGGCGAAGGTGGAGGAGATGATTCGGGAACACTCAGGCCAATAACGAACAGGCTCATCCTGCCGCCGAGACCCGATTCGCAGCGTCCGCCGTAGGGCGCATCCCCTCGGAGCGCCGAGTGCGGACGCGAGGGGCCGGCCGCGGATGATCTCGGCAAGCCCGTTCGCCTGGAGGGCAGCGCGCCGCCCGCGTGGTGAGACTGAGCTTGCCGCACCGCAACGCCTGGAACAAAGGGGTGGCCTCTCGCTTTCCCCAGGCGCGTCGCATCGCAGGACCTTAGAGCCGGTGCCATGGGGCCACCCCCGCTGGGTCTGCCGTGATGCCCGAGAGTGCGTCCGAGCGCTTCGACACCGATCCCCGGGCATATTCGGACTACCTCCGTACCCCCCTTGGCTCCCTCCGCCTGGAGCTTTCGTGGCTGAACCTGATGGAGCATCTCCCGCGTCCGAGTCGGTCGCCGCCTCGGGCGCTCGACCTGGGCGCCGGAACAGGAGAGATGGCGCTGCGCCTGGCGGCCTCGGGCTGGTCCGTCACGCTGGTCGACGGTTCGCGCCGAATGCTCGAGATGGCCAACGGGGCTGCCACGGCGCGGGGCCTCGCTGCGCGGATCGAGTGCCGCACCATCGACCTCGAGACCGGGGATCTCGCGATCGCCCTCGGGGTCGGCGCATACGACCTCGTGCTATGTCACTGCTTGCTCGATTACCTGACTTCGCCGCAAGCGCTCCTTCGGCAGGCCCATGCCACACTTGTGGCCACGGGGCGTATATCCGTGATCGTTCGCAACTGTTCCGGCGAGTTCCTGAAGCGTCTGCTCCAGGGACCGGACCGGGAGGAAGCCTTGTCACTTCTCCGCACTCGCCGCATGCGGGAGGCGATGTACGGGCTCCAAGTCCGCCTGTTCGACCCCGCCGAGTTGCGCACCCTCCTGGGATCCACCGGTTTCGACGTCGTTGCGGAGCGTGGCGTACGCGTGGTTGCGGATCACTTGCCCGACTGGGCCGAGCGCGGTCAGGCCGCGTTCAACAGGATCCTGGAGTTAGAGCGCAGCCTCGCCGAGAGCCGCGACCTCGGTGCGGTCGCCCGCTACTTCCAGGTGATCGCGGAGCGAAACACGCTCGGGTCGCCGGCATGAGGGACGGACCCATGGACGTGGATGCCACTGGTGCGCAAGGGAGCGACGCGCCGACCGCGCCGCGCTTTGCCCTCGGCCTTGGCCTGACCAACGAATGCAATCTGTCCTGCGCTTTCTGCTATCGCGACCCGGCACGTGCGGATCGGCTCTCCCCGGAGCAGGTCCGCGCCGTGCTCGATCGCATCCCCATCCGATCGGTGAACCTTGGCACCGGCGAGAACGGGCTTCACCCTCAGTTCCGCGACCTGCTAGACCTTCTCACGAGCTATCACTCGCAGCTCACCATCACGTCGAACGGCTTCAGCATCTCGGTCCTGCCGGACGAGGCGCTCCGGGTGTTCCACGACATCGAACTTTCGCTCGACTACCCGACAGTAGAGGAGCAAGACGCCCAACGCGGCCCCGGCAACTGGGACCTTCTCCACCGGCAGGCCGCGCGCTGCCGTGGGCTGGACGTGCCGGTCACGATGGTGGCGGTGATGATGCGGACGAACTACACCCGTCTGACCGAGATCGCCCGGATCGCCGCCCGGTACGACGCTCCGCTGCGGGTGAATGTCTACCAGGCGGTACGCTCGAACGAGTTCTCGCTGACCTACGAGCAGTACTGGGATGGGTTCCAGCGTCTCTTCGCGGAGACCGAGGTACTCGCGCTCGGCGAGCCCCTGCTGAGGGCGATGGCCGGTTTGCCGCGCGGCGAAAGCCACTGCGGCGTCTCGACGGTGCGCGTGACGCCGCGCGCGACGGTGAAGCCGTGTGTGTACTGGCCCGAGCCCGGCGCCCCCCTTTCGGTCCTCCTCGACGAAGGTACTGAGGTCGTGGAGACGTTGCCGTTCCGAGAGGCGCGGACCGTGCCCGACGCTTGTGCGCCCTGCGAATTCCGCGACGTGTGCCTCGGCGGTTGTGCCGGGCGCCGCCGCCTCGACGGCGCACTCCTCGAGCCGGATCGTTATTGCCCCGTGATGCGCGGCGAGGACCGCAGGCTCACCGTCCATCTCGCGCCCGGAAGGGACCTCCCCAAGGTTGGAAGCTCATGCACGACCGTGGTCAGGGCGCGCCCGCGGCCGGAGTGATTTCCCCGAGCAGACGGCCGCGGCGCGCCTTCCGGCCCGCCCACGCGCCGACGGCCAAGAGGACGCCGTATTCGACGGCAAGCGCCCACCGCGGGACCACCCACGCGGCGCCCGGGGGCAGCCTCCAGGTGACGTAGACCAGCTGGATCGAGATCGTCCAGGCGAGGAGCGGAAGGGTCGCTCGAGTGAAGAGGAAAGGAGCGAGCCATACTAGGTACCAGGGGTAGACGAGCGGCGCGAAAAGGAGAGTCGTGGCGACCGGCCAGGCCCAAGCCGCTGCCGACGTTGCCGGCAGCCGGGTGCGGACCACGGCGGCGACGACTAGGCCTGCGACGACTGCGAGTGCGGTGGCGAGAAGCGGTGTCGACCCCGTGGCCACGGCTTCGAAGGCGGGGCCGTTGAAGCGGAAGCGCCGCACGACCTCGGGAATCGATCCGACGGGCGGTCCGCCGCGTATCCAGAACGACCCGTAGAGCACCACCAGGACCCCAGCCGCATATCCTATGTTCCGCAGTGACGCTCTCCGCCACAGGAGCGGTGCCAGGACGAGCGGCAAGGGCTTCACCGATACCGCGAGCGCGAGCGCAACGCAACCGGCGGATGTCCGCCGCCGCGACAACGCGAGAGCGGACAGCACGACGAATAATGCCCCGAGGACGTCCGCATGTCCTTGGCGTGCGACCTCGAACACGACGAGCGGGTTCCAAAGATAGGCCAGGACCCAGGCCGGACTGGAACCGATCGCGAGGAGCCAGCGCCAGAGGGCGAGCGCGAGAAGCGCCTCGCACGCGAGCAGCGCCACCTTGACTGCGAGAACCGACTCGCTCCAGACGGTCGCCAGGAGGAAGAAGGCCTGCGCTCCGGGAGAGTACGGGCTCGGGACCTCAGGGTTGTTCACCGGCCAGCTCTCCGCCGTTCGGAGGTGAGCCACTGCCAGGCTCGCCGGGGCGATCGAGTACGGCGATAGGCCCGCCCGCACCAAACGGGCGTCCCAGACGTAGCGGGTGACATCGGCGCCGGGGTACGCAGGCGCCAGGACGAGCGGGACGCGCCAAGCGAAGGCCAGGAGGACGAAGGCCGCAAGAACTGCAGAAGATGGATACCTTCGGAGCGCGATCTCGAGCATCGCCAGCGCGTACCCAGCGCTGGCGAAACCGAGGTAGAGGAAGAATGCGAACGTCCCCTGACCCGGGTCACGGGCAGCGAAGGCGAGCCACGCTGCCAGGATCGTTGCGCCGGCGACCCACAGAGGCAGGCGACGCCTGCCGTGGCTGGACCTCGCGCCGGGCTCGCTCCTCGCCGAAGGCCTTTCGCTCATGGCGGACTGCTCGGCGCCAGCTGACGATCCGATCAGGGTGCGCTCCCTGCGGAGTGCAATTCCTTCCAAGAGGCGAGGAGTGCCGCGGTTCGCGGAGCTCGTGCTGGCTCGGCGGCCAGGTCCGCCATGAGGCGAAGGAGGTCTGCCGGAACGTCGACGTCATACCAGACCGGCGCGACGGCCAGCGATAGCCCTCGAGCCTGCGCGCTGGCGCGGAGGGAGTCGAGCGCGCTCGAAGTCCCGAGTGCGGTGCCAAACAGTTCGGGATGGGCCGCAGAGGCTCCCACGAGGTAGTACCCGCCATCCTCCGTCGGTCCGACCACCAGATCCGTGCTCTCGAGGCTCGCGAAGGCGGCATCCAGGATGGACCCAGGGAGGTGCGGGCTGTCGGCGTCGATCGCAATCACCTGCTTGAAACCGGCCATGCAGAACCGGCGAAAGACCGATGTGAGCGCGGCCGCGAGACCAGCCCCCTCCTGGGCCACCACGCTCGCTCCGGGCAACCCCGCGGCAAGCGCCTCCACGTCATCGACCGGGCACATGATCGCGACGTGGACGTCCTCGAGCGACCGTGCGAGATCGACGGTATCTCGGAGCATGCAGTCCGACAGGTGGGCGACCTCGCCTGGCGGAAGGGCCCCCTGGAGGCGAGTCTTGGCGTACCCCTCTCTGGGGGCCTTGGCCATGATTACGAGCGCGCGGCTCGTGCCTGGTGCCCGCACCATGGGTCGCGACTGTCCGTCGGCGCTCATGCTGCCGGTGGAGCGCCGCCCGGCCGCGGCCTGGGGCGGAGACGGTTCAAGATGATCCCGGTGAGTATGCACCATGCCGCACCGAGGGTGCCTTTCGCGGTCCCGCTGATCTTCGAAATGCCGATTCGTCGATGGTAGCTCACTGGGACCTCCGCCACGCGGTAGCCATGTCTCGCACCCAGTGTCGGGAGCTCCACCGCCCAGCCATACGTCATCTCGCTGAGCCGGAGCGCACGGAGGACATCGCCCCGGGCCGCGCGGAACGGGCCGAGGTCGGTGAGAGGCACACCGTACAACGCACGAATGAGGGCCGCTCCGAGTCGGTTCCCGAGGACCTGATGCCAGGGCATCGCCCCGCCGCTCACTCCCGTCTGCAACCGCGAGCCGAGAACGATGTCCGCCCTTCCCTCCCGGATCGGCTGGAGGAGCCGCGGCAGCTCGGCGGGTCGATCGCTGTAGTCGCCGTCGAGGAAGACCACCACGTCGGCGTCGGCAGCCTGTTCGAGCCCTCTCAAGCACGCTCGCCCATAGCCCCGCCGCGACTCGACCAGCACGCGGGCGCCTCGCCCGGCCGCGACCTCCCGCGTCGCGTCGGTCGAGCCGCCGTCGACCACGATGACTTCGGCGATGTGCTGGGTTGGGAGGTCGTCGAGCACTCGCCCAATCGCGTCGGCCTCGTTGAGCGTCGGGATGACGACGGCGACCCGCACGAGAGGCTCGGCACCTACCATAGAGGCGAGGAGGGTGCCGCCTTCGAAAGGAGGCTGTCCACTCCCCAGGTGCGCCCCGGCCTGGTTGTGGCGAGAGCGGCCGCCGCGATGGTGGGGATGAGCAGTTCCCAGACCCATGCGGCACCGAGCTCCGACAGCCAGAGGGTGAAGAGGAACCCTGCGGCGGCTGCGGCAACGGCCCGGCTGGCAGTGCCGGTGAGGAGCGCGAGCCCGAACCCGAGCTCGGCGGCACCCTGGAGCGGACCGGCAACGGCGGCGTGGCTTGCCACGAACGCCTCGATGCTCTTCCAAGCTCCCGGAGCGGACCCTTTGTTCAGGTAGTATTCGATGACTCCCCGGTAACCCGCTGGGGTGTAGGCGCCCTTCTGGAGATTCTCGAAAAAGACCCAGACAAACATTGCACCGAGCGCCATGCGGATGACCGCAAGGGCACGCTTCTCGTTTACGGCCTCGTTCGGTGTCACGCTCACCTCGCCTCGTCGCGGCCTCCGAGCCGGGGCGAGCAGATTTCCCTTAACGCCGGGCGCCACGATCGGTTGCACCTCCTGGGGCGTCCATCGTTGACGCTCACCATTCGCACCAGGTGGGTACGGCCGGCGCTTGCGATCCGAGCGGCCGCGATTAGGACCGAACGGACAGCCCTCCCATAATCCGGAGCATTGCCATGGACCGTCGCCACTTCCTATTGCTGAGCGGTGGAGCCGCGGCCGCGCTCGCCCGGCCTGTTTCGGGATCGCCCAGCGGCGCGGAATCGACGGCCACGCTGCTCCCGTCGCCCGCCGGCGCGCCCCCGCTTGCCTGGAAATGCTACGAGACGACCATCCGGGTCGAGGTCTCGAAGCCGGCGGGCCTGACGCGGATCTGGCTACCCACGCCGCTCACCGCCGACACACCCTACCAGCGGTGCATGGGCAACTCGTGGCGAGCCGACCGCGGCCGAACAGCCCAGTGGATCGACCCGACCTACGGGGCCGGCGTCGTCTGGGCCCAGTTCCCCGAGGGCACCCCCCCCGTGCTCGAGCTCACCAGCCGCTTCGCCACCCGGGACGTTGCGGTCGACCTTGCGAAGCCGGGCGTGTCGGTCACCGAGAACCCCTCGATTCTCGCCCAGTACACCGCGCCCACCGAGTTGCTTCCGACAGACGGCGTCGTGCGGGCGACTTCCGAAGCAATCGTCAAGGGGGCGACCAGCGACGTGGAGAGAGTCCGGGCGATCTATGAATGGGTCGTCGAGAACTCCTATCGGGATCCGAAGACGCGCGGATGTGGCGTCGGAGACGTTCGCTTCATGCTCGAGAACAAGGCGTTGGGCGGCAAGTGCGCGGATTTGAATGCGCTCTTCGTCGCGCTCTGTCGTTCCGTCGGCATTCCGGCGCGCGACGTCTACGGCGTCCGGGTTGCCCCGTCGGCTCTGGGTTACCGCAGCCTCGGAAAGGGTGGCGGCGTTATCACCACGGCACAGCATTGTCGGGCCGAGTTCTACCTGCCCTCGCACGGGTGGGTTCCCGCCGATCCGGCCGACGTCCGGAAGGTCATCCTCGAGGAGGGTGGCGGAAAGGATCCGACCGACCCCATGGTGCTCGCGGCCCGCAAGCGCCTCTTCGGAGCTTGGGAGATGAACTGGCTTGCCTACAACTCCGCTCACGACCTCGTGCTGCCAGGTTCGTCGCGGGGGAAGGTCGGCTTCCTCATGTACCCGCAGGCGGAGACCGCCGACGGGCGCGTCGATTGTCTCGACCCGGACCACTTCCGGTACTCCATCACCTCGCGAGAGATCTCCTGACCCCGGATTGTGCTCCGGCGGCGTCGACGAGCGTGAAGCCCAAGCACGACGCCGGCTACTGGGCTCGGGCAACCCGGGGGTTCGATTTCTCCGATGCCGACCGGGTACCTCCGGCTAAGTTCAATCGTGTGCTTAGAGGGCTCATGGGCGCCAAGCCCTACCCAGCCTTGGCCGGGGGCGAGGCAAGAGGGAACGACTAATCGCGCGGGTCGGGCCTGTCCGCCATCCGCTGGGAAACATGGAGGCTGAGAGTCCCGTCAAGGCTGCGGGTGAAGGCCACGTTGAGGGTCCCGTCCGTGACGGACGCGTTGCCGTTCCCGACGCGGGACCCGCGACGACTCCACGCCGACCGCCGGGGTCACCCCCGCACCGACCCAGCGCCAGCGAGCGGCGGGGGCCACCTCCTCTAGCGCCCGCGACACCGGAACCGGGCCTGGCGTCGAGGTAAGTCGTCCCCGTCTTGGGGGTACTGCCACCGCCTGGATTCTCGTACGGCTACGCCACCCACCGCTCCTCCCTGCGGGGCGCGCGGCGAGGATCGCGCTCCGGGATGGCCGTTGCCACGGGCGGTCCCCTGCCGAGGGGCAGGAGGAGAAGGAGGAGGGCGACAGGCGCCACCGAGCCGCTCGCGGTGTTGCAGCCTCCCTTGGGGGCCGCATCGCTCGTGGCCGGGGCTAATCCCACTGCATCGACGGTGAAGGAGGGGAGCGCCACGACCTGATAGCCGTGGTTCGCATTGTTCGCGTCGGGCGTGAAGTACCCTACCCTCAGGGTGGACGAGGTGCCAGCACCGAAGGACCCTCCGGCTTTGTCCGCCTGGTTCCCGTACCACGCTACCGCCCAGGTATAGCTGCCGGGAGCAACGGGCGCGGGTGCGGTCAGGGTAACGGGAAAGACGCTGGTCGTGCATCCGCCCATGCCGCCTGGGCAACTGCTACGGGCCAACTCGGTGAGGTTGTGGTCGAGGAGAAGTACGCGGACCCAGCCGCTCTGCCAGCCGCCGTTGACCGTCACCCTCACGGTCGCCGACGGAGCATAGTTCGCGGCATCCGTAGTGCCGGCGACGTTGATGTCCTCCATCGAGACGGAAGAGTGGGTGCCGTGGGAGTGGCAACCGTTGCAGGTCTGCACCGTTGGGCTGTGACAGGACTCGCAGCCGCTGTAGTCGGCGAAGGGAAGGAGCGGCCAGAAGGCGATCGTGGCCGCGAGAAGAGCCTTCCAGGGATTCCGCATCGCTCTCCCCCCGTCTGTTCTTGGGGTCCCTTCAGGCGTACCAGGCTCATGCACTCCGCACCATGGTGCAGTGAATCCTCCCACGTCGAGGGCCGCCGTGCTCGGAGGTGCGCATGGCGATCCGTTCGTTCATAGGCGGGTATCGGCGCCGGAGGCTGCGCCACACCCGCGAGGTGATCGTGCGCGGCTCGAAGATCACCTCCCGTTTGCGCCCCAGAGGCCCGGTTAGGGAGCGATGGGAAGGCGGCGGGACTCCCCTCGCCCACGACTCCGCGCCAGGCCGTGTCTGTGAATACTGTCGTCGACTCCCGCGTCCGCAGGAGTGAAACGAGCGTTCTTGCCGAAGCAGGGAACAAGCCTGGTGGCCGGACGGTAGATCGGTCGAGGACCAACGGAACGAGGTGCGAACATGAGAAAGCTATTTCTCTCCTCCATGCTGGCGTTGTCCCTAGTACCCGCTGCGGGACGAGCCCAGGTGGGCGTCCACATCGACATCCGCCTGCCGGCCGCGCCGCCGCTCGTGGAGGTGCAACCCGGGATCCGCGTCGTGGCAGGATTCCCCGAAGAGGTCTTCTACCGCGACGGCTGGTACTGGTGCCGCCGAGGCAGCGCCTGGTACCGCGCGCGCACACCGGGGGCGCCCTTCATGTGGGTCGAGCCCCGCCGGGTGCCCGTCGCCCTGGTTCACATTCCCCCCGGCCAATACAGGAACTGGCATCGCGGAGAGGTAGCCCGGTGGCATGGCGAGCGGGAACATGACCGCGCGATGCACGAAGAGCGCCGAGAGGAGCACGAGCATCGGTAGGCGGCTGCGGGCGGTCGCCTGCGAGACGGCTCCGCCCACAGGGCCGGAGCCGCCTCGCCCGAGCGGGTTCCACGCTACCGCGAGGCGAACTCGCCGTAGGCGCGGCGAAACTCCTCCCCTGCCCGAAGCTTCGCAAACAACCGCGCCAGCCCCCACGGTCCGGCGCGTGTGTACCAGGCGGCCACCTCGTGCCGGGCGGTCCCGTACGCCGGGAGGTGGGCCCGCGTCGCTGCGAGCCAGTCCGCCATCGACGCCAGCTGATCGAGCGCCGGCGCCGTCGCGCCGCCGCTGGTTTCCACGAGCCAGCGGTCCTCGGCGAAGACCGGATCTTCGCTGACGAGCACGGCAAGCCCCTCGTCGAACCACGACGGAACGCGGAGGAGCGCGCGCAACGCGCCCACTCGTGCCGAAAGCTCCACGTGAGAGAATTCGTGCGCGGCCTTAACCGGATTCACGGCCAACGGAGACAGGAGCACCCGGTTTCCGAAGTAGGTCGTTCCGTGGCCGATGCCGCCGTGCCATCGGAAGCAGTTGAAGGTGCCGCACGCGAGGAGGATCGGATGGCCCTCGGGGCGCGCGTAGAATCGCTCGATGCGAGCTCGCGCTTCCCGTGCGGCGAGCAGCGCCTTCTCCCGCGTGCTCGCGTCCGCCCCTCTCTCGACCCAGATATCGGGCGCCACTTCCGCGAACCCAGCCCAGGGCGGGGCGAGGAGAGCGACGCTTCGGACCCAAGAGCACGCCATCACCAGCATGGCGAGGCCACCGATAACGGCCGCCACTAGGAACCCTGCCACTGCTCGCCGTTTTGGCATCACCGGACGCTCCTACCGCCCTCTGGCGACCGGGCCACGTGCGCAGCCGTCGCACTGCCGGTCCATCGCGCATCTCTTGCGCGCCGATCGTCCCGGAGTCCCTCGCGTCGGAGTGCCCATGGAACGAAGGCTACGAGCTTTCGGGCGCTCTCACCACCCCGTCGCGCGAGGGGCCAAACGCTACCCTCGGTCGAAGCGAGTGGATCGGGGTGGACGCACTGCCCGGCCAGCGCGCTCGCGACAAGCGAACCTTGGCCGAACGCTCCGTCGACGCCCCAGCCAGCCGCTGTCACTTGGCGCCACGACTCCCGAGCGGGCTGCCTCTTGATATCCTTGAGCACAAGAGTTAGGAGGTCCTTTTCGTCCTCTAACGCTCGGCGACCGCATTCTGGTTGAGAAGGTTTCTCGCTGCTTCGCGATCGCAGAGGTCAGGGTTTGAAATCGGTGCTCCGCCAGGCAAGAGCTTTCATCTAGCCAAAGAGGGCCATGTCCGTTCGCGAGAGATTCTTCGAGTGCATCTTCGCCCTGGATCGCAACGAGTACCGCTTCCACGTTCGAGCCTGGGATCCGAAGGAAGCGGAAGAGCACCTCCGCGCCTCGCTCCGCGAGAACGGGCTCCAGCGGCCGGGCACCATCATGGTCCGTGACGGCAATGGCACTCTGCTGCGCAGCGCGCCCTACGACGGGAGCGGGCTCACGCCCGCCGACTAGCGCTCCGCGACGACTTCGCCCGAGCGCGGTTCCCGGAGATGAGGCCGCGATCCCATGAGCTCGGCACCAGCGGTCGGATGGCTCAAGCTCCTCGCCACCGCGCTCTACCTCCTGGCGTGGCCGGCGCTCACCCTCGGCCTATCGGGTGATTGGCGCTGGACCGAGGGGTGGCTGTTCGGCCTGTGGTTCCTCGGCCTATGCGCGACCTGCATCGGCTGGCTGTACCGAAAGGACCCGGCGCTACTCGCCGAGCGCTTTAGGAGGCCCGGCAGCGGCGGTCAATCTCGCGGCGACACGTTCATCGTCTACGCGCTTGTCTTTGGGTTCTGCGCCTGGATCGCGCTCCCGCCCCTGGATGCCCGGCGATTTCGCTGGACCCCTCGCTGGCCTCTGTGGGTAGAGGCTTCGGGTGGCGCACTCCTCCTGGGAGCCGGTTTCTTCTTCTTCCGATCCTTCACCGACAACACTTTCTTGTCTCCGCTCGTGCGCATCCAGGCGGAACGTCGCCACCAACTGGTCTGCACCGGCGTCTACGCGATCGTGCGCCACCCCATGTACCTGGGCGCGAGCATGATGTTCCTCGGTGGTCCGCTGCTTCTCGGCTCGGCTTGCGGGATCCTGGTTGGTATCTGCCTGACCGGGCTCCTCATGGCGCGGATTCGAGGCGAGGAAGAGCTGCTCGCTCGCGAGCTCGACGGCTACCAGGGCTATCGAGCCAAGGTCCGCTACCGGCTAGTGCCGGGCATCTGGTAAGGGCACCGGTGCGCGCCTCTGCCGCGGCCGCTGCGCGTCCCGCCCCAAGAGCGCGCGACCCCGAGCTCGGCGCCTCCGGTCGCCGTCGACGCGTCCCGCGCGGCGAGCCCGCAGACGCGTAGGTTCTCGACGAGCAAAGCACGCGGGCAAGCAGGAACCCGCGGGCCTGTTATGACCCCCCAGCTTCGCGGGCGGGGAGTGCATGGCGCCCCGGTCGAGGATGAAGGATGGCATCGCCCTTCCCGGACTGTACGACGGAGGCCTCACCGCCTCGAGAGCGCCCGTTGCGGGAATTCGGGCCGCAGCCACCGCGCGTCCGGCCGCCGCGGGCGTCGAGGGGGCGAGGGAGCCCGTCATGAGAGCGACGAGGGTCTAGGGAATGGTCGGGGACGGCGAAGCCCGATCCCTCGCGGGTCGAGACTGGCTCGCGCTCGGGCTGCTCGTCGCGGTGGTCTTCCTCGCCTACCAACCCTGTTGGGCTGGCGCACTCCTGTGGGACGACGCCGCCCACCTCACGCGCGCCGAGCTGCGGCCCGGAAGCGGGCTTCTTCGGATCTGGTTCGAGCTCGGGGCGACGCAGCAGTACTACCCGCTCGTCCACAGTGCCTTCTGGCTGCAGCACCGCCTGTGGGGCGACGCCACCCTGGGCTATCACCTCGTCAATCTCGCTCTCCACGCCACTGCTGCGATCCTGGTGGCCGTCGCGCTCCGCCGCCTCGCCGTCCCCGGGGCGATCCTGGCCGCGGCCCTGTTCGCGCTTCATCCGGTGCAGGTCGAGTCCGTGGCCTGGATCACCGAGCAGAAGAACACGTTGTCGGCCGTTTTCTACCTGGCGGCTGGGCTGGCCTGGCTCCGGTTCGAGGATCGCAGAGATGCCTCTAGCTACCTCCTCGCCCTCGCGATGTTCCTCCTGGCGCTCTCGAGCAAGACGGTGACCGCCACGCTGCCCGCCGCGCTCCTCCTCCTCCACTGGTGGAGGCGCGGGAGGCCGACGTGGAAACACGATGTCTTGCCGCTCCTCCCCTTCTTCCTCCTGGGCGCGGCCGCGGGCGTGCTCACCGCCTGGGTGGAGCGCCACCTGGTGGGCGCGGAGGGCGGCGCTTTCCAACTCAGCCCGGCGGAAAGGGTCCTCGTCGCCGGGCGCGCCGCATGGTTCTACCTGGGAAAGCTCATCTGGCCCACGGACCTGGTCTTCATCTACCCCCGCTGGGTCGTCAGCCAGGACGCCCGGTGGCAGTACCTGTATCCAGCATCCTTGCTCGGAGCGCTCGCCGCGCTCTGGCTGCTCCGGCGCCGCCTCCCGGGGCCTTTCGTCGCGGCCCTCTTCTTCCTCGGAACCCTTTTGCCCGCCCTGGGCTTCGTCGACATCTATCCGTTCCTGTTCTCCTTCGTGGCCGACCACTTCCAGTACCTGGCGAGCATCGGCATCATCGCGCTCGCCTCGGCGGGCGCGACATTGACCTTCGACCGCTCACCCCCCTGGCGGCGCCGGGTGGTTGGAGCACTGTGCGTTTCGGTTCTTGCCGCCCTCTCGGCTCTGACCTTGCGGCAAAGCCAGGTGTACGTCGACCGCGAGACCCTCTACCGCTCCGTGATCCGTGGCAATCCCGGCTGCTGGATGGCCTACAACAACCTCGCCAGCGCGCTCCTCTCCCGCGGAGCCGTCGATGAGGCGCTCCCGCTGGCCGAGAAGGCCCTCGAGCTCAGGCCGGGATACCCGGAGGCGCACAACAACCTCGCCCTGGCGCTTGGCAGGCAGGGCAGAGGGGAGGAGGCCATCGCACACTTCCAAAGGGCCCTGAGTCTCGATCCGGCCTACGCGGAGGCGCACAACAACTTGGCCTTCCTCCTCGCCGACCGCGGGTTGCTGGGCGAGGCGATCACCCACTATCGCAGGGCCCTGCAGATCGAGCCTTCGAACCCCGGCATGAACTACAACCTGGCCATGGCCCTCGTCGCGCACGGCGAGCCTCGCGCTGCCGCCGTCCACCTGCGCCGCGCCCTCGAGGTGGAGCCGGAGTTCGTGGAAGCGCGAAACAACCTAGGCATTCTTCTCGCCCGCGCCGGACGGATCGAAGAAGCGATCGCTCAGTTCCGCGAGGCTCTCAGGATTCGCCCCGACTCCACCGAGGTGCGCCGCAATCTCGACGCCGCCCTAGCGAGCGGCGGCAGCTCGAAGTAGCTCGGGCCTACTGCGCCATCCTGCGCGAGAAGAGATTCCCGGCGCGTCGCGCAGCGAAGCGCATGAGACCGATTGCCAGGAGCATGCCCGCCACCCAGCGCGCGAGCACCGCGAGCGCCTGGGCATCGAAGGGCGGCCATTCCGTCTTCCAGAGGACCTCCCCCCGGTCGATCATCCAGTGCCACCCGGTGTGGGCGACCAGCGCCGAGGCGATGACGATGCCGACGCGCCCGACCAGCACGTGGCGCCGGACGAGAGCGAGCACCGGCAGGATCGCGGCGAGCACCAGGACCTGCCCGATCTCGATCCCGACGTTGAAGGAAAAGAGTGCCACGAGCAGGTGGCGCCCCGCGAACTGCAGGTTCTCCTTCAACCCGTAGGAGAACCCGAAACCGTGAACCAAGCCGAACAGGCCCGTGAGCACCCAGCGCCGTCGCAGGTCGACCCCGACGATGTTCTCGAGTGCCATGTAGACGATCGAGGCGGCGATCGCGGTCTCCACGAACGGCGGGAACCACGCGCCCGACGGTGCCAGGTGGTACGCCGACCCGATGAGGGTGAACGAGTGAGCGACGGTGAAGGCGGTGACGATGGGGATGACCTGGCGAAGGCGGGCGAAGGGAAGGATGAGGCAGAGGAGGAAGAGAAGGTGATCGACCCCCCCTAGGATATGGGTGATGCCCAGGCCCACGAAGGTGGCGGCGGCCTGGTACCAGGCGGGGCTCAAGGACACCCTCCCCGCTCGGCTGGTGATCACCATTGCCCGCCCGTCCTCCCCAGGAGGCAAGTAGCGGATGGCCAGCCTCATGAAGCCCGCGACCTCCGGGAAGACCGTGGTGCCGATCGAGAATCGCGAATGCGGGGAGTCGATCGGGTAGTCGAGGTGAGCGTCGAGGAAGCCCTGATCGGCGTAGATGACCGTGCCGGGAGCCGGTGTTCCCTCCGCGTCCGCCAGGGCATCCTGGTACTTGTCGAAGGAGCGGTCCGATGGCAGCTGCAGTCGGCCTACGGCGCTCGAGGGCGCCAGCAGCCGGTCTCCCTCCCACAGCTGAACGTCCTGCTTGATGAGGGCGAGCGCTCGCTGAATCGCGGGGCCAGAGCCGGCAACGTCTACCTCCCGGCCGGCGAGTGGGAAGCCGGCGTGCCGGAGCGCGAAGATGGGCACGCGGACGACCAAGTGCACCTCGCGCTCGTCTACTCTCACGAACGCGTTCATCAACGCGTCCATGGTGAACTCGTGGCCGCGCGCCGAGCGCGGGCTCGCGGCGCAGAGGAGCACCAGCGCGAGCGAGCGGAGTGGAATGCGGAGCACGGCCCCTCCCCTTGCGGGGCGGCGGCCGGGAGCCGGGGCTCCCGGCCGCTGCGGCGCAACTGTTGGCTCAGTCGTCGTCGCGATCCCCGTCCCGGTCACCGCCCACCTTGACGAACTTTTGGATGCGGCGCCCGTTGATCGTCTCTCCGGTGAAGATATTTCCGTGAGAGTCGGCGGCGAGGGTGTGCAGGAACGTGAACTGGCCGGCTTGGTGTCCGGGCTGGCCGGTGCCGCCCAGAATGGCTCCGGAGACGCGATCCATGATGTGGAGGATCTCGTTTCCGCCGTCCGCCTCGAACATGAACGTCTGCGCGCGATCGTTGGAGAAGGCGACGTCCCAAGCCGAGCCGGCGGTCCCGAGGGGAGCGGACCCGCTGGGCCCCGAGGTGACCCCGGTGCCGGGCAGCACGTTGATGATCTGGAGCGGCTGGCACACCGGAGGATCGGTGGTCGTGTCGCAGTTGCTCGGCGTCTTTTCGTACACCAGGATGCGGTCCGAACCGCGGTCGCACACGTAGAGCGTGTTGTTCTTCGCCAGCACCACGCAGTGCGGGTGTCCGCCGTCGCCCGCGGCGAAGCTGCCGCGGTCGTGCGCGCTCACGTTGGGCTGAAGGCTGTTCACCACCACTCCGCCCCAGTGGCGCAGCCAGGTCCCGTTCTTGTCGAAGACGACTACCCGATGGTTCCCGTAACCGTCGGCGATGTAGACGTCGCCGTTCGACGGATCGACGGCAATGTCCGCCGGCTCGTTCAACAGGGTGTGGCTCATGTTGGCGCTGGAGTCGCTCCCCGAGTTCCCGCACGTGTCTCCGTTGGCCGGCCAGTCGCACTTGCCTCTCGTGCCGATCTGCAAGAGGAGGGTCCCGTCTTGCGTGTACTTCTGGACGATTCCGTCACCGTTGCCGGCGATCCACACATTGTCCTGGTAATCGATGAAGCACCCGTGGATTCCTCCCGGGACCACGTTGGGGTTGCCCCACCCCGTGTAGACGCTGCCGTCCCTGTTGTAGGCGACGACCGGAGGCGACGGCACGGCGATGACCGTCTCCGGCGGTACGAGTTGGTTGGGAGCGGTCGCGGTTGCCTGGAAACCACGGTTGACGGTCCAGACGCGGTCGTGGGAATCGACGCACGTCCCACCGACCTCGCCGGTGACCCAGGGCTTGGGCTGCCCGGTGGTGCTGGAGATCTGGGTCGGATCGGAAGGGAGCGGCTTCGGCCAGAGGGGATCCACGCGATACACCGGAGTCTCGGGGCGGCCCCAGGCAGTCACCCGGCTGAGCGGACTCCAGAGGCCAAGGCCGATGACCAGGGCGGGAACGAGAACGGCCAGGAAGAGCAGCCGCCGCCAGAGGGACTGTTTTCTATTGGTATCATCCATTCGAAGCCTCCTCACACTCTTCGCGCTGCCGTAGCGACGCTTACGAACTGCTACCCTCGATGGAGGCTGCCCGAGCACTCGGTACGTCTCTTCGAGGGAACGTGACCTTGTGAACTCGCGGGAGACTGCGCCACGCCTTTGCGGGGGCGCTCCCCCGAAGGGATCGGACCTTGGCGAGCGAAGCGGCCGCATCGCATGCCCGTTTGCACTCCCATCAGGGGCGATGGGCGCGGCCTGGACGACGCATCGCGCCAGCCGCGGGAGAAGGACGTCGCCCTCTTTCGATGCGACGCCTCTGCGAACGCCAAGGGGTGAAGCGGCCGCGCCGTGAAAGGACTCGCTTACGGTGAACGTCGGACCCCGGTCTCAGTATCGGTTTTCTCCCGGCCTCGACTTTCATGCCGGGAGTCTCGGGCTGGACGACGCGCCATCGGCAATGTCCACTGCCACGCAAGGCCGCAGGAGGGGATCGCCGTGCCTGACCAGGTATCACGCTCGTGGCGGGGTGAGGCCCGACGGCTCGCTGTCCAGTCGAATCGGTCGAGGGGGCTATCGTAAATCGCCCTTCATGGCGCCGCGGGGCTTTCAAGGTCCTCCGAGGATGTCATCGGCGGACCGCGCGTTTTCGCAGGATGCAAGTCGTCTTCCGCGAGGGCCCCTTACCGAGCCATGGGAATCGCGCGCCTACTCTGCCGAGGTCCGGCGCGGCGTTCCCCACCCTGCGACGGGTGGAGCGTCGACCACCCCGACGTGCACCAGCCGACGTCGGCCCCCCCTGAGGGCTAACCTTGTGGGTGCCCGAGGGTCTCTACGGGGTGAGCAAACTTCGACTTCGCCACGCCCTCGCCCGTGGGTCGTCGCGTCGACGGCGAATGGGCAGTGATGTGTTGCGGTCTTGCCTTTCCGGGAGGAGCCGATAAGGCTCGACCCGTCACCTCGAAACGAGCCTCAAGGACCATCTTGACGAGGATTGCGCAATGCGCCCACTCACCCATTTCGCGCTCTTGATCGCCGCCGCTCCGGCGCTAGCCCTGGCCCAACCGGCGCCACCAGAGGCGCCGCCCCCGCCACCGCCTCCCCAAGCGACCCCTGCGGGAGAGGCCCCACCCCCGCCGGAGGGTCCGCCGTCGCAGGCGCCACCTCCCCCGCCGGGCGCTCAGGCAGTTGCGCCACCGGGCCCGACGCCGCAGCCGGGGGCGTCCGCGGGTCAGTGGGTTTACACGAACCAGTACGGATGGCTGTGGATGCCGCACGGCCAGCAGTACACCTACATCCCTGCCGACGCCCAGGTCTTTCCGGATCAGTACGTCTACTACCCTGTCTACGGCTGGCGATGGGTGGTCGCGCCCTGGGTCTATGGCTATGGTCCCGCGCCCTACTGGGGCGTATGGGGGCCGCGCTACTTCGCCTGGTACGCCCATCCGTGGTTTCGCGTAGGGGGGTACTGGGGGTGGGGGGCCTACCACGGGTGGGGACACTACCGGGGATGGGTCGGCCCGCGCGCCTGGGGGCCACACGGATGGGCCCGAGCGCCCGCTTACTACCACACCGGCGCCGGGGGCCCGCACCCCCACCCTTCACACCACCATTAGAGCTCTGGAGACGCGCGGGTAGTCCCGCCCGGCAGAACCGGCCGGCGCGCCCCTCCCATGGTCGCGTCCCGGTCGGACTCGGTTGCGGCTATGGCCGCTTGAGTCGGAAGGCGAGCATGAACACGACGTTCGCCGCGATCGCCACCAGGGCCGCGAGCCCCGGGATCCCGAAGTCCGGCAGCTCGGCGGCATGGCACACGGCGAAGACCAGGATGGCGATCGAGCTCGCCGCGAGGGCGAAGCCCACTGCCAGGGTGAATCGCCGCATGCGACGGAACTAACGGCCCGGCGGCGTCGACGCGCGTCCGAAGGGTTCCGCCGAGAATCGAAGGCGGGTCGGAGGCCCCGATGGCCGCCTGAGCGCGCAGCCCCGCTACGGACGGCCCCGGCCGCCCGGCGTCGCAACCTCCGCCACCTCCGCTGCCGCGGCCCGCACCGCACTCTTCAGGGCTTCGCGCTTGACCGGCTTGGCCAGGCACATGTTTCGCGACCGTTCCAGGAACTCGGCGGCTTCGGGGGAAGCGGCGCCGCCGGTGATGAAGATGATTCGCCGCGCGAGCCGAGCGGAGATCCTCGCGACCTCTTCGTAGAATTCCATGCCGTTCATTCCGGGCATGTGAACGTCGCAGAGAATGGCGTCGAAGTTGCCCCCTACCTGCAGGCGCCCCAGGGCGCCGGCCGCGCTCTGCGCGAACGTCACCTTGAACGGACTCAGGAGCCGTCCCAGGGCCACGCTGATCTGGGGATCGTCGTCGACGACGAGGACGCGGAGTTCCTGCTTGTCGTCGTCGCCCTTCGGTTGCGGCCGCATCGCCCTCCCCGCTTTCGCCGTAGTCCGCACCAACCCCTCGCATACAGATCGCTCTGAGGCAGTCTGTGCACAGAGAGGGGTACAAGTCGATGTCTGCTGCGCGCCTGCCGATGCGCACCCCTACGCACCCAAAGTATGTATCTGCTGCCGGTGTGCACAGGACCACCTAGGGTCGATCACAAGCCACCCACCCTGCCGGGGCTGGGTCGGTGCCGACTGGCCGCATCCGAGCCGAGGCCTCGCGCCAACCTGGCGCGCGGGACTTCCGAGAGCGGAGCGGCGGTGGACCGCGCTCAGCGCTGCATCACTCATCGTGACTTCAGCACGCTCGTCCGCGGTCAGCCTACCGCGAGGACGAACGCGGCCAACGTGGCCGACCAGGCCAGAAGCAAGATCGGGCCGAATGGGTGAAGGTGGGCGCCGTTCCCGCACGCTCTGCTTGCCCCGGTGCAGACGAGGCCTCGCTGCCCGATCAATTGGCAACGAAGGCACTGCGCCTGGGCCGCCTCCGGCGATCGGACGTGCGGGCGCGCCCCCGCAGCGAGGAGATCGTCATGAAAAGGGCCGCAGGAGCGATCCTGCCACCGCTGAGCGGTGCGGACACAGACGCGTCGTCGAAGCGTTCCCAGCTCTACCCGCGCGTCCGGCGGGCGATCCTGGACGGGAGCCTCGCCTCGGGGACCCGACTGCCCTCCACGCGAACCGTGGCCCGAGACCTGCGCGTCTCTCGCACCACCGCGGAGGAGGCGTTCGCCCAGCTGGTGCTGGAGGGCAACGTCGAGCGGCGCGTCGGCGATGGAACCTACGTCTCCTCGGCGGTCCGCGCCCCGCGCTCCGCCCCGCGCGGGTCAACCTCTCGACCCGGGGGGCGGCCATCGCGGCCCTGTCCACGCACGTCGACGCCCTTCAGATTCGCCCGTTCCGCGCAGGCCAGCCCGACACCCGCGCCTTCCCCATCGCCACCTGGCAGCGGCTTCTCTCGCGCCGCCTGAGACGCCGCGGGACGCGGATGCTCAACTACGGCGACGCGCCCGCTGCGGGATGCCATCGCCGGCTACGTGGCGGGCGCCCTGGCGGTGCGATGCACCGCCGACAACGTCATCGTCCTGTCGAGCTCGCAGCAGGCCCTCGAGCTCACGGCCCCGCTCCTGCTCGACCCGGGCGACAGCGTCTGGATGGAGGACCCGGGCTACCCCGGCGCGCTCGCGGCGTTGCGCTGCGCGGGCGCGACGGTAGTCCCGGTGCCGGTCGATGGCGCAGGCCTGGACAGTCGAGGCAGGCCGCCGCGCCGCGCCGCACGCGCGGCTCGTCTACGTCACGCCGTCCCATCAGTACCCGCTCGGCGTCACGCTCTCGCTTCCGCGTCGCCTCGCGCCCCTCGACTGGGCCTCGCGCGCCGGCGCCGTGGTGATCGAGGATGATTATGATTGGGAGTACAGCTACCAGGAGCCGCCCGTCGCTGCGATCCAGGGCCTCGACGAGGCCGGGCGCGTGGTGTACGTGGGAACGTTCACGAAGGTGCTTTACCCGTCGCTCCGCCTCGCCTACGCCGTCGTCCCCGACACGCTCGTTGAACCCTACGTCCGGGCACGCCGCCTGACCGACGGGCACCCGCCGGTCCTCCTCCAAGCCGTTACCGCCGATTTCATCGAGGAGGGCCACTTCGGGGCACACCTGCGCAGCACCCGATCCCTCTACGCCGAGCGCCGCGGGGTGCTGGTCGACGCCGTCCGCTCTGAGTTGGCGAGGGCGGGGGACTTGGGGCCGGTGGGAGCGGGGCTGCGTGCCGTCCTGCACCTCGCACGCTGCCGCGACGCGGCGGTCCATCAGCGGGCTCTGGTACTCGGGGTGGATGCATCACCGCTCTCCGCGTTCCACCACGGACCGGTGCTCACGAACGGCCTGGTCCTCGGAGACGCCGCTCTCGACGCCTCCGACATCCGCGCCGGCGTGCGAACCCTGGCGAGGGCGGTGGCGTCCCACCGGCAGGGGTAACGGGACGACCCCGGGCCGGATCAGGCCGGCCCCTCCTCGACGGGGAAGCCGTCCCGGCGCCACCAGTCGAGCCCGCCAAGCATCTCCTTCACGCGGAAGCCGAGCGCCGCGAGCCTCTGGGCGGCCTTCGTGGAGGCGTTGCATCCGATCCCGTCGCAGTAGGTGACTAGGGGCACGTCGCGAGAAAGGCGCGCCACCGATCTCTCGTCGATATCCCGGTGCGGCAACGACACGGCGCCCGGGACGTGTGCGCGCTCGTAGCTCTCCTTCGAGCGCGCATCGACGACCACAAAGGGAGCCGCTCCAAAGGCGATCGCCTCGTGTACGTCACGTGGGTCCGTCTCGAACGCCAGGCGCCGAGCGAAGTGATCGCGCGCCTCGGAAGGCAAGGCGAACGGCGAGGGGGGCGCGGCAATCTTGGCCATCGGATCTCCCGCGCAAGGTCACTCGACAACCCCGAGGCGGAGACGCGTTCTGCGCCAGACCATTTTCGTTCCCGAGATCGGGGCATTGTGGGAGCCCTCCCACGAGACGGGGGCGGAGTCCCCCGCGCCAATTCCCTGTGACAGCCGGGCCCGGCCTTCTGGGCGATTGCCCTGCCGGGGACGATCACGGGGCCCCAAGGCCGATGAGGAGGACGAGGAGGGTAATGCTCGTCGCGGCGACCAGGCTCCAGCCGAGGCGGCGGAGGTGCTTCGGAGAGAGGTGTACGAGGCAGACGACCACCGAGAGGAGCGCCGGCGGAGCCACCGCCACCGGAACGACCCAACCGAGCCCTGCCCGCACCGCAGCACCAGAGCCGAGCCCGGTCACGAGAACGGCAGCCAGGGCGTTTCGCACCGCTGGGCCGCTTCCACTCCTCGACCGGGCGCGCTCCAGCACGACCTGGACCGCGAAGACCGACGCCGCGAATGCGAGTATCCAGGTGACGGTGACGGCCGCGGCCGCCGGCAGAGGTGCCCCACCGGCCAGCGCGATCGCCAGACCCGAGAGGGCGAGCGTCGTGACCACGGTCAGCTCGCCCGGGACCGTTCGCTCCCGATTCGTCAGCACGAGGGCGATGACCAGGGCCATCAGTGCCAGCGAGGCGACGAGCGCGAGCCGCGCGGGCCACGGAGCGAGCCAGGCGCCCGCCGCGCCGCACGCCACTGCCGGACAGAGGAGGAACCGGACCAGGCGCCTCGCCCGGGCACCGTCCTCGCCCTGGGCACGTTTGCCCCGGTGGCCGATCAGCACCAAGAACGGCTCGTGAGCGAGGAAGGCGAGGACGGTGGCGGCCGCCAGCAGCAAGGCCACCGGCGCCGGCCCGCCGACGAGGAGCGCGCTCGCGATCGGCATGGCGAGCTGCCCCCAGGCACCGTGCTCCTGGGGCAAGAGCGACCGGGGCCGTGCAGCGGCGGGATGGCCGTTCACGATGGACCGGGGCGTGGTCACGGCTCCCGGATCACCCCGCTCGACACGCCGGCTCGCCGAGACCAGGCGCGTAGCGGACCACCAGCTCGGCGCAAAGCTGTTCCAGCGCCGCTCGGTGCCCGTCGGCCCCGGCGCGCGCCTCGAGGTCGGAGCAGGCTTGGTCCACCCGCTGCGCCAACTCGCCGGGAAGGCGCTGCTCGGCCATGGGATAGAGGATAGCGTCTTCCTTGTGGATGTGGGCGCGCAGCAGCGCGGCATAGCCGTGCGCCGCCGACAGGAGCTCTTCCCGCTCCGCTTCAGTCCAGGGGGAGGTGCGCTCCGCCAGCCGGGCGAGTGCACCGACTTGGCGGCGACCCGCCTCGTGGTCGTGGAGCATCACGCCGATGGGGCCGAAGTCGCGCGGGAAGCCCGCCTCGACCATGGCAGCGAAGAGCACGTCCTCCTCCTTGGCGTGGTGAAGGGCGTCGGCGAACTCGCGGATGAACCGGACGAATCGGCCGAGCTCGGCAGCAGTCCCCCCGCCGCGGCGGACCCCGTCGGCGAATGCGACCAAGGCCTCGGTGGCACGCTCGATCTGGCGGTGTTCGTTCATGAGGGTCTGGATGGCTTCCATGCCTTCTCCTTATTGAGGGTCGGCGCGGGGACCGTTGCCGGGCGGCCGCGCTGTGGCACCGGGGAGAAGCACGTGGCGGACCAAAGGGCAAAATATCGTAATTGCTATTTATTTTTGACGGCCGTCGAGCGAGGCCACCGGCCGGCAGTTGGGAGTGCACCGAAATGTCGGTGGCGTTACCCTCCGCTGCGGATGCCGCTCCCCATCGTCACTCACGACGTTCACGACAAGATCGTGGAGGAGGCGACCCAGGCCGTCCTCTCCACCGTCGAGCTCGAGACGGTGCTCGATCGGACCGGCAAGCTCCTGGAGCGGCGCTTTGGCGAGACGCGAGTGGTCATCCACCGGATCGACGACCAGCCGTTAGGGAAGGCCCGCACCGCGCTGGTGTCCGACCCGCGCCATCCGCCTTCGGAGGTCGGGACCGTCTTCGACCTGGCCGGGAGCGCGGCGGGGCGCGCCGTCGAGACTCGCCAACCGGTGGTCGTCGATCGCATCGACCCGGAACGGCCGCGCTTCAAGGACGAGCCGCGCCTGGCCGAGCTCGGATACGGCTCGGTGGTCTCGTTTCCGCTGGTCTTCGAGGACCAGGTCTTGGGCGTGCTCGAGATCGCCCATCCGCCGCGCGAGGGACTGCTCGACTGCTGCTTCCAGGTCGCTCGACAGGTCTCGTCGCTCGTGGCCATCGCCCTCCACAACAGCCTGCTCGTCGACGAGGTTCGCCGGCTCAATCGCCTCCTCGGGACGGAGAACGCTCTCCTCAAGGAGGAGCTGCGTCAGGTGCGCAGGGACGCTCGCTACCTCGCCGAGAGCGCGCCGATGAAGGCCGTCCTCGAACAGGTCCGCCGGGTGGCCGCGTCCGACACCACGGTGCTCGTCCGCGGCGAAACCGGCACCGGCAAGGAGGGGTTGGCGCGGATGGTTCACGACCTCTCCCCCCGCTTCGGCTCCGCCTTCGTACCGGTCAACCTCGGCGCCATCCCGGACGGGCTCATCGAGAGCGAGCTCTTCGGCCACGAGAAAGGGGCCTTCACCGGCGCGGTGCGCCGCCGCCCCGGCCGCTTCGAGCAGGCCGACGGCGGAACCATCTTCCTCGACGAGGTCGGGGACGCTCCTCCCCCGGTACAGGTGCGCCTGCTGCGGGTGCTGCAGGAGAGAGAGCTCACGCGCGTGGGCGGAACCGAGGTCGTGCGGGTGGACGTCCGGGTGGTGGCGGCCACCAACCGCGATCTCGAGAAGGCGGTTTCCGCCGGCGCCTTCCGCCAGGACCTCTACTACCGCCTCGCGGTCTTCCCCATCGAGCTGCCTCCCCTGCGCCAACGCCGCGCGGACCTGAGGCCCCTCGCAGAGCATTTCCTGGCGCGCCACTCCGCCGCGATGCACCGACGCGCGCCACAGGCGCCCGACTCCTTCTGGCGGGCCCTGGAGGCCCACCCCTGGCCCGGCAACGTGCGCGAGCTCGAGAACTTCGTCCAGCGGGCCCTCATCCTGTCGCCCGGGCCCACGCTCATCGCCCCGGATCCGCTCGGCGGGCCACTCGCGCCGACGGCGGGCTCGGCTCCGGCCGGCGGTCCTCCCGGCACGTTCGACGAGGAGGCGAGAGGCATCATCGAGCGGGCGCTGAAGGCGGCCGGTGGCCGGGTCTACGGGCCTCGCGGCGCCGCGGCCCTCCTCGGCCTGAAGCCCACCACCCTGCAGGGAAAGATGAAGAGGTACCGGATCGGCGGGACCGGCCGGGCTTCTCCCGCCAAGGCGTGAGGCCCGTGGGCTCTTCGCGGATCGCCGGTCCCCTCACCGCCTCGCGCCGGGCGACAGGAGGGTGAGGTAGATTTCGAACCAGCGCTGGTAGCTCCTCCAAGCGGGGTCTCCGCGCGCAGCGAGCCCCTCGTTGGTCTGGTGCAGCCGACGGGAGAGGTCGAACGAGAGCGGGGCGTGCGCGCGCGCCCCGAGCTCCGCCGCGAGCTCGACCACGGCGAGTTGATCCGGGTCCACGTTCCCGTGCGTCCGGTCGACCAGCTTGTCGGCGTGGTCGAGCGCCAGGCCCACCCACCTTCCGGCGTCCCGGAGGTCGTTCCGCGCGGCGGCGTTGTCGGCCAGGCGCGCCTCGACGAGCGCCACCTCGCGCAGGTGCTCGTCGCGATCGGAATCGGCGAGCCGTTCCAGGAAGAGCGCGCGGCGGACCTGGAGCGCCTGGCCAGCCGCCTCGAACTCGCCGAGTTCGAGGCAGGCGTTGGCCCGCAGGCCCGCGGCGAGCAGGCGGTAGGTCCTGAGAACTTGCTCCGGCTCGGAATGCGGCCAGCGGAGGTCCGCAGTCAGGCTGGGGTCGTTCAGGCCCTTGTCGACGAGGTCGAGGTCCTCGAGCGCGCGCCCGGGCAGCCCCGCGCCCAACGCGGCGGCGGCCCGGCCCAGGCGCGCCACCAGGCGGTTCCGGGGCGACACCGGGCCCGCTCCCGAGTCGAGCAGTGACACCTCGGCGTCGTAGAGATCGAGCGCCCGGCGGAACCGTCCTGCCGCCAGGTTGTAGAGTGCAGCGCGATCGAGGGCCAGTGGCCGAAAGCGCTCGAGTCGCGGCGAAGCCCCGACCATCTCCAGCGCCTCGTCGGCGGCGCGCGCCGCCTCCCCTTCACGGTCGACGTGAAGGAGCGCTCGCGCCCGGCACAGCCGCACCGCCAGCCCGGCCGCGTTCTCGGCGAACGGAAGCTTCTCCCGCTCCTCCAGGTACCGGAGCGCGATTCGGTAGTTCCCGACATGGGTGTGGAGCAGGCCGAGCTGGCCGAGGAGCATGGCGCGGAAGCGCGGTTCGGCGCCCACCAATTCCAGCGCCACCAGGAAATGCGAGTTGGCGCGCTCCGCCGCGTCGAGGGCGCCGGTTCTCAAGTAGTCCTCCTGCCAGATGGCACCGTACAGCGCCTGGGCGGCATCGTTCTGCTTCAGGTCCGCCCAGGACGCTCGCAGCTCGGCGATGGCCTCGGCCACCGTTCGCGCGTGATCCTCGTCGCCGAGCTGGGGCAGCTTTCGCGCCAGGAGGTAGGCCTTGGCGAACTGCACCATGGGCTTCGGCAGGTCGGCTGCGCGGCGATACTCGTCGAGGAGCGCAGAAGGGGTCTCGCCCGCTCGCAGCCGGAGCTCGAGGGACGAGACCAGGCTCTCCAGGGAGCCCGTCAGCCGGGTGGCACTGTCGAAGTCGGCCTGCGCCTCCGCCAGGCGGCCCTCGGCGATCCGGCGGTAGGCCCGGCCGACCATGGTGCGGAGGTAGAGCCGCTCGGCACGGCGCCGCTCCCGGGTGCCGGGCCGCGCGTCCCGGACGTACTCCTGCGCCAGCGCCTCGATGACTCCATCGGCGTCGAAGTCGCTGGCGCGCCGGACCGCGTCCAGGATGAGGGCCCGTTGCCGATCGGGTCGCCTCTGGGCCCGGTAGAGGGCGACGAGGGCGTCGGCGGCAGCCGGAGGAGGGTTCCTCTCGTGAATGGCGAGCAGGTCCGAGCCGAGCTCGACCGCGAAGCCGAGCTCGGAGTCCGGCGGAACCGCGGCCCGCTCCCGCGCCAGGATCGCCTCGGCCTCCGGGACGGGAAGCCCTCGACACATGGCGCGGACCGCGGCTCGCGCGTAGCGGAGCCGCTCGCTCGCTTCCAGCGCCCGGTCGGCGGCGAGGCGCCGGCCGACGGCCACCAGCGCACCGCGGTCGTCCGTCTCCCGGTAGAGCGCGTCGGCGCGCTCGTAGTAGGCCTCGACCACGGCGCCCGGCGTCGAATCATCGACGAGCGCCGCCGAGAGCTCGGCGATCGCCGTGCCCTTGTCGCCCAGGGAGTCGGCGATCTCGCCGCGCACCAGGTGGCGGAGCGCCGTTCCGGCAGGGCCCTCCCCCGCTTGAGGCCGCAACCGATCCATCCGGCGGCGTGCCGACTCTAGAAAGGTGTCGACGGTGCGCCCTCGCTCCCGGTCGCGCAGGGCCTGGCGCTGCTCGACGAGGAGGACGAAGGGCTCGGAGAGTTCCGCCGTAGCCCGGTCCGGAAGGGAGGCGAGCTGCCGGGCGTAGAATCCGGCGGCGGAGAACTCGTCCAGCTCGAGGTGGAGCCGCACCAGCCTGGCCATCACGGAGGCGCGCAGGGCGGGGGACGGCGCCTGTGCGAGCAGGCGACGGTAGAGGAGCAGCTCGTCGACCTGTTGGGTCGCGAGCTCGATCTCCATCGTCAGGCGCTCCGCCGTCCAATCGCTCGGGACCAGGCCG
>Ga0335081_10000919_pt1 | contig 47178 bp, 38 predicted proteins | sample Lox_Sample_35_FD_206713 | JGI IMG/M metagenome (GOLD analysis project Ga0335081, IMG submission 206713) | Soil microbial communities from Loxahatchee National Wildlife Refuge, Florida, United States - Lox_Sample_3.5 | ecosystem: Environmental > Terrestrial > Soil > Wetlands | place: USA... | reverse complement strand
AGCGCACTGAAGTTTTGGAAGCGGAGGAATACTTCGCGGCGGGCCAGAAAGGCAGCAGCGCGATGCCGCACAAACGAAATCCGATCACGTGCGAACGGCTGTGCGGCTTGGCGCGTGTGCTGCGGGGTAACGCGTTGGCGGCGATGGAAAACGTGGCCCTCTGGCACGAACGCGATATTTCGCACAGCAGCGTCGAACGGGTCATCCTGCCGGACTCGACGATTTTGCTCGATTACATGCTCGTCACGTTGGGCAACGTGGTGGAGAAACTGCTGGTATATCCCGAGCGGATGAAAGCCAATCTCGAAGCGAGCAAAGGCCTGATCTATTCGCAGGCCGTGTTGCTGGCGCTGACCAAGAAAGGCCTGACCCGAGAGAAAGCCTACGAGTTGGTGCAACGCAACGCGATGAAGACCTGGGCCAATGCCAAGACCTTCAAGGAATTTCTCCTCGAAGACGCCGCCGTGACAAAGCTACTGACGCGTCGCGAGGTGGATGAACTGTTTGACCTTGCGGTTCATCTTCGACAAGTGGAAGCGACATTCAAGAAAGTCGGAATTAAATGACCTCCGCTGGCCTATGAGGTTCAACTTCGCCGACGTTCTGGTCATCGTCTACCTCATCTACGGAACCCTTCGAGGCCGGGCCCGGAGGTTGTCACGTGAACTACCAAGGGCTGCCAGTGTTGTGCTGGCGTTCACAACGGGCTTCGGATTGTATCGCGCGTCAGAACACATGCTTTCCGGGTTGGCACAAATAACCAGGAGGACCATGGGGGCGGGTACTTTTGGGATCGTGGTAATTGGGGCTCTTTTTCTCAAGCGACAGTTTCGTGGTCAGATCCGCGACTGGGCGACAGAACGCTACACCGACGAAAATTTGCAGAAGAAGGCGGGAGCGGCGGCCGGGTTCATTCGTACCGCGACAATCAGTGCGTTCATCTTTATATTTGCCAGCTTCGCGCCGATGGATTTGGTCAGGCGACCATTTACGGAAGGATCGCTCTTTGGCCGGACGATAGTGAAAGTGGTTCGCCCGTTGTACGAGCTTTCGCATAGCCATCACGCGGCGACTCCATAAGACGCCGGCACCAGTTCACTTCTTCCTCGAATCCATCTCGAGGTGGAACTTGTGGAGGAAGCGATGCACGACGGGGGCGAAAATCACGCCGGCGGTCGTGATAAAGGCCACGCCGCTGAACAACGCGTAAAACGAAGCGAACCATTTGGCGGCATTATGGTGGAGGTCCTGAACGGGCCCCATGCCCGAGAGAATCATGGAGGCGTTCAGCAGCGAGTCCAGCCAGTTCATTCCCTCTGTAAAATGATAGCCGACGACACCGACGAACAACGACGCGAGCACGATCGCCAATCCCATGCCGAAGTGACGAACGAGTCGCAATAGAAACCGTCTTCGAGGAAGAAGCGGATCGTTTCGATTTTCAAACATAGCCCGCTGTTTATACTGTTTTTTTCGTGCGCTGGCCACCGCGAAGAGCGGACTTGCACGCCGCCACCTTCCGAAGTTTGCTGATAGCCCAACCGGTTCCGGCGTGACATCGGGCGGACCTTCCAGTCTAATGGATAATGGAATCGGCCATGACCTGCGTACGTTCTGCGTCAGCGACTGAAGATCGGAATTCGCGTCGCGCAACTCCCCACGTTGATTCCTGGTCAGAACTTTACGAGCAACACGCGCAACACGTCTATTATCTGGCGCTTCGCACGGTGGGCGATCCCACGCAAGCTGAGGATATCACCCACGATGTTTTCCTGAAGGCGTTTCGTCATTTGGACCAGTTCCGTGGGCATTCGAGCATTCGGACGTGGCTGTATCGGATCACGATCAATCATTGCCGCAGTGTGCAGGCAACCTGGCAAAACCGTAACATCCTCGCTACCGACAACGCTCAGATTCTGGACGGCCCATCGACAAATACGGAAGATCCGTTCCGCGTCCTCGAAGTCCAGGAGCTTGGCGAACGGATCCAGAAGACATTGGACGCCTTGCCGGCGGAATACAGTCTGTTGCTGTTACTCGTGGCCGACGAGCAACTGAGTTATCAAGAGATCGCCTCGCTGACGGAACAATCCCCGGACGCGGTGCGCGGCAAGTTGTACCGGGCGCGCAAGGCATTCGTCACTGAATTTCAGAAAACGGAGTGAACCGTTTCATGGATACAAATCCTTCCCAACGCCGACTGCAACATCAGCAACAGCAGGAACAAACTACGGAACAACAAACCACCAATCGCGTGCAGGCCGGACGCGAGTTCGCCTCCGTCGAGGATCTGCTGCGGTATGATGCCAGTCAAACCACGCCGCCAGCAAGAATCGCGGAACGGTTGCAGGATTCGCTGAAAGCCGAGCCGCCGCCGAAGCGTTCGTGGTGGCAGCGACTTTTCGGAGGCTAGAAGCATGGCGAACGCGGCGCAACGAATCTGGTCATTTCTGCCGCGCGGAATCCGCGAGCCGCTGGCCATCTTATTGGCCGTCGGCGTGTTGGGGTTGGTCGGGAGCTATACGGGCGCATGGGATCTCTACGGACCACTCGCGCTGTGGCCGACCCAATTTTGGCGCGGGCGCGTCTGGCAAATGGTGTCCTACGCGTTGCTGCCGTTCGGACCGGCGGACCTGATTTTCAATGCACTTTTCTTTGCCGTGCTCGGCACGCGGCTCGTGCAAGGCTTCAGACGTCGAGGTTTCTGGTTGTTTTGTTTCGTCGCCATGATCGGCACCGCCGTGGTGAAGTTGGCACTCACTCCATTCAATCGCGGGGTGTTCGTCGGCATTGGCGGCGTCGTCTTCGCGATGTTCGCCGCTTGGTATTACCTCTTTTCAAATGAGGAAGTGATGCTGATGGGTGTTTGGCGAATGCGGATGCGCACCGCGATTTTGATCATAGCCGGGCTAATCATTATGTTTGGGTTGTTCAGCCCTTGCGGTTTTTGGAATGCGCTGGCGATTCTTGGCGGCGGTGCCACGGGCTGGTTGTATCTAGCGCTTCGAACGCGATGGATATTACAGCGTCCCGCGCAGCCATTGGCGTCTGAACGAATCCGGCGATTGGAATTATGATCTGCGCACTGCCCCCCAAATCCACACCGCGAGCTCGTGACCGGCGAGCGGTCGCGCTCGAGCGGGTGCCGCTGGCACATGCCGCGCTGGGCGCGTGTCGTCTCTGTCCGCAGAATTGTGGTGTCAACCGTCTGGAGGGCGAACGCGGTTGTTGCCGCGCCGGGCCTGAGGCCCGGGTGTTCTCGGCTCAGGTCGAAGTTGGTGACGAATTGGAGTTGATTCCCACGTTCGCGATAGCCTTCAATGGATGCGACATGCGCTGCGCCTTCTGCATCACCGGCGCCGACAGTTGGAACGCACAACGCGGCGAGCCTTTCGATGCGGCAGCTCTGGCTGCAAAAGCGATAAAAGCATTGCGATCGGAAGCACGTACGGCAATGATTCTGGGTGGTGAACCAACGATCCATCTTCCCGAGGTGATCCGCCTGGTGGCGGCACTACCAGCTTGGGCGCGGCTGGTTTGGAAAACAAACGCTTACATCTCCACCGAGCCACGCTGCTGGCTGGAGGGACTGTTCAACGTGTGGCTGGCCGACTACAAATTCGGCAACGACAATTGCGCTGAACGGCTGGCCGGGATTGGCGATTACCAGCGACACGTCCAGGAGACCCTGCTTTGGGCCGGCCAGCACAGTGAACTTATCGTTCGCCATCTGCTCATGCCGGGGCACGTGGACTGTTGTTGGGAGCCGATCGCGCGCTGGATTGGCCTTCGCCTTTCCACCACCAAGGTGAGCCTGCGTTGCGGTTTCTGGCCGACTTGGAAAGCTCGGCGGCATTCGGAACTGCGGCGCGCAGTCGGAGTAGTAGAAGAACGGCGAGCGCTGGAGATTGCCAGGGGTTATGGCTTGCATCTGATTGAATGAAAACCAAAATCAATTATGCGCAGCGAGAAGGGGTTCAGAAAGCATCGTCAGAAGAGATCCTCATCTTGACTGATGGCCGGATTCTGACTCACAACCTGACGCGGGATATGGCAGCCGTACTTCAGCCGCTCAATCCGCACGACGAACCGATGCGGCAACGGGCCGCCGCCGCGACGAAGCAGCTTCGACCACGCAGGCGGGCCGGAATTTCGAAGGGGAAATGACTCCATGGATTTTCAGCGAGAACTCGAAACGTTGATTCGGGCGCGGTACCCGATCCTGTACGTGGTCACCTCGGAGGAGACGCGGCTACAGAACGCGATTGTTGCCGTGGCGGGACGCCGCCAGAAGAAAGTCTTCGAATGGTCGTACAGCACGGGAGTGGTGCCCGCGGGCACGTCGATCCAATCTCAAAAAGGCCGCAACACGGCCACGAAAGATCCGCTGGTCGCGCTGGATCAGGTCATCGACCAGATCGAGCCAGCCATCTTTCTATTCAAGGATTTTCATCCGTTCCTGACCAAGAACAATTTCGCCGTGATCCGTAAACTGAAGGACATTGCCATCCATCTGAAGAACAGTTTCAAAACGATCATATTGATCTCGCCGATGCTGGAACTCCCGTCGGAGTTGGACAAGGAGGTCACGGTGCTGAGTTTTCCGCTGCCGACGCGGCAGGATCTCCGCGGTCTGTTGGACGGAATTGTTGAGGATGTGAAGAACGTCCGCGAAGTGAGCATCGACTTGGATGAAGCGGGACGGGAACGGTTGTTGCAGGCGGCGCTCGGGCTCACGTGGAGTGAGGCGGAGAACGTGTTCGCAAAGATCATTGTGAAAGATGGACGACTCAGTGGCGAGGATGTGCACGAAGTGTTCGCTGAGAAACAACAGATCATTCGCAAGAGCGGGTTGCTGGAATATTACGACGCCAACGAGACCATCGCCGACGTGGGCGGGTTGGGCGTTCTGAAGGACTGGCTGCTGAAACGCGCTGTGGCATTCACCGAACAGGCTCGCGCCTTCGGCCTGCCGGCACCCAAGGGTGTGCTCTTGTTGGGCGTGCAGGGATGCGGCAAAAGTTTGTGTGCCAAGGCGGTCTCCAGTCTCTGGCAATTGCCCTTGTTACGTTTCGATATGGGGCGGATGTTCAACAGCTTGGTTGGTTCTTCCGAAGAGAATGTGCGCAAAGCCATTGGCGTGGCGGAATCGGTCGCACCGGCCATTTTGTGGGTGGACGAGATCGACAAGGCCTTTGCCGGAGTCCAAGGCTCGGGTGGAACGGACGGCGGCACAACGGCCCGGGTCTTCGGAACATTTCTAACGTGGCTCTCGGAGAAAACATCACCCGTATTCGTCGTCGCGACCGCCAACGATATTACCCAGCTTCCCCCGGAACTGCTGCGCAAAGGCCGGTTGGACGACATTTTCTTTGTGGACCTGCCGGTGGAAGAGGAACGTGCAGAGATTTTCCGCATTCATCTCGCCCGCCGCGGGCGGCAACCGGAGAATTTTGATATTAAGGCGTTGGTGGCGGCCAGCGGAAATTTCAGCGGCGCGGAGATTGAAGAATCGATCATCAGCGCATTGTACGACGCCTTTTATGCGCAACATGATTTGACGACCGAAGACATCCTGGAAACGCTGCAACAAACGGTTCCCCTTTCCAAGACGATGGACGAACATCTCAACCGGCTACGCAGTTGGGCGGAGGGACGCGCGCGCCACGCCAGTTTCCCCCGCAGAGCCGCTGCACCAACGAGGGAACCCAAGCGAATGGAATTCTAACACTGCCGCTTCCTTGCTTTTGTCTTGTCAGGTGTTCGCGAGGGGACAGTTTGTCCGTCGACATGGGGATCCTTGCCAACCTGTCAGCGGATTGAGTACTTGACTCGAACAAGATGGGCGCGCTAACAATCGCATCCGTAGGAGGTTGCAGGACGCACGCCGGCCATCGGCACGCAGCCTGCGATTTGTTTGCGGCCCCAAAATGCCTGAGAACACGCAGCCGAATCCGGGAGGAGTTAAGGTTCCGTCGCTGATTCAAAACTGGATCAGTCTGTCCGGAATCATCCTTGCCGCGTCCAGTTTCTTCGCCGTTGTCTGTCTCATCTCTTTCGATTTCTTCTCCGGCTTCAGCAACCCTTACATGGGGATCCTCACGTATTTGGTCGCACCGGGATTTCTCGCCGCCGGCTTGCTCTTGATTTTGGCGGGCGTGCTGTTGGAGCGACATCGTCGCCACCGGGCTCTGCCGGGCCAAATCCCGCGCCTCCCGCGTATCGATTTCAATATCCCGCGCCAGCGGAAGGCGTTCGTCGCCGTCGTCGTTATTACGTTTGTGTTTCTGTTGATGACGGCGCTCGGCAGCTATCGCACATACGAATTCACCGAATCGGTCCAGTTCTGCGGCCAAACCTGCCACACCGTCATGCAACCAGAATTCACGGCCTACCAGAATTCGTCGCATGCACGGGTCGAGTGCGTGCAATGCCATATCGGCCCCGGAGCGACTTGGTTCGTAAAATCGAAATTATCCGGCAGCTACCAGGTCTACGCCACGCTGTTTCACAAATACCCCCGTCCGATCCCCACGCCCGTCAAGAACCTGCGCCCGGCCCAGGAAACCTGCGAACAATGCCACTGGCCGCAGAAATTCTACGGCGCTGTCGAAAAGCTGCGCACACATTTCAAGTATGACGAAAAAAACACTCCATGGACGATCGAGTTGCTATTAAAGGTCGGCGGTGGCGATCCGACGCACGGTCCGGTGGGCGGGATCCACTGGCACATGAATGTGGCCAACAAAGTGGAATACATCGCCAGCGACGAAGCGCGTCAGGTGATTCCCTGGGTGCGGATCACTGATCGACAAGGTCATTCCACCGTTTACGAAGCGAAGGATGGCAAGCTGAAACCGGAGCAGATCACCAGCGAGGCGATGCGCCGGATGGATTGTATTGATTGCCACAACCGGCCTACTCACGTTTTTCACTCGCCCGATGAGGCGGTGGACACCGCGCTGTCCTTGGACCGAATCAATCCATCCCTGCCTTCGATCAAGAAGAACGCTGTCGATGCGCTCACGGCTGACTACCAGACCGTGAACGAAGCGCAGCAGAAAATAGCCGATACGCTCTCGAAGGAATACGTCTCATCCGATCGGGCAACCGTTCAACGAGCCATCGCCGAAGTACAGAAGATTTACCGCGAGAACTTCTTCCCAGAGATGAAATCCTCGTGGAAAGTCTATCCGAACAACATCGGTCATTTCCAATGGCCCGGTTGTTTCCGCTGCCACGACGGCGAGCACCTCAGCGCCGACGGCAGAATTATCTCGGCAGACTGCAAGAGTTGTCATACGATTATTGCCCAGGGACCCGGGACGAACTTACAGACGCTCAGCGCCCAAGGTTTCGAATTTCAGCATCCATCCGAAGACCTGGGCGATGCATGGAAAGGTCAGAAATGCAGCGATTGCCACACCGGCGCCTCAATGTGACCGAATTGGTGGTCGTGTTCATGGCGGCGGCCATCAGCGGCGCGGCGGCGGATATCTCATGCCTCAAATGCCATGACAAGGAGAAGGCACTTTATGCTCCGAGTGCCCACGCGCAGGCAGGGCTGACGTGTGTGGATTGTCATGGCGGCGATCCCAACGCCACCGACGAGACGGCGCACGCTACCGATAATTTCCACAGCCCAACCAACAAACAGGAAGTTGCCGCGCTTTGCTCTTCCTGCCACAGCGACGTGCGGCGGATGAACCCCTATGGGTTACCAACGGATCAACTCGCCCGGTACAAGACGAGCAAGCATGGCGAACAATTGTTCGAGCACAACAACCAGCACGTCGCCGTCTGCACCGACTGCCATCACGTGCACGACATCTTGTCCCCCAAGACGCCGGGCAGCAGTGTGTATCCTCTGAACATTCCGCAAACCTGTGGCCGGTGTCACAGCGACGCGAAGTTGATGTCGCAGTACAAAATCCCCAGCGACGTGGTGCAGCAGTACAAGACGAGTTATCACGCGACGATGCTGTTCGAGAAAGGCGATCTCAGTGCGCCAACGTGTGTGACTTGTCACGGCAGCCATGGTGCCACTCCTCCGGGAACGGCGCAGGTGGGGGAGGTTTGCGGCAAGTGTCATGTCCGTCAGCGGGAGTTGTTTGAGAAAAGCCCGCACAACGAACTTGTGTCAGCAGGGTTGTTCAACGGCTGCGTCAGTTGTCACGGCAATCACGCCATTCAGAAGGCGTCGGTGCAATTGTACGCGGTGACGTGCGTGAAATGTCATGCTACCGATCCGGACCAACTCGCGTTGCGCGATTCGCTGGCCGGGATGATTCGTCAGGCGCAGTCCAGTTACGCGCAGGCCGACGCCGACGTGCACGCCGCGACGGTGCGCGGGCTCGCGACCGATGACGATCAGATCCTCCTACAGGAGGCGAAGACGCAGGTCACTCAACTCGAGGCGTTGCAACACACGCTCTCGCTGGATCAATTGCGGCCGGTCGCCCAACGGGAAGAGCAAATTGTCAAGCAAACGCGGGCCGACGTGTTTCAATTGGAGCGGTTCGAATTCTTGAAACGCCGGGCGCTCTGGCCCATCTGGGCCTTCATGGTGCTGATGGCAACCTTGTTCTGGCTGAAACGACGGCAGGTGGAGAAGGGGAAGCCGCGTGAGTGACGAACGGAGAATCTCACGACGTTCATTCGTTGATTGGCTGCTAACCGGTGGGCTTATCGCGTGGGCCATTGGATTTGTAGCGCCGGTGCTCAGTTATGTCTGGCCGGCGCAAAGGCGCGGCCCCAGCACGCAAACGGTTTCGGCAGGCAAAGCCAGCGGTTTCAAGGATTGGGAATCGAAGATGGTGGCGGTTAGCGGTCATCCGGTGTTGGTGTTTCGCACGCCGCAGGGGTTCCGTGCCTTTTCGGCGATCTGCTCCCACTTGGGTTGCATCGTGGCTTGGAACGAAGCGCACCATGACATCGAATGCCCGTGCCACGCCGGTGTTTTTGACACAAACGGCAAAGTGGTGTCCGGGCCGCCGCCGCGGCCGCTCTCGGAATATTCGGTGGTGGTCGTCAATGGGGAAGTGATGGTGAAGACGGCGTGAGCCTACCCCCCAAAATCCGTCGTTGGCTTGCCGAACGTTATGACATCGATGTGGCAGAGAAGTTTGTGGACGGACAGTTGCACAAACCGCTGCCGCAGGAGACTGGTTTCTGGCATACATTCGGCAGCCTGTCGTTGTATCTCTTTCTGAACCAGGTGGTGACCGGTATTCTGCTGATGATCTATTACCGGCCGACAACCAACACCGCGTTCGAAAGTATTCGCTTCATCATGACCAAGGCGGAATTTGGCTGGCTGATCCGTGGTCTGCATGCCTGGGGCGCGACGCTGATGATCCTCTGCGTTCTCGTACATATGATGCGTACCTACTTCATGGGTGCGTACAAAAAACCACGGGAACTGACCTGGGTATTGGGCGTGTTGATCTTCGGCTGCACTGTCACCTTCGGGTTCACCGGCTACCTGTTGCCGTGGAACCAGCTTTCCTACTGGGCCACCACCGTAGGAACGGAAATCAGCGGGGCGATTCCCGTCGTGGGCAATTACATCAAGTTGTTGCTGCGCGGCGGCGAAGGCGTGAGTGGCGAGACGCTGGCGCGGTTCTACGTGTTGCACGTCGTGGTATTGCCATGGGTGTTAACCACGTTGATTGTGACGCACCTGTTCCTGATGCGCGTGCAGGGTTTGGCCACGATGGAGCGGGTCGGCGAAGAGAAACCCACAGACAAGAAGCACGCCGTCCCGTTCTTTCCGGATCACGTGCTGAAGGAAGGCGTGGTGTTTTGCGCGCTGATTGGCGTGCTTGTGACGTTGATCGTGTTGTGGCCGGTTGAACTCGGCGTCAAGGCCGACCCGTTTGTGACGCCCGAAGGCATCAAACCCGAGTGGTATTTTCTTCCCACGTATCAACTGTTGAAATACTTTCCAAAGTTGTTAGGTATTTTTGTTTCGCTGATCCCGCCGCTACTGCTGTTGCTGTGGCCGTTCTTGGACCGCGGCCGCGAGCGCCATCCCAAGAAACGCCCGGTAGCCGTGACCATCGGCATCTTGGGTTTGTTCCTGGCAATTCTCTTCGGAGTCCTTGGCCATTTTTCCGAGACCACGATCACGTGGCACGAACAACGTTATCAACTCGATATGTACGCCGTGCCGCATCGCCTGCCGGCGGGAGGTGAGGCTGCGCCAAATCGCGCAACCAAAGGCGCGAAATCGCGCGAATCGAACTCGCAATCCGCCAATCATTGAGTTGTGTTGTTTGAGCAATAAACTGTAGCGCAGCCGGTTGCATAATCGCGCAGGACGGCCGGCATCTGGCTTGCCAACCTCAAAAGCAGGTGTAGTATGTCCGGTGTTGCATCGAAAGAGAATTTGGCAAGGAGATGAATCAACAACGTCAAGGAGGCTTAACGATGAACAAGCGTAGCGCGACATTCGCAATGGGTATGACTCTCGCCGCTGTGCTATTGATGCCGTGTAACGGCCGCGCCGTCGAACGTGACGCATCCAATTATGTCGGCGTCAAAACGTGCGGTATCTGTCACAAACAGGAGGCTTCAGGCAACCAACTCGCCATCTGGGAGAAAAGTCCACACGCCAAAGCGTTTGCCACTCTCGGCACGCCAGAGGCGAAGGAAATCGGTAAGAAAGCCGGAGTGGATGATCCACAGAAGAGCGGCAAATGCCTGAAGTGCCACTCGACTGCCTACAATTTCACCGAGACTCAAGCGACTGAAAAGATCAAGCTCGAAGACGGAATCGTTTGCGAGTCGTGTCATGGTCCGGGCAAGAAGTACATGAACAAGAGTACGATGGAAGATCGCCAGAAAGCCGTCGCTGCCGGACTGGTCTATCCTGCGACTGAAAGCTGCAAACTGTGCCACAATGCGGAAAGCCCGACCTTTAAGGGATTCGACGAGAAAGCGGCCGTCGCCAAAATCGCCCACCCGGATCCCAAGGTGAAACAGTCGTTTTGGCATTGATAATGCCAGTGTAGCGAGATGTTCCTGAACTGAAGATCACAGCGCCGAGCATGACCATTGGCCGTGCTCGACGTTTCTTCTCTTTGCCGGGTGACAAGCTGTCAGGAAATCTGGTCTTCTCGCCAATCTGTCGGCATTTGGCTAACCACATAGGGACGCCCATTGCGCGATTTCGCGCACTGTAATATGTTGAGGATAAGGGTGTTGCGATCACATCTCTTTCATTTATCCCTTCACTGGCAAGGCCACTGCTAACCTGCTGCTGGGCGTTCGAAAGCTTCCATGGGACAAGCCAAGGCCAAACAGAACACGCAAGCCAAGTCGCTATTCGCATCGTTGTTAAATCGACTGGCCTCGGTCAAATTTGCTGTTGCCCTTGTGGTCGTGATCGTTGTCTGCTGCGTGATCGGTACGATTGTTCCTCAAGGAGCTGACGCTGGCCGTTATCTGGCCAGGCATCCCAAATCCGCCGCGCGATTCGATTCCTTGGAGAAGCTCGGATTCACGCACGTTTTTTCGAGTGGGTGGTTCATCGGACTGATCTGTGGGCTGGCGGCGAGCGTAGCGGTGTGCAGCGCCCGGCGACTGGGGACAGTGCGGCGAACAACAGGGTTTTCACGAGGTCGCGCGTTTGGGTCGATGTTTACACACATCAGTTTTCTGCTCATATTGATGGGGGCGGTAATTCGCGGTGTTTGGGGGCAGAAGGGGTATGTTGAGTTTCACGAAGGGCAGACCGTTGCCCAATTTGTAACCGGACAAGGACCACAGCCGCTGCCGTTTTCCATCCATCTCTCCAGTTTTGAGATCGAAACCTACAATCAGAAGTCCGCCCCATCACTGGCTGGTAGCGCACTGCTCGTGACGCGGCCAGAGAAGAATCTGGAAGCAGCGTTTCCGATCAAGCTTGGCGTGGAGCAATCCTTCGACGAATTCAAGATCACGATTCTCAAGTACGTCCCCGATTTTGTTGTGGATACGCAAACACACGAGGTCGCCAGCCGTTCTGATCAACCGCGCAACCCGGCGATTCTTGTGGCGGTGGCCGGGCCGACGTATTCGAATCATCGCTGGCTCTTCGCGAAGTTCCCGGGTTTCGTGATGCACACGCCTGACTCCAAGGCGACTGACCCGAGCCCGCTGCAAATGGTTTACCGAGATGACGCGATGCGGGGGAAAGCCCTGCCGAACGCGCCCATCAAGAGTTTCAAGAGCACACTGCAAATCCTCAACGGTAACACGGTGGTGAAGTCCAAGACGATCGAAGTCAACGATCCGATCTCTTACAAGGGATATACGCTGTACCAATCGGGTTATGATCCCAACGATCTCACCTACACCTCGCTGCAAGTCGTAAAGGATCCAGGCGTCGTGGTTGTGTACGCGGGGTTTTGGCTGATGATCGCAGGCTTGTTCATCGTCTTCTATCTCAATCCGTGGCTGAACCAACAAAGAGCGTCCAAGTGCGCAGTGCCCAAGGATTCGGGCACTCCGGCGCCCAAGCACGCAAACACTCGTCAACCGGAGTGCTTGCACACATGAGTCTTTTCGTTGCCGGCTTGAGTTACAAGACCGCACCGGTCGAGTTGCGGGAGCAACTCGCCATCATGCCATCGCGACTTGGCTGTCACGGTTGCCGACTCAAGATTGTCGGCGGCCTTGAAGAAGTCGTGTTGCTTTCGACGTGCAATCGCGTTGAAATCTACGGCGTCGCTCCCGAAGTCAACGGCAACGTCAAATCGCTTTTTCAACTGCTCGCGAAATTTCCTTGTGACGTGCGTGAACACTTGTATGTCCATTCCGGCCCAGAGGCTCTGCGGCATTTGTTCGCCGTGTCTTCGGGGCTGGACTCGATGGTACTCGGTGAAACGGAAATCACCGGTCAGGTGAAGCACGCTTACGAATCTGCCCATGATGCCCGGCTCACGGGTGCGATCCTCAATCGGGTCTTTCAAAAGGCTCTGCGGGTGACGAAAGAAATCCGCACGCGCACTGCCATCGGCCGCGGAGCGACATCGGTCGGCAGCGTGGCCGTCGAACTTGCCGAGAAGATTTTCCGGCAGGACCTTTCCAAGCACACGGTGATGATCATTGGCGCGGGCAAAATGGGTGAAGCCTGCGTGCGCCATCTGGCCAAGAAAGGGGCCCAATCGATCTTGGTGTCCAATCGCTCGTTCGACCGCGCGCAGACGTTGGCGGCGGAATTCAACGGTCAGGCCATTCGGTTTGACGATTGTCTGCAAGCGATGACAGATGTCGACATCGTGGTCAGTTCGACGGGCTGTCCACAGACGATTTTGCATCGGTCGGACGTGGCGAAACTGATGGCGAACCGTGGGAATCGTCCGCTGTTCTTGATCGACATCGCCGTGCCGCGCGACATCGACCCGGCGGTGCAGGACATTGACAACGTTTATCTCTACAACATTGACGACCTCGAAACGATCGTGCGCCAGAACGTGCGCCATCGCGAACAGGAACTGGCGCAGTGCCGCGCCATTATTGACAAACACACTGCCGCGCTGGCCCTGAAAATCGGCGCGGTTCAGGAGAACGAACATGACGTTTGCATTCAACCTCAGCCTGGCTGGCTATCTCACGGCGCTGCTGCTGGCGGCAGCGAACCTGTTTTCCAGTAAACGGCGTTTCGCGACCGCCGCGACCGTCCTGCTGTCTGCCGGCGTGATCGCACAGACGGTATATCTCATCCTGCGCTGGATCAGCGCGGGCCGGGCGCCGTTCAGCAACATGTTCGAGTCGCTCGTGCTGTTCGCTTGGGCGGTGGTCGTGGTTTATCTTGCGTTGCGGATTCGTCACCAGATACCAGCGCTCGGTGCGGCGACGGCCTTGTTGGCGGTGTTGACGTTGGCGTACGCCAGCACCTATCAGGATTCTACGATCAAACCGTTGATGCCGGCATTGCGCAGCAACTGGCTGACGGTGCATGTGTTTACCTGTTTCCTGGGATATGGCGCATTTGCAGTGGCGTTCGCAGCGAGTGTCGGTTATTTGGTCGCAGATGCCATGAAGGCACGGCAACAAATCATCAACGCGTTCGACGACGCGACAGCCAAAACGATTTCGTTCGGATTTCTCTTTCTCACGGTTGGCATCATTAGTGGCGCAGTGTGGGCAAATTCAGCGTGGGGCACGTACTGGAGTTGGGACCCGAAAGAAACTTGGTCGCTCATCACTTGGTTTATCTACGCGGTGTTTTTGCATTGTCGGTTCATGCGTGGCTGGCGTGGACGGCGAGCGGCGTGGATTTCCGTCATCGGATTTGCGTCGGTAATCTTCACCTACTTCGGTGTGAATTACCTGCTGAGTGGACTGCACAGCTATGCGACTTCATGATTTAAGACGCGACCATCCATTTGGAGCAAGTTGTATTCGCGAACAGTCGGCCGCGAAGATTGCCGCCGTACTGGTTGGACTGCTTCTGATAGCTGGCGGTGTTTATGCCATCGACAACTCGGATTGTTTCCTCTGCCATTCCGACCAGACGCTCACCATGACCAACGCGGACGGCAAAGTCGTTTCGCTATTTATTGACGAACAGAAATTCTCGAATTCGATCCACGGCAAGAATCTTTGTACCAGTTGCCACTCCGATATTACCGATGTGCCGCATGCCGAACACCTCAAGACCGTCAGTTGCAGCCAGTGCCATCGGGTGGAAACGCAGATCTACCTCAGCAGCGATCACGGCCAGGCGGTTCACAAGGGCGTGACGGAAGCGGCATCTTGCCAGAGTTGCCACGGCAATCCGCACGAATTGCTCAATTACCGGAACCCGGCGTCGCCGGTGTATCGGACCAACATCCCCGACACCTGCGGGAAATGCCATGCCAACACGGCGGAGATGGAGAAATTTCATCTGCGCCAACGCAACCCAATCGTCAGCTACGAGAAGAGCGTTCACGGCATCGCGTTGTTGCAGAAGCACGAACTGAATGCAGCAGTCTGCACGGACTGCCACGGCTCGCACGACCTGCACCGCTCCACCAATCCCGCTTCCAAGCTCTACTGGCAAAATGTTCCGAACACCTGTGGGAAATGTCACGATAACGTTGAGCAAACCTACAACCGTAGCGTACACGGTCAGGCGGTTAAACGGGGGGTGCGCGACGCGCCCGTCTGTACCGATTGCCATGGGGAACACACCATTGAAGCCGTCAAGCTCGCGTCCTCCCGCGTGTCGCCGGCCAATATTCCGGAGACGTGCGGCCAGTGTCATGCGGCCCAAAGAATCATCACACAGTATCGACTGCCGCCGAATGTGTTCACCACTTATATTCAGAGTTTTCATGGCTTGGCGCTGCAGGGTGGGAACCTGACGGCGGCCAACTGCGCTTCCTGTCACGGCGTGCATGATATTTTGCCGGCGAGCGATCCTCTTTCCACGATCAATCCGAAAAACCTGCCGCAAACTTGCGGTAAATGCCACCCCGGCATCGGCACACGGATGAGCGCGGAGTTTTTCCGCATTCACGCGCCGCCGGGCGCGGCGGAGGGCAAACCGTTCCTCGTAAATTTCATTTCGCGGCTCTACATCGTGTTGATCGTTATAACGATCGGCGGGATGGTGACGTTCAATTTGCTCGATTATCTGCGTAAGACCCGCACCCATATCCGTGCCGTAAACGCCAACGAGCACGCCGAGCTCCGATTGACCCGATTGGCGCGTCTCCAACACTGGTTGCTGCTGGTGCTCTTCATCCTGCTGGCCTACACGGGCTTTGCTCACAAATTCCCCGACGCGGTTTGGAGTTGGCCATTCCGGGCGTTTGGAGAAGAGGGGGCGTACGTGCGGGGCATGATTCACCGCGTCTGCGGTTGGACGTTCGCCGCATTGTTTCTGGCGCATCTGGTCACACTGGTCGGCACCCGACGGGGGCGCAGCTACCTGTACACCTTATGGATGATGCCTCATGACCTGCGGGACGCCTTCGCCCAGTTGGCTTACAACCTCGGCCTGCGACGGACCCCGCCGCCCCATCGTCACTGGAATTATGTGGAAAAGGCCGAGTACTGGGCCTTGGTTTGGGGCTCCTTCGTGATGATCATCACGGGGGCGATGTTGATTTTCACCAACACTGTGCTGCGGTTATTGCCCAAAGTGTGGCACGACGTGGCCCAGGTGATCCATTATTACGAAGCCGTACTGGCGACGCTGGCGATATTGGTGTGGCATTTCTATTGGACGATTTTCGATCCAAAGGAATATCCGATGAATCCGTCGTGGCTCATTGGCAAGAAGGCACCGCATGAGCCACCTGTTTCCGAAGCTGATTCAAAGGTCGCAGACAAAGACAAGAAAGAGAGTCCTCCCGATGCTGCGACTTAGACACGTCGTCTTGATATTGCTTGCCCTTACGTTGCCGGTTTGGGCCGACGAAGAGAAAGCTTCTGACCGTTGTGCGCTTTGCCACGAACAGGACACCAAGGATTGGGCAGCCTCGGCCCACGCGCGGGCGGTCAATCCCGAGTTTCTGGCGATCCGCAAACAGCAGGGAGACAAATGGGAGTGCCTCGTGTGCCACACCAGCCAGTATGATCGCAAGACCGGGCAATTCTCCCACGACGGTGTGAGCTGTGAATCCTGTCACGGCCCGGCGAAGGAAGATCATCCCGACAAGGAAAAGATGGCGTTGCCCGTGACCTCAGACGTCTGCCAAGCGTGTCACAGTATCACGTATGGGGAATGGCGCGTCAGCGCGCACGGCCAGAAAAACGTCCGCTGTTTTGATTGTCACAAGATGCACAGCATGGCCCTGCGCAAGGACGATCCCGACGCGATGTGCGGCACCTGCCACGCCGAGCAACTCAAGGATTTTACCCATGCCACGCACCATGCGCAGGGTCTGCATTGCATCACCTGTCACATGCCGCAGTTGTCTCCGGGCGGGTTGAAGATCGAGGGCATCGGCGGCCGCGGCCACACCTTTACGGTCGGGGCCGAGACCTGCATCCGATGTCACCGCGACCGGGTTCACCAAAACAACGAAGCGGCCACGCTCGAGCAGGAAGTGGCGCAACTCAAAGCGGCGAACCCGGAGGCCTTGGAGAAGAAGGTTGGCTCTTTGGAGGAACGAGCCAACAAGCTACACGCGGATCTGCAGGCGAACCAGCGTGTATTTGTTCCCTTGATCGCGCTGGCGTTCTTATTGGGAGCGTTCTGTGGATATGCGCTGCCTCATTTCCGGGGGCGGAAACGGGACCGTGATTCAAGTGCTCCCACGGACCAATCCACCAGCAAACAACCTTCTGACGTGAAGAAACCATGACAGAGCCACGACATCATCCTTTTGCACAGCGCATCTCGCGGCGCACGTTCTGTCGCCGGGGCGTTGCGGGATTGTCGCTGTTGGCGGTCGGTTCGACCGTGTCATTGGCCGAAAGCGACAGCGCGGATGCCAGCCGGTACGGAGCCGTATTGGTCGATCTCACGCGTTGCATTGGGTGCCGGGCGTGCGAGAACGCCTGCCTTGTGCGTCAAGGTTATCCGGGGTTGCCACCCGCAACATTCGGATACGGGCCCGGCGACGGCAAGCTGACCTTCAAATCGCGGACGTTTGTGGATTTCCGCGACGTCCCCACGTTCGAAGGCCCCATGCGCCATGTTCCCGTGAAACGGCAGTGCATGCACTGCCTGGAACCCGCATGCGTGTCAGTTTGCCCGGTAGCTGCGCTGGAGAAGACGCCTCGCGGATCAGTGATTTGGCGGGACGACCGCTGCATCGGCTGCCGCTACTGCCTGCTCGCGTGTCCGTTCAACGTGCCGAAATACGAATGGAACAATGCGCTGACACCGCGCGTGAACAAGTGTGATTTCTGCGACGATCGAACAGCCGCGGGGCTCTTGCCCGCCTGTGTAGGTGCCTGCCCGACGGGCGCATTGAAGTACGGAAAACACACGGAGATTTTGCAGGAAGCGCGGGCCCGTGTTGCCGCTCAACCCAAGCGATACGTTACCTTGTTTGGCGACCATGTGGTGGGAGGAACTTCGTGGTTGTACCTGTCGGACATTCCGGTGGAACAACTTGGCCTTCCCACGAATCTTCCCACATTGTCCCTGCCGGCGCTGACCTGGAATTGGCTGGCGAAGGTTCCTTACATCGTAATCGGGCTGGGTTTGGTTCTCAGCGGCGTGTTCCGCCTGCGCAGCCGAAAGGAGAACGATGGCTGAGATGGATTTCCTGTTGGTCTTGTTTCGCATCTTTGCCGCGTTGGCGATGGCAGGTTTGGCGGTGATTGCCTGCTGGTTTCTCGAAGGCCGGCAACATCCGCGATCATTCTCGGCTGCTGTGGTGGGGTGGGCGTTCCTGATCGCACTATGGGGTCTGGGAGGATATGCATTTGCCACCCGCTACACACTGGGGTTGGGAGCTGTCACCAATCTCACGGACGCATTTCCGTGGGGGTTGTGGAAAGCCATGGTCTTGTGCGGAATCGCTTTTGCCGCCGGTGGGTTCCTGACCGCCTGCATGGCCTACGTGTTTCGGATTCGCACCTTTTATCCAATCCTTCGTCCAATCGTCTTGGCGGCCTACCTCTGCTACACGCTGTCCGCATCGGGAGCTCTGATCGTCGATCTTGGGCGGTATTACAAAATCTGGATGCCGATCGTGAGCTGGCAGCATCGGTCGGTGCTCTTTGAGGTGTCGTGGTGCGTGATGCTGTATACGTGCGTGTTGACCGTGGAGTTCGCGCCAATTGTCCTCCAAAAGCTCGGATGGCATCGCTTGGAACGTTTTGTCCACGCCATCACTGTTCCGTTCGTCATTTGCGGCGTGGTTCTGTCCACGGTTCATCAATCGTCGTTGGGTTCATTGTTCCTGATCGTGCCTCAGAAGCTGCTGCCGCTTTGGTACTCGCCGTTCATCCCGGTGTTCTTCTTCATCAGTGCGCTGGTCTCGGGTTTCGCGATGGCAATCTTCGTCTCGGCCTTGGCGTTTTGGATTTTCCGCCGGCCCTTGGATCCGAAGGTGCTCACGGCGCTGGCCAAAGGCATGACCCCGTTCCTGATGTTGTATTTGTTCCTGCGGATTGTGGATCTCACTGCGCGGAACGCGTGGGTGGATGTATTTGCTTATCCACTTCAGGGATTCAGCTTCACGGTCGAAATGGCTCTGCTGACGTTACCGTTATTCGTACTGCTGAAGACCCGGTGGTCGGGACGCCGGCGGTGGGCGTTCGCTGCCGCCATTCCGGTGATTCTGGGAGTGATTCTCAACCGGCTCAACGTTGCCTGGATCGGTTTGCTGCCCGCCACCGGCTCCCATTATTTCCCGTCTTGGATTGAAATCGTGATCACGTTGAATCTGCTTTCGTTTGGTCTGGTTATCTTTGGTCTGGCAGCCCGCTACCTGCCGCTGTTTGAGCACTCGTCGACCCGGGCACGAGAATCGTCAACCTCCGTTGCGGTGGCCGGGGAGGTTCACCATGCTGCGACGTAATTTGACAGCGAAGATTCTGGTGGCGGTAGGGTTGACCGTTGCGATCGTCATTGCCATCTACACGTATTTCGTCATCCGCGTTCAGAGCGCTTGGTGGCACGAGCGTACCCAGGCGCAAAATCTCATTTCCGCCTCGATGCTGCACGAATACCTGAATGGTGTCATGCTCAGCGACCGGCACGAGGAGGTGCAGAAATTTCTGCTGCGCATGCGTGATTCCGGTGAAATCCGCCGGGGCCGGATTATCAAACCTGACGGCACTGTCGTGTTCTCCACCGAAACCCAGGAGATCGAGCGGGCGGTCATGAGCACGCCGCCGTCACTTTTCGGTGAAGGGCGGATTTTACAGGGTGAGCGGGTTGAGAATGGCGAACGCCTTTCCGTTGCCATGCGGCCGGTCGCCTTTAGTGAAAGCTGCCAGAAGTGCCACGACTCACGGCAGCAATTTCTCGGTGCCATCGTTCTAGAGCGATCGCTGGCACCCGCCGAGGCGAATATCGCAACCAATCGCAATTTGCTCATCGTTTACGGCGTGGTGATCTTTGTTCTGGTGGGGATCGTATTGTGGCTGTTGATCGTCCGACTGGTCAGCCAACCGGTGACGGCTTTGCTGGGACACATGCGTCGCGTCGAACACGGCGATCTCAGCGCGCATGCCGAGGTCCAAAGTCCGGATGAGATTGGAGAACTGGCGCGGGATTTCAACGCCATGGTGCGCAGCCTGGAAGTCGCTAAACGCGAGTTGCATGCGTCGCATGAGAAGCAGATGCAGCAAGCTGGCAAACTCGCTTCGATTGGTGAGTTGGCCTCCGGCATCGCCCACGAAATTCGCAATCCACTGGCCGGCATTGGGGCGGCGATGGAAGTGCTGACCGAAGAGAAAAATCTCAACGGCCAGCGGGAGGAGATCGTCGGCGAAATCCGCCGTCAGATCGCACGGTTGAACTCCACCTTGCGCGACCTGCTGGATTTCGCGCGCCAACGCGAGCCGGAAATCGTCGCCTGCGACGTTCAGGAGTTGATCAAACCGATGCTCGCGCTCGTGCGACCCGATGCGCAAAAACAACACATCACAGTGGCCGAACAATACGCGCCCAGTTTGCCGTCCATCCGTGCCGATGCCGGCCAGGTTCAGCAAGCGTTGCTGAATGTGTTACTCAATGCCGTCCAGGCGATGCCCGACGGGGGCTCCTTGATAATCGACGCCAGTTTCAGCAAAGATCTCGTGCAGATCCGCATCTCGGATACCGGTGTCGGCATCCCTGCGGAGAATTTGCAGAAGCTCTTTTCTCCGTTCTTTACCACCAAGCATCGCGGTACCGGCTTGGGGTTGACAATCACCCGGATGATCATGGGGAAGAATGGCGGCGCGATTCGCGTCGAAAGTGAAGTCGGACGTGGGACAACCTTCATTCTGGAATTCCAAGCGTTCGGTACTCGGCAATCCTTATCTCGGTTGGGACATTTGGATGCCGCTCCCCTAGGACGGGAGAGAGGAGATGTCGCGGAAAATGGGGCTTTGGAGGTGATGGATCATGGCGCGAACTAAGGTCCTGATCATCGATGACGAGAAACTCGTCCGCTGGTCGTTGCAGCAGAAGCTCTCGCGGGAGGGCTACGAAGTCGAGTCGAGCCCCACGGGCGAAGAAGGATTAAATCTCATTCGCGAAGACGGCTACGACCTCGTGTTGCTCGACCTAAGGCTGCCCGGCATGGATGGAGTCCAGGTCTTGCAGGAAATCAAGAAGCTGGAGAAGGAAATTGCCGTCGTCATGCTGACGGCTGATACCGGCATCGCGCGAGCCGTCGAGTGCGTGAGGCTCGGCGCCCACAATTATCTCTGCAAGCCGTTTGAGTTTGAGGAAGTACGGGTGGCGTTGGAAAAGGCGCGCGAGGACCTGAAACTGCGCCATGAGGTAACTCGTCTTCGCCGCCAGCAACGCCGCAAGTTTGGGTTGGAATATCTTGTTGGCCAGAGTCCATTGATGCGGGGCGTCCGAGAGCTAATCATGCAAATTGGCGAGAGCGACGCGACCACAGTGCTTATTGAAGGCGAGAATGGCACCGGCAAGGAGCTGGCTGCGCGTGCCATTCATTTCGGCAGCGCCCGGGCCAATCAACCGTTCATGGCAATCAACTGTTCGGCGATTCCTGAGAACCTGATTGAGAGCGAGTTGTTCGGACATGAACGTGGGGCCTTTACCGATGCCAAGACAGCCAAAAAAGGACTGTTTGAATTGGCAGACGGCGGAACTGTGCTTCTCGATGAGATTGGCGACATGAAACCGGCGTTGCAGGCGAAGCTTCTCCGCGTTCTGGAGTCGCGGGAATTCAATCGCATCGGTGGAGTACATAATATTCTGGTCGATGTGCGAGTGGTTGCCTCGACCAACAGGAATCTGGAAACCGCGGTTGCAACTGGCGAGTTTCGACAAGATTTGTATTATCGCCTTAAGGTCATCTCGTTAAGGATGCCGGCCTTGCGTGAACAAGGTGAGGACATCCCGTTGCTGGCCGAATATTATCTGGCGCAGTTTGCGGGCGAATTCAACAAACCGCTCAAGCAACTTTCACCCGAAGCTGCCAAAATGCTGCAGCAATATCCGTGGCCCGGCAATGTCCGCGAGTTGCGCAACGTCATCGAGCGTCTCGTGATCCTTGAGAAAGCGGAACGAGTTTTGCCGGAACACCTGCCTTCGGAGTTGCGACTCTGCACGCGACCGAGCAGCCGTTCAATCATTCAGTTGCCACCCGAGGGAGTGGCACTAGCCGATGTCGAGCGTGAATTGGTCCGTCAAGCCATGGAACGGTCCGGCGGCAATCAGAGCAATGCCGCAGAATTGCTTGGCCTTGAGCGCGACGCTCTCCGAAGGCGATTAATCAAGTACGGTTATCTCGCGGCGGGTAGCGAGTTCAGTGCAGCGAAGTGCTGATGTAAATTACGAAGGCTGACAGGGCGATCACAATCAGCCCGATCAAGGCGAGCAGCAATCCTAAAAGTCTGCCTGAAAGCATGTACTTGTCGCGCTTAGCAGCGCTTGTGCCTGTGCACTGCTGATTTGCGTAAACCCGTTGAAAATTGTCTGGACTCAAAAGTTGCACTTTGCTAGTTTGCGCGGAAACGCGCGCGCATCTGCGTGAATCCGCGCGGATTTTGGTTGAGAGTTCCTTTTGTGAGCGGCTATTGAGTAGCAAGTCGCTGGAGTTGTTCGGGTTGCAAAACAGCACCCTCGGTTGGCACATGCATTGCCAAAGGAGTGAAATGGAGGATAGCAAAATGTTGCGAACCGATCATCTTAAACGCTTTGGCGCGTTGGTCACCGCGCTGGCTACATTGATTTCACTGCCCGCTTACGCGAAACCGGCAGGTGCACAACTCGGGGTCGTTTCGGCTAGCGGCAGCCTTACTTCTGGAGGCACCCTCAGCTACCAATTCAACCTAAATGTCATGACCACGCCGGGCAATCTGGTCGTGAAGGCCTCGCTCACCGGCAAAAGGCTCAGGAAGGAATTCCCGGTGCTCACTGTCAGTAACCCTGCGCTGGGTTACACGGCGGACATGGCAGGCACCGCGATTCGCATCCCGGCAAGGTTCTCGGGTAACGCTGTTTTACACGTAAGGGCGAAATACAAGGGCAAGCTAATCGGGAAGCAGACGATTGCCGTAAGCATTGCCGCCCCGCCCGTGACTACGAACCTCTATGATGTGGGTTTTGAAAATCCTGTGACTCTGGATGGCTCGATTGTCCCGACCAGTGGCTTGGGCAGCTCCCTGACTTACACGTGGGTCCAGACCAGCGGCAAGACAGTCACACTCAGCACCAACGGTGTCCCCCAGACCAGTTTCACGACCGACGCCCTGACCAACTTCGTAACGATGACTGGATCTTCAAGCTCATTGTATTATTCCTACGTCCAAAGCGGGGTAACCAACCAGCTGTACGTCGAACCCGAGCATCGGTTTGGCAGCGACAGCGGCATTGCCTTGGACAACCAACAGGCGGGGGTGGCCACGTATGGCTTCAAACTGCTTGTGAGCGATGGTTCAGTCACGCGAACCGGTGTTTTCAACGTGGCCTGTACCATCCAAACGCCAGCGCAGCCCAACATTCCCGTGGGAGTAACCGCCTTTTACAAGGGGAAGACCAATAGTACCAGTTGGTCGTTGACATCCAAACCGACAGGATCGTCGGCAACATTAATCCACACCAATGGACTGATTCCAGAATTGCGCCCGGATGTCGAAGGCATCTACGTCATCAAAGACAACGTGACCGGCCAAACGCTGACCAACACCGCCGCGAGTTGGACCGGCGTCGAGTTCTGTGCCATATGTCACGGTCCCAACAACAACGTAGGGCAAGACGACCTGGTTACACCTTGGAGCCAGACCGAACATGCCACGATGGCCCAGCGCGGGGTGGACGGAGAAGTCAGTTCTCATTACGATGAATCTTGCTTCCAGTGTCATACTGTTGGCTTTAACCAGTCGCCGGCGGCGGCAATCAACGGAAACTTTTATGCCGTCCAGCAGCAACTCGGTTGGCAATTTCCCGCCGTTCTGCAGCCCGGTAATTACGCTGCGATGCCTGCTGAGCTAAAGAATCTCGCCAACATCCAGTGCGAAAACTGCCATGGTCCAGGCAGTCGGCATCCCGGTGCGCCGTCGATCAGCTTGGACGTGAAAGTCTGCGCCAGTTGTCACCAGAGTGGGACCCAAGAGGTCATCGTACAACAGTGGGAAATCTCACCACATTCCGGTGCTTACGAGAGCGATGCGAGCCATGGCGCCAGGTTCGGCTGTTCGCAATGCCATTCGCCTGAGGGCTTCACCCAAGTCGCTCAGGGGGTCTCTGCAGGCCTTAACGCGTTAGGTACAAACGCCGTGTCCGTTCAGGCCGGGCCGTTGAGCTGCCAAGTCTGTCATGATCCGCATCACGCCTTCGGTGATACCACCGGCAACCGTCACCAACTGCGGGTCTATGACACCGTCCATCTGGGCAACCCGCTGTTGGCGACCAGCCCGACGATTACCATCGGTCTCGGTGACGTCCTGACCACGGCGGATTTGCGTTTGACCAACAGCACCATCACGGTGACCAATGCCGGCCTCTCCGCAGCCTGCATGGTTTGCCACAATGCGCGTGAATGGCCAACGCAAATCGCGGTCGGCACCAATCAGATGTACTATGTGACCACGATCCCGGATATGAGCACTGCTGGCGAAATCTTCGCGGGTCTTGGCGCCTACGACTACGGTCTGGCGATGGGCAACTCATTCCACACGCATCTGGCGCAGTGCCAAAGCTGCCACATGTATACTCTCCGCAAGCCCGTCAATGGTGTGCCGCAGGACTCGCTCGTGATTGACGGCGTCGTGACCCCGGTCACCACCGCGGTTTACAACCAGTTCGTGAACGTCTTGGGCAACCACACGTTCGAAATGAGCTACGAATACACGGACACGAACGGTGTGCAGCATACCGTTGATGACATCGCGGCCTGCAACCAGTGTCACGGAAGCTTCGAGCCCGTTGATTCGTTCGACTTCATGCCCGGCAACGCGCAAGACTATGATGGCAACGGCGTGATCGAGGGCGTTCAGACGGAAACGCAGGGGGTATTGAGCAATCTGGCGACCCTGATGTATGCGACGGGCCTCTCCAATACCGTCTCGCATGGCAGCACTACTTACTTCGGTAGCGGCTATTCCACGAACAATGCGGTCTTGGCGGATGCCCAGCACAAGGCTGCTTGGAATTGGAATCTGGAGTATTACGAAGGCAGCCACGGTGTGCATAATACGCAGTTCACCATCCGCATGCTCCAGAGCACTTATACCGATCTAAGCACGAACTACTACGGAGACGTCACCAAGACGTATCAGAACGCGTTTCCGGACGCTTACCTCCGCTGAGAGGTGCGCGGGTCGGTGTTGAAGTGAGGACGCACACTCCGAAGATGTGCTGTGCGGAGGCATTGCTGCCATCGTTCGCAAAGAGACTGATTGAAGGTTGCACCAAGAGGTGATTTTGAATCGATTGCGATCTACAACCTGGGTAACGGTGGCAGCTGTGGCCGTCGTTGGCTTGACGGTCTTCCTTGTCTCCTGCGCGACCGTTGACCAAGTAGTGATGGCACCGCCAATGATTCCGGGGGCGAAGTACGTCGGCATGGATCAATGTGCGCTTTGCCACGAGAAAAAGGTTAAGGACTTCCAGCTCACCGCCCACGCACGACTCCGGCTTCGCGACACCACCAACAAAGAAGAGGTCAAGGATCTCGGTTGCGAAGCCTGTCACGGCCCCGGCAGCCTGCACGTGGATGCCGGCGGTGGGACCCCCAAGCAGCGATTCATCATCTCTGGAAAGAATCCGGACATGTGTTTCCAATGCCATCTCGACAAGAACGCTGAATTCAGCCTGCAGTACCACCATCCGGTGAAGGAAGGCAGGATGAGTTGCACGGACTGTCACGACCCACATGGGGAAGACATCAACAAACCTAAGGGTATGTTCGTTGGCCGGGTCAACGAGGTCTGCGCTCAATGTCACCGCGAGCAGGCCCGCCCCCACGTGTTCGAGCACGAGGCCCTGCGCGAAGGGTGCACCACTTGCCATAACGTCCACGGCTCAATCAACCCGAAAATGCTCACGGAGCGTGACAACAACCTGTGCCTCAAATGCCACGCCCAGATCGCTTCGCCTGTTTTGCCCGGCGCGGTGGTGATCGGCACGATGCCGCACGCGGGTTTCGCCCCCACCGATTTCCTGCGGCAGGGCACTTGCTTTAGTGCGGGCTGCCACACCGCCGTTCACGGCTCCGACGTCGACTCGCATTTGCGGTATTAGGAGAGCGCGGATGAAGAGCTCCTCTTGGAAAATGATCCTGATCGCGCTGCCGCTGTTTTCTCTCTTCACATCGGCATCGGTCCGCGCCGATGAACCCGACACCAACGCCGCCCCCGATATCTCGATTACCTCGGGTGCCCGCTATGTGACCGTCAAAGGTGACAAGGACAAGTTCCGTGAGGATCAATGGATGCGAGATGGTTGGGCGGGTGGCGTAGAGGATGCCACGTATCACCAAACGTTCGGCAAAGATTGGACACTGGATTTGGAAGGCCGCGGCGTTTTCGATGAGGACGATTATAAACTGCGGCTGAATTTGACCAAGACCGACGTCGGCTTCATCCATGCCGGCTTTACCGAATACCGGCAGTATTTCGATCGGACCGGTGGCTTCTTTGGGTCGTTCTCACCGTCGTCATTCGAACTCGACCATGATTTGCACATGCGAATCGGCGGTATCTACTTCGACGCCGGCCTGACCCTGCCGGGCTTACCGAAGATCGTGTTCGGTTACGAGCGCCAATTCAGGGATGGCGATGAATCGTTGCTGGAATGGGGCGGCGTTACGCAAGGGACCCAAACGCGGAAGATCTTCCCTTCGTTTCAGAATGTCGATGAGACCGTGGACATTTTTAAGGTCAATGTCGATCACGACATCAAGAACGTCCATCTCGCTGACGAATTCCGCTACGAATGGTACCGAAATCACACGTGGCGCGACGACGATTCCATCGATCTTAACACCAGCGTCAGCCAGCCTGTCACGGTTCGCGAAGATTACCATCACGACGATTTTTACAACACGTTCCGGGCGGACAGCCACCTGAACGACAAAGTGTATTGGTCGTTCGGCTACCTCTTCAACACGCTCGATGGCGGTGGTGATCTGAGCGCACTCACGCCGCCGCCACTCGGTCCGTTTGACAAGAACTACGTAACCCAAGCCATCAACGCCAATCTTGATTCTCACGTCGTCAATCTCAACACGTTGTTCGGGCCATTCGCTGGGCTGTTCGTTAATGTCGGCGTTCAAGCCGAAAAAACGGACACCCATGGATTTACTGACGCGCTCCTGACGGAACCGATTCCGCCGACCACAACCAACTTGATTCATTCGAGCGAAGACAAGAAGAGCGTGGAAGAAACCCTCGGCCTGCGCTACGTCAAGATTCCCTACACGACCTTGTACGCCGAAGGACGTTGGACAGAACAGCAAATTGACCAGGACGAGCGCGAGACAGAAGACGGATTAACCACCCTGGGTGAAGCCTTCGCGCGCGACACGGACGCCGACATATTTCGTCAAGATTACCGGGTCGGTTTCAACACGTCGCCCCTGCAGCGGTTGAACCTCGCCGGCCGATACCGTCATGCGATTTACCGGAACGATTACGATAATGAGGTGGACACCGAGCCGGGTTATCCGGCTTTCATAACCGCGCAGGATTTTACGACGGATGAATTGATGGCCAAATTAACCTTGCGCCCGTGTTCCCGTTTCATGACGGCTTTTACGTATCAACTGACCACCAGCGATATTGAAACGTCCGAGGCGGGCGTCCCGCTCTTGGTGCCCAAAGGATCTCGCCAGTCGGGCAAGTACGACGCCAGTATCTACAGCGTCAGCGCGACCGTGACACCGCTCTCGCGTTTGTATCTGACCGGCCTTTTCTCGTTTCAGGACACGCGCACCATTGCCTTTGCCAACGATAATCCCAGCGTGCTCACCTATCGGGGTAATGTTTATACAGTCATCGGTACCGCCGGGTACTCGCTCGATAAGAAGACCGATTTGAACGTCCAGTACACCTATTCGCGCGCAGACGATTTCAACGACAATTCCGCCAGCGGGTTGCCGCTCGGCCTGGCCAACGAAAGTCATGGATTGGTTGTTGGCTTGGAACGCAAGATTACCGACCACATTCTCGCGCGTCTTCGTTACGGTTATTACGAGTACACGGAAAGCAGCAACGGCGGAATCGATAATTACATTGCCCACCTCGCCAGCGCCAGTTGCACCGTGCGGTTTTAGCTCCGCCTCCGAAGAAAGACGTAAAAAACCAGAGAGCCGAGGATCGCACTCCCCTGTTTCGACGCCCCGAATTGGATCGGGGTAAGCCCGAGAGCTTTTCCCTGTGAGTGCTGAGAGGTGTCAACTCGGCTCTCTTAAAACAAAATACCCCTTGAGCAAGCGAGTGCAAGAGGACGGGAAAGAATTCGGAAGGGCCAAAGACAAACAGGCCGAAACCAAGAGCGGACCGATGAAACAGAAAGAAGACAAGTTGTCGAGACGCTCTCTGCCCGTCGCCAAATTGTCAGCCAATTGAAGAGCGCAGGCCCGTTATCATTTTCGCGGAACCTATTGAAGCTCAATCGATTGCCAAATTGGCAGCGCCTATGGCATCGGCACTGCTAAACTCTTCATTATCATGGGCGCGGTTGCAGAAACTCACGAGTTGCGGCTTCTGTTTTGGGAGACCACCGCCGGGTGCAACCTTGAATGCATCCACTGCCGAAGGCTCGATGTCAGCCAGCAACTGATGAAGACCGACATGACGACTGCTGAGTCGTTGAGGTTTGTCAGCCAACTTGCGGCCTTTGCCAAACCGATCCTGGTGCTTTCGGGCGGCGAGCCGCTTTTCCGTCCGGACATTTTTCAAATTGCCGAGCACGCCCGCAATCGAGGTCTGCCCGTCGCGCTGGCGACCAATGGAACACTGATCGATGAGCCCATGGCCCAGCGGATTATTGCTGCCGGCGTCCGCCGTGTGGCCATCAGCATCGACGGTGCAGACGAGACCACCCACGATCAATTTCGGCGTCAGCCTGGTTCGCTGGCCGCGGCGCTCCGTGGTTTCCGTCATCTTCGCTCGCGCGGCATGAGCATGCAGATCAATTGTACGGTCACCAGACACAATGTGCATCAGGTGGAGACCTTGTATGTGAAAGCATTGGAACTTGGCGCCGACGCATTGCACTTGTTCATGCTCGTGCCAGTCGGCTGCGGCGTACAGATCGCAGCGTCAAACATGTTGCCCGCGGAAGAATACGAGCGCGTGCTGAATTGGATGTACGACAAGAGCAAGCTCGGCGAAATCCACTTGAAGGCCACCTGCGCTCCGCATTATTTTCGCGTGATGCGCCAGCGGATGGCCGAGGAACGAAAACGGGCCAAGAATCAACTTCGAATTGGGAAACCGTCCTTTCCGACGCACTCGGACGGGGAAGCGCACCCCCATGATCACTCGTCGAATCGCTCCGGCATGGCGGCCATGACCAAAGGATGTCTCGCCGGCAGTGCGATCTGTTTCGTATCGCATACCGGCGAAGTATTTCCGTGCGGTTATCTGCCGGTTAGCGCCGGGAATGTGAAGCAACAGGATTTGCGTTCGATTTGGGAGCACGCGCACGTGTTTCGTCGTTTGCGCAACGTGGACGAATTGGAGGGCAAATGTGGACTGTGCGAGTTCAAGCGGATTTGCATGGGTTGCCGGGCCCGCGCGTTTTACGAAGAGCACGGCAACTATATGGCCGAGGAACCCCACTGCGCTTTCGAGCCAAAGCGGATGCAAGAAACGGCGGTTTTGCTTAGGGACTTTTGAATGGATGTCTGGCAGCAACTGACGAATTCGGAATCAGTACGACAACAACAAGTCGCTTTTAGCTGCGCGACCGGCTTGCCCCTGACCCTGTTGCCGGCCAGCGGCAACAGCAAGTCAGGGGCGCCACCGACGATCTTCTGTGTGGACGGCTGCATGGGTCCCGGCAGTGGCAAATTGTGCCAGGAAGGACTGTTGGATGCCGAGCATCGCGCCGCCGAGGCCGGGCACGCCATGCATTGTCAGTGTCCCGCGGGTCTCGTAAAGCTGGTCACGCCGGTGATGATTAACCATCGCCACGTCGGAAATTTGTTGGCGGGACCATTCTCCCTTGGAACGCTGGACGCCCGTCAGTTGCAGCGCTGGAAGAACCAACTGAGAAAATGGGGATTACAATCACGGCTTGCCGGCTTACGTGCCAGTTGGCAAAGCACGCCAAAAATCAGCGCAGAGAAATTGGAGGCCGTGAAAACGCTGCTGGAGATGTTCGCGCAATATCTCGCCGAATGCGGACAACGCTTGTTACTGGAGGAGGCAACGCGACGTTCGCCGCTGCTCAAAAAAATCGAGTCTGAATTTGCCGCGCAGGGCGATTACGCCGTCACCGTACGGGAGTTAGCCGATCGGCTAAGCATTAGCCCCTGCTATTTCTGCAAGCTTTTCAGAAAACAAACCGGCCTGACCTTCACGGAGTATCGGATTCAATTGAGAATCGAGACGGCCAAGCGGCTTCTATTAAACCGGCACATGCGGGTTTCCGAGGCTGCCTTTGAAGCCGGATTCGATTCCATCCCCTACTTCAACCGCGCCTTTCGACGTCTGGTCGGCTGTTCTCCCACCCAGTTCCGCGCCTGCCAAGCCAGGTAAATTCAGGTTAAGAAGTCGACAAGCCAAGCGTAGCCCCTGCCCGGGCTGCGTGCTACAAATAAGCGCAATGAAACGGATTGAGCTGAATCCCTCGGTTTCCACGTTTCACCCCGTTTCTCTTTTGCTGGGCCACCGGTCCAGCATGAATGGGTCGCGATAAGGTCAGGCGGGCTCAAGCTAGGGGCCGGCAGCGCATAAGGGCAACTTTTCAAGGGCGGCGCTGTCGGCCACCAAAGCCGCGCAACGGGATTAATCCACTTCTCAAAGCTACCAATCGCTGTTGAAAGCCGACAATTTGTCCACGCTCGCATCATGCGCTGACAAGTTGGCGGGCTCTGGATGCGTCCCGAAGCTCGGTTTGATTGACAATTGTGGCCTCGCAACTTCCTTGCCTCAAATCGATTGCAACAATGTCACTTTTGTGGATTCGAGACAGGGCATAGCCGTTGCTAAGATTGTTTCAGCAGTAACGGGTTCGCGTAAAAAAGGTGAGAAATGGTCAATATCACCAAGCTTTATTGTGGCACTGAACAACCAGCCGATCATCTGCGCTATGGTCAGGGCGATGGCGCGCCGAAGTCCGCTTCCGAGCGCAAACCAATTGTAGTGTGGAATGTCACGCGCACATGCAACCTGCGGTGTGTTCATTGTTACAGCGACAGCTTTGCTCAGCGGTATCCGGGGGAACTAACCACAGGTCAAGCCAAAGCTGCTATCGATGATCTGGCGGGGTTCGGCGTGTCAGCGCTGCTGTTTTCCGGAGGCGAACCATTGACGCGCCCTGACTTATTGGAGTTGATGGCCTACGCGACAAGTAAAGGATTGCGCGTCACCCTTTCCACCAATGGCACACTCATCGACGAAAACGTAGCTGCGAAACTCAAGGCGATCCGGCTGATGTACGTGGGTATCTCCCTAGATGGCATTGGCGAGACCAACGATCTGTTTCGGGGCAAGAAAGGCGCTTTTGACGCCGCCGTGCACGGGATCCATGCCTGCCAGGTTGTTGGGCAAAAGGTGGGCCTGCGGTTGACGCTGACTCGACGGAACTGCATGGATCTGCACGACATTTTCGATTTCATTGAAGGCGAAGCCATTCAACGAGCCTGTTTTTATCACCTGGTGTACACGGGACGCGGAAATCGCGCAGACGAGTTGACGAATGTTGAAATCCGCCGGGCGATGGACATCATTCTCGAACGCGCGCTGGTCTTTCACCAAAAGGGGGCACGCCGCGAAATCCTGACCGTTGATAACCACGTGGACAATGCCTACATCTATCTCAAACTTTGCGAACGCCAGCCCAATCGCGCGGCAGAGGTGTACGAATGGATGAAATGGAACGGTGGCGGCGCGAACAGTTCGGGCATTGGCATCGCCAACATCGACACGCAGGGCAATGTTCATCCCGATCAATTCTGGCAAAGTGCCATGCTGGGCAACGTTAAGGAACGCCCCTTCAGCGCGATCTGGAGCGATCATTCGATTCCATTGCTGGCCGGACTACGCAATCGTCTGCCGCTGCTCAAGGGCCGGTGCGCAAATTGTCGATTCAAAGAAATCTGCGGAGGCAGCTTCCGTGTCCGCGCGTTTCAAGTGCACGGCGATCCGTGGGCGTCGGATCCGGCATGTTATCTGACTGAGGAAGAAATCACGCCGCTCAGAACCGAGATTGCGTTGGCCTTGTGAACGATACGTCGACATCGACGCAGCCGCTGTTGCGCTATCAGCGCGACCGCACGCTCGATCAGGTGCCGGGACTGGGCACTGGCTTGCAGGTCCGATTGGACAAAGATCGTCGAGCCTACATTGCACTTTCGCCGTGCGAGTTGGTGCTCTACTTCAATCAGCCGGAGCACGCCCTCCATTACGATCTGGAAGGACGGTTGCTGAAGATTTCCACCGTCAATCTCTCCCGGCGACGGGGTTTGTCACACCGAGTGCTAATGACGCACAAACGCACTTCCCAAGAGGGCGGCGGGATCGAGCGCACGTTGTTGATGGAGGATGCGGCGGATGCGGCTACCGTGGAAGCCCGAGCGGAGACCGTGGAAGTCCTCGGCCATTTAAATGAAGGGGTGACCGCTCTTGAATTCGGCAAGCCGTCCGTTCGAGAAGCCGTGGAGACGCTCGCGCCGCTGTTAGAGGCCGCCGCCCACTTCAATGTCGTGGCCGCGCGAGCCAGTGCCCAAAGGTTTAGTCAGATTTATGGTCGCGTGGCCGTTCTGCCCCCCGATCAATACAATGCACTGGTCCTGCAAGCTACGGAGGGCTGCGCTTACGGCAGTTGTCTGTTTTGTGAACTGTACAAAGGTGTGTTTTATTCTCTTAAAGAGACGAAAGAATTCGACGACCACGTGCGCGAAGCCGTTCGCTTCCACGGCGAAGGACTACGAGCGCGCCGATCGATTTTTCTGGGCGAAGCGAATGCTCTGGCATTGCCCCAAGACACGCTTCTGGAGTTCTTTAAGGTGTTGAACAAGCATTTCGAGTTGCCGCCGGCGCAAGAGGCCAGGATACCAGCCCGTTGGTGGCTCGGCAGCACGACGCGTTTCGACGGTGTCAGTTCCTTCCTCGATCTATTCACCGGGAAATCCCGATCGACCGATGAGTATTGCGAATTGCACAAGCGGGGGCTACGACGCGTTTACATTGGCTTGGAAACCGGCAGCAACGAACTTTCGCGGTGGCTCTGCAAACCGGGATCGGCGGAGCAGGCGCAACGCCGCGTCCGCGCCCTGAAGGAAGCCGGGATTTCCGTGGGCGTGATTGTCCTGCTGGGGGCGGGTGGGGAGATGTTCGACGCCGCACATCGGCGGGAAACGGCGCGCGTTTTGAACGAATTGTCACTGGGCGCCGGCGATTCCATTTACTTTTCGCCGCTGACGATTTTCCCCGATAGCGAGTACGAGGAACAAACCCGAGCGCTCAGCATCCGTCCATTATCGCCGCAGCAACTCTGCGAACAGGAACAGGCTATCCGCGCCGCGCTGCAATTCGACGCAGAGCACGGTCGCCCCTACATCGCCCGGTATTCACTGGAGACTTTCTTGTACTGACGCCATGCATTGCGCCGAGGAAATCTCCAAGACTGCCACTGCCGAACGCACGATCATTTTGGTGGGTAATCCAAATGTCGGCAAAAGCGTGTTATTCAGCAAGTTGACGGGCAAATACGTCACGGTCTCCAATTATCCCGGCACCACCGTCGAGATCGCGCGCGGCGAAGTCGTCATCGCCGGTGATCGCGTCGTCCTGCTCGATACGCCGGGCGTGAATGAACTCGCCGCCCATACCGGCGACGCGCAGGTGACCTGCGACGTGCTTCGGGATCATCCCGACGCGACCATCGTGCAGGTCGCCGACGCCAAGAACCTCCGCCGCGCGCTGTTGTTGACGCTGCAACTGGCAGAATTGGACCGTCCACTCGTGCTGGTGCTCAACATGATGGATGAGTTGGACAACTGCGGCGGCCATATCGACGTGCGGAAGCTGTCTGAGTTGCTCGGCGTGCCGGTCGTGCCAACGATTGCTACGGCGAACACCGGTATCGAGCTTCTCAAGAAAACCGTCGAACCCGCAACTCCACCGCGTTTGCCACAAGGTTCTGCTCACAGCGATATCGCTCCTGCAATCGACGAATTGCTTCGGCTTGCCAACGAAATCCTCACGCAGGTGTACACGAATGTCCGACCGCGCCGGCCCTCTTTCGCCCAAAAACTGGGCTGGTGGGCGACGCACCCGTTCAAGGGGATGCTGATGTTGCTGGTGGTTCTCTATTTCACCTTCTGGTTCGTCGGCCTGCTTGGAGCAGGAACATGCGTCGATTTTTTGCAGAACGTGGCATTTGCGCGTTACGTCAACCCATGGGCCATCCGCGCGGTCGATGCGGTGTTGCCGTTTCCACACACGCAGGAGATGCAGAAATCCATCTATAAACTGGAATTCCCGCTGACACCGACGCGCGGGATTCTGCTGCACGAAAGCAGTCGGAACATCCTCGCGCCAACCTACTCGCTTGCCCCGGACGCAACGTTTGGGGGGTGGACCCAAGCGAGGCGGTTGGCGCACGATTTTTTGGTCGGGCAATACGGAGTGATCACGATGGCCCTCAGTTATGCTTTTGCAATCGTTCTGCCCATCGTGACCACGTTCTTCCTCGTCTTCAGTGTGCTGGAAGATTCCGGGTATCTGCCACGGTTGGCGGCCATGCTCAACCGCATCTTTCGCACGATGGGCCTGAATGGCAAAGCCGTGCTGCCCATGGTGCTCGGGCTCGGTTGCGATACGATGGCCACGATGACCACGCGGATCCTTGAAACTCGCAAGGAGCGCGTCGTGACCACACTCTTGCTTGCCTTGTCGGTGCCATGTTCTGCACAACTTGGTGTGTTGCTGGCAATGGTTGCCAGCGTGTCCTTTGGTGCAGCCGCTTTTTGGATCTTGCTCAATGTCATGCTGATGATCGCGGTCGGACGACTGGCTGCGCGCTTGCTCGGCGGACCGTCCAGTGATTTCATCCTCGAATTACCGCCGATGCGCCGCCCACAGTTGTCGAATGTGTTGATCAAGACTTTTGCGCGGTTGGAGTGGTATTTAAAAGAGGTGATTCCGTTGTTCGTCCTCGGCACAGCGATACTGTTTGTACTCGATAAATTGCACGCGCTCGAATGGATTGCGCGTCGGGGCGAACCGCTGGTCACGGGTTGGCTCGGATTGCCCCGAGAGACCGCGACGGCGTTCCTGATCGGTTTTCTGCGCCGCGATTTTGGCGCCGTTTATCTGCTCGACGCTGCGACTGGTCCGCACCCGCTGATGACGCCCCATCAGGTGCTGGTGGCCATGGTGACGATCACCCTGTTCATGCCGTGCATCGCCACGCTGTTCATGATCGCGCGCGAACTCGGCAAGAAGACGGCGCTCTGGATTACGATTTTCATCTTTCCGTTCGCGTTTTTTGTGGGTGGTGTAGTGAACTTCTTGGGCAAATTCATGGGATTTTGAAAGTGACCGATTATCTGCATTGCCCGCTCTGCGGGTTCGAGTTTCACAAACGGGACACGCCCTGCGCCAATCAGTGTCCGCTCGGACGGTTCTGCAATCTGATCTGCTGCCCGAATTGCGGGTACGAGTTTGTCGACCAGACGCGACCTGGCAAATGGTGGCGCCGATTGTGGCATCGGCCATTGCCGCCCTTGGCAAGGCCCGATTCCATCCCCTTGGCGGATCTCGACGAAGGGGAGCATAGCGAGTTGGTCTGTTTGAATTGCACGCACCAGCGTCGCCAAAACGCCCTGGCGGTTTACGGGCTGGTACCCGGCAGCCGTGTCATTCTCCAACAGAAACGGCCGACGTTCGTCATCCGCGTGGGAGAAACGGAACTGGCACTCGGACCGGAAGTGGCTTGCCAGATCTTTGTGAAACGTCTGCCGCAGGTCCCTGCCTGAAATCCGGCGGCAGACTAATACCCGAGCAACTTGACCGGGCCGAGCAGGCCACTCGGATGAACTCGCGCTTGGGATGGATCGTATTTCTTGTAGGCGCGATTGACGAAAAAGTACCCGGGCCATTGGCCGGGACCTTTCCAACCAGCAGCAGCCTCTGGGATTGCGTTCTCCGCGCGATTGGCGACTTTGACAACAAGTTCGTTTTTCCCGCCGTGGATCAAGCCGGTAATCTCAACCTGAAACGGAGTCTCAAAGACGGTCCCGGCGGACTTCCCATTGACCATCACTGAAGCGACATCGCAAACTCTGCCCAAATCCAATAAGACTTTGCTCTGCGGCACGCGAGCCAGGCGGAACTGGGTTCGATAAATGGCCGTTCCAGCGAAATGTTTGAGGTCGTTAATTCCTGTCCAGTCAATCAGTTTCGAGAAGGGTCGTTCAAACGGTTTGCGGCCATCAATATGTTGGAAGGTTACGCTCCAGGGCCCTTCGACATTCGCGATGCTATTTGTGCGTTGGCTGGGACGCGAGGTTTGGCCTGCAGCGGGTTTATCACGGCGAATCATCACCAAACGCGATTCTTTCGGGCCAATCTCGATGTCCGCCACCACTCGGTTTCCGTCAATCTGGTAAGGAGCGGGCTCGATTTTCCGATTGCAGGCATTCCAGATTTCCAGGCAACCTTTGGCGCGGAAAGAGAATTTCTCACGAAGAGAATTTTCCAGCGACGGGTTGTGCAGCAAGTACAAGTCATAATCGGCGCCTTCACGCTGCAACCAGGGAATGCGAAGGGGTTCACTCGAATTCAACTGCTGTTCGATCCCAATGTCCTTTAGAATCGAACTCAGCCGGTCTCTTCCGGTCAAGTAGGTTGCTCCCTTTCCATCCTTTTGCGGCGTTGTTCCCGGTTGGTGCGGGAAAAGGGCAGCCACTATCTCGCGGAGTTTTGCCGTTTGAGCATCGTGATCTTTGAACGTCGGCACCTCCGAAGGCAACTGCAGCGCCACAACTGCAAAGCCGCTTTCTACAAACGTCTGAATCTTCTGCATCGTTTCCAACGGCATGACCGCGGCATCGAGAATCAATACGCGATAACGACCGAATCCCACTGCCAGTCGATCGCCGTCCATCTTGGCCAACCGACAGAGCACGCGATCGGTCAATCGGTCGGAAAGTAAGGTGGGGCCTTGCGGGAATTCTCGCGTGCCATACACCGCAATGTCAGCCACCGGTCGTCCTGAGCGAAGCAGCAAACTATTGCGGCTGAAGTAATCCGTCAGCACTCGCAGGTAGGCCCAGAATGGGGAATTATCGTCGATCTCGCAGGCCGCGTAAAAATTCCAGCCAGGAAAACCTGCCGCTGGCGGCGAATAACTGTATCCATGAAACACAAGTTGATTAGCGCCGCACGCAAAGATCGTATCCGCTTGTTCGCGAAGCTCGTGCATGGTGGTGCGCCAATGCTCGGTCAACCAAGTGAAACTTTCGCAGGAGACGATCGGGTGGCCATAAACATGCGCTGCCGCAACCGCCAAATCGCCGCCAAACGGAACGTTCTGCGGCGAGACTTTGAAGTCCATCTCGAACTCGGGAATGTCAGCGACTCCGTAAGAATCTTCCCAGTCGCTCGGACTCCCGTGCGCCTGCGCGCGCGACTCCAAACCGTGCTGGTGACTCCAACGCGTCAGTTCCCCATAACAGTTGTCCACGATTAGATCGCGCAGCGTCTGCTCGTAATCCCTGCGGACTTGTGCGACGAGGCCGGTGCCGGAACGGCCAATCAGATGAAGATAAGGAGTGAGATTATAACCACGCCGCGCACGGAATTGTTCGAGGAAATCGGTTGTCCATGTCGGTTTGCCCAATTCCCAACTGTCGATGAAGAGGCCCTCGAACGTGCTGCCTGCAAGTTTCCCGACACGATCCAGCACGGGTTGCACGCAGTGGTTCAGGTGAAAATCCATCGCCTCCGCGCTCAGGTGATCCAACACCGGACCGGTATCGCGGAGATTCGCTCGCTTGTGCGTACCGACTCCACCCAGCTTTGCCCAAAACCACGTCACTAACCACTTGCCCTCCGGCACGGAAAAGCCATTCTGCCAGTTGGTGACGACCTGCGCAGGCTGATTGTCAGCGCGTCGCATCGTCACGGCAATAATGGGACCGTGCGCTGTAAAGTCTGGCATTTGCTGCTCGGGGCCTTCCACTGAAATCGTTTTCGATTCGAGCATCTGACCGGCATGTTCATTATCGATCCATGGCCCCGCGTAAGGCCATCCACTGCCGGGCGTCAGATCGACTTTCATTCCCAGTTTGGCAGCTTCTTTGACGCACGTCGCGACGCGGTCAGCCCATTCAGGTGAAGCGTAGTTAACCGGCTTATGATCTCCAACGGCCGGCAGCGCATCATAGATGGACTGAATCTCGACCCCAGCCAGGCCTTCTTCCTTCATGCCTCTTAACTCGCGGGCCAATTCTTTCCGCGTCACCGCTCCACCAAACCACCAGTACCGGGTCCGGGGCCGGTATTCCAATGGTGGGTCGGCAAAGTCCTTCTCAAGCTGAGCCGCCGTTGGCAAATCCTGCGCGGGACTTCGGGAGCAAAGCAAGAATCCGTAGAGGATCGCCGCCGCCAATAAATAGAACTTCCGCATCGTTTGGCAGTATGCCGAATCAGGGCGCCGGTCTCAATCCTTCGCAGCGTACGACCCATTGACCGTTGTCAGGAAAACCGGGAGCATGTTTTTTGGGTGCGCCGTCCCAACCTACGGCCATCATTGCGGCGGCGTACAATAAACCGCCGTTGCCCGGTAGATAGACGGTCAGGCCGGGGCGCTGATAATTGTGACCATTGAGTTGGTAATGGTTTTTCGGCGTGTCCAGCAACAAGGCATCCACCGCTCGTTCTGGCTCGTCCAGGCGCGCGGCACACATTGCCACCGTCGGGTAATCCCAACCCCAAGTGTCCGCCCAGTTCCAATTGTTCCAAATCCAGTCCAGCGTCCGTCGCATTGTTTTGCGATCAACTTCCGGCCCGGGCAACATCCCTAATGCCGCGAGTACCGATGGATGGTCCTTTACCCATTTCTTGTCCGAATACGAGGTGGTTGCCGTTTCCGCAAAGAGATACCTGTTGTTCGCGACAGGTAACTTGGCGAGCCCGTTCAGAACGGCATCCCATTTCGAGTCCCGCGGCAAACCAAGACGTTCGCGCCATTTCTGGGCTGTTTGCAAACCCCAGCGCCAGTAGGTCAACTCGAAGGTCGGATTCAACGTTTTATCCTTTGGAAAGATTTCCTGCGCGCATTGCAGAACCGGGCCGAGCACGTATCGCTTGTTTGTTTCGTCCCAGGCCGGATAGGACGCCATGAACTCTGCCGTCTCGAAAACAATCTGCCGATATTTCTCCAGTGTGGCGCGATTGGGGTGCGCGCGATAACAAAGCTCCGCATAGAAGATCGGGTGCGGTTGTTGCCAGATCAGAAACGGTCCGATGGGCGACGGTGATTCTGCCCCGCTGGGGTCCGTCATCTTCGGCCAGCGCGCGCCAGCATAACCCTGCCGTTTGGCGGTGCCTTCGGCACGCGGCAGAATAGATCGGTAATAGCCGAGGCCCTTTTCCAAAAGCGGCAGCCGATTCCACAATGCGAAATGGGCTGCATACCACCAGTGCATCTCCAGATGGAACTTGCCGTACCAACTGTTGTACGCCAGCCCCGTTTCCTGTGGCGGATAACTGCCGGCGCACTGTATTGCGGTCAGGTATTCTGACAAGACGATGCGCCGTTCGAGTTCACGCCAGCGGGGATCCTTGCTCTCCGACAAATCTATCGCCCCACCCGTGGTCCAAAATTGATTCCAGTGTTCCCGCGTGTCAACGCGCGTCTGTTTGAACCCGGGCAGGGCGTCGCGAATCGGTTTCGGAGAGAACGCGCAGACGAATTCCAGCGCGTCCGTGTCCTTTCCCGGCGTGAGCACAAACTTGTGCTTGGCCATTTCCGCCAACTTAGCGCCTCTAGTCCAAGTCGCCCGCACCTGGTATGTCGTACTGTCGAGTTGGCGCACAAACTCCACGACACCGATTTCATCACTTATCACGATAGTTTTATGTGCATCGGGTTTGCTCCAATCCGCGGTCTTGGTCTCACCGGTGCCGTAGGGAAACTGAATCTGAATGGCCAGGTGACCCCGCTTCAGCAAGGGCGACACGACCCGCACCGCGAGCGTGTCGAGCGTCGGGTGACAAACCGTCTGCACATCGACTGGTCCTCCATCGAACTTGAAATGACTGACGAGAATGCCGTTCCATAAATCGAGCGTCTGTTTAATGTCTGTCAAGTCGCTCGGCTGCGCTGTCGTCCCATTGGCCTTGGTCAACAGGAACCCGATTTGTCCAAGGTGGAGCCGGTGTGGATTCATGCGCAGCCAGTTGCTTTCGGCGGTTCCGTGCTTGCTGGGCACGTCAGCATAGCCCACTTTACGTCCGAGCAAGTCTGTAAATTCCCGAAATGCGAACTTGTCGATGCTCCAACCGTGCGGATTCGGAACCGTATGCCAGCCCCATTGCGAGAGTGTGCCAAGTGGGATGGTCTTCTCGTACGCGTCGGCGAACGTTTGCAGTCCGGTCACATCCGCCGTGAAAGCAAATTGGCCATTGCCCACTTGCAGCGGGTTTTCCGGGTCAAACTTGGTGAGAACCACATTGTGCCTCGTCACCAAGGCGTGTCGGTCAATGGGCTCCGCCGCAGCAATTTTCGAAAGTGCGAGTAATAGACAAATAAAGAGGAAGACGCGCACGCTATCCGTCAGAAATTGTACCGGGCAATATTCTCTTTCGTAAACACAAGAATGCCGCCCAACAAGACGTTATCGCCGACAATCTTCTTCGGACCGAGGCGCCCGCCGTCGAATGTCGTATCGCCCAGCTTGAGCTTGCCCGTCGCCAAAGCGTCCGCCACACGGACGGTGAGATAGCCGAGGTCAATTGTGTTCCAAAGAATCACCGATTTCACCGTGCCATCCATCACGTAACTGCGCATGTCGTTGGGCGTCGAGAGACCGGTCACCAATACTTTGCCCGCCGCCCCCGCCTGCTTCACCGCTTCCGCCGCACCGGGAAACGCCACCGAGCTGATCGCGAAAATTCCACGCAGTTTTGGATGGGCCTTCATCAAATCCTGCGCTGCCTGAAATGCCAGCTTCTGGTCTTCGTTCGACGGTTGGATGCTCACCAGCGTCAGCTTGGGATACTTCGCCAGCCGTTCTTTCATGTAGGTGATCCAGGCGTTTTGGTTGGCAGCGGTCAGCGTCGCTGTGATAATGGCCACTTCACCTTCGGCGTTTGCGCCGCCCAGATCTTTGGCCATCGTGTCCACCAATGCATACCCAATATCTTGCGCCGTCGCTTGGTTCACGAGAAACTCGCGCGTGCCAGGCAAACCGTCCGCATCCCAGGTGATGACGTGGACACCTCTCTCACGAGCTTTTTTCATGGCCGGCGCGAGCACCTCCGGATCGTTCGGCGACACGGCGATGACATCCACGCCTTGCAGCGTCCACTTCTCAATCATGCTCGCGGCCTTCTCCGGCGCGCCGTCGCTGGGGCCATCGTAGATCAGCTTCACGTGGCCAAGTTCCTTTGCCGCTTCCTCGGCGCCCTGGGCACAGGTTGTGAAATACGGCAGCCCTTTCTTTTTCGGCAGCAGACAGACCGTGATGTTCTTAGTTTGCGCCGCCGCCTCGCCAACCACCAAACCGGCGGCTATCGCCACCGCGCACCACCAACGCCATGAGCTTTTCATTTGAGAGGAGTATGGAGCGAGCGCAAGCCGGGCGTCAAGCAACGGGTGCTCCCACCGCGATCAGGCGGCTAGCGGCACCTGAAGATGCGCAACAACTTTGTTGCCAGAGAGTGCGGCAAGTCGATAGGATGGGGCCGACGAGCCATGAGTCAGCCGACGGCAACGCAGACCCCCGCAGGCAGTTCTTCGAATGCGTCCGGCACGCATCGAAACGGTTTACGCCTGCCCCGCTTCGATGAGGCCGGATTGTTGGTGGTCATTTTTCTGATCGGGTTGTTGCTGACCTTTGCGGCGGAGCCGATCACCATCCGTGGTCAGACCGTCAACAATTTCTTCCGGCTCAATAACCTGATCCCCAACGTCGCCACGCCGATGTCGTGGATGGCAATCATGGCCATCGGGGAAACCATTGTCGTCGTGGCGGGCGGAATCGATATCTCCGTAGGCTCGATCTTCGGATTGTCGGCACTAGGCACGGCGGCGGTGCTCCAGACGTTTCCCGTCAACGCCAGTCCGTGGGTGGTCATGCCCGTGGCGATCATCGTGCCACTGGGTATCGGGTTGCTGTGCGGCCTGATCAACGGGGCGCTCGTGGTCGGCCTGCGGATGCATTCATTCATCGTGACGTTGGGAACGCTGAGTATCTTTCGCGGGATCGCGCTGATTTCGGTGCCAACCAAATCGTTGCCCTCGGGAGACAAATCGCTCCCCGATGCGTTCACGGCACATTTCATTTCCTGGCAGTACATGGTGCAGCGCAGTCATGGGTTGCCGCTGTTGTTGCAGCCCGTGCCGATGATCGTCATGCTGGTGTGCGTGATCGTGGGCTGGATATTTCTCAGTCACACCGTTTGGGGACGCGAAACCTACGCACTCGGCGGCAATGAAGAGGCGACGCGGTTCAGTGGCCTGCCGGTCAACCGGATCAAACTGCGTGTCTATGTCTTGTGCGGTCTGGCATGTGGCATTGCGGGGATGGTTTCCACAGGTTATTTCGGTTCAGCCAACACCGCGACGGGCGAAGGATACGAACTGACGGTGATTGCTGCGGCGGTCGTCGGCGGCGCGAGCCTGACGGGCGGACGGGGTTCGGCGCTCGGCGCGGCCTTGGGAGCCTTGGTCATCAAGATGATCGAGAACGGGATCTATATTTTGAAGCACCTGAACCTGGGCATCGTGGTATTGCCGTTGTCGAAAGAGTACAGCAAGATTATTATCGGCATCGCTATCATCGTGGCCGTGGCGGTGGACCGATTCAGCGAATTCTGGCGGTCGAAAAGATTAAGCCGCAGGAGCGATCTGTAATCACGGCCGCGACGGATAAAATTCGCTCCCGCCAAAATGAAAAGCCATAGCAGGAGGAAAATGATGAAAAAACTAACCATGTATGTGAGTGCGCTGTTGATCGTCGGCGTCATCGCAACGCAAGCCGCCGACAAACGGAAGATCACCATCGGCTTAATCGGCAAAAGCCAGTCCAATCCAGTGTTCCAAGCCGCCTATTCGGGCGCCAAGGATGCCGCCCGAGAGCTCGGGCCAAAATACGGCGTCGATGTCTTTATCGATTGGGAGACTCCGCCCGACGAGGATGCTCAAAAACAGGCGGAAGCCATCGAGCAACTCGCCCGCGGCGGCGCGCAAGGCATTGCTCTCTCATGCACCGATGCCAACACCGTCACGCCCGCCATCGACAAGGCGATCGAACTCGGTTCCGCAGTGATGTGCTTTGACTCGGATGCGCCTCGCAGCAAACGTTTCTGTTACTACGGTACTGACGATGTCACCTGCGGCAGGCACGTGATGGCCGAATTGGCTCGTGTGATGAATAACAAGGGCATCATCGCCATCCTCGCCGGCAATCAGACAGGACCGAATCTTCAAAAGCGAGTGCGCGGCGTGAAGGAGGAGTTGGCGAAGCATCCCGACATCAAACTGCTACCCGACGGAATATTTTACCATGCTGAAACGCCCGAACAGGCGGTGGAAGCCGTCAACACTGCGCAAACCACCCATCCTGAAATCGAAGGTTGGGCGATGATCGGGGGCTGGGCCCTCTTTGCCAAGAACGCGCTGAAGTGGCCGGCGGGTTCGGTAAAGGTTGTCTCCGTGGACGCGCTCCCGGCTGAACTCAATTATATCCGGGACGGGTACGTTTCCGCTCTGTTCGCGCAGGATTGCTATGGCTGGGGACATAAATCGGTTGAGATCCTACTCGATAAGTTGGTGAAGAACCAAGCTCCCAAAGAGGAACGAATCATCGATCCGCTAACCAAAGTCACAAAAGAGAATGTGGACGAGTACGCCAGGAATTGGGACAAGTGGCTTCGCAAATAGGGCGTGAACGTAGAACGCTGAACGTTCAACATCGAACGAGAACAGTCGGCAGGCGGTCGCGACCGATAATTGCCACCGATTTTGTCCGACGGTTGTTCCATTCAGAGTTCAGAGTTCGAAGTTCAGAGTGCACAGTTCGAAGGTTTCTGCCGTGATTTCCTTCTCTTCCATCAGCAAGGCATTCGTCGGCGTCAAGGCCCTCGACGATATTAGCCTCACGATCGAGCGCGGCGAATGCCACGGGTTGATGGGGGAGAACGGCGCCGGCAAATCCACTCTCGGCAAAATCCTCGCTGGCATTTACAAACCGGATGCCGGCGAGATCCGCATCGACGGTCAGCCGCAGCATTTCAACTCCCCACGCGACGCGGTGCGGGCTGGCATTGGAATGGTGTATCAGGAGTTGGCGTTCTGTCCCGACCTGTCGGTTGCCGAGAATCTCAGCCTCAGTCAATACCCGCGGCGGTTCGGCGTGTTCACCGACCGTCGGGCGATGGACGAGCGTGCGCGACAGCGGCTTGGCGAAATTGGCGTGACGATGGATTTGCATCAACCCATGAAGGCGCTCACTACCGGCCAAGAACAACTCGTCCAGATTGCCGCTGCTGTAAGCACCGGCGCGAAAATTCTCGTGTTTGATGAGCCGACCAGTTCGCTTTCCGAAGCCGAGTCGCAACGTCTTTTTGAACTGATCGAGCAACTTCGGCAACGAGGTGTGACGATGATCTACGTATCGCATCGTTTGCCGGAAGTGTTTCGCTTGTGCGACCGCATCAGCGTGTTACGCGATGGCAAATACGTCGGCACCCTTCCTCGCACCGAGGCCACGCCAGACAGCATCGTGCAGATGATGATCGGTCGCTCGCTCACCGAATATTTCCCGCATCACCTGGGTGCCCCGCCCGGCGAAGTGAAGCTGCGTGTCGAGAATCTCACTTCCCCCGGCAGGTTTGAGAACGTCTCTTTCAGCGTCCGCGCGGGAGAAATCGTTGGCATGGCGGGATTGGTTGGCTCGGGCCGCAGCGAGATTGCGCAGGCGATCTTCGGCCTCGATAAAAATGCCACTGGCCGCGTCGAGATCGAAGGTGCGCCGCTGAAGCTCGGTTCGACCCGGGAAGCGATGCGGCGCGGCGTTGGCTTTCTCCCCGAAGACCGGAAGCGTGAAGGCTTGGTGCTGACGATGAGCTGTCGGCACAATTTCTCGCTCGTCATTCTGGATCGATTGCGCCGCTGGGGCTTGTTGAGCCATCGGCGGGAAGCGCGCGAAGCGGAAACGCTGTTCACCCGGCTCCGCGTGAAAACGCCGTCGATTGAAACCGCCGTGGCGGCACTAAGCGGCGGCAATCAACAAAAGGTGGTCATCGCCAAATGGCTGGCCCGCCAGTTGAAGGTATTGATCGCAGACGAGCCGACACGCGGCGTGGACGTAGGCGCCAAAGCGGAGATTCACGGTCTCATCGACGAACTGGCGAACAACGGCAACGGCGTGCTTCTTATCTCCAGCGAACTGCCCGAGGTCATCAATCTCTCGACGCGCATCCTCGTCTTGCGGGCCGGCAAAATCGTCGGCGAAGTCCCGCGCGAACACGTCACGCAAGAAACCCTGATGCGCCTGATGGCGGGAATTGGGGAGAAGGCGCAAGACGGAAGTCAATAGTCAGGACTTGCATTTGCCTCGTGGGAGCGACGTTCTTGTCGCGACTGGGATGCTGCAAGGATGAACGAGTAAGCGACGCAAGCCATTCTTACTACTCGCCTCCGGTTTCGCTAAATCTTGATATCCTTGACGATCATTGCCGTTCTGTGTCCTGCCTACCGGCTCACGCTCCACTTCATAGTCGAAGCCAAGCTCAATGAAATCCGCAATCAAGGATTTCCGGTCATCCCCGCCGAACTCGACGAGTGGTATCCGCAAGTGCCGAAGGAAGAGAATGCAGCGGATATCTTCACGCGAGCCTTTGCAAACCCGAACCGGTGTTGGGGCACCAATTCGATCGATCAGTCTGCCTCATCCATCACCAACCAGCGGCCATGCTGGCGAGAAGTCACCGAGCGGATGCAGCATCAACTCCTGCCTGCGGTGGGGAAGGCCAAACTGCCACAGGAAGTCCGCCGTTGCCGCAGGAAATGAAGCGGCTTGCGGCCGCTTCATTTCCGATCATCAAGAGGCAGTGGAATTACTTCACGAAGCTACCGGCAAGGCCAAGTGTCGCGACCCCGTCGATCTGACTAAGTGCCTATCCTAAAACAGCCGCACGGCGGTACGTGATGATCGCGCAGGCGAAATGTAGTAGCCCCAAGTAATTCTGCGCTGTTTTCTCCCCTCGAATGAGGATGCGCCGAAACCGATTCAGCCAACTGTGAGTGCGTTCCACCACCCAGCGGCGCGCCTTGAATCGGGCGTGGCGTTTGAGTGCCTGGGCCTCCTCGCCGCGACTGCGGATGTGCGCCGTGTAACCAAACTCCTTGGCCAGGTCCCGGACTTCATCGTAATCGTACCCCTGGTCCAAACACAAGCCTTGCGGCTGGCGACTGGCGCTATCCGGTCGCTCCACCGGAATGCTTTCCAACGTTTCTTTCGCCAATTTGAAATCGTTGCGGTTGGCCCCGTCCACGGCCAGCCCGATGGGCACGCCCTCAGCCTCTGTCAGCAGACTCCGTTTCACCCCCTCCTTGGCCCGATCCGTGGGATTGGGGCCGGTTTTTTTCCCCTCCCAACGGAGCTTTGCTCATCGCTCCGTCCATCGACTGCCAGCGCCAGTCAATCCCTTTCAGTTCGTCATATTCGGTCAATCCCTGCTCCCACAGTCGGGCAAACA
>Ga0335081_10000918_pt1 | contig 47208 bp, 41 predicted proteins | sample Lox_Sample_35_FD_206713 | JGI IMG/M metagenome (GOLD analysis project Ga0335081, IMG submission 206713) | Soil microbial communities from Loxahatchee National Wildlife Refuge, Florida, United States - Lox_Sample_3.5 | ecosystem: Environmental > Terrestrial > Soil > Wetlands | place: USA... | reverse complement strand
GCCGACACCGCCATCAAGCCGACCGTGATGGTGATCGACCTCGACCGCTTCAAGCAGGTCAACGACTCGGTCGGCATGGCGGTCGGCGACTCGATCCTGCTCACGCTGGCGCGCCGGCTCGCCCGCCTGCTCAAGCCGCAGGACACCCTCGCGCGCCTCGCCGGCGACCAGTTCAGCCTGATCCTCCTGTCCGAAAAGGAGCCGCAGCGCATCATCGCCTTCGCGGAAACGCTGCGCAAAGCCTTGCGCGCGCCGATCACCTTCAACGACCGCGAAATCTTCCTCACCGCGTCGGTCGGCATTGCGCTCGCCGACGGCCAGCCACACCGCAACGAGGAAGTGCTCAAGGACGCCGAGCTCGCGATGTATCACGCCAAGCGCATCGGCGGCGACCGCCTCGAGGTGTTCAAGCCGGCGATGCGCGCGCGCAAGACCGACCGGCTGCAGCTCGAGTCGGAACTGCGCCGCGCGCTCGAGCGCGAGGAGATCACTATCCTCTACCAGCCGATCGTGCGGCTGGAGGACCGCTCGGTCGCCGGCTTCGAGGCGCTCGCGCGCTGGGACCATCCCAAGATGGGCCGCATGTCGCCGTCCGAGTTCATCTCGGTCGCCGAGGAGATTGGGCTCATCGTCGACCTCGGCCTGTTCGTGCTCGAGCGCACCGCCCGCCAGCTCGGCATCTGGCAGCGCGCGGTGCGCGGCCGCGCGCCGCTGTTCGCGAGCGTCAACGTCTCCTCGCGCCAGCTCTTGCGCCACGACCTGATCCACGACCTGCGCACCGTGCTCGCGCGCTCCGGCCTCGCGCGCGGCACGCTCAAGCTGGAGCTGACCGAGTCGCTGGTGATGGAGAATCCGGAGCTCGCGGCGCAGATGCTCCACCGCATGAAGGAGCTCGGCGCCGGCCTCGCGCTCGACGATTTCGGCACCGGCCACTCGTCGCTCAGCTATCTGCAGCGCTTCCCGTTCGACACCATCAAGATCGACCAGTCGTTCGTGCGCACCGGCGCCAAGGGCAAGCGGCCGGTGATCCTGCGCTCGATCATCTCGCTCGCCCACGACCTCGGCATGGAGGTCGTGGCGGAAGGCGCCGAGACCGACTCCGATGCGGTCGAGCTCTACCAGCTCGGCTGCGAATACGCGCAGGGCTTCGCCTTCGGCGAGCCGATGTCGGCCGAGCAGGCGCGCGCGATGATCACCAACGAGCGGCTCGAGACGGTACGCTGACCAGGGATCGGGGATCGGCAATCAGGGATCAGAGCCGATCTCCGATCCCTGATCCCTGGCATTGTCATGCTACTTTGACGCGTCTATTTTTGATGTACATTTCATTTGATCACGGGAGGCTGACATGCGCATTGGAAAAATCGCGTTGCTGGCGGCGGTTGTAGTGTTTCCGGCTTTTGCGGCGCCGGGCGACGGCGAGAGCACGCTCGCCGAGCTGCAGAACCAGCAGCCCGTGTTCTGCAACGAGGTCTACGCCCTGTGCATCAAGGCGCCGTGCGTGGACGTGGGGGTTGTGACCTACGACAGCACGACGGGTGCCTATTCGATCGATAAGGCGCAGTGCAGCTGCGCGGTGCTCAAGGGATGGTCGATGGGACCGGCATCGATGTCTTGCAGCGCCCGCGCGCCCGTGACGCAGGACGGCCGCACCTTTATCGTGTCGACCTACTCCAACGCGTTCAACCAGACCGCCTTGAACGGCCTGGCCAACACGCTGACCTGCGACCGGGTGACGTGGGCCTGGTGCTACGGCTCGCCCTGCGTGGTCGACAAGGATGACACCTCGAAGGCGACGTGCACCTGTCCGCTCAAGACGAGCTACAAGATGAGCACGCTCGGCGGCAGCTGCCGGCAGAATGCCTGCAATGGCCTCTGGTCGGCTGCCTTGCCGGCGGCCGACCACTACGCCAACAGCGCCTTCGCGAATTTCATGACGACCTACCATAAGGACGTGCCCAGCAATCCGCCGGCGCAGGCCTGCCCGGTCCAGTGATCGGGGGCAGGGAGCAGTGATCAGGGATCAACGAGAGAGATCTGATCCCTGATACCCTGATCCCTGAATCAGCGCGCCGCTGCCGCCTGCTCGCGCAGCCGATAGAATTGAATGGCCTTCGTCGCCGTCGCCGCCTGCAGCCGCGCGAAAGTCGCCCGGCACTCGAGAAGCTCGCGCGGCGATGTGCGCTCGGATCCGGCCTGCAGCAGCAGAATCGCCTCGGTGGTCTCCCATGCGAGGCCGATCGCCTTGGCGAGGACGAAAATCTGCTCGGGCCGATCATTGACCATCGCGCGTTCGATCACGCCGATGGAAAGGTCGGTCATGATCGACAAGGCGATCGTCGTTTCGTCGAACTTCCTGGCGCGCGCAAAGGCTGCCAATTGCGCCTCTCCGAGATTGCCTGCCGCGTGCAGCGCCTCGACATGGGCGCGCGCGGAGGCGTAACCGGAGTCCCAACTGCGGGCCTTGCTTTGGATTTCATCCGACGCATTGGCGACCATGGCACGGATCACGCCGGCCTTGCGCGGATCCGCGGCCTCGAGCGTCGCGCGCACCGATTGGGACGCGCGGGCGAACAATTGCAGCATGTGCTGGCGGGGAATTTCCGGCCGTGACCAGACGGTCAGCGCGAGCCCGTCGTCGTCCTGCGATCGGCGAACGAGAGCCGAATAGCCGAATTCGGAAAACCTGGCGCCGCGATTTCCGGCGACGCTCAATGCGACGTCATGATTGCCGCGCTCCACCAGCACATCGGTCACCGGCTCGGCCAGCATCGTGCGGCGCGAAATCGCCATCAGGTGATCGTGACCCTTGGTCAGCGCGCTCTCGACCAGGGTCATGTCGTCGAGCCGCTCGGAATGCGCAAGAACCGGCTCCGCGACCTCGATCGCGTCGTCGAGCGCCAACGCGCGGAGGAGGTTGGGCGGCGCATCGGCGATCATTGCCAGGCGACAGCCGAAGGCGGCCCGCGCGGAAGTCTCGACCTGCGCCACAAGCCGGCTCATGACCTCGTCGAACAGCGCGATCTGCTCCGGGGAATATTTGGCCGCCGCCGAAACGAACAGGTCGGTCACGCGCTGAAGCGTCTCGGCCCGCCGCCCGATGTCGTGGCGCGCAAACGCATCCTCGAGCTCGTCGATCAGGTCCTGCTGCCCGTTCATCCTCTTGCTCCGCGATGCGGCATTCCGGCGTCCGGCGCATGTTCCGGCGAAAGCCTGCCTCGCACCCGATGCGGGATGGGCGCCGAACGAAAGCAAGCGATCACGGCGGGCCGCGGCGTCATGCGACCTGCGTCACCCGCCCGTCCGCCGGCGTGCCGGAAAAGTCCAGCGCGGAAGCCGGGACCGGGCGACCAAGCAGGTAGCCCTGGACGAAATCGACTCCTGCGGCGCGCAGCTGGTCGAATTGATCTTCCGTTTCGACGCCTTCGGCCGTCGTCGCGATATCGAGACCGCGCGCGAGCGTGAGCACCGACGCGACGATGGCGGTGCATTCGACGCGTTGCGAAAGGCCTTGCGTGAACGCCTTGTCGATCTTGATCTTGTCGACCGGAAAAGTCGTCAGGTATCCCAGCGACGAATAGCCCTGCCCGAAGTCGTCGAGGACGATCGAAATGCCGATGTTCTTGAGCTGCTGCAGCATGGCGCGACAGTCCACGTCGTTTTCGAGCAGAACAGACTCGGTGATCTCCAGCTCCAATCGCTCCGGCGCGAGTCCGGAGTCCACCAGCGCGCAAAGTATGACCTCGAACAGGCCGGCCTTGCCGAACTGCACGGCCGACAGGTTGACCGCCACCTTGATGTGCTTCGGCCACGTCGCCGCGTCGGTGCATGCTTTCTCCAGTATCCATTGTCCCAGCGGAACGATGAGGCCGGATTCTTCGGCGAGCGGGACGAAACGCTCGGGAGAAAGCAGTCCCTTGAGCGGATGACGCCAGCGGATCAGGGCCTCCACGCCGCACGGCTCCCGCGTCTTTACGTCGAACACCGGCTGATAGTGCAGCTCGAACTCCCGGCGCGCGATCGCGTCGCGAATTTCGTTTCTCATCCGGTATCGCGCATCGGCCTCCACGGTCATCTCGGCATCGAAGAAATTGAAGCCGTTGCGTCCCTCGGACTTCGTCCGGTAAAGCGCGAGGTCGGCCTTCTTCAGCAGCTCCTCGGGCTCGTCGCCGTGCTCGGGCGCGAGCGCCACACCGATGCTCGTGGCGATGCTCACCTTGTTGCCGGCGAGATCGACGGGCTTGCTCACGATCTCGAGAATCCTGACGGCCAGCGCGACGGCGCCGACCCGCCGATTTTCCTCGCCCGACTGGATGATCGCGAATTCGTCGCCGCCGAAGCGCGCCAGGACGTCGGTCTCGCGCAGCGACGATTTCAGGCGTTGTGCCATTTCCTTGAGCAGCGCATCGCCGGCCGGGTGTCCAAGCGAATCGTTGACGTCCTTGAACCCGTCGAGATCGAGCATGAAGACCGCAAACCCCTCGCCGCGGCGGCGCAGGCGGGCCCTGGCTTCCTCGATTCGCTCGGAAAACAGCGCGCGATTGGCGAGGCCGGTCAGCGCATCATGGTGCGCCATGTGCGCGATCCGCGCATCCGCATGCGCGCGCTCGGTGTTGTCCTCGATGACGGCCAGCAGATATGGCGGCCCGCCATCGTCGCCCGAGAGCGCGACCCGCTTCGACGTGATGATGCGAACGCCGTTGCCGGGGGTGTGGAGCGGGTGCTCCCCGTCGATCAGCGGCTCCCCGGAGCGCACCATGTCCATGTCCCGCCCCATGATGGCGGCGGCCTGTCCGTCGGGAAATATCTCGTCGTCCTTCCTGCCGACGATCTCGTCGCGCGGGATGCCGAACAGCTTCTCGCCGGCCCGGTTGATCATGACGTAGCGCAGATCAAGGGCGTCTTTCACCAGAATCGTCGTCGGAACGTTCTCGACGACGGCGTCGAGGAATCTCTGCGTGCGGCGAATCTTGTCTTCCGCCTGCTTGCGCTCGGTGACGTCCTCGATGAGGCCGATCAGATATTTCGGCTTGCCGTCGTCGCCCCGGACCGTCAGTCGCCTCGATACGATGCTGCGCAGGCCGTTGCGCGGCGTGCGAATCTGCCGCTCGTCGACGGAGGGCTGGTCCGACCGCAGCAAGTGCTCGTCGCGCGCGGCAATCACATTGGCTTCGTCCGCGGGGAAAATCTCCGATGTGGTCTTGCCGATCATGTCGGCTCGGACGATCCCCCAGAAATTCTCTCCGGCACGATTGACCAGCACGTAGCGCAGACCCTCGGCTTCCTTCACGAAGATCGGTGCGGGCACGTTCTCGATGATGAGGTCGAGGAATTCCCGGTTTCGATCGCGCTCCTTCTCGGCATGCCGGCGCTCGGTGATGTCCTCGTGCGTCGCCACCCATCCGCCGCCCGCCATCGGTTGGTTCACGACATGAATCGAGCGTCCGTCGGCAACTTCCACCACGAGGCTCGTGGTGGTGCCCCGGGCGAGGCGGGAGTCGAGGTCGGCGCAATATGCCTCCACGTCTCCGACGAAGCTGCCCGTCTCCTTGCGATGGCGAATGAGCTCGTGAAACGCGCATCCGGGCCGCACCACGTCGGCCGAGAGTCCGTACATCTCGATGTAACGCCGATTGCAGATTACGATGCGCTTGGACGAATCGAACATCAGGAAGCCCTGCGACATGTTGCTGATGGCCGTGTCGAGATGCTGTCTTTGCTCGTCGAGGTGCCGTTGAAATCGCCTTTCGCCGCGGAGCAACAGCCTGACGATGAGGAACGCGATGGCGGCGACCATGAACGCCATCAGGCCGCCGGCGGCGGCGAGAAACATTTCCTCCTGTTGCCAGCCCGCAAGCGCGGCCGCGACGGTCGTGCTTGCGCTGACGACGAGCGGGAAATGCGCCACGCGGCGTGCCGCGATGATGCGATCCGCCGGGCCGCCAGCCGGGCCGGCTCGGCGCGCCACGCCGTGATCGACGTCCGGTGTCAGCGTCCGGATGATCTCGTTCGGAAGGGAGCGGCCGATGACGGAGTCGACATGCGGATATCGTGCAAGCAGCTCGCCGTCGCTGTGGAAGAGGCTGATCGAGCTTTCCGGTCCAAGCGCGATGCTGGCAAAGAATTGCTCGATGGTCTGCAGCTCTATGGCGGCCGTCACCAGGCCGATGAACTCGCCGTTCGGGCCCGACACCTTGCGCGCGATCTGGACGACCCAGGTTCCGGTGGCCCGATTGGGTATCGGTCGGCTGACGAAGGACGTCAGCCGCGGATCGGACTTGAGAGCGATGAAGAAGTCACGGTCGGCGACGTTGATCGGCGGGATCGGCCACGCGCGGGAGAAGTTGAACAGCTTTCCGTCGGCGTTGAACAGCGAGAAGGTGCCGACATGCGGCAGGCCCACGATCTTGTCCTTGAGGATCAAGTGGACGTCGTGTCCCGACAATTTGCGCTCGAAGTCTTCGCTCGACCCGATCCCGCGGGCCGCGAAGCGCTCGATCAAGTCGATCTGCACCCGCTCGGCCGCCTCGAAGAGGCGGTCGGTCTGCGCCGCAAGGACCAGCGCGATATTCTGCAGCTCGCGTTCGTTGTCGATCAGCGCGCGATCGCGCACATTCGAGATCATCGACGCAGTGCCGCATGCGATCGCCACGATCAACGTGGCGGCACCTGCGATGATGAAGGTGATCGGCCGGGAGCTCGTCCTTGCGGACGCAGCGGAACGGCTGCCGACGCTTGCCGATTCGGCAGCCGGAGCCTTGGCGGCCCTGTCCTCAACGACGCCGTTCCGGGCTGGCGAGCGTGAATCCATGGTCATCCTGACCGAGACTTGGCAAACGCGACTGATCTGCAAACCGAGCGTCGACCATACGAGCCGCAAACTCGCTCGGAGTTCCAATCGCTCGGCGGCTGCCTTCCCCTACGGCATCCCGACGAGCCCACCGCGGCGCTTTGAACCGGCCGACGTCGGCTGCAAATTTACGCAAAAAAGATGTCGCAATCGTTTATCCGTTTATGCAGCGGCGGGTTTCGCCGATGCGCAGCGCAAGGTTGCGCGCCTGCGCGTCATGCCACTTCTGCATGTTCATTCGCGAATGCAATCGCCAACCGTTGCCCGCGGACGCGCAGCTGCAAGCATCGACCGGCCGCTGATGACGTTGCGTGATGCCGGCATGCCGGCGGCGCAATGCCGATTCATGTGCGCCGGGTCCGGTGGACGGTGTGATGCGCCCGAGCGCGGCGCGCTGCGCTCACGCGTGCCCGGCCTCGCTCGACAGCATGCCGAGGTCGATGCCGAGCTTCTTCAGCGCCTTCTCGTACTTGCCGTCATTGTCGGTGCCGAAGATCAAGTCGGCGTCGGCCGCGCAGTGCAGCCAGCCGTTCTCCTGGATCTCGTTCTCCAGCTGGCCCGGCGCCCAGCCCGCATAGCCGAGCGCGAGCACGGCCGAGGCGGGGCCGTCGCCGCGCGCGATCGCCTTGAGGATGTCGAGCGTCGCCGTGAGGCAGATGCCGTCGTCGATCGGCAGGGTCGAGTTCTCGATGAAGAAATCGGCCGAGTGGAGCACGAAGCCGCGCCCGGTTTCGACCGGGCCGCCCTTGAGCACCTTCACGGTGCCGGCGCGCTGCGGCAGCTGGATCAGGTCGGCGGCCGGAATGACCTCGAGCTGCACCAGGAGGTCGGGGAAATTCACGTTGGCGGCGAGCTGGTTGACGATGATGCCCATCGCGCCGTCGGATGAATGGGCGCACACATAGATGACGCTGCGGGAGAAACGCTCGTCGCGCATGCTCGGCATGGCGATCAGCATCTGTCCATCCAGATAGCCCCGCTTGGGGCCGCCGGACGCTGTCTTCTTCGCGGCTTTCATGGCAAAAGGTTAACCCGATCGCCCCGATTGATCAAACGAGCCAGCACCCCACCCGGTTCACGACTATTTCAGTGGCCGCGACGCGGCGCGGTCGCTAAACGTTCAAGTATGATTGCATCCATATTGCGGCAACGGTTCCAGACGCCTGCGTCCATTGTCACATTGGCAGGTGTCGCCTTGGCATGCGCCGTCGCATGCGCGCTGCCGGCCGGCACCGCGCATGCGGCCGATGCGTCGCCATGGGACGAAGATGCGCGCTCGGGCGCACGTCTGATCGCCGGCAATCCGGACAGTGGCGGCACGCTGCGCGCGGGCGTGGAGATCCGCCTCGCGCCCGGCTGGAAGACCTACTGGCGCTATCCGGGCGACTCGGGCGTGCCGCCGCGCTTCGATTTTTCCGGCTCGCGCAACGTGAGGTCGGTCACGGTCGCGTGGCCGGCGCCGCATCGCGCGCGCGACGAGAGCGGCACCACGATCGTCTACACCGATGGCGTGATCTTCCCGCTGCGCATCGTCGCGCAGGATGCGGAGAAGCCGGTCGAGCTCAGTCTCAAGCTCGACTACGCCGTGTGCGACAACATCTGCATCCCGAAGGACGCCAAGGCCGAGCTGGCGCTCGACCGCAAGGCGTCCGCGCTCGACGCCGCGCTCACGGCCGCCGCGGCGCTGGTGCCCAAGCCCGCGAAGCTTGGCGATGCGGCGCCGCTCGCCGTGCGGTCGGTGCGGCGCGACGACAGCGGCGCGCGTCCGCGCGTCGTCGTCGATGTCGCCGGCGCCGAGCCCCTCGACCTGTTCGCCGAAGGCCCGACCGCCGACTGGGCGCTGCCGGTGCCCGAGCCGGTCGCCGGTGCGCCCGCCGGCCTGCACCGTTTTGCCTTCGTCGTCGACGGCGTGCCGCCCGGCGCCAAGGCCGACGGCGCCATGCTCACCTTCACGCTCACGTCCGGCGCCGGCGCCATTGAGGTTGCGGCACCTCTCGACTAATTCTGCGGGCGGGCTAATTTAGCACCCCATCGATCAAGCGATTTTTTTCAACCCCCAAGACACGAGAGAGGATGCACCATGGCCATCAAGGTCGGCGATCGCCTTCCGGAAGCGAAATTCCGCGTGATGACGGCCGAAGGGCCGGGCTGGAAGACCACCGATGAGGTCTTCAAGGGCAAGAAGGTCGTGCTGTTCGCGGTGCCCGGCGCCTTCACGCCGACCTGCAGCAAGAACCACCTGCCCGGCTTCGTGAAGAATGCCGCCGCGATCAAGGCGAAGGGCGTCGATACGATCGCGGTGACCGCGGTCAACGACGGCTTCGTCATGGACGCCTGGAAGAAGGCAAGCGGCGCGGACGCCATCGAGTTCCTGGCGGACGGCAACGCCGACTTCGCCAAGGCGATCGACATGACGCTCGACGGGTCGGGAAATGGTCTCGGCATCCGCTCGAAGCGCTACTCGATGCTGGTCGACAACGGCGTCGTGAAGTCGCTCAACGTCGAGGAAGCGCCCGGCAAGGCGGACGTCTCCGGCGCCGACGCGCTGCTCAAGCAGCTGTGAGCTCTCTCCCCTCCTCCCGCGAGCGAAGCGAGTGGCGGGGAGGGGTCAGGGGTGGGGGGCGCCGCTTGCTCAGTGCAAGCGTCGTTGGACCTCATCACAAAATTGGGAGCAAGCTTAGTCCCCCCACCCCGTCCACCGTCGCTAACGCGACGGCGGCCGACCCTCCCCGCCAACCGGCGGGAGGGTAGCGAGCGCACTTCAGTGCCTGTGCGCCGCCCGCACTTCGGCGATCGCCTCTCGGACCAGTCGGTCGGCGCGCTCATTGAGATCGTGGCCCGAATGCCCGCGGACCCAATGCCAACGCACACGATGATGCGCGACTGCCGCTTCGAGCCGCTGCCAAAGTTCGACATTCTTCACGGGCGTCCTGCCTGCAGTCCTCCAACCGTTGCGCCTCCAGTCCTTGATCCAAATTGTAATGCCGTTGCGCAGATATTGGCTGTCTGTGTGAAGGTCGACAGTGCTGGGAAATTTGAGCGCCTCGAGCGCGACTATTGCTGCCATCAACTCCATGCGGTTGTTGGTGGAGTGCAACTCTCCGCCTTTGATCTCACGAACACGATCTTTCCACAGTAGAATCGCGGCGAAACCGCCGGGGCCCGGATTCGGAGAACAGCCTCCGTCGGTATAGATCGTGATCTGCGGCGCCTCCATTGGCATTGCGCTAATCGATCCCATAGTCGCGCACGCTCGCGACCGCCTGATGGAAACGCAGCTTGCGGTAATACTCGAGCGGGTCCTTCGGCTTGACCAGGGCGCCCGCCGGCACGTTGAGCCAGTCGACGAGGCGCGTGAGCAGGAAGCGCGTGGCGGCGCCGCGCGCGAGCAGCGGCAGGGCGTCGCGCTCGGCGGCCGACAGCGGGCGCCTGCCCGCATAGGCCTGCAGCAGCGCGCGGCCCTTGGTGACGTTGTAGGCGTGGTCCGCCTCGAAGCACCAGGCGTTGAGGCAGATTGCCACGTCATAGGCGAGCGTATCCGTGCAGGCGAAGTAGAAGTCGATCAGGCCCGACAGCTTGTCGCCGAGAAAGAAGACGTTGTCGGGAAAGAGATCGGCGTGGATCACGCCCTGCGGCAGGTCGCGCGGCCAGCGCGCCGCGAGCGCCTCGAGCTCGGCGGCGATCGCTGCCGCAAGCCCCGCCTGCACGCCGTCGGCGCGCGACTTCGCGGCGTCATAGAGCGCGCGCCAGCCGTCGACCGAGAGCGCGTTGGCGCGCCGCATGGCGAAATCCGCGCCGGCGAGATGCAGCTCGGCAAGGGCACGGCCTAGTCCGGCGCAGTGGGTCGCGCTCGGCCGCCGGATCCACATGCCGTCGAGGAATGTGACGATCGCGGCCGGGCGCCCGGCGAGCCGGCCGAGCGTCGCGCCGGCACGGGTCTTCACCGGCTGCGGGCAGTTGAGCCCGCGCGCCGCGAGATGCTCCATCAGGCCGAGGAAGAACGGGAGATCCGCGGCCGCGACGCGCTTCTCGTAGAGCGTGAGAATGAAATAGCCGCGGCTCGTGTGGAGCAGGAAATTCGAGTTCTCGACGCCTTCGGCGATGCCCTTGTAGGCGAGGAGGTCGCCGAGGTCATAGGCGCTCAGGAATGCGCCGAGCTCGTCGGCCGCGACATCGGTGTAGACGGCCATGGATCGACCGGCGGGTGAGAGCCTCGGAAAGCCGCGAAGGCGCCCTACTCGGCCGCCGCGATGTCGCGCAGGGGCCGCGGCAACGGGAAGAACACGTCCTCCTCGGCGGCCGTCACGGTCGCAATGCGCAGCGTGTAGCGCTTGGCGAGCGCGTCGAGGATCTCCTCGACCAGCACCTCGGGTGCCGACGCCCCCGCCGTGATGCCGAGCTGCTTGGCGGTCGACAGGCGCTCCCAGTCGAGGTCCTCGGCGCGCTGCAGCAGCACCGCATAGGGACAGCCGTTGCGCTCGGCGACTTCCTTGAGCCGCTGCGAGTTCGACGAGTTGGGCGAGCCGACGACGATCATCGCGTCGACGATATGCGCGACCTTCTTCACCGCCTCCTGGCGGTTGGTGGTCGCGTAGCAGATGTCGTCCTTGTGCGGCCCGATGATCTTCGGGAACCGCTCCTTGAGCTTGGCGACGATCTCGGCTGCGTCGTCCATCGACAGCGTCGTCTGCGTCACATAGGCGAGATTGCTTGCGTCCTTCGGCTCGAAGGTCGCCGCGTCCTCGACGGTCTCGATCAGGCGCACCGCGCCGGTCGGCAGCTGGCCCATGGTGCCCACCACCTCGGGATGGCCGTCATGGCCGATCAGCAGAATTTCGCGTCCGCGCCGATGGTGGATCTCGGTCTCGCGATGGACCTTGGTGACGAGCGGACAGGTCGCGTCGAGGGTGAAAAAGCGGCGGCGCTTGGCCTCCTGGGGCACCGTCTTCGACACCCCGTGGGCCGAAAAGACGACCGGCGCGCCGGTATCGGGCACCTCCGCGAGGTCCTCGACGAAAATCGCCCCCTTGGCGCGCAAGCTGTCGACCACATAGCGGTTATGGACGATCTCGTGGCGGACATAGACCGGGGCGCCATAGAGCGCGAGCGCCCGCTCGACCGTCTCGATCGCCCGCACCACGCCGGCGCAAAAGCCGCGCGGCGAGCAGAGCATGACGTCGAGCACGGGCTTTTCGGCCCCTGATACGGACATTTGTTCGCTTTTGTTCATGGCGCCTTCAATTCTTGACCGACATGGGCCACGCCGCCCGGCCTGTCAAGATCGGCCACGCCGCACAGGGATTGCATAGATCGGCCCTCATTGCCTATATAATGCCCGTATTCCCGTCATCCCCGATGACACCTGCTTCGCCCGCGAGGGCGGGCGAAGCCGAAGGACCTTTTCGAGTCCGGGGAGGCGAGGGAGCTTTGCGAAATTCTTCCGGAGGTCCGCCATGGCAGTCCAGCCGCTGATGCCGAAAGCCACCGCCGTCTGGCTGGTGGAGAACACCGCGCTGTCGTTCGACCAGATTGCCGATTTCTGCAAGCTGCACCCGCTGGAGGTGAAGGCGGTCGCCGACGGCGACGCCGCCCAGGGCATCAAGGGCCTCGATCCGATCCAGACCGGCCAGCTCACCCGCGAGGAGATCGAGAAGGCCGAGGCCGATCCGCAGCGCCGGTTGAAGCTTGCCGACGCCAAGGTCCGCCTGCCCGAGGCCAAGCGCAAGAAGGGCCCGCGCTATACGCCGGTGTCGCGCCGCCAGGACCGGCCGAACGCGATCCTCTGGCTGGTGCGCAGCCATCCCGAGCTCAAGGACAGCCAGATCATGCGCCTCGTCGGCACCACCAAGTCGACGATCCAGGCGATCCGCGAGCGCACCCATTGGAATGCCGCGACCCTCTCGCCGCTCGATCCCGTCACCCTCGGCCTGTGCTCGCAGATCGATCTCGACCTCGAGGTCCACCGCGCCGCCAAGGAGAAGCCGGCGGAGCCCGATCACGGCGTCACGCTGCTGCCCGCCGAGGTGACGACCGCCAAGCCCGCGGCCGAGGAGCCCGAGCCGGCAAGCAAGCCGGGCGGCGACCTCGACATCGACGCCGTGCGCGCCAAGCTCAACCAGATCGGCAAGGCCGAGTAACAAGACCGAGTGACGCTCGCAAGCGCGTTGCCGGACGCGCTGGTGCGCGCCCCGCGTGCATGCATCCGCCTCGGAGTTGCGGTGTGGCGGGCCCGCGCGACACGCATTACGAGTTGATCGGAAACGACAATTCGCCGCAGGCCGGCCCCGGCCCGGCGGCGAAAAGTCGACGGCGCGAACCGGCAATTAACGATTCGCACCCTAAAGGTGTCCCTGGCCGACTAGCGTATGCACGGGTGGGACGCCCCATGTTTCGAATCTTCCGCATCTTCAAGAACCTCTACGCCAAGCTGATCGCGTCCGCCGCCGTCGGCGTGCTGCTGGTCGCCGGCATGATCCTCAACGCGCAATGGAGCAACGGCTCGATCCTGCGCGCCGATGCGTCGAGCCGCGACCAGAACGCCCTCGTCAAGGACGTGCTGCTCGCCCAGCAGAGCTATCTGCGCGGCCAGATCCAGCGCCGCAATATCGTGCTCGACCACAGTCTCAGCGAGTCGCAAAAGGCCTTCGCGGACATGAAGGCCTCGGGCGCCGAGGCGCTCGAACACGCCAAGGCCGCCGCCGAGCGCGCCCGCGATCCCGACAACCGCGCGCGGCTCGAGCAGTTCTCCGCCAAGCTCGGCGAGTTCATGTCGATCAGCATCGACATGGCGAACACCCATTTCGACATCGTCAAGCTGCAGGGGCAACAGTCCGACCTGATCATCAAGTGGAACCAGGCGATGCAGGCGGCCCTCGCGCTGCCCGAGATCAAGGGCAGCGCCAACGCCGAGCCGCGCATGCGCGACGCCGCGACCGCGATGCTCGACACCAATGTCGCCTATTGGCGCTATGCCACGCTGCAGGAGCCGGTCGTGCTCGGCAAGATGTATCAGGCCGCCGACAAGGTCTACATCGAGCTGCAGCGCGCGCGCAGCGAGACCAAGGATCCGAAGTCGCTCGCCGCGATCGACGGCCTGCTCGATATCGTGCAGAAGATGAACGACGTGATCGACGGCACCAAGTCGGCCTACGACAAGTATCTCAAGATCGAGCGCGAGCGCAACGTGCCGCTGCGCGCAGAGCTCGAGGACGTGATCGCCAAGATCTCGGCCGCCGCCGATAAGATCGCGCATCAGGCCGAGACGTCGGTCGTCGCCGACATGACCCGCTCGAACCGCGTCGGCTTGGGCGTCGGGCTGTTCGTCATGGCGGTGCTGATCGCCTCCGCCGTCTTCTCCATGCTGACCTTCCGCCGCCACGCGGTCGCCACCAAGGAAGCCGATGCGCGCGCCGCCGCCGAAAAGCTCGAGGCGGAAGCGCGCGCCACGGAGGAACGCAAGGTGGCGCGGGAAAAGGCCGAGGCCGAGCGCAAGGTGGCCATGGGCCGGCTCGCCGACGAATTCGACCGGGCCGTCGGCAAGATCGTCGACACGGTGTCGACCACCTCGATGGAGCTCGAATCCGCCGCCGGCTCGATGAGCAAGACCGCCGAGACCACCCAGCAGCTCTCCGCCGCGGTCGCATCCGCGTCGGAGGAATCGTCGACCAACGTGCAGTCGGTCGCCGGCGCGACCGACGAGATGGCGGCCTCGGTGAGCGAGATCAGCCGCCAGGTGCAGGAATCGAACCGCATCGCCAACGAGGCGGTCGCCCAGGCGGGCAAGACCGATGCCCGCATTTCCGACCTGTCGCACGCCGCCGGCCGGATCGGCGACGTGGTCAAGCTGATCACCGCGATCGCCGAGCAGACCAACCTGCTCGCGCTCAACGCCACGATCGAGGCCGCCCGTGCCGGCGAGGCCGGCAAGGGCTTCGCGGTGGTCGCCCAGGAGGTCAAGCAGCTCGCCTCGCAGACCGCCAAGGCGACCGATGAGATCCGCGGCCAGATCGCCGGCATGCAGACCGCGACGCAGGAATCGGTCGCCGCCATCAAGGAGATCGGCGAGACCATCTCCCGCATCGCGCAGATCGCGACCACGGTCGCGGCCGCCGTCGAGGAGCAAGGGGCCGCGACCCAGGAGATCGCCCGCAACGTCCAGCAGGCGGCGCAAGGCACCACGCAGGTGACCAGCAACATCAGCGAGGTCACCCGCGGCGCGAGCGAGACCGGCTCGGCCGCCGCGCAGGTGCTGACCTCGGCGCAGTCGCTCGCCAACGAGAGCAACCAGCTCAAGGCGGAAGTGGCCAAGTTCCTCGACACGGTGCGGGCGGCCTGAGAGGCTGACGCAAGATCGCTCTCGGGTTCTCGCCACTCTATGACCGTCTCCCTGAGGCGGCCGCGCGTAGCGCGGCCCTCGAAGAACGACGGCCCATCCGATGCCGCTGCTCACTCGTGGTGCCCACCTCGGCCGATCATCCTTCGAGGCTCGGCCTGCGGCCGAGCACCAGGATGACGGGTTCGGCCGATGGGCCGTGGTCGCCGACGCGGGACGCGCCGTGCTCAGATGCCGGCCGCGAGCTCCCGCCGTTCGACCGTCTTGGTGGGATCGTCGAAGACGCTCGCCGGCCAGGACAGGCCGTAGTGCTCGCGCAAGGTCGTGCCGGTGTATTCGGTGCGAAAGAGCCCGCGCCGCTGCAACAGCGGGATCACCTCGGCGCTGAAGGCGTCGAGCTGCGCCGGCAGCAAGGGCGGCATGATGTTGAACCCGTCCGCCGCGCCGTCCGAGAACCAGTCCTCGATCAGGTCGGCGACCTGCTCCGCCGTGCCGGCCATCACGTAATGTCCGCGCGCGCCGGCGAGGTAACCCAGCAATTGCCGCAAGGTCGGCTTGTCGCGCCGCACCAGGTTGAGGATCACCTCGGTCCGGCTGCGCGCCGCCTCCACCGACCCGGGGTCGGGAAAATCCTCCGGCACAAGCGGCCGGTCGAGCGGCAGGTGCGAGAAATCGTGACCGCCGAACCGGCCGGACAATCGCTTGCGGCCGACCTCCGTATCGGTGAGTTCATTGACCTCGCGCGTCAGGCGCTGCGCCTCGGCCTCGGTCGCACCAATCATCGGGCTCAAGCCGGGCAGGATCAGGACCTGGGCGGGATCGCGTCCCTCGGCCGCCGCGAGCTTCTTCAGATCGGCGTAGAATTCCTGCGCGGTCGCCTTCGCCATGTGGGCGGTGAACACCGCCTCGGCGTAGCGCGCCGCGAAGCGGCGGCCGGTGTCGGACGAGCCCGCCTGCACCAGCACCGGCCGCCCCTGCGGACAGCGTGGCATGTTGAGGGGGCCGGTCACCGCATAGTGCTCGCCCCGGTGATTGATGGATCGGATGCGCTCGCCGCGGGCATAGAGGCCGCTCGCCCGGTCATCGATCACGGCATCCGCCGCCCAGCTGTCCCACAGCTCTTCCACCACCGCCATGAATTCCTCGCCACGGGCATAGCGGTCGGCATGGCTGACCTGGCCGGCCGCGCCGTAATTCTCCGCCGCGGCGGCGAGCCACGAGGTCACGATGTTCCAGCCGGCGCGGCCGTTGCTGATGTGATCGATCGAGGCGAACTGGCGCGCGAGGTTGAAGGGCTCGGTGTAGGTGGTCGACGCCGTCGCGATCAATCCCACCCGGCTGGTCGCCACCGCCATCGCCGCCAGCACCGTGATCGGCTCGAGCCAGGTGCGCGGCGCTTGCGCCACGTCGCCGCCGAGCGCGAGCTGATCGGCGAGGAAGACCGAATCGAACAGCGCTGCCTCGGCCCGCTGCGCCAGGTCCTGGTAGTAGCGGATGTCGGTCAATGCCATCGGCGACGACGCCGGATGGCGCCACGACGCCTCGTGATGCCCGCGGCCGTGGATGAACAGGTTCAGATGCAACTGCCGTTTCATGGTCGAGTGCCCGCTTGCGCCGAAATGGCGTGAAGCGCATGATTCGTCGGAGCATCGCCGGAGCTTGTCAAGCCGCAATGGGCGCCGGCTGATGGCGGCGGGAATTCCAACGCCGGTGCGGGAAGCGCGCGAGCGGGCGCGCAATGACGCGAGTTGCGGCACCAGCTTGGCGAGCTCCACGGCGGCGGGTCCGGTTTCTACGCGCCAACGACAAATTCCGGTTCGAGCACCACCTCCGCGGTGATGGACTTGGCGATGAAGCAGTGAGCTTCGACGCTGTCCATGGCCTTGCGGGCGGGATCGACCTCGGCTTCGCTCTTGACGGCGATGCGGGGGCGCACCCTCACCTTGGTCATGCGGAACGTGCCGTCGACGTTCTCGAACAGGCCTTCCGCCTCGCTTTCATACGCCACGAGGTTGACGCCGCGGCTGCGAGCGAGGGTGAGGAACGTCAACAGGGTGCACGTATTGAGCGAGCCCACGAGCAGCTCTTCGGGCGCCCAGACGTCCGTGTCGCCATTGAATTCCGGCGGGCTGCCGACCACGATGTCGGGTCTTCCCGCCGTCGCGAGCGCACCACGCCGCTTGCCGCTCCATACGGTCTTGGCTCTGAACTGAAAGGACTTGTAGGCGGTTTTGGCCATCACGAAACCTCCGCAGCTCCGATTTGTTCCTGCATTCACGTCTCCCGGCTCTCGTCGACATCGAGACGATGCCTGACCGCTCGCGGACTCCCTATATATATTGCCGACCCATGGCGTGGCGGTGAATGACATGCATGAAACGGACGTTGTCGTGATCGGCGCGGGCGCCGCCGGCGTCGCGGCCGGGCGGCGGCTGATGGCGGCGGGGATTCCGACGCTGGTGCTCGAAGCGCGCGCGCGCGCCGGCGGGCGCGCCTGGACGCTGCGCGGCGAATTTGCGCTCGATCTCGGCTGCGGCTGGCTGCATTCGGCGAACGAGAACGAATGGGCGGCGCTCGCGCCGAGCCTCGGCATGACCGTCGACCGGACGCCGCCGCCGTGGGGCGCGCAGCGGCGCAGCATCGCGTTTCCGCCCGACGAGCGCAACGATTTCGCCGCCGCGAGCGAGCGTTTCTTCGCCCGCGTCGATGCCGCGGCGGACGATCCGGTCGACCGGCCGGCGGCGGACTTCCTCGAGCCGGGCTCGCGCTGGAATCCGCTGCTCAACGCGATCGGCAACTACATCAGCGGCGGCGAGCTCGCCGACGTCTCGGCGCGCGACCTCGCGAGCTACAACGACACCGGCGTCAACTGGCGCGTGACGCAGGGCTATGGCGCGCTGATCGAGGCCTATGCGGCGCCGCTCGACCTGCGGCTCGAATGCAAGGTCACGCTGATCGACCATTCGGGCGCTCGGCTGCGCATCGTCACGCCGCAAGGCGACATCGCGGCACGCGCCGCGATCGTCGCGGTGCCATCGAACATCATTGCGACCGAGGCGCTGCGCTTCTCGCCGGCGCTGCCCGGCAAGCTCGACGCCGCCGCCGGCCTGCCGCTCGGCCTCGCCGACAAGCTCTTTCTGCGCATCGACCGGCCCGACGACATACCCGTGGAGACGCGCCTGTTCGGCGCGCTCGACCTGCCGAGCACCGGCAGCTATCACCTGCGCCCGTTCGGCCGGCCGGTCATCGAGTGCTATTTCGGCGGCAAGCTCGCCTGGAACCTCGAGCGCGAAGGCGACGGCGCCTTTGCGCGCTACGCGCTCGACCAGATCGCCGCGCATCTCGGCGCCGAGGTGCGCAAGCGCCTGCATCCGATCGCTGCCACCGCCTGGGGCCATGATCCATTCGCGCTCGGCTCGTATTCATACGCCAAGCCCGGGAAATTCCCCGCGCGCGCCGCCCTCGCGGCGCCGGTCGACGAGCGCCTGTTCTTCGCCGGCGAGGCCTGTTCCGAGCACGACTATTCGACCGCGCACGGCGCCTATCGCACCGGCGTCAGGGCGGCCGACGCCGTGACACGGTTGCTGCAAGCCACGTCGCAAGCCAGGTGAGGCGCGCAAGAACTTCCGCGGAGTCCCAAGTTGTTCCTCCGAGTCCCAGATTTACTGTCGGATGCCATTTAAAGCCGCATCTGAAACGCGCCGAGGCAAGCTTTTATTAGCCGCAACCTTGGCGTTGCGTGAACTTCGCAGTCCCGGCGCGCGACAAAATCGATGAACGGAGTTTGCGAGCAGCCCAGTTTGCGAGCAGCCCTTGGCTTTCGATCCGTTCGTCTCCCCGGGGCGCTGCTCTTCATTCAATGGAGATCGCCGATGCTGAAGCCCGTCGTCGTGACTGCCCTCGCCGCCGCCGCCGCCATGCTGGCGGCAGCCGTCCCCTCTCCGGTGTCGGCGGCCTCGCTCTCGAACAACCTGTCGGTCGGCCACGTCGCCGCACCCCGCCCGATGAACAATTTCGGCGCCAACAACATCGGCGCCAGCAACCAGTATTTCACCCCGAACGGGCACGGCCCGAAGCTCAAGCCCGCGGTGAAGAAGTGGGTCTGTGGTCCAATCGTCAACTATGATGGTTCGCCGCATTGCCATTGGGTAACGCACTGACGCTCTGCGTGCGGCGTGGGCGAGCGAAGTTTGCCCACCCCACGGATTGCCACCTCTCAGATCTTTTGAAAGTGAATCCGGTCGACTACGGCGGCCCATTTGGCGATTTCGGATTCGATGCGCGTCTTGAACTCGTCCGGGCTGCATGGGCTCGGCTCGTTGCCGAAGGCGTGCAACCGCTCGATCGTCGCCGGCGCCGCGAGGATGCGCCGCACTTCGCTGTTGAGCCGGCTGACGATCGATCCGGGAAGGCCTGCGGGCGCGATCAAGCCCTGCCAGCCGGTGACGTCGAACCCGGCGACCCCGGCTTCCGCCAGGGTCGGCACATCGGGCAGAGCGAAATAGCGCCTAGCGCTCGATACGGCGAGCGCCCGCAGCCTGCCGTCGCGGATGAACGGCATCATGGTGGCGGGCGGGTCCATCATGAAATCGAGCCTGCCGGCAACGAGCTCGGTCACGGCCGGCGCACTGCCGCGGAACGGGATGTGCTGCACCTTGATCTTGGTTTGCAGCGCAAGCAGCTCGATGGCGAGATGGGGACCGGAGCCGGCGCCGGGCGTGCCGTAAATGAGCGGTGTCGCGCGCGTCCGTCCGAGGTCGACGAGCTCGGCGACCGTCTTGATGCCGGTCGCACTGGGGACCGACATCACGTACGGATAGGTCGATGCGATCGTGATCATCGTGAAATCGGCAACGGCGCGGTACGGCAGCTTAGCGAACGTCGCCGCCGTTGCGGGATGGCCGGACGGGATCACCATCAGCGTGTAGCCGTCCGGCGCGGCACGCGCGACCTGCGCTGCCGCGGTGGTGCCGGACGCGCCGGGGCGGGCCTCGACGATGACCGATTGGCCGAGCGTTTTGCTCAGGCCGTCGGCGATGATGCGGGCGACGACGTCCGACGGACCGCCCGGCGGGAACCCGTGAATGATCGTGATGGTGCGCGCCGGCCACTCGGCCGCCGCCCGCGCCGACGTGACCGCGAGGCCGACGAGACCTCCGGCCAAGGCCCGTCGTGTCAATGCCGCCATGGTGCTTCCTCCCTGGTCCCATCGTAACCTGGGCGAGGCCGGGCGCAAACCGCACTCAATCCGCGCTTGGCGCTGCTACCCTGGCGAGAAAGGCGTGTGCCATGATCTCTTTGACTGCGACCGCGATCCTGCCCGAGGACGCCGAGGCTGCCGCGCTCGTCGGGCGTGCCTGGCTGCCGGCGGCGGATGGTCCGTCGGTCGTTGCCATCCGCCACGGCGATGTCTACGACGTCACGCGCCGGTTTCCCACGGTCAGCGCGCTCGGCGAGGAAGCGGATCCGGCCGCGGCCTTGCGCGCAACCAAGGGGGACCGTGTCGGCGATCTCGCAGCGATCGCCGCCAACACGCCGCCGGATCGCCGCGACGCCGCGCAGCCTTGGCTGCTGGCGCCGATCGATCTGCAGGTGATCAAGGCCGCGGGCGTCACCTTCGCGATCTCGATGCTGGAACGGGTGATCGAGGAGCGGGCGCGCGGCAATCCCGCCGCGGCAGCGGCGATCCGTGCGGAGATCCAGCAACTGGTCGGCGACGATCTCGCGCGCTTGCGGCCCGGATCGCCGCAAGCCATGCGGCTGAAAGAGGTGCTGATCGCGCAGGGCGCGTGGAGCCAATATCTCGAAGTCGGCATCGGCGTCGACGCCGAGGTCTTCACCAAGGCGCCCGTGCTCTCCGCGGTCGGCACCGGGATGGATGCGGGACTGCATCCGAAGTCGACCTGGAACAACCCCGAGCCCGAGGTCGTGCTCATGGTCTCGAGCGCCGGCCGCATTGTCGGCGCGACGCTCGGCAACGATGTGAACTTGCGCGATTTCGAGGGACGCTCGGCCCTGCTGCTGGCGAAAGCGAAGGACAACAACGCCTCCTGCGCGATCGGCCCGTTCGTGCGCCTGTTCGACGCGAGCTTCACCCTCGACGACGTTCGCGCCATGGATGTGACGCTCCGCGTCGAGGGCGAGGACGGTTTTCATCTCGACGGCGTCTCGTCGATCCGCCTGATCAGCCGCGATCCCGAGGATCTCGTCCGGCAGACGATCGGCAGCGTGCATCAGTATCCCGACGGGTTCGTGCTGTTCCTCGGCACCATGTTCGCGCCGACCCAGGATCGCGACGGGGCCGGGCAAGGCTTTACCCACAAGGCGGACGACGTCGTGACGGTGTCGAGCCCGAAGCTTGGCAGGCTGGTCAATCGCATGCGCACGAGCGACCGGTGCGAGCCGTGGAGCTTCGGGATCGGCGCGTTGATGCGCAACCTGGCGCGGCGATCAGGTCAGACATGAACTCCGGTCGATCGATCGTCGAAACCGCTCAGTCGCGATGCACATGCACCGCGCAGATCTTGTTGCCGCATGGATCGCGCAGGTAGGCGAGATAGAATTTGACCCCGGGCATCTCGCGCCAACCCGGCGGGTCCTCGATGCTCTTGCCGCCATTGGCAACGCCCGCGTCGTGGAAAGCCTTGACGAGATCGGGGCTTGCGCACCCGAAGCCGATCGTGCCGCCGTTGGCGGGCGTCGCCGCTTCGCCGTCAATCGGCCTGGTGATGCCGAACACACCGCTCTTCGAGCGATAGAAGATGCGGCCCTTCGGGTCGGCTTGCCCTCCCGACAGGCCGATGGCGACGAGCACGGCATCGTAAAACCTCTTCGACGCGGCAAGATCGTTGGCGCCGACCATGACGTGTGTGAACATGCGCGGCTCCTTTGTAGGTTGGGCCGAGCTCTTGCGAGACCCAACGTCCGTCACGCTGCTGCCTTAGCCAAGGCGGGCCTCGCCCGCCGTAGCTTTAGCGAAGGCGGGTCAGCACGCCTCCATCGGCGTCACCAGCCTGGTGCCCGGCACCAAGATGCCGCCGCGGTTGCCGATCTCGGTCGCACCGTAGCGGTCGGCGAAGACCGGCGGCAGCGGGCGGCCGTTCGGCGGGCAGAGCCACAGGCGCAGCAGGTGGCGCTTGCGCTCCTCCTCGGGCCAATCCTCGTAGTCGGTGCGGTCGTGCAGGATCACGTGGTTGTGGATGAGCTGAATGTCGCCCGGCTTGAACTCGATGTCGAGATAGTTCGCCGGGTCGTTGGCCAGTGCGTCGAACAGGTCGAGCGCCTCGATCTGCCTGGCCGTAAGCCGCGGCGCCTCGGCGAAGCGCTGCGCCGACGCGATGTAGTAGCGGTTGCCGTAGAACACCGAGAGCTCCCCGGCATGCCAGTGAAAGAGCGGCGTCTCGTACCAGCCCTTCTTGCCGGCTGGCACCTCGCCCCGGCGATCGAAGCAGAACGGCTCGAACATGACGGCGGCGAGATCGGGGCGCCGGCGGAACATCTCGTTGTAGAGCGTGATCGAGCTGACGATGCGGCTCAGACCCCCCGCCTTCGCGGTCTTCAGGCACAGGAGCCCGACGATGTCGACCGAGTCGGTGTGGAAGGTCTGCTTGTGCGCCGTCTGGTAGATGCGCGCGGTCGGATCGTTGACGCTGCGGCCGAGGTCCTTCACGTGGCCGAGGATATGACCCTTGCCGTTCTGCGACACCGCCTTGCCGAAGAAGGCGCCGATGCCGAGGAAGGCCGCCGCGGCCTCTTCCATCGCGTAGCGCTCGACCGGAACGCCGCGCAAGACGATGAAGCCGCGGCCGCGCAGCAGGACCTCGTCGCGCATCTGCGTGAGACGCTGCCCGAGCCGCGGCAGCGGAAAGCTCGCGCGGTCGATCGCGATGTGATCGATGTGACGATCCATGATCGCGCGGACGGCGGCGTCGATCTCGGCGACCTCCTCGCCGCTCAGCCGGTGCGTGAACGCGGCCGGGTCGGTGAGCTCGCGCCCCCGCCACGCGGCCGGTCCCGCGATGGCGCGCATCGGCATCGGCGGCGCGAGCCGCGATCCTGACGTGGCGAGGTTGCCGATCATGGTTGCGATCCCCTGATGACGCGGCATTGCACGCAGAATTTAGGCCGTCCGCGCCAACCGATGTCAAGCGTGCGTCGTGCAGGCCGCGGATCGGCAGCTGACCGGTCGACGCTCGAGCGCCGGTGAGGTGCGCGCACGGCGCGCGAGACCGGCGGTGCCAAAATCCGGTTGGCGCCGCGGCGGAAGTCGGCTACTCTCAATAGTTGCAAATCCATGAAAATAAATTCAGCACGGAGGAGTCCCATGCGGGCGATATGGGCTACCGCGGTCGCGGCAGCGTTGGTGTTGGCAGCGCACGTTCCGGCGTGGAGCAAGACGCCGACGCACCACATCTACGGGCGTGTCATTCACGGAATCATCATCCGGCCCGGCCATCCGAAGATCTACGGCATCATCATCGTTCATCCGGGCAAGGGGCCGATCGGCATCGGCCCGGTGACCCCGGTGAAGAATCCGATCGGCGTGCCGCCGGTCACGACGGCCCCGACCAAGTAACGACCAAGCAAGGTGAGCACGGCGCCCGCGCTCCCGCTCCCCGCATCGCAAGTCGGCCTTGCTTGCCCGACTTGCGCATCAATAGTGCCGAAATCGGGCAAGCCCGATTTCGCATGCGGGGAGACGGTTGGGGTGAGGGGTGGTTCCCAAATAGCGCCGGGCCCGCCCGTGCGCGCGTCGGCGTTTGCCGCACTCCTGCTGCTGACCGCGATGGCGACGGCCTTGCCGCCGCCGGCGGCGGCGCAAGGCGCGGCATTCGACGAAGCGCGGCTCGCGGCGCTGCTCGCAAACAATCCCGCGACCGGTCGGCTGGTCGACTCGGTAAGCGAGCTCGTGCCGCTGCTGCCGCAGGAGTTGCGGTCGAATTTCACCTTCGTCTATCGCAGCCGCAGCCCGTTCCGCGCCAGCATCTCGCCGGACTATCCGCGCATCATCCTGTTCACGCCGGACGCCCGCTTCGTGCTCACCTTCACCGGCGACGAGCATGCGCCCGGCGCCAACCTGCTCGAAAGCATGTCGTTCGATCAGGCGAGCGCCAGCTTCAAGCTGCGCGCCTGGCTCCTGCCCGCCGCGCAGCGCACCGGCTGGCGGCCGTCGCCGAAGGCGGCGAAGTGCGAGCGCTGCCACGGCGCCGATCCGCGGCCGATCTTCGATGCCTATCCGCTGTGGCCCGGCTTCTACGGCGCGCAGCAGGATACGTTTCCGCGCGACCGGCTGGGGCTGCGCGAGCTGCGCCGCTATGCGCATTTCCTCGCCGGCCCTGCCAAGACCGGCGTCTATGTGGGCCTGATCTTTCCGGCCGGCAGCCCGGTCAGTCCCTATCTCGATCCGAAGAGCTTCGACCCCAGGATGGTCGAGGCGCCGGCCGAGCCGTTGAAATATCTGCCCAACACGCGGCTCGGCATGGCGCTCACCGAGCTCAATCGGGCGCGCATCTATCGCAAGCTCGCCGCCGGACCGGGTTTTGCCGCCAACGAGAAGCTGATCCTCGCCGACCTGCTCGAATGCAAGCCGGCGCACGCTCCCGCGCGGCGCGCGGTGCGCCGGATCGAGGCGCAGGTCGCGCGCGAGAACGGCGCGCGACTCGTCCGCCTCGGCCTGCGCCGCCGCGATCCGCGGCCCGAGCGCAACGACATGCAGGAGCTGCAGTTCGGCGATGAGCTGGCGCAGATCGACCAGGCCGCGGCGCGTGCCGGCGTCGACCGTTTCGACTGGTCGATGGCGCTCGAACCGGGCTCGCTCGCCTTCTTCGACGGCATCCTCAGCGGCATGCACGGCGAGACGAGCTACTATCTCAAGGAAGATCTGATCTACGAGATGCTCGACCATCTGCGCGCGCGCGAGGCGGCCTTTACGCCCTATTTCGCGGTCATTTCCGCCTATGGCGATCTCGGCTATCCGTTCGGCCATCGCATCGACATCGGCACGGCGCTGGGCGCCTGCCCGCGCTTGCGCGGCGGAGCGCATGCGGCGGCGCGATAGCGCGGCCGCCGACGAGACGGAGAAGTGGGGCGCCGTGATCCGCAAGTTCGGGATCAAGGCGGAGTAGGCAAAGCGCGTAGCCCGGATGGAGTGCTTGGGCTTGCCGAAGGCAAGACCAGAGGACTCCATGCGGGCTACTCGCTATGCTCTTGCCTCCCGACCCAACTACGGAGGTACACGGCATGGATACGATCAAGCCCCTGTTCACGGCGACAGCGACCGCGACCGGTGGACGCAATGGCCACACCGAGGCGAGCGACGGATCGGTTCGCGCCGATCTCTCGGTGCCGAAGGCGATGGGCGGCCCGGGCAAGCCGAACACCAGCACACCCGAGCACCTGTTCGCGGCCGGCTACGCCGCCTGCTTCGGGGGCGCCATCGATTTCGTCGGCCGGCAGCACAAGAAGAACGCCGCCAACGCGCGCGTCACGGCGGACGTCAGCATCGGCCCGCGCGACGGCGGCGGCTTCGGTCTCGCCGTCAAGCTGCACGTCGAGGACAAGAGCCTGCCGCAGGCCGAGCTCGAGGCGCTCGCCAAGGAAGCGCACGAGAAGATCTGCCCCTATTCGCACGCCACGCGCGGAAACGTCGACGTGCAGATCGACGTCAAGGGCGCCTGAGCGTCGCGCCGCGAAACCGCGATGGATGCCGGGCGGCGAGGACGTGCTCCCCGGCGCGCAGCGTGACTGCGTGCATCGTGTCCACGTCACGCCAGTGTTCGAGACCGACAATGAACGAGACTGACTTCGTCGGCGCGAGGCTTGGCGCTTTCGTCGCCGGCACCGACGCGCTGCCGCCGCAGGTGCTGCACGAGGGCAAGCGCTCCCTGGTGAACTTCTTCGGCTGCGCGATCGGCTCCGGCCGCGCGGCGGCGTGCGACACGCTGGTGCGCGTGCTGGGCGCATTCGGCGCCGGCGGCAAGAGCACGCTGCTCGGCCGTCCGGACCGGCTTGATCCGCCCGAGGCCGCCTTCGTCAATGCGGTCAGCGCCAATCTGCTCGACTACGACGACACGCATCTGCGCACCGTCATCCATCCCACCGCGCCGGTCGCGGCGCCGGTGCTGGCGGTTGCCGAGGCGCGCGGCCGCACCGGACGCGCCGTCCTCGAAGCCTTCGTCCTCGGTGCCGAGATCGAATGCCGCGTCGGCAATGCGGTCTCGCCGCAGCACTACGCGCGCGGATGGCACATCACGGCGACCTGCGGCGTCTTCGGCGCGGCCGCCGCGGTCGCGCGGCTGCTCGGTCTTTCGCCCGAGCCGACATGGCATGCGCTGGGGATCGCCGCGAGCCAGTCGGCCGGCGTGGTCGAGAACCTTGCGACCGCGGCGAAGAATGTCGGCGTCGGCAGCGCGGCGCGCAATGGCATCCTCGCCGCGCTGCTCGCCGAGGCCGGTTACGCGGCGGCGCCGGCCGCCCTCGAAGGCCAGCTCGGCTGGGCGCAGGCGTCCGGTGGCGGCGACGGCTGGGGCGAGGCCATGGCCGCGTTGGGCACGCGCTGGGAGCTGCTCGACAACACCTACAAGCCATATCCGTGCGGCATCGTGATGCATGCCGTCATCGATGCGTGCCTCGCGCTGCGGCAACAGCATGGCATCGTGGCGGAGCAGATTGCCGCGGTGACCGTGCAGGGCAACGCGCTGCTGCTCGCGCGCGGCGACCGCGTCGTGAACAACGAGCGTGACGCCAGGGTCAGCATCCAGCACTGCGCCGCGGTTGCGCTGCTTTACGGTCGCGCCGGCACGCGCGAATTCACCCAAGCCGCCGCGCTCGATCGCGAGGTCGCGCAATTGCGCCGGAAGGTGACCGCTGTGCTGGCCGCGGAAATGCCGGTCGGCGCCGCAACCGTGGCGCTCGACCTCGCCGACGGGCGCCGCCTCGCGCACACGGTCCTGGCGGCGCGCGGCAGCCGGGAAAGCCCGCTGACGGATCGCGATCTCACCGAGAAGGCGACAGCCTCGATGGGTGACGCTGGCCTCGCCGCCAACGCAGCGCCGCTGATCGAACGGCTATGGGCGCTGGAGCGCGAGACCGACCTGCGTGGGCTCATGCGCCTGACACGATCGAACACCGGTTGACGGAGGTCGCGCCGATGCGTCTGACGATCGAAGCCGCCACATCGCTCGCGCGGCAGGCGCTGGGCGCGCTCGGCTACGACGCGGGCGAAGCCTCGCTGATCGCCGATCACCTGCTCGATTGCGACCTGCGCGGACTTCCCTACGGCGGCCTCGCCCGCATCGTCAGCATCGGCGAGCGCCTCGCCCGCATCGGCGACCGCCGGGCGCCGATGCGCATCGTCCGCGAGACGCCGGTGTCGGCCAAGATCGATGGCGGCGACCAGATCGGCTACCTCGTCGCCCATCGCGCGACGCGGCTTGCGATCGACAAGGCCAAAGCATCAGGCATCGCCATCGTCGCTGCCTACGAGACCTGGTACACCGGGATGCTGTCCTACTATGCCGAGATGATGGCGGCCGAGGGCCTCGTCTCGATGATGGCATCGAACACCTCGCCGTGGGTGGCGCCGCACGGCGCGAGCGAGGGCCGCTTCGGCACCAACCCGATCTGCTTCGGCTTTCCGAGCACCGCCGACCCGGTCATCTGGGACATCGGAACGGCCGCGATCATCCATGCCGACGTGACGCTGCACCAGCGGCTCGGGCTCGAGCTGCCCGCGGGCATGGCGTTCGATCCGCAAGGGCGCGCCACGCGCGATCCTGCCGCTGCGCTCGCCGGTGCGTTCGCGGCCTGGGGCGGCGCCAAGGGCTCGGGGCTCGGGCTCGTGGTGCAGCTCCTCGGCACGCTCGCGGGCTCGCCGCCCATCCCGCCGGAGCTTGCGAATTTCGGCTTCCTCGTGCTCGCGGTGAGCCCGTCCCTGTTCGGCTCGGAAGAAGAATTCAGGTCGCAGGTGACGCAATACGCGCACGCCGTGCGCGCCGCCCGCCCGGTCGCGGGCGGCGCGGGCGCGCGCATGCCGTTCGACCGCTCGCTCGCCGAGCGGCGTCGGCGCCTGGCGGAAGGCGCAATCGACGTCGCCGACCCGATCCATGCTGCGCTCACGAGCCTTGCGGCTTGCGCGGCCGGGCGCTTTCCTTGGGCCCACCGTCATCCTCAGAGCCTGGCCCAAGATCACTAAGCCAAGACGCTCCGTGTGCCGGAGGCCGAGAACATCGCCGCAGGGCTCGCGGATGAATTTCCAAGCACCGAGGTCGGCGTCTATCGGCTGCTGTGCGAGATCACGGCCGACTGGTCGGCTCACGCCCATGATCGGCGCGGGTCGCGATCCAGATGAGATGCCGCGGGCCCCCGCGCGCTCCGTTGGCGTTCACCCGAAGCTGATCCACGCCAAAACCGATCTTGCGAAGTCGCCGGGTGAAATTCAGATTTGGTCCCGATGACCATACGGCCAGCACGCCGCCGGAACGCAGCGCCGCGTGGGCGGCGCTCAACCCTGCCGCGTCGTACAATGCATCGTTGGCTTTGCGGGTCAGTCCTTCGGGGCCGTTGTCGACATCGAGCAAGATCGCATCGAAGGTCGACGGACCGCACCGGATCAGGCGACCGACGTCCCCTTCGCAGACGCGTACGCGCGGATCGGTCAGGCTCTTGCCGAAGACCTCCGCCAACGGACCCCGGGCCCATGCCAGGACGGGCGGCACCAGCTCGGCGACGGTGATCCGGGCCTCGGTTCCGAGCGCGGCGAGCGCGGCACGCAGCGTGAAGCCCATGCCCAATCCGCCGATCAATATCTGCGGCCGCTCGCGGGCGCGGATTCTCTCGCAAGCGATCGTGGCGAGCGCCTCCTCGGATCCGCTGAGACGACTGTTCATCAGCTCGGTCTGACCCAACATGATCGAGAATTCGGCGCCACGCCGCATGAGGCGGAGCTCGCCGCCTCCGCCGGGTACCTGTGCCGTATCGAGCAGGGACCAGGGAATCATGGACAGTCCTTCACGCGGTGGCGCGCAGCTTGAACGCGATCGATCTGCTCAACCTGAACGGATACCGGATGAATCGTCACAGTCGATCGCCTGTTGCATGATTGCGCGCTGTGTTGCGATTCCGGACGCTGTTGTTGCGCAGGCTAGCTGCTATCGTGGGCCGTCACAACGGATCGAGGTCGGCGGACAATGACAAAGCTTGCGCGCAAGCACGCAATGGCGCCGCTGTCTTCGCTGGAGCGGGCACGATGACCGCGATGCGCATCCAATACGCGAAGGTCGCGCCCGATGCCGTGAAGGGCATGTACGCCTCCAACGCATATTTCGACAGCTGCAGCATCCCGCAGACGCTGCGCCGCCTGATCGAGTTGCGCGTGTCGCAGATCAACCACTGCAGCTATTGCACGTGGCTGCATGCGAAACAGGCGCGCGATCTGGGCGAGACCGACGAACGTATCGCCGCGGTCGTGGACTGGCGCACGGCCGACGGCTTCAGCCGTCGGGAAAGAGCCGCCTTGGAATGGGCCGAGCTTGGCACTCGGCTGTCGGAAGGCGCGCCCTCGGACTCGGCGTTCGCGGAGCTGCGCCGGCACTTCGATGACCGGCAAATCGTCGATATCACGGCCATTGTCGCCAACATGAACGCGCTCAACCGCATGGCCGTGAGCTTCCGGCTGGAAGCGCCCAACGGCTAGGGATGTTTGGCCCCTGTCCCCGCTCAGGGCGCTGGCGCGGCTCGACCGCTACGAGAAAATGCAATGAATTCAATGAAGGCGATTTTCCACCGCCGCTCGGGGCTGGCGCCCACCGCTCGGCGCCAACCTCGGCTTGGCGAGCGCGTTCGCCCCGGATAGCCTTTCGTCCTCTTGCCGGCGACCGCCTGCGGCCGTCATCAACCGGGGACTGCACGTGCCGAACTCATCGGAAGAATCGTTCGACTTCATCATCGTCGGGGCGGGCAGCGCCGGCTGCGTGCTCGCCAACCGGCTCACCGCGTCGGGCCGCTACCGCGTGCTCCTGCTCGAGGCCGGCCCGAGCAACCGCCATCCGTGGCTGCACATCCCGCTCGGCTTCGGCCGCCTGTTCACCGATCGCCGCTACAACTGGTGCTACGCGACCGAGCCGCAGCAAGGCTGCCACGGCCGCAACGTGATCGCGCCGCGCGGAAAAGTGCTCGGCGGATCGAGCTCGATCAACGGGCTCATCTACATCCGCGGCCAGGCGGAGGATTTCGATCACTGGCGCCAGCTCGGCAACGCCGGTTGGAGCTACACCGACGTGCTGCCCTATTTCCGCAAGGCGGAGGACAACGAGCGCGGCACCGACGAATTCCACGGCAGCGGCGGGCCGCTCGCGGTGTCGGACCTGCGCGACCGCCACCCGCTCGCGGTCGCCTATGTCGAGGCGGCGGTGCAATGCGGCTATCCGCGCAACGACGACTTCAACGGCACCGTGCAGGAAGGCGCCGGCTTCTACCAGACCACCATGCGCAACGGCGTGCGCGCCTCGACGGCGGCCGGCTATCTCAAGCAGGCGCGCCGCCGCGCCAATCTCAAGGTGGTGCCGCAGGCGCTCGCGACGCGCATCCTCTTCGCTGGCCGGCGCGCGACCGGCGTCGAGTATCTGGTCGACGCAGGGGATAGCGACAAGCGCCGCGCGAGCGCGAACCTCGAGGTGATCGTCGCATCGGGTGCGTTCAATTCGCCGCAGCTCCTGCAGCTCTCCGGGCTCGGCCCGGCCGCGCTGCTGAAACAGCACGGCATCGACGTCATCGCCGATGCGCCGGGCGTCGGCGACGATCTCAACGATCATCTGTCCGGCCGCATCATCCTGCGGGTCAAGGAGCCGATCACGCTCAACGACGCGGTGCGCACCTGGCACGGCAAGCTGCGCCACGGCCTGCACTACGTGCTGACGCGGCGCGGCTATCTGGCGATCCCGGCGGTCTCGTCCGCGGTGTTCATCCGCGCGCTGCCGACCTCGGCGACGCCCGACTCGCAGTGCTCGATCTCGCTCTTTTCCGCCGGCACGATCGGCGGCGAGCTGCATCCGTTCCCGGGCGTGACCGGCAACTGCGTGCTGCTGCGGCCGGAGAGCCGCGGCTATGTGCGCATCAAGTCGGCCGATCCGCGCGCGGCGCCGGCGATCAACCCGAACTACCTCGCCACGCCGAAGGACCGCGAGACCATCACGGCGGGCACCAAGGCGATGCGCCGCATCTTCCAGGCGCCCGCCATGGCGCGCTACATCGCCGAGGAGATCGAGCCCGGCGCCAATTGCGACAACGACGACGAGCTGCTCGATTTCATCCGCCGCCGCGGCTCGACCACCTATCATCCGGTCGGCACCTGCCGCATGGGCCAGGATCCGAAAGCGGTGGTCGACGAGCGGCTGCGCGTGCGCGGCTTCGCCGGCCTGCGCGTGATCGATGCCTCGATCATGCCGGCGGTGGTCTCCGGCAACACCAACGCGGCGACCATCATGATCGGCGAGAAGGGCGCCGACATGATTCTCGCGGACGCGAAGGCCGCGCCGTCGCGCGCCGATCTCATCGCCGCGGCCTAGCTGCATGTTCCGGCGAAATGGACGCCGGTTCGCCGATAAGAACATGCGCCAAACAAGGAGAGCTGGAGCACATTCCGATTCCACCGGAACGGAATGTGCTCCAGCTGACGATTGGGCGTTGCCGCGGCGCAAAAGTGCGCTATGGAGCGGCAGCACGGCAGCCAAGGGCCGCCTCGCGATGCCGCCGTGAAGGCTCGCGGCCGAAGGAATCTCAAGGCGCGCGGGGCATGAGCAGCGACGTCGCGAACCAACGCGTCGGTCCGCTCTCCCGCAACGCCGGTGGTCGAGGGTCATTGCGATGAACATCCGTCCAGACGCGGCGCGCCTGATCGAGCACGGAAAGACGCTGCATCGCCAGGGCCGCCTAGCGGAGGCGCTGGCGGTTTATCGCGCGGTCATCGTCAGCGAGCCGCAGCGCTTCGAGCCGCACTTCCTGTCGGCCCTCGCCAACTATCAGCAGGGCAATGCCGCCGAGGCGCATCGGCTCGTCGCGCGCGCGCTGGAACTCGAGCCGAATGCGGCCGAGGCGCTCGGCCTCCTGGCCGGCACGCTGCTCGCGCTCGATCGCCCGGCGGAAGCGCTCGCTGCCTGCGACCGCATCCTGGCGCGCGCGCCGAACGACGTGGAAGCGGCGTGCAATCGTGCCGTGATCCTGGCGCGGCTCGATCGCGTCGACGAGGCGATCGCGCAGTACGGCAAGGCGCTGACGCGACGCCCCGACCATGTGCCGGCACGCTTCAACCGCGGCACCCTGCTCGCCCAGCGCGGGCGCTACGCGGAGGCGCTCGCCGATTTCGATCAGGTGCTGGCGTCCGCGCCCAGCCATCTCGACGCGCTCAAGAACCGCGGCAACGTCCTGGTCCGGCTCGATCGGCTCCCGGAAGCGCTCGCGAGCTACGATCGCATCCTCGCGGTCCGGCCCGACGATGCCGACACGCTGACCAATCGCGGCGCGACCCTGCGATCGCTCAATCGCCGGGACGAAGCGCTGGCGAGTCACGAGAAGGCGCTCGCCGCGAACCCGCGCCACGCCAATGCGCTGTTCAACTACGCCAACGTGCTCTACGACCTGGGCCGCTTCGACGCCGCGCTCGACTTCTACGATCGGCTGCTCGACGTCGCCCCGAGCAACGTCGACGGCCTTGCGGCCCGCCGCAACGCGCTCATTCGCCTCAACCGTCACGCCGAGGCGCTCGCGACCATCGACCGGTCGCTGGCCGTCAAGCCGCGCGACGCCGACGCGCTCTATTATCGCGGCCTCGTCCTCGACGAGATGAACCGCGGCGACGAGGCGACGGCGTGCTACGACGAGGCCCTGGCGATCGATCCGAACCACGCCTTGGCGAAATTCGGCCGCTGCATATCGGCGCTGCCGACGCTGTACATGGACGAGCCGGAGATCGCGCGGCGGCGGCAGGACTATGCCCAGCGCCTCGCCGCATTGGGCCGCGACGTCGCGGCGGCGCCCGCGGCATTTGCCGACGTGGTCGGGGCCCGCCAACCGTTCTTTCTCGCCTATCAGGCCGGCAACGACCGCGATCTGCAGGCCAGCTGGGGCGAGATCATCTGCCGGATCATGGCGGCGCGTTTTCCTGCCGTCGCGCCGGCGCCGCCGCCGCAGCCGGACGAGCCGGTCAGGGTCGGCATCGTCAGCGGCTTCTTTCGCGATCATACGGTGTGGAAGATCCTGATCAAAAGCTGGCTCGACCGGCTCGACCGCAGCCGCTTCCGCGTGTTCGGCTACGACACGAGCGCGCTGCCCGCCGACGATCAAACGCGCGTGGCGGAAGCGCTGTGCGAACGCTTCGTGCGGGGGCTGCCGAGCCTCGAAGCGTGGCGGCAGGCGATCATCGCCGACGCGCCGCACGTGCTGATCTATCCGGAGGTCGGCATGGACAACCTGTCGCTCCCGCTCGCCGCGCAGCGGTTGGCACGCGTGCAATGCGTCGCCATGGGCCATCCCGATACGACCGGGCTGGCCACGCTCGACTGCTTTCTCACCAGCGAGCTGATGGAGCCGCCGGGCGGGGAGGCCCACTACACCGAACGCCTCGTGCGATTGCCCAACCTGTCGCTCCACTACGAGGCGAAGCCGACGCCCGAGCGGCCGATCGATCGCGACGAGCTGGCGCGGCAGCTCGGGCTGCGCGCGGGCGGGACGCGGTTCTGGTGCGGCCAATCCCTGTACAAGTACCTGCCCCAATACGACGACGCCTTTCCCCGCATCGCCCGCGAGGTCGGCGACTGCCAGTTCGTGTTCATTCGCCACCATGGCGCCGAGCGCGTCACCGATCTCTTTGTCGAACGGCTCGAGCGCGCGTTCGCGGCGCACGGCCTGTCCGCCCGCGACTACTGCACGGTGCTGCCGCGCCTCAAGTTCGACGACTACTTCGCCGCGATCGGCTGCTGTCACATCGTCCTCGACAGCATCGGCTGGTCGGGCTGCAACTCGACGCTCGAGGCGCTGCCGCACGATCTGCCCAACGTGACGCTCCCGGGTCTCCTCATGCGCAGCCGCCACACCGCGGCGATCCTCACGATGATGGGCGTGCCCGATACCATCGCCGATTCGCTCGACGGCTACGTGGCGATCGCCGCGCGGCTCGCCCGCGACCCCGCCCGGTATGCCGACATCAAGGCGCGCATGGCGGCCAACAAGCATCGCGTCTATCGCGACGATGCCTGCATGGCGGCGCTGCAGGACTTCCTCGACCGCGCGGCGCGCGCGCCGGACGGTGCGGCGCCCGCGGCCAGCCCGAGGAACTGAGCGCACCGATCCGACGGCGGTGGCCGACGAGCGTGACCTTGGCCGGCATCCCGATGCGCGGGAAACGGTCCGGTCAGACGATTCCCTCGAGGCGATAGACGCGGGCGGCGGTGCCGGCGAACAGGTCCGCCTTCTCGGCCGCGCTCGCGCCTTTCGCCAAGATCTTGCAGGCGTTCCAGAACACCGGGTAGCCGTACGACCCCTTGTCGACCGGGAAGTTGCTCTCGAACATCGCGCGCCGCGTGCCGAACGCCGCGATGCAGGCTTCGATGTAGGGCCGCCACGTCTCGGCCAGCGTCTGTGACGAGGGCGGCTCCGGGCGCTCATGGAAGCCGAAGCCGCCGATCCGCATGCCGAGCCCGCCGAGCTTGACGTAGGCGTTGTCGCACGCCGCCAGCGCCTTGATCGACGCGGCCCAGCCGGGAAAGACCTCCTTGTGCTTGCCCGCATAGGGCCCGATGCCGACCGGGCCGCCGACATGGTTGAGCACGATCTTGGTGTCCGGGCAGGCGCGCGCGAGCGCCGTCACCTCGTCGATCTGCGGATGATAGAGCCAGGCGTCGAACGAGTAGCCGAGCCGTCCGAGCGTGCGGAAGCCGTCGCGGAATTTCGGCTCGGCCATCAGCCCGGGCGGCGGGCGGTAGCTCGGGTTGAGGATCGAGGCGTCGGCGTCCCACGCCGTGATGTGGCGGATGCCGCGGAAGCGGCCGCCGCCGGCGCGCTCATGCGCCATGAGCACCGGCTCGACGCGCTCGCCGAGGGTCAGATCCGCATGGCCGACGATGCCGGCCGCGACTCTGATCCTGCCGTAGGTGCCGCTCGCGCACATGGCCGCGACGCCGTTGACGAACTCGGTCTCGCCGACCGGCTTAATCTCCTCCGGCCCGGCCGCGCGATGCATCGCGCGCGCCTGCACGTAGACGGTCGCCAGGATGTTGTGGCCGGTGCCGGTGTCGGCGAGGAGATCGTCGAGCAGATAGCGCCAGTCCGGCCGGTCCCACAGGTGGTGGTGCGGGTCGACGATCGGCAGCTCCGGCTCGAGGATCGCCTCGTGCCGGCGGTCGAGCCAATCCTGGCGGACCGGAAGGTAGTTGTGGCTCGGGGCGCGACGCGGGGATGATGTGGCCGGCATGGGTGGCTCCTCCTACGTCATTGCGAGCGAGGCGAAGCAATCTCGCTCAACGAACGCATGCGACTGTGGCGCGAGATTGCGTCGCGGAGTTTATCCTCGGGCTCGCCGAAGGCGAGACCCGAGGGCTCGCAATGACAATCACGACTTGTCCATCGCGTTGTCGGCGGCCGCTCACCAACCGCATGCGAAGTTGGCATGCGTCCCATCGGCTTCCCGCGTGGGACCGCCGCTTTCCGGACCCTGCGGCCGCCGCTATAATGCATCGTATAAATCCAAGAAACACAACAAGCCTCGGGATCAGTTTCGAGACGCGCTCAGGGAGGAAATGCAAGATGTCGATCACTCGTCGTCAAGCGCTGGCATCCGCCGGCGCCGCCGCGCTCGCCGCCGGAATTGCCAAGCCGGCGATCGCCGCCAATCCGCCAATCCGCATCGGCTATCTTCCGGCGCTCACCGGCCCGTCATCCTCGACCGGCGTCGGCATCACGCGCGGGATGCAGCTCGCCGTGCAGGAGATCAACGCCGCCGGCGGCATCAAGGGGCGGCAGATCGAGATGGTCAGCCGCGATACCCAGAGCGATCCGACCAAGGCGGTCAACGCCGCGGCCGAGCTCACCCACGGCGAGAAGGTGAGCATCGTGCTCGGTCCGCTCAATTCCGGCGAGTCGCTCGCGGTCGTGCCGCTGCTGGCGCGCGCAAAGATGCCGCAGGTGCATCCCTGCTGGGTCGACAGCCTGACCGACACGAAGAAGTACCCGATGTGCTTCCGCAACGCGCCGACCAACCAGCAGATCGGCGGCGCCGCGAACCGCTACGTGATCGACGTGCTCAAGAAGAAGAAGGTCGCGGTGGTGAGCGACACCACCGGCTACGGCACCGCATCGGTCAACGCCTATGTGCCGATGCTCAAGGCCAAGGGCGCCGAGGTGGTCTATCAGGGCAATATCGACGCCGCCAATCCGGACCTCAAGCCCGAGCTCCTGCGCATGCAGTCGGCCGGCGCCGAGGCGATCATGCCGTGGAGCGTCAACGCCGGCTTCCTGTCGCGCATCATCAACACGCGCGGCGACATGAGCTGGGACGTGCCGATCGTCGGCCAGACCACGCTCGGCTCCGGGCAGACCAAGGCGCTGCTGGAGAAGCCCGAATTCTGGGCGAAGGTCTACCCGAACAATTTCCGCCCGGTCTGCTACGCCCCGGGCGGCAAGCTCACCGAGCGCACCGTCGCGTTCCTCGAACGCCTGAAGAAGGCGAAGATCGACATGGGCGACACGCTGCTGTGGTGGATCGCGCTCGGCTACGACAGCCCGCGGCTGATCGCCGAGGTGATGAAGGACGGCGGCACCGAGCCGGATCAGGTCGTCGCCGCCCTCAACAAGCTCAAGGGATTCCCGGGAGTCTACGGCGACATCACCTTCACGCCGACGCAGCACGACGGCTACCCGGACGACGAGGTCGTGATGGTCGAGGCCAATTCGCTCAAGGACGGCGCGTTCAACCTCGCTCCGGGGTACGGCGCCTAGCTCACTTTGGCACGGCGCTCGCGCTCCCTCTCCGCTTTAGCGGGGAGGTCGGGGTGAGGGGGTGCTTGCCGCAAGCTCCGGGTTCGCGGAGAGGCCCCCTCATCCCGACCTTCTCCCCCTAACGGGGGAGAAGGAGCGCAGCCGCCGCGCGTGTTGGCGCAACCAGGTTCAGTCGATGGTCCAATCGATCATTTTGTCCGGCGTGGCGATCGGCTGCATCTACGCGCTGATCGGCGTCACCTACAACGTGATGTTCTCCGCCTCGCGCGTCTTCAGCTTCACGGCCGGCACGCTCGGCATGCTCGGCGGCGTGCTCGGCTCGCTGTTCATCGCCCAGATCGGCCTGCCGGTGGCGGCCGGGTTGTTCCTCGTGCTCGCCGCTGCGGCGATCTTCGGCGTCGTCACCGAAATCGTCGCGGTGCGACCGGTGTTGCGCAGCCTCGACCAGCATCTCTACGTGCTCTCAACGCTCGCGCTGGCCTTGATCGTGCAGCAGTTCACCGCGATCGAATGGGGCACCGACGCGCGCCCGTTTCCGCGCCTGCTCGACCTCGCCCGCGGCGGGTTCGATCAGCAGTACTGGCTGCCCATGCTCGCCTGCGCCGCGGTGATCGTCGGGCTGGAGCTGCTCTATCGCCACACCCTGATCGGCCACGCGTTTCTCGCGATCTCCGAGGACACCTATGCGGCGCGTGCGCTCGGCCTGCCGGAACGCCGCTTGCGCATGGCGAGCTATGCGCTCGCCGGCGCGATCGGCGCGCTTGCCGGCTTTGCCGGCGGCGAGATGCTGCTCGCCTTCTTCGGCAATGCGCCGATGCTGACCTTCTACGGCTTCGTCCCGGTCGCGCTCGGCGGCATGGGCAACAACCGCGGCGCCGCGGCCGCCGGCCTGATGCTCGGGCTGTTCCAGCAGGCCGCGAACTTCCTGGTGGGCGGCATCTTCGCCTCGGTCGCGGTCTTCGCGGTCTTCATCATCGTCCTGCTGGCGCGCCCCGAAGGTCTTGCCGGCGCAAAGCTGCAACGTCGCGTCTGATGGCGACCCCGGCCGCACAGCTGAGCCCGAGCCGCGCCAACGTGCTCGGCGCCACCGGCACGTTCGGCGCGGCGCTGCCGTTCCTGGCGCTGCTCGTCATCGGCGTCACGTTCCCGCTGTTCGGCGGCGGCTACTGGGGCGTGATCGCGACCCGCGCCTGCGTCTATTGGGTGCTGGTCTCCGGCCTCAACCTCGTCGTCGGCTTCGCCGGACAGATCGCTATCGGCTGGGTCGCCCTGCTCACCCTCGGCGCCTACACCGCGAGCGTGCTCGCGGCAGGCAACGCCACGCCCGAGCTTCCGCCCTATCTTGCGCTCGCGATCGCGGCCGCGGTCGGCGCCGTCTTCGGCCTGATCGTGGGCCTGCCGGCGCTGCGGCTGCGCACCTTCTATTTCGCCATCACGACGCTCGGCTTCGCCACCATCGTCACGCAGGTCGCGCTCGCCTGGCAGAGCGTGACCGGCGGCGGCGTCGGCGTCGCCGGACCGAGCTTTCCGCCGCCATTCGACTCCCAGTGGGGCTTCTACTACTTCTGCTTCGGCCTCGCCGCGATCTGCACCTGGATGACCGCCAACGTGGCGGCAAGCCGCTTCGGCCGCGCGTTGACCGCGATCCGCGACGCCGAGGTCGCGGCGGAAGCCTGCGGCATCGCCAAGCCCCGCCTGCTCGCCGCCGTCTTTCTGTTCAGCGGCGCCGTGGCCGGCGTCGCCGGCGGTCTCTTTGCCTCGCTGCAGTCCTACATCACGCCGGACGCCTTCACGCTCGACCTGTCGGTCCTGTTCTTCATCGCCATCCTGATCGGCGGCCGCGGCTCGATTCTCGGGCCGCTGCTCGGCACGATTCTCCTCACCGTCCTGCCCGAATTCGCCGCCCCGCTGGTCGCCTGGTCCACCTTCCTCTATGCGGTGCTGCTGCTCGTCATCGTGCTGGCGATCCCCGGCGGCATCGCCGAGATTCTCGACTTCAAGAACCGCCGTCCGCTCGAGAGCCACCGCGCCATCATCCCGCGCCCCGAGCTGCTCGATCGCCTGATCGGCGAGACGCCCGACGCCGGCGCGCTGACGCTCGAAGGGGTGGCGCTGAGCTTCGGCGGCGTACGCGCGATCGACGGGCTCGATCTCGCGATCCATCCGCGCCAGGTGCACGGGCTGATCGGACCGAACGGCAGCGGCAAGACGACGACGCTCAACGTCATCTCCGGCTACTACGCCCAGCAGCGCGGCGCCGTGAAGCTCGACGGCGCCGCCCTGCCGGCCTTCGTGCGCCACCGGCGCGCGCACCTGCGTATCGCCCGCACCTTCCAGACGCCGCGCATCGTCGGCGCCGCCTCGGTGCTGGAGAACGTGATGATCGGCGGCACCATCGACGGCGACGGCTCGTTCGTCGAATCCCTGCTGTCGCTGCCGCGTCACCACCGCGACGAGGCGAGGCTGCGCGAGACCGCCATGCTGGCGCTTGCGGCCGTCGGGCTGGAGCGGCTCGCGGACGTACGCGCCGACCGGCTGCAGCACAGCGAGCTGCGCTTCACCGAGATCGCCCGCGCCCTGATGCTGCGGCCGGCCTTCCTGCTGCTCGACGAGCCGGCGGCCGGCCTCTCCGCCGATGAGATCGAGCGGCTCGGCGCGCTGATCGGCGCGATCGCCAAGGCCGGCACCGGCGTCCTGCTGGTCGAGCATCACGCCGATCTCATCTTCGCCATCTGCCACCACGTCACGGTGCTCAACCTCGGCAAGATGCTGGCGGCCGGGATGCCGGCCGAAATCCGCTCGCACCGGGAGGTGGTCAATGCCTACCTTGGCGGCTGACGCGCCGCTTTCGGCGGCTGAGCCTTTGCTCGACGTCGCCGGCCTTGCGACCGGCTACGGCAAGATCGGCGTGCTGCACGGCGTGGACTTGACGGTCGGCGCCGGCGAGGTGGTGGCGCTGCTCGGCCCGAACGGCGCCGGCAAGACCACGCTGCTGCGCGCGGTTTCCGGCCTGCTGCCGTGGTCCGGACGCGTGACCTTCGCGGGCCGCGATCTCGCCGGCGCCAGTCCGCGCGACACCGTGAAGGCCGGGCTCGCGCACGTCATCGAGGGCCACCGCGTGTTCACCCAGCTCGCCGTGCTCGACAACCTGCTGCTTGCCGCCTACGACCTGCCGCGCCGCGAGCGCACCACGCGCGTGGAGGAAGCGCTCGGGCTCTTTCCCGAGATCGCCGCCAAGCGCCACGAGCGCGCCGCCGCGCTCTCCGGCGGCCAGCAGCAGATGCTGGCGGTGGCGCAGGGCCTGGTGCGGCGGCCGCGCCTGCTCATGCTCGACGAGCCGTCCGCCGGCCTATCGCCGGTCCTCGTCGATCGCGTGTTCGTGGTGGTGCGCCGCCTGCGCGAGGCCGGCACCGCGGTGCTGCTGGTCGAGCAGCTGATCGAGAAGGCGCTCGCGCTCGCCGACCGGGTCTATGCGCTGGCGCGCGGGTCGATCGTACTGGAAGCGCGCACCGACGAACCCGATCTGCCGCACCGGCTCGAGCACGCGTACCTCGCGACCGCACGCGACGCGGCGCCATCGGCGTAGCGGGCATTTGCGATGCTGACGCAGGTCTATGAAATCGCGACCACCGAGGAGGCGTCCGCCATCTCGGACGTCGGCGTCGACCATGTCGGCGTCCTCGTCGGCGATGGGCGGTTCCCGCGCGAGCTGCCGGTCGCGGCGGCTGCGAGGGTCGCGGCGGCCATCGCGCCGCCGGCGAAGTTCTCCGCCCTGTTCCTGGCCGCTGACATCGCCCGGATCGCGGCATGGGCGCGCGAGCTCAACCCGGCGATCGTGCACCTGGGCGCCGGCGCCGAGCTGCTCTCCCCCGAAGACGTTGCGTCACTCAAACGGATGTTGCCCGATATCGCCATCATGCGCAGCGTGCCGGTGTTCGGCGAGGCGAGCGTCGCGATTGCGCGCAGCTACATGGAGATCGCGGATTTCCTGCTGCTCGACAGCTACCGATCGACCGACCGGCAGATCGGCGCGCTCGGCGTGACGCATGATTGGCGCATCAGCCGCCGCATCGTCGACATCTCACCTATTCCGGTGATTCTCGCCGGGGGTCTCGGACCCGACAATGTCGCGGACGCGATCCGGGTGGTCCGGCCGGCTGGGGTCGATTCCAAGACCAAGACCGATCGTGACGGCTCACACGCGAAGGACATTGACCGCGTGCGCCGCTTTCACCAGGCGGCTCGCGCCGCCGCGATGGTATCGTAGGCCATGGACCTCGGCTTGAAAGACTGCAGGGCCTTCGTGGCCGGCGCCAGCAAGGGGCTCGGACGGGCCTGCGCCAAGGCGCTTGCCGACGAGGGCGCGCACGTCTTCATCTGCGCGCGCAATGCGGATGAGCTCGCACGAGCCGCTGCGGATATCGGCGCCGCCGGTCATGCCGCAGCCGATGTTTCACGACCCGCCGAGGTCGAGCGCGTCGTCGCCGCAGCCATCGCGACGCTCGGCGGCCTCGATTGCCTCGTCACCAATGCGGGCGGCCCGCCGACCGCGCCGTTCGAGAAGGCGCCCGACGGCGACTGGGATATCGCCTACCGGCTCAACCTGATGAGCGCCGTGCGCCTGATTCGCGCCGCACTGCCGGCGCTGAAGGCGTCGGGCCGCGGCCGCATCGTCAACCTCACCGGCTACGGCGTGAAGGAGCCGATCAGCGATCTCGTCGTCTCCGACTCGATCCGCGCCGGCGTCACCGTCATGGCGAAGACGATCGCGTCCGATCTCGCGCCCTACGGCATAACGGTCAACAACATCGCGCCCGGCCCGATCGCGACCGATCGCATCACAGAGATCCTCACGGCGCGGGCGAAGAGCTCGGGCATCGCGCCCGAGGAGCAATTCAAGCGGCTCGCCGCGACCATTCCGGTGCGCCGCATGGGACAGCCGAACGAAGTCGGCGATCTCTGCGCCTATCTCTGCTCGCCGCAGGCCGGCTACATCACGGGCCAGACCATCGTCGTCGACGGCGGCATCAACCGAGCGATCTAGCGCATGTTCCGGCGAAGTGGACACCGGTTCGCCGACAAGAGCATGCGCCAAATAAAGAAAAACTAGGGCAGTCGCATGGCGATCGTCGTTCTTGCGCATGGCGCCTGGTCCGCCGCATGGGCGTGGAAGAAGATGCGGCCCCTGATGGCGGCGGCAGGGCATGAGCTCATCGCGCCGACCTACACCGGGCTGGGCGAGCGCGCGCATCTTGCGCGGCCGGACAACGACCTCGAGACCCACATCCAGGACGTGCTCGGCGTTCTCGAATTCGAGGATCTGCGCGACGTGGTGCTGATCGGTCACAGCTATGGCGGCATGGTCGCGACCGGCGTTGCCGACCGGGCGCGCGGGCGCATCGCCCGGATCATCTATCTCGACGCCTTCGTGCCGCAGGCCGGCGAGGCCCTGATCGACCTGCTGCCGGCGACGGACCGGCAGCGGCTCCTGGACAGCGTCAAGGCCGGCGACGGCTGGCGCGTCGCGCCTAATCCCATTCCGCCCGACACGTCCGCGGAGGACGCGGCGTGGGTCGCCAAATTCCGCATGCCGCAATCGGTCAGGTGCTTTGCGCAGCCAATCCCTCTCGGTGCTGCGCTGGAGCTGCCGCGCGCCTACATTCAATGCATGCGCTACGCCGACCGCGCGCCGTTCGGCCAGTTCGCCGCGCGCGCAAGGCGCGCGGGCTGGCCGGTCCATGAGCTTGATGCCAGCCACAGCCCGAACGTGACGGCGCCCGGCGCGCTGATGGAGCTGCTGCAGCGCGTCGTGGCGCGGTGAGCCGCTCGGCGGGATCGAGATCGTCGCGACCCTGCTGGGCACGGCCGCCGCCCCCCCGCGAACTGGATCAGACCGTCGCCGGCGACGGCAACCCGATGGTCGAAAGCGCAAGCTTGAGCCTGCGCACGACGGAATGAGCCGGGCGCGCAAGTCCGCTCTCCGGCTCACTCCATGGTGCGAGGACTACGAGTACGCGGGCGAGGTGTCCGCGTTCGGCAAGAAATTCCACTATGCGACCCGCGGCACCGGCGGGATGACGCACAACGATCCGGACAACCGGCCGAACGACGTGTTCGGCGGCAAGGTCACCCTGCACGCGGGCGGCGGGCGCGAATCCTACCTGCTGCTGCCGATCATTCCGGCGAAATAGGCGTACCTCAGGCCCCGACCCCCTTTCCTTTCAACGCCCCGCCGATCTCGTCCAGGATCACCGGATCGTCGATCGTCGCCGGCATCGTCCATTGATCGCCGTCGGCGATCTTCTTCATCGTTCCGCGCAGGATCTTGCCGGAGCGCGTCTTCGGCAGCCGCGCGATCGTGATGGCGAGCTTGAACGCCGCGACCGGGCCGATCTTCTCGCGCACTAGCGCGACGATCTCCTTCTCGATCTCGGTCGGCGGCCGGTTGACGCCGGACTTGAGCACGATGAAGCCGCACGGCACCTCGCCCTTGAGTGGATCCTTGATGCCGATCACGGCGCATTCCGCGACGTCCTTGTGGCCGGCCAGCACCTCCTCCATGCCGCCGGTCGAGAGGCGGTGGCCGGCGACGTTGATGATGTCGTCGGTGCGGCCCATGATGTAGAGGTAGCCGTCCTCGTCCTTGAAGCCGGCGTCCGCCGTCTTGTAGTAGCCGGGAAACTCGGTGAGGTAGCTCTCGCGCATGCGGTCGTCCTGCTGCCACAGCGTCGGCAGGCAGGCGGGCGGCAGCGGCAGCTTGACCACGATCGAGCCCATCTTGTTCGCCGCGACCTCGTGGCAGGCCTCGTCGACGATGCGCACGTCGTAGCCGGGCATCGCCACCGTCGGCGAGCCGTGCTTGACCGGCAGCATTCCCAAGCCCATCGGGTTGCCGGCGATGCACCAGCCGGTCTCGGTCTGCCACCAGTGATCGATCACCGGACGGTGCAGCAGGTTCTCGGCCCAGATCACCGTGTCGGGATCGGCGCGCTCGCCGGCGAGGAAGAGCGTGCGGAATTTGGACAGATCGTACTTGGCAAAGAGCTTGCCCTGCGGGTCTTCCTTCTTGATTGCGCGGAACGCCGTCGGCGCCGTGAACATCGCGACCGCGCCGTGCTCGGCGATCACCCGCCAGAACGCGCCGGCGTCGGGCGTGCCGATCGGCTTGCCCTCGTAGAGAATGCTGGTGCAGCCGTGAAAGAGCGGCGCATAGACGATGTAGCTGTGGCCAACCACCCAGCCGACGTCGGAGGCCGACCACCACACCTCGCCGGGCTCGACGCCGTAGAGGTTCTTCATCGACCATTTGAGCGCGACGAGGTGCCCGCCGTTGTCGCGCACCACGCCCTTGGGGATGCCGGTCGTGCCCGAGGTGTAGAGGATGTAGAGCGGGTCGGTGGCGGCGACCGGGATGCAGTCGTGCACCGCCTTCGCCCATACGAAGGCGTTCTCGCGCAGCGTCTTCCAGTCGTGATCGCGGCCGGCGACGAGCGGCGCCTCCGCTTGCGGCCGCTGCAGGATGATGCAGGCCTCGGGCTTCGCCGTGGCGAGCGCGATTGCCTCGTCGAGCAGCGGCTTGTAGGGCACGACGCGGCCGGGCTCGATGCCGCAGCTTGCCGACAGGATCAGCTTCGGCTTGGCGTCGTCGATGCGGGTCGCCAGCTCCTTGGCGGCAAAGCCGCCGAACACCACCGAATGCACCGCGCCGATGCGTGCGCAGGCGAGCATGGCGACGACCGTCTCGGGCACCATCGGCATGTAGATGACGACGCGGTCGCCCTTCCTGACGCCGAACTCGCGCAAGATGCCGGCGAAGGTCGAGACCTCGACCAGGAGCTCGCCATAGCTGATCTTGCGCTTGGTGCCGGTGACGGGCGAATCGTAGATGATCGCCGCCTGGTCGGCGCGGCCACGCTCGACGTGACGGTCGACCGCGTTGTAGCAGGTGTTGACCACGCCGCCGGCGAACCAGTGGCCGTAGACTCCGGCGGCGGGGTCGAAGATCTTTTTCGGCGCCTCGATCCAATCGATCTCGCTTGCTGCCTCGCGCCAGAAACCCTCCGGATCCGCGAGCGAGCGGCGATAGACCTCGTGATAACGGCTGGTACGGGCGTCCATTGGGCCCTCCTGTCAGTCTAGAGCATATTCCTACGAAATGGGAACATGCTCTATTCTTTGGTTTTGCGCATGTTCTTGTCGGCGAACCGGGGTCCACTTCGCCGGAACATGCGCTTGCGCGATTGTGCGGCAGTCCCGCCGCTTTGCAAGCCGGCACGTCAGCGCGGTTGACCTGTCGGCTGACGCTCGCAATCCGGCCCGGCGCCGGCATTCATTTCCGGCGATGGCTCGGCGACCTTGCGGTCATCGCCGGTCAGCAGCACCACCCGCGCGCCGCCCGCGTGACAGGCCAAGCCGCTACGCAGCGAATGCTGGGGAAATTCAGTCCAGCGCAGCTTGATCCGTCCCGTCATGGGGCGTCGTCCCGCATCAGGTCAGAGGCGACTGAACGTGGTCTCGACATAGATCGAATCGAGCGTGCGCGCGTTCGGGCAATAGCCGTAGAAGTTCTCCGCCGCGGTGCCGCGCGCAAGGTCGCGATCGCATTCCGCCTTCTGCTCGCAGCATACGCAGACCCGCTGCAGGTCGTCGATCACCGCGCGATCTTTCAGCGCCGGCGCATCCGGGTCGATGCCGAGCGCAGTCAGCATGCGCCGCAGCAATTCGGCGTCCCGCGGCCAGCCCGTGATGGCTTCCGCCAGTTGCGGCGGATGCACGCCCAGCTCGCGCGCGATCTGGCCGACTTCTTCCGGCGAGCCGACCGCAAGCTCGTTGCGCGCGCCCAGCGCGACGCGGCAGAGCCGCACCCATTGGGCGATCGCCTTCAGGATCGGCTCGAGACTCGACAGCCCCGAATGCCCGGTGATCTCTTCGGCCATGGCCGTCTCCATTTTTCGGCATAGCATGGCCCGAACCGGCCCATTGCCGCCTTGAGCTAGATCAAACCGGGAGCGTTGCTGCGCCGCGATAGTGCGCATCGGGGCCACGCTCGGCGCGATGCACGGGGGCTATGCGCGGCCGGCGCTGGCGCACGCGCCGCACATGCCGTACGTGCCGCCGCATCGGCCGAGCGCCGCCATGGAATCATTCGCGACAGTCCGGCCGTGATCACCGACCCGATCTTCTATTTGCTCGCCCTTCCGGCCGTCACCGTGCTCGGGCTCGGCAAGGGCGGCTTTGCCGGCGTCGGCATGGCGGCGGCGCCGCTGCTCTCGCTCTACATCCCGCCGCTGCAGGCCGCCGCAATCCTGCTGCCCATCCTGATCTGCCAGGATGTCATCTCGGTGTGGACCTATCGGCGCGACTGGGACGCCTGGAACGTCAAGGTGCTGATGGGCGGCGCGCTGTTCGGGCTCGGCGCCGCCTGGGCCTTCGCCGCCTTCGTGCCGGATGCCGCGATCCGCCTGCTCGTCGGGCTGATCGGCGTTGCCTTCGTGCTCAATGCCTGGTTCGGCCGGCCGCGGCTCGCGCCGCCGACCGTCGCGCGCGGCATGTTCTGGGGCGGCGCCGCCGCCTTCACGTCGACGCTCATCCAGGCGGGCGCGCCGCCCTTTTCGGTGTTCGTGCTGCCGCAGCGGCTGCCCAAGATGACCCTCGTCGGCACCATGACGATCTTCTTCGCCATCACCAACGCCATGAAGGTCGTGCCCTATCTCGCACTCGGCCAGTTCTCGACCCGCACGCTCGCCACCTCGGCGCTGCTGCTGCCGCTCGCGGTCGCAACCAATTTTGCCGGCATCCGGCTCGTGCGGGTGACACCCGTCGAGGTCTTCTACCGCATCGCCTATTGGCTGGTGCTGGTCATTTCGGTGGCCTTGGTCGCGCTCGGCGCCGCGGCCCTGCTGCGGGGTTGACGCCAGTGTCCCGATTCCGACGTTCGTATCACTTTGCAGCACTCTCTGAACGAACGTCGGAATCGAAAGGACACTAGCCACTTTATTGATTCTAGTGCGGCTTTTGGATTTGACGTTCCTATGCGGACTCG
>Ga0335081_10000917_pt1 | contig 47213 bp, 42 predicted proteins | sample Lox_Sample_35_FD_206713 | JGI IMG/M metagenome (GOLD analysis project Ga0335081, IMG submission 206713) | Soil microbial communities from Loxahatchee National Wildlife Refuge, Florida, United States - Lox_Sample_3.5 | ecosystem: Environmental > Terrestrial > Soil > Wetlands | place: USA... | reverse complement strand
GCCGAGCGCTTGGAACAGCTCGGCCCTCGATACAACGCGCTGGCGCTGCCGCTCACCCAGCAGGCCATCCGCAAAGCCCACGAGGTGGATAAAGAGATCAAGCGCGGGCGCTTGCGCGGAATGTTGCAGGGCATCCCTTACGGTGTGAAAGACCTGCTGAGCTTTGCGGGGCAGCCCACCACTTGGGGCGCGAAGCCTTTCGCCGCACAGGTCTTCGACTACGATGCGACCGTGATCACCAAACTATCGGCTGTCGGCTCGGTGTTGGTGGGAAAGCTTTCCACGGTGGAACTCGCGGGCGGCGGCGGTTACCGCTATGCGGCCGCTTCGCTGCAAGGCCCGGGCTTGAATCCCTGGGACCGTACCCGGTGGTCCGGCGGTTCTTCGAGCGGTCCTGCTACTGCGGTTGCCGCGGGGCTGGTGCCCTTTGCCATCGGCTCGGAGACTTCAGGTTCGATCGTCACGCCGGCATCGTACTGCGGTGTGACAGCGCTTCGTCCCACCTACGGGCTGGTGAGCCGGCACGGTGCCATGGCGCTTTCCTGGACTCTGGACAAGCTCGGCCCCTTCGCGCGGAGTGCCGAAGATTGCGGTCTGATCTTACAAACCATCGCCGGCAAAGATGGCAAAGACCCTGGTTCGGCAGGCAAGAGCTTTTATTACACGCCGCAGTATGCGCGCCCTATTAAGGAGGTGCGCATTGGTTTCGCGCCCGTGGATTTCGCCGGATGGGCCGACCCCGCCGCTCGTCCAGCGTTCAATGCCGCCATGGACGTAATCAAGCAGACCGGTGCGCAACTGGTGGAAACCAAGCTGCCCGATTTCCACTACGGCGCCGTGATCTCGACCGTAATCGGCGCGGAGGAGGTCTCGATTTTCGAGGACTTTATCCGCAGCGGCAAAGTCGATCAATTGGCCGATGCGGAGCAGATTGCCGGCCTGAAAGCCAACCTGGATATTTCGGCAACCACGTATCTCAAAGCGATGCGCATCCGGCGTCTGATGCAGGAAGCGTTCCGGCAGCTCTTTGTCGATGTGGACGTGCTGGTGACATTCGGGCGCGACAAGGTGGCATCGCCGATCGATCAACCGCTCGATCGCGGCACTCCGGCTGGCCCGGCTCCAGAGGATCCGGGTTTCAACGCGCTGATCCCTGCGGGTAATCTGGCCGGCCTTCCGGCGCTGGTATTGCCGTGTGGTTTTGCCGGGAGCCTGCCGGTAGCGTTGCAAGTGGTGGGCCCGCCGTTTTCGGAGAATCTGCTGCTCGCTATCGGCCGCGAATTTCAGCAGCGGACCGACTGGCACAAGCGCCGCCCGCCGGGCACGTAACGCTCGAGCGTGGTCAAACTGGTCAGCAGGCGCGGCGGCGCCATGCGACCAAACCGGCGAAGGCGATACCGATTGCGGCGAAGCCGCTCGGTTCGGGCACTGCCGCCGCCTCTGTCGCGACCCCCTCGAAGCCGGGATTCACTTCGCTGCCGAAATTGTCGCCACCCGTATAGAGGCCGCCAGTAAAAGTGACCCCATACGCAAACCACTGCACACTCGTGGGAGCAGTCAGATCGCTGATCTGCACTTCGAAGCCCGATAGCGTGTTACCAGGAAAGAGCGATGAGTAAGTACCATCAATCCAGGTGTCATTGTAGGTGGTGTTCGATCCACCGGTAACTGCAGGGTTCCAGGAACCATCGGAGATATAGTTTGTCGGGAAGTTGACAATGTCCGTAGAACTCAGCAGAACACCGAAGAAGTAGACGTCTTGACTCGCTGGTGAAAGGTTGTTGGTGACGCTGAAATCTAAGACGTAGTCTCCCGAAACACCGCTCACGATATAGCTGACATCGACGGGATCGGCACTGGCGACACTGCCGAAGGCTGCAGCCGCGGCCATCAGGAAAGCAAACCGGGCGAAGCCCCGTAGCCGGGCAGTTGGCCCATTCGAATGCATCGGACTCGAGCCCCCCTTCCAAGACATATAGTCAAACTAACTCGCGCGGTTGCTTCAGTCAATCCGTAAAGTGCTGAAAATATTGCCTTTCTGTACCAGTACAATATGGGCGATTGGCCGGGACCCGATGCACGGAAACGAGTGGTCCGCTCGTATAATTTCGGGGCGCACTTCGAGATTGGTGCGACAAGCATGGTCAGCGTCCAGGCCTCGTCTTTGGAGACGAAGCCCTGCTGAGGCAGTCTTATTGGACGACGAACGTTACCGTCGTCGAATGGGATAGGGAGCCGCTGGTTCCTGTAATGTTCAGTGTGTAAGTTCCGCTGGGCGTCCTCCCGCTAGTGGTCACCGTTAGAGTGGACGAACCTGAACCGGTCAGTGAGGACGGGTTGAAGGTGGTAGACGTTCGGGATGGCGCTCCACTAAGGCCGAGACTGACCCTACCCGCAAATCCGCCAGAGCCGGTCACCGTCACGGTATACATCGTGCCCGAGCCGCCACTGACCGACTGGGAGGCGGGCGAAGCGCTGATGGAAAAATCGGCGCTGCTCGCGGCGTTCACCACCAGGGTCATGTTGGCCGAATGGTTCAAGGCGCCGCTGGTCGCCGTGATGGTTAAGTGGTAGGTTCCTGCCGGCGTGGTAGATCGCGTGGTCACGGTCATGGTGGAACTGCCTGTGCCCATTACCGAGACTGGGTTAAACGAAGCGGTCGCACCAGATGGCAATCCGTTGGCGCTGAAACTCACAGAACCATTGAAGCCGTTTAAAGAAGTCACGGTTGCGGTGTAGCTCGTCCGATTTCCTTGCACTACCGTCTGGGAAGAGGGCGAAGCAGTAAATGAGAAGTCAGGCGCGGACTTCACCACGAGCTTCATACTGGTTTGATGGACCAATGCGCCGCTAGTTCCCGTGATCGTTATGGTGAAAGTTCCGGTCTGCGCGGACTGGGTGGTGTTCACGGTCATGGTGGAAGTGCCGGAACCACCGGCTACCGGATTCGGGCTAAACGAGACACTCGCTCCCGCGGGTAAGCCGCTGGCAGTGAGATTCACGGAACCAGTAAAGCCGTTGGACGGAGTCACCATCGCGGTGTAGCTCGTCCCATTTCCTTGCACTACTGTCTGGGAAGAGGGCGAAGCGGTAAATGAGAAGTCAGGCGCGGACTTCACCACGAGCTTCACACTGGTTTGATGGACCAATGCGCCGCTAGTTCCCGTGATTGTGATGGTGAAAGTTCCGGTCTGCGCGGATTGCGTAGTGTTCACGGTCACGGTGGAAGTGCCGGAACCACCGGCTACCGGATTCGGGTTAAACGAGACACTCGCTCCCGCCGGTAATCCGCTGGCGGTGAGATTCACGGAACCAGTAAAGCCGTTGGAAGGAGTCACCGTCGCGGTGTAGCTGGTCCCACTTCCTTGCACCACCGTTTGTGAAGCTGGCGAGGTGGTCAAGGAGAAATCGGGCGTTGGCGCGGTGTTCACGACCAAGGTTACCGGAGTCGTATGGGACAAACCGTTGCCGGTTCCCTTGATCATTAGCGTGTAGGTACCCGCGGGCGTGGAGGCGCTGGTGGTCACACTCATGGTTGAGGCGCCGGAACCGTTGCTGATCGAATTCGGGGTGAACGTTGCACTCGCGCCGTTCGGCAAACCGCTGGCGCTGAGGCTCACTGAACCATTGAAGCCGTTAAAAGAACTCGCGGTCACCGTGTAGCTGGTCGCACTTCCTTGCAGCACGGTTTGGGAACCGGGCGAGCCCGACAGGCTGAAGTCAGAACCTGAAGATTGATTCACCAAATAGGAGGGCACGAGTGAGTTCGCCAGCGGACTGCCAAGCCCGGTGACCATGTCCCAACCGGCGCCCGTCGAAAAACTGCCCGCCGTCCCTGAGACAATGTCGCGATAGTTGTCGATGTACAGCGCGGACGATGGCGCTCCTGCGGCGTCGGCGTAGAGATCGGCCAGGGTCCCGTTCAGCGGCGTGCTGCGCAGGCCATTTGCGAGCGCAATCACACCGGCCCACAATTGAACCGACAAACTGGTTCCATAAACGGCGTACCATCCGCCCTGGTTCGAAATGAGGACGTAGACCGGGCTCGTGCCACCCCCGTTCATGGCGACATCCGGGGTGGCGCGGTTGGTGCAACTCGACGAGAGAACAAAGCCTGCCTGCGCCGGTATCGCCGATTCCACGGTGCTGCATCCGCCGCCCGATCCGCTCCAGGCGGTTTCAGATGCGACCGATCCATTTGAATTCAAGGTAAGGTCGGTGCCGCCTACGGCAATTACATTCGCCGACGACGAAGGCCATTCGATCACCCCGCCGGTATCGCCGGAGGACGCCAGGAACGTCACGCCGCTCTTGACAAAATAGCCATCGTAAAAAGTTTGGCCGGAAAACTCACTCCCTCCCCAACTCATGGAAACGACGGACGCCAGGCTCGAAGCGGTCGTTACGGCGGCCATCAAGTCCGAGTCGCTGCTCGAGTTCGCCTCGACCAGCACGATATCCGCGCACGGTGCGACAGCGTGAACCCATTGCGTGTCCAGGTTAATCTCGCCCTCCCAGCCCGAGTTATAGGCTGGCAGCGGGCTGGCATTGCCGGACTGGTTTACCTTGGTGAACGTGCCACCACCGGTCGGGCAAGAAACGCCCCACGTCGTGCTGAAGTTAGCCAGATCGCTCGCCACATTCGGCGAATCGTAGGCATCCACGATCGCGACTGTCGCGCCCTGGCCCAAGCCTGCTACCAAGTTAATCCCGTAAGCCCCGTTTATCTGGCTCGGATTAAGGACCGCCGACCCAGCCTGATTCGCGTGCGGGCCAATGAATTGGTGGATCCGGACATGCGGCCGCAGTTCGCCTTTCCCCTTTGACGGCACCGCGGGCTGACCGTCGTTGTCGCCCTGATTGCCCTGATTATTGATATCTTGCGCATACGCGCACATGCTCGCCGCGAAAAGGAGAAGAATGGCACGTTTCTTCATGAGGCCTCTCAGATACGACCTTGAATTGTTCATCGAGTCTTCTAAGGCGCAATAGCACTTAGTTGGAATACTGGTAGCTCGTCGAGTTTGCTTTCTGACGCCGTCTGGTTTTGGCACGCTTCTTTTACAATTCGAGTAAATCTACCATGGCCCGGTTAGATGTAACATAAGGCGTTTCCCCTGAGTAGGACTGGCATATCTGGAGAGTCAGCGACTTACTCTACAGGAGAACCCTGCGAACTTGAGTAAGTAGTCTCTCCGCATTAGCATTACGACACTGTTGTAATAGCGTGTCCGGGAGCGGCCCAATACGGAGGGCTTCCTCAGGAGCAGACTGCCAGGCTCCATTAGGAGCTACGCCGCCGCGTGGAACAGGTGACCCAGAACGGGAAGTTTCACCTTGCGGCTCAGCAAGCAAAACCTGGGGAACGACTGCCTTGGCACCCCCCTTCGAGATCGGCGCAGAAATGATATATTCGGGGCGCGAGGGACCGAGCCGGCTTTTGCGGGCCGTCCCAGGACGAAGATGTCGATTGCCTCTATTGAGCAAAGCACTGTTTTGGCCGCTGCAAAGTTGCTGCGCAGCATGGGGGCCAAACAAGTTTTATTTTCGGCTCGGCGACTAAGGGTGGTTTACGGCCATACTCCGACGTGGACATCGCGGTGACAGGGCTTCCGTCCCAGGTCTACTTCTCAGCGATCAGCAAAACATCAGACCGCAAAGTGCAACCAATGATCCATCCTGCTGAAGACCGATTCCTACACACTGGCAGCCCAGGGCTTGTCACTAGAATTGAAGTCAAGGCATGCTCGCCCTGTTCCAGCATCGATTAGAAACAGCCCCCGGACTTCCTTCCCAAGGCTTCGTGCCCCCAACCGGCAGCCACAACTTTGGAATCCGGTGATACGTAACGGCAAACACAATGTTGCCACGCGATTGTGAGGTTTCGGCCTCCCAGATTCTCTTTCCCGTGACATCAAACGCGAGAACACGCCCATCACGGGTACCACAAGCAACAAATCGGGCATCGGGAGAAAGAGCCAAAGAACACCCGTCAAACCCAGTCATCGTAGCTGATGGTTTTACCTTCTTTGCCCCGAAAGCGAACAGTGGCATGTCGCGTGTGGCCCCCCGATATGTTGAAAGCAAGCACTATATCACGGCAAGAGAGTTCCTCGGGGCGACACTCTCGCGGTGGCTTGACGAAGGCGTGGGACACTTGATATGACGACCAGAGGGTGCGCACCAATCGGTGAAATTGCCCGGTCACAACGCTGAAATATTCTTGGAGGCACAGCCGACAACGTTGTTGACCAAACTAGCCGAGTTGCGTGCCGCCGGCATCATCATGGCGATCGCCGGGCACTTGTCACGGAGGATGCTGGAACGGTACAGTCATATAAGGATGAAAGCGAAGCGAGCGGCGACGGGGATGGTACGGACGGAGTTCCTGGCAAGCGTCGGACTGCAGTCCCTGAGAAAGTCCCTACGCCGTCCGCGCGCCCTTCCGGCCGTCCTTCGCAAGTTGCTCGCAGCAAACGATCGGGCGCGTAGCTCAGTTGGTTAGAGCGCCTGCTTCACACGCAGGAGGTCACAGGTTCGAGTCCTGTCGCGCCCACCATTCTCCAACGACTTCGGCTGGCTGTACGTGAGGTCGGCCCCTATCCGCCAAACTGCATCTTCCGCAGCAACTCCGGTGTCCGGAACCGTTCCCCATACGCGCTCTCCAGTCGCTCCGACTCCGCAAGAAAGCGTCCGATTCCCACCGTCTCGATGTGCCCGATGGTGCCGCCGAGCGCCGGGCAAAAGCTCCAGCCGAGTACCGAGCCAAGGTCGGCATCGCGGCGGTCCCCGATCACACCTTCCTCGATGCATCGGACCGTCTCCAGCGATTGAATCCAGCGGAATCTCCTGATCAGCTCTCCGGCATCCGGCTGATCCGCCCGAGGCGGAAACCACTTCGCCAGGTCGGGCCAAAGCCGCTTTCGGCCGCCGGCCGGATATTCGTAGAAACCTTGCCGCGTCTTCTTTCCGTGACGGCCGCACCGGTCGATCATGATCCGCAGCACCTCGTCCACCGGGTCCGTTCCCTGTCCTCGCACCTGCCGCAGGAGGTCGAGCGACACTTCGTCCGCCAGAACCAGCGGACCCACCGGCATGCCCGCCAGGCGCCCTGCGTTCTCGATCAGCGACGGCGTGATGCCCTCGAGCAGCATGGCCATGCCTTCGTTCACATACGTGGCGAAAACGCGGCTGGTGTAGAAGCCACGATTGTCGTTGACTACGATCGGCGTTTTCCGCAACCTTCCGGCAAGATCGAGGGCACGCGCCAGGCAAGCGTCCGAGGTCCGCTTTCCGCGGATGATTTCGATGAGCGGCATGCGGTCCACAGGCGAGAAGAAGTGCATCCCGATGAAGTTATCGGGCCGCGGCCACGCCTCCGCCAGACTGGTAATCGGCAGCGTCGACGTATTTGAGGCGAACAAGATTGCATCTCCGGTGACCGCTACCGTCTTGCGCATGACATCGGCTTTGACGACTCGGTCTTCGAACACGGCCTCGATGACGGCATCACATTCTTTCAGATCTCGATAGTCGCAGGTGTCGAGGATGCGCGCCGCTGCCCGGTCGCGTGCTTCCGCGGTGAGCCCACCCTTGGCCACGCGCTTATCGAAGGCGGCGATGGCGGCGGCCCTTCCACGCCCGGCGTTCTCGGCAGTGGTGTCGAGCAAGGTAACCTCAAGGCCCGCATCGGCGCAAACGTAGGCGATGCCGGAGCCCATCATGCCAGCGCCGAGAATGCCGATCTTCGAAAAGCGCGACTTCGGGACGCTGGCTGGCCGCCCAACCAGGCAATCCAGTTCCTCGCGCCACTGGCGCAGCCGTGCCAGGTTGCGCGCCTCGGGCGTGCTGCGCACGTACGCGAAGTAACCCGCTTCGATCTTCAGTCCGGTTTCCAGATCCACCTGGCAGCCCTCGAATACACTCGACAGGATTGCCAGCGGGGCTGGGTAGAGCCCGAGAGTTCTTTCGCGCAGGAGGGCGCAGGCGACACCGAACTGCGGCGCGGCAATGTTACCCGGAATGCGAGCGGTCTTGTTCTCGGTCAAAATCCATTCGCGCGCAGCCGCCATGAGGCGATCCGGAAGAACCGCTTCATCAACCAATCCAGCTTCTTTGGCCTCGCGCCCATTCAGAGTTCGCCCTTCCAACAACGACAGCGCCGGCTTTACGCCGAGCAGCCGAGGCAGCCGCTGCGTGGCCCCGAGCCCGGGCATCAATCCCGACTGCGCGTCCCAAACACTGATGTGCGTTGTGTTATCGTCGGCCGCGACCCGATAGTGGCACGAGAGGCAGATTTCATAACTCGCGCCGATCGCCCGGCCAGCGATAGCTGCGACGAATGGCTTGCCGCTGGTTTCAATTCTCCGCAACACGTTTCCGAGACGGGTTGTGTCACTCGGGTAGTCGCGGTCGCCCAGCCCGGTGCCGGCCGCAACCACGACACCCCGAACGCCAGGGTCGGTGATCGCCGCTTCGGCCTCCGCCGCGAACTTCTCCCACGAAAGCCCGCTCAGTACTGCGATCATACGCGCTCGATCAAGGTTGCGGTCCCCATGCCCCCGCCGACGCACAGCGTGGTAATTCCGGTCTCGACGTTCCGCCGCTCCATTTCGTCCAGCAGCGTTCCGAGAAGGACCGCGCCGGTCGCCCCCAGGGGATGGCCCATGGCAATGGCGCCGCCGTTCACGTTGACACGGTCGTGCGGCACGCCCACCTCTTCCATGAAGCACAGCACCACGGCGGCGAAGGCCTCATTCACCTCGAACAGACGCACGTCGCTCGCCGCTATGCCCGCCTTCGCCAGAGCCTTTTTCGTCGCAGGCACCGGACCCGTAAGCATGATGCACGGCTCGCTCCCGATGCTGGCGAAGGAACGGAACCGCGCCCGCGGCGTCAAACCCAGACGGCGCCCCATTTCGCGGTTGCCGATCAGGACCGCGGCCGCGCCGTCCGCGATTCCCGAGGAGTTTCCGGCATGATGCAGGTGGCGAATGGCTTCCACGCCGGGATACCGTTGCACCGCGGTCGCGTCGTAGCCGAATTTCTCGCCCATAGCGGCGAAGGCGGGCTCCAGCCGTGCCAGATCTTCTATGGTCGTATCGGGCCGGATCAGCTCGTCGTGATCCAGAATCGTCGCGCCATTCATATCCACCACCGGAACCATAGACTTCTGGAAATAGCCGTTTCGCTGAGCCGCCGCCGCCCGGAGTTGGCTCTGCAGCGCATAGCAATCCAGATCGTTGCGGCTGTACCCGCGCAGGGTGGCCAGCAGGTCGGCCGAGATGCCCTGCGGCACCGAGTGCGCCGGGAACGCCACGCTGGGGTCGTCGAACAGCGCGCCTCCACTCGAACCCATGGGCACGCGCGACATGCTTTCCACGCCTCCGCCGATTGCCAGGTCCGCCTCGCCGCAGATCACTTTCGCCGCGGCCATGTTGCAGGCCTCCAGCCCCGAAGCGCAGAAACGGTTCACCGTCACGCCTGCTGCGGTTTCGGCATATCCAGCGAGCAGCACCGCGGATCGCGCGATGTCGGCTCCCTGCTCACCGGTGGCTTCGACGCAACCCAGAACCACGTCGTCCACCAGAGCCGTATCCAGCCCGTTGCGCTGTTGAATGGCCCGTAGCACGCTGGACGCAAGCGATACAGGCGTCGACTGGTACAGCGCGCCAGACCGCTTTCCCTTACCGCGGGGCGTACGCACGACATCGTAAATATAGGCTTCGGTCATTTCAGCAACGACCTCCCGATGATCTCCTTCATGATTTCCGACGTGCCTGCCCAGATGCGGTGAACGCGCGCGGCCGCATAGAGCCGCGCAATCGGATACTCCCACATGTATCCATATCCGCCAAAAAGTTGCAGGCACTGGTCCGTGATGCGGCCCGCCAGTTCGGCTGTCCACAGCTTGGCCTCAGCCGCGGTTTCGGCGCTCAGTTCGCCGGCGTTGTACTCCATGACACTGCGGTCCACGAACGCCTGCCCGACGTCCAGCCCGGTCTTCATCTCAGCCAATTGGAAGCGAGTGTTCTGGAATTCCCCGATGGCTTGCCCGAAGGCTTTGCGCTCCTTGACGTAGGGCAGCGTGAGGTCGAACGCGGCGCGCGCCAGCGCCAGTGAGCCGCAGGCGGACACCAGCCGCTCGTCGGCCAGCAGCTGCATGATGGCCTGGAAGCCTTTGCGTGGATCGCCCAGGACGTTAGCACAGGGAATCTTGACGTCGCGGAAAAAAAGCTCGGCCGTGTCCTGCGCGTGATACCCGAGTTTCTCCAGTCTGCGTCCGCGCTCGAACCCGGGCATGCCGGTCTCCACGAAAAAGAGACCGATCGCGCGTGGATTCGCGGTGTCGGTCTTGGCGGCGGCAATTACGATGTCCGCGATGATGCCGTTGGAGATGAACGTCTTGGATCCATTGAGGAGCCAATGGTCGCCGCGGAGCTCCGCGCGCGTCTGGATGCCGGCGAGATCGCTCCCCGCCGCAGGCTCCGTCATCGCGAGCGCCAGGATGGCGTCACCATTCACCGCGCGCGCCAGCAGACGCCGCTTTTGCTCTTCCGTTCCCAGGCGGTCCAGGTACCGCGCTACTACCGACGAGTGCAAGCCGAACGCAATCCCGGGAGTGTTCGCCAATTCCTCGCTCACGATCTGGTCGTAGCGAAAGTCCCGGCAGCCGGCGCCGCCGTAAGCTTCATCCGCCCACGTACACAAGTAGCCGTGCGCGCCGGCCTGCTTCCAGATTTCCTTGGGGGTAATGCCGGCACGCTCCCAGGCGTCGTAGTGCGGTGCGATCTCGTTGCTGACGAATTCTCGAAAGCTTTTGCGGAACATCTCGTGTTCCGGTTCGAAGTGCCTCAACCTTATCATCTATGCCACCAGGCGCGCCGCGCGGAAACTCTCGATCTGTTCGATCGAATAGCCGGCAGCGCTGAGGATCTCCACGGTCCGCGTTTCCTCGCGGGAACGCGGGGAATCGGGCTCAAAATCGAAATCGCTCATCTTCAGCGGCGGCGCGAACTCCAGGAACTTTCCCGAACCCTCGCATTCCGTCTCGACCACCATGTTCCGCGCCCGCATCTGGTCGCTCGTGACCGCTTCCTCCAACGTCAGCACCACCGTCACGCAGCAATCCGCATCATGGAACACGCGCGTCCAATGCTCCGAAGTCTGCGCTTCGAAAATGGCCTGCAATTCGCCGCGAACCCGCCGCGCGTCTTCGCCGTAGACCCAGTGCTGCGCTTTCAGATCGCTTCGGCCCAAAGCGTCACACACGCGTTCCCAGAACTTGGCCTCCAGCGCACCCACGGCAAGATACCGGCCGTCCGACGTGCGGTAGTAGTTATAGCATGGGAGGCCGCCCGAGAGCAGGTCCTCTCCGCGTGGCGCTGTCTGCCCCGAGGCGGCCATCGTGGATAAGGCCAGCACCGAATGGGCCAGCAGGCTGTCCGTCATGGCGACGTCGACATAGCGTCCCGTGCCGCAGGCCTGTGCATCTACGACGCCGGCGAGAATCCCCATCACCGCCGTGAGGCTTCCACCCAGCAGGTCGCCAATCTGCAGATTGGGAAGCGCCGGCCCGCCGCCGGAGAGGCCGATCTGGTCGCCTACACCGGCGCAAGCCATGTAGTTGATGTCGTGACCCGCCCGCAGGCGGTCCGGACCATCCTGGCCATATCCCGAGATCGAGCAGTAGACGATTCGCGGATTTATGTTGCGCACCGCTTCATAACCGATTCCGAGGCGATCCACGACGCCCGGCCGGAAGCCTTCCACCACCACGTCCGCGTCCGTCGCCAGCCGCAAGAAGATCTCGCGCCCAGCGCTTCGTTTGAGGTCCAGGCACAGCTTGCGTTTGTTGCGGCTGAGCATCAGGCGCAGTAGCTTGTGCGCGTCGGGCCCTTCCTCTTGGCCGAACGGCTCAATGCTGGTGACATTCGCGCCCAGGTCGGCCAGGTGAAGGGTCGCCATGGGGCCGGGAAGCTGCCGCGAAAGATCGAGCACGCGAAGGTTCGAGAGCGGTTTCGGCCGGGCGATTGGCATCCGACAAGCCTTAAGCCTTTGCGGCCTCCGCCCATTTCCAGTCCGCAAACATTTCCCGCAGCCTGGATTTTTGGAATTTGCCTACAGACGTGCGCGGAATTTCCGGTAAGAACACGATCGCATCCGGCAACTGCCACTTGCTGAACTTTTGCGCAAGGTGCGCGAGCAACTCCTCAGGCGTGGCCTGGCAGCCGTCCTTTAATACAACCGCGGCCAGCGGCCGTTCCGCCCACTTGGGATGCGGAATCGCAATTACCGCCGCCTCGCACACCGCGGGATGCCCCATGAGCGCGTTTTCCAGGTCCACCGAGCTGATCCACTCGCCACCCGACTTGATCAAGTCCTTCGCGCGGTCAGCAATCTTGACGTAACCCTCCGAGTCAATCGCGACGATGTCGCCCGTGCGGAACCAACCATCAGCGGTCCAGCGTTCGTGCTGATCCGGCAGATTGTAATAGCTGGCAGCGATCCACGGCCCACGCACATGCAGTTCGCCGAGGCTCTCTCCATCCCACGGAATTTCCTTCTCCCCCACCATCGCGCGGATCTCGACGAATGGAATTTGCAGGCCCTGCTTGCTCCGGATCGCGATGCGCTCTTGCTCGGGCCGCTCCAAGAGGGTGCTCTTGACACGGCACACGGTGCCGAGCGGCGTCATCTCCGTCATCCCCCAAGCATGGAAGATTTCAATGCCGTGCCGGTCGAAAGCGCGGATCATCGACTCGGGCACCGCCGATCCGCCGGAAAACACTTTCAGTCCGCGCTGCAGCTTCCACCGGCCGGGATGCCGGTCGAGTGCGTCGAGAATCCCCATCCAGAGCGTCGGCACGCCGGCCGCCCGCGTGACCTTTTCCGCTTCGAGCAGATCGAGCAGGCTGACCGCATCCAGGTTTGGACCCGGCAGCACCTGCTTGGCGCCGACCATGGCAGCCGCGTAGGGGCAGCCCCACGCGTTGGCGTGGAACATAGGGACGATCGGGAGAGCGCAGTCAGCTTGTGACAGGGCGAAGCAATCGGGCAGTGCCGCGCAGAAAGAATGCAGCACGATGGCGCGGTGAGAGTACATGACCCCCTTCGGCACGCCCGTCGTCCCGGACGTGTAGCACATGGCCGCGGCTTCGTTCTCGTCGAGCTGGGGCGGCCGGTAGTCATCGCTACCGCACCCCAAAAACTCCTCGTAGCTTTCGTAGCCGGCAGGAACTGACTGCTCAACGGTGGGCATCACAATCACGCGCTCGATATTCACTTTTCCGCGCAGTTTTTCGTAAACCGGCAACAACACGTCGTCGACCAGCACCACACGGTCGCCGGCATGATTGATGATGTAAGCCAGCTCATCCGCATGGAGCCGCAGGTTCAGGGTGTGCAGGACGCACCCGGCAACCGGCGCTCCGAAATAAACCTCCAGGTGCCAGACGTGATTCCACATGAGCGTCGCGACGCGGTCCCCGCGTTCGACCCCGGCAGCCGCCAGCGCCCCCGCGAATCGGCGCGCCCGCCGGCAGACGTCACCGTAGTTTGACCGATGAATGCGCTGATTCGGCAGCTGCGACACAATCTCCACCGCGCCAAAAAGTCTCTCCGTACGTTCCAGAATGGGCGTCAGGGTTAGGGGAAACTGCATCATTGCGCCAAATGTCTTTTTCTCAGTCAATCTGACAGAATACACCCTGCGAGCGGGGTCGTCAGAGGAGAACTGATTTTACCGAATCCGACAATCCGCATGCCGATTTTTCAGACGGTCGGGTCAGGTTTGGCTGCTTGCTGAGTCGGCAGTGGCCGCATTCGAATTCGCTGGCGCGTGATCACGCCGCGATCCACAACACATCAAGGCCGATTTGCCGGAGTGCTTCTACTGCCAGGCGAGGGAAGTTCTCGTCGGCAAGGAAGGTCATGCGGGTTCCAACGGGAATACTTTTTCGCGGTGAAGGATCTCGCTTGCGTACGCCAAGCAGGCGCGAACGTCGTCTGCTTTCAATGTCGCGTAGTTGTCGAGCACCTGTTGTTGAGTCCAACCCGCCACCAGGAGGTCGATGATCATTTCTACGGAGATCCGCGGCGTCGCGCCTGCCGTCATTGCACCCGCAGCGTCGTTCCAACCGTCGTCGGGTAGCCTTGGCCAACGGTCACATCTTTGGTCAGGGCCGCATAACCGTCCGCTGAGAAGACTGCTTTGTAAATGCCCGGTGGCAGCTTGGTGATGAAGGGGGTTCGGCCGATCGGCTGGCCCGTAATCGTCACCAACGCATTCGCGGGAACCGAGGTGAAGGTCACATCAAACACGCCCGGGCTTGTGAAGAGGCTAGCCCCCGTCGCCGATGCCGTAGAGGATGGCAGGTGATACGGCCGGTGGCTCAAAATCGCTTCGCACGCATCTTTCACGGAATTGCCCAACTCCCGCGTGGAATCGCTGAAGATGTCATCGCCTCCGCGGTTGAAGACCACGATTTTGTTGTGCCGGCCGATCGATACCTTCCCGCCGTCATGATTGAACGTGATGGCATAATCCGCCTTCTGCAGGATGTTGGTGACGATGATCTGCGGGCACCGATCGTTGAAGTTTTTGATGATTTCCGCGGTTTGGGCCCGAACCGCACTCGATTGGTAACCGGCGCCTCCGCTATCCTCGCCGCCGCTCCATCCGCCGCGCAGCGCCCAGGACTGACTGTCGGTCACGAATACGCGCGTGCGGCCGTTGTAAGGCGTTGACGGAGGATCTGGGGTTCGATCGCCGGGCGTGTCGGGCGCGGGAACTTGCTCACTCGAACTCTTCAACCGTGCCGCCGCGTTTGGTGCCGGTTGGGCGTTTGGTGCCGGTTGGGCGTTTGCGCCACTCTTGGCCATCATAGCCGCCAGGATTTTGTCCGATACCCCGGCTTTTTTCAACGTGATCAGGTCATCCGCAGCTAAGGCAAACTTCCCCGGCTGCTGATTGACCATGCTCACGATGAGGTCCTCTCCGATTCCGGCTTTGGCGAGCTTGATGACGGTTTCGTTCGTGAGCGGTTCTTGCGCGTGCAGGAAGACTACCAGCACAAAAGAAATGCAAACGATGGCGCGCTTCATTCGGGCATGATTCTCCTCACTCCGAGCATATTCGCGGATGCGTAACGCCTTTATGCTCAAAAAGGGCAACAGGCTAACGTCAACGAAGGTTGAGGGTATCCAGTCCATAGGCCGGGTCGCCGAGAGTCCAGCGCGGCTAGGCCTATCTTTTTCCTTGACATATGCCTATATGGGAATGTATTATCATCCTCGTGGCCCGCGCCTCGGCAGCACTGGACGTCTTCAACGCCATCGGCGAACCGCGCCGTAGAGAGATCTTGAGCTATCTCGCGCTGCGGGAACGGCCGGTCGGGGATATCGTCCTGACCTTGCGCATTGAGCAGCCCTCCGTCTCCAAACACTTACGAATTCTGCGAGAGGCGCACTTAGTCCACGTGAGGCGCGACGGCCGCCAGATGTTTTATCGAACCAACACGGAAGCCATCCGGCCGCTCCACGAGTGGACGAGCACGTTTGAGCGCTACTGGCGGAACCAACTCAGTCGCATCAAGGAGCGGGCCGAGCAGAAAGACCGGGAGGAATTATGAACGCACCTGCACCAGCTATGGACAATCTGACTCTGGATTTTAAGGAAGAGATTCACGTCGACGCGTCGTTGGAAAAAACGTTCGACGCCCTGCTCGAACAGATCGGTCCATCAAGCGAAGGCCCCGATGGCCAACCGATGTCGATGAAAATTGAAGCTTGGCCGGGTGGGAGGTGGTATCGCGATCTGGGAGACAATAACGGCCATTTCTGGGGCTGCGTCCAGGCGATCAAGCGGCCCACCTTGCTCGAAATCAGCGGCCCGTTGTTTATGTCTTCTCCAGTCATTTCAAATGTGCAGTATCGGTTGAGTGAGGCGGGCGGAGGAACGATGATTCAGTTCCGCCACACCGCTTTCGGGTTGATACCGGATGCCCACAGAGCGGGCATCTCGGGAGGCTGGAGCCACATTCATGCCCGCTTGCGCGCGAGAGCGGAAAGTAAGACTGCCCGCTGAAGGCGCGGCTGGAGGAATCCGATGGCTCCCGTGTGCTCCCCGGAAGAACGCAGTCAAGTCTTGACGTGGCTCGACGAATCGCAGCAGGAATTTCTCGCGGCCATCCACCGCGTTTCCGAAGCGCAGTGGAACTGGAAGCCTGCGCCCGATCGCTGGTCCGTGGGCGAAACGGCGGAGCATATCGTTTTAGCCGAAGCTCTGCTGTTCGGCTCGGTCCGGGAAGCAATGGCGGCTCCGCCAAATCCGGATTGGGAAGAGCAAACAAAGGGCAAGACAGAGTTTCTCATCCGGGTGATGCCGGCGCGCCAAGGCAAAGCGGTAGCGCCCGCGCCAGCCGTGCCGCGCGAACGGCTCACCAGTGTTCAAGTCAAGGAACGGTTTGAGAGGCAGCGCGTCGCGATCGTAGACTTTGCTCGGGAGACACAGAGCGCCTGGAAGGAGCATACGGTCGTCCATCCGTTCCCGATTTTCGGGACGCTCGACGCGTATCAGTGGCTGATCTACGTGCCGCTGCACACGATTCGGCACAATAAACAGATCGCCGAAGTGAAAGCGACCCCCGGATATCCCGCAAGCTAACGCGCTGCGCGGTCACGCCGCGTAGGGCTGGTCTCGCCGGGCATCACACTCTCCTGTACCGCACCATTGCGGCACATCCGGCAAGGCCTGTGATATCTTGGTGAACAAATCCTGGAGGCGCATCATGACTCGATATCTCCTTGCTGGTTTACTTGTTACGACGGCTGCCGTGGCCGCTCCCGATGTCACCTTTAATAAGGACATCCTGCCGATCCTGCAGAAGAACTGCCAGAGCTGCCACCGTCCGGGAGAGATCGGGCCGTTCTCGTTGCTGACCTACGAGAGTGCCCGCCCGTGGGCCAAGTCCATCAAGGCCGCGGTGCTCACCGAGAAGATGCCGCCGTGGTTTGCCGACCCCAAGTATGGGCACTTCGCCAATGATCGCCGCTTGAGCGACACGGACATTAAGAAGATCGCGGCATGGGTCGACGCAGGCGCGCCCGAGGGAAATCCGAAAGACAAACCCGCTCCCCTGACTTGGACCGACGGCTGGAATATCAAGCCCGACGTGGTGCTCGGGATGCAAAAGCCGTACAACGTGCCCGCCAAAGGGACTGTGCTCTACACCTACTTCGTTGTCCCCACGGGCTTCACCAAGGACACCTGGGTGGTGGATGCCGAAGTGCGGCCCGGTAATCGCGCGGTGGTGCATCACGCCAGCGTGCACGTGCGGCCTCCGGGGTCGCAGTGGATGAAGGATGCCAAGGTTGGCGAGCCATATATTCCGCCATTAAACCCTGACGGTAGTCCGGCGGCGCCGGCTCCGGTGGATCCGAACGTCAGTACGGCTAACGAGTGGATGCTGGGCTACGTGCCGGGAACGCAGACTCAAAGCTATTTCGATCTGGACCACAAGGCCGCCAAGCTGATTCCGGCCGGCTCGGACATTGTCTTCGAGATGCACTACACCGCCAACGGCAAAGAACAGACCGACCAGACGAAGGTCGGGTTCGTGCTGGCCAAAGAGCTGCCCAAGTACCGGCTGCTCACGGTTCCGGTGTTTGACGCCGGGTTTGTGATTCCGCCGGGCGATCCGAATCACGAGGCGCACGCACTCGCCGTGTTCAATCAGCCGGTGCGGCTCATTTATTCGCAGCCGCACATGCACCTGCGCGGGAAGAATATGGATATTCACCTGCAATATCCGACCGGGGAAGCCGAGACGATTCTCAGCGTGCCGCATTACGATTTCAGTTGGCAGACGATTTACTTCGAGAACAAGCCGCGCGACTTGCCGCAGGGAACGAAGGTCGAGTTGACGGCCCACTGGGACAATTCCGTCGCCAACAAGTACAACCCCGATCCGACCAAGACACTACGCTGGGGCGAACAGAGCTGGGATGAAATGATTTTCGCCTGGGTGGGCGTAGTGGTTCCGCGCGACGCCGATCCGGCCAAGGTGATATCCGCCATCCCGGAGCCGCCGCAGACATTGGCGTTGCGGTAAGCCCGCGCAGATCTGCGCCGTTTTTGGACCGATCCAAAGGATTTAGCTTCCAAACCCCGCGCATCCTGCGCCGGCGTGGGGCAGACCATCGTCGTTTGTGGTCTGCCCGGTGGACCAACCCTAACCCACCAGAACACGCGCGTCCGGTATTTCTTCGAGTCGCATGATGTCACTTGCCAGGCGCTCGCGCGCGCCGGCATCCAGAAATGCGCTCGCGTTCGCGTCGAACTTGGCCCGCAGTTCCTCATAGGTCATCGGGTTTTCCGCCGATCCCCGGTTGTACTCCTCCACCTCTTCCACCGTTCGGCCGTCTTTCAATGTGATCTTCACCGCGCCCTTGAATCGTCCGGGGCCCGGAAACTGCGGATCGGCGTAATACTCGACGCGCCGCGCCAGCGCCAGGATCTCCGGGTGGCGCAAGCTTTCCGTGCGGTACGCATTCTTGCCGAGTTCTCCGCGATAGAGCGCTTCGGCCAGGCTGTATTGCAAACTCACGCGGCCGTGGGAGTCAGACGTCGGCGCCCACTTCTCGGCGGTTGGCTCGCACACGATGCCGACAATGAAACTCGCCACCGGACACTCGATTCGCTCCACATCGCGGGGTTCAATGTGGTGCTGCTGCCGGAGCCGCAGGATGGCGGAAATGTAAGGATGGATCACGTGCGCCGCCGGGAACGGCTTAAACGAAGAGTTGCGGCTTTCCCATCGCGTGCCCAGCCCGCTGTTGATGCGGCTGAAATCGCGGTGCGCCTGGGGATCCTGCACATGCGCGGCGAACATTCCGAAGCGTCCTTCGAACACCTGTGCCGGTCCGGTAGTTCCCGCGCGAGCCAGGAGCGCCGCCATCAAGCCGCTCTGCGCGGCCGAGCCGGAGTGCAGAAATTTCGATTGCGTGCCATCCACCCAGCATTCCAGCAGGCCGGCGGCAAAGCTGCCGCAGATGCCAGCCGCGCGCTCCATCGCATCGGCGTCGAGCCCTAGCAGTTTCGAAGCCAGGTACGTGACGCCGAACGGCGCAAACAGCCCCGTCGGATGGAATCCACGCTTGTGCAACTCGCCGGATGACACGCTGCCTGCGCGGCACGAAATCTCATTGGCAATCGCCAGCGCGGCGAGGAAATCGCGCCCGCTGATGGAGCGCGTTTCCGCCAGTGCCAATGCAGCCGCTACTGCCGGGCTGCTCATGTGCACGATGGATTCGACATGTGTGTCGTCAAATTCCAGAGCCTGCGGAAGAGCGCCGTTCGCGAATGCGGCAGCCGTTATTCCCACCTGGTCGCGCGTACCGAGGATACGGCAGGGTCCCGGCGACGCCATGGCGAGGGCGGCCGCGCGAACCGAGCGGCCGAACTGCGTCTCCGCGCCTGCCAATGCCAGGCCAATCACGTCCAGCACGCGCAGTTTTGACGCGGCCACGACATCGTCCGGCAAGTCCGCGAAGCCGATGCCGCAGACCCAATTAGCCAATTCTCTGGAAAGGCTCAACTGATAGACCACCCGCCGTCGATCGGCAATGCCGCGCCGGTAATGTCGCAGCTCTCCGGCTGGCAGAGAAACAGCATGAGCGCCGCAATGTCCGCGCCTTGGATGAATTTCCCGCTGGGCTGCTTGCCGGTCAGAAAGCGCTTTTCCGCTTCGGCACGCGACAACCCGCCGGAAGCCATGCTCTCCCGAATCGTGGTCTCATGCGGAGGCGTATGAGTCGTACCCGGGCAGACCGCATTGCAGGTGATGTTTTGGCCCAAGGTTTCGAGCGCCACCGCGCGAGTCAAGCCGAGTAACGCGGTCTTGGTGGTGACGTAGCTCACCCGGTTGGCCGCGCCACGGAAGCCGTAGATTGAGGAGACGTTGATGATGCGGCCCCAGTTGCGCTGGCGCATCTGTGGCAGCGCCAGACGAATCGTATGGAACGCCGCGGAAAGGTTGACGGCTAATCCTTCGTCCCATTTCGCCACGGGGAATTCTTCGATCGGATCGGCGTGACGCACCACCGCATTGTTGACGAGGACATCGACGGCGCCGAACGCCTCCAAGCTCTCCGCCATCATCTGCTCGATCTCGGCGGGATGGCGCAGATCGGCGCCTGAATAGAGCGCGCGCACACTGTGCGTATGCTCGATCTGCGCGCGAACCCTGGCGACCTCATCGGCCGGTGCGAGGCCGCTCAATACGATATGACAGCCGGCCGCGGCGAAGCGTTCGGCAGCGGCGAGCCCCAGGCCTTGCACGGAACCCGTGATCAGCGCACATCTTCCTCGAAGACCTTCGCTCACGGCGTAACCCGGCTCGGCTCTCCATCGGCCAACGCCAGCTCGGTGATCCGCAGACCCGTTTTGGTTATGCGCGAAGGATAGATCTCGCGCAGGCGCTCTTCATGCGGTGGGATGACGCGGAAGCAATCGCCTCCCGCTGCCTTGACCATCGCCTCGCTCGCCATGATCAGGTTGAACTGGCTGCCAGTGGCGAGACCCACCGGAATATACTGCGGGTCGGCTGGATCGCGGCCCTGGAGGTTCTCGTATTTGTAGGCCAGGTCGCCGGCAAACACCCAGTTATTGGAGGAGTTGGGCGAGAAGTCGTTGCGCACATGCACGAACATCGAACCCCAGGTGTGTGTGTCAAGCGCGGCGTGGAGATCGATACCCGGCAGGACGCTTTCCCGATCGCCATCCACCGCGACCAGCCGCCCTTGCCGCGCCAGGTCCACCGCGCGCAGGATGTCGCCAGGATCGATTCCCAGCATCAGCCAGCGAAAGCGCCGTTCGAGCGACATGGCCCAGACCCACTTCGATAGCTCGCTCTCCTGCATGTAAAAGGTCGCGTTCGGGAAATCTTCGATGTTCCCCATGTGGTCGAAATGCGCGTGGGTGATGAAGATGTTCCGGACGTCCTCGGGCGCGACGCCACACTCGGCCAGTACGGTGCGCGGCGAATGCCAGTTTTCGACGCCGTACAGGTTGGCGAGCACTTCGCCATACGCTTTGTGGTTGTAGCCCACGTCGACCAGCGCGATCTGGCCCTGGCCCTTAATCAGGATGTAGCAATAGGGCAGCTTGCAATGCCCCTCGTTGTGCGCGCCGTAGATCAAGCCGCTCAAGTGATAATTCGGCACCCACGCATATTCCATCGCCCAGATCGAGTAGTAATTCACGCGCGCCTCCCGCAGCAGCCTTGCTCGAAGGCCACCATCGTGAAGCCTGGAAGCTCGTTGGACGCGCATTGCAGGTGGGCGTAAGCGGCGCGCAGGGGGATGAGAATCGGGTCGATTTCGAGGCCTCCATGGGCCGCGGAGAGCGCTGCGCGCAGCGAAGCTGCGGCTTGGAGCAGATAATGATGATGCGGCTGGGCACGCTTGGTGACGCGCGCCTGGTGAAGGTTTTCCGTAGCTTCCTGGTGGAGTTGGTCGGCCGTCTCAAGCATGGGGTGATGCGGGCCGGCGCTTTTGGAACCGGCCGCGCTGAGCACCAGCAGTCCCGCCAGTTGCGCAGCCACCTGGCGCAGGTCTTCGAAATACTTGCGGGTTTCGAGGATATAGGCGGTAGTGTCGTCGTCTAAACCACCGCTCCCTGACGGTCGCGGCTCGGTAAGACGGCTTCGCAAGGAACCGCGACCGTTAAGGAGCGGGGCTTCCTCTACCGCATTACAAAAGGATTGGGGCTGTTGCCCGAAATGTCGATCCATACGCTCTTCGTCTGTAAATATTCGCGGATGGCGTCCGCGCCGCTCTCGCGCCCGATACCGGATCGCTTGTAACCGCCGAACGGCGACAAGTAACTCACCGCCCGGTATGTGTTGACCCAGATCGTGCCAGCTTCGAGCCGCTCCGACATCATCAACGCGCGCCGCATACTGGTGGTCCAAACACCCGCCGCCAGGCCGTAGATGGTGCCGTTGGCAATGCGAATCGCCTCTTCTTCATCGTCGAAGGGAATGATCGATAGCACCGGCCCGAACACCTCTTCATTGGCGATGCGCATCCCCGGATGCACGTCGGTGAAGATAGTCGGCTCGACGAACCATCCGGCGCCGCACTCGGCGCGCCCGGCTTTTTTGCCGCCCAGCTTGCAAACCGCGCCCTCTTCCTTGGCGATGCGAATGTAGTCGAGCACCTTGTTGTATTGAGGCTGGGTGGTGATCGGCCCGACTTGCGTAGCGAGGTCCAGCGGGTCGCCCATGCGGGCGGTTTTGGCCAATGCCAGAATGCGCTCCACGAACTCATCGTGAATCGGTCGATGGATGAGCGCGCGCGAGCCGGCAATACAGGTCTGTCCGGTGGCCGCGAAGATACCGGACACCACGCCGTTCACCGCGGCGCTTAGGTCCGCATCGTCGAACACGATGTTGGCCGATTTGCCGCCGAGTTCCAGCGTCACGTGCTTGATGCCGCGAGCGGCCATCTGGTAAACCTGCTCACCGGTCTTGTCCCCGCCAGTAAACGCGACCTTGGCGACATCGGGATGGGTCACCAGCGGCTCGCCCACCTCATTGCCGAAGCCAGTCACGATGTTGACCACCCCCGGAGGGAAACCGGCCTTCTCGAACAGTTCGCCGAATTCGAGCGCCGAGACCGACGAGTATTCCGAGGGCTTCCACACCACCGTGTTGCCGGCGGCCAAGGCCGGCGCCAGTTTCCACGCAGCCAACAGCAGGGGCGAGTTCCACGGCGTGATGGCCGCGATGACGCCCAACGGCTCCTCGCGAGTGAAGTTGAACACGCCCGGCTTATCGATCGGGATCACGCGCCCTTCGATCTTGTCGGCCAGGCCGCCGAAGTAGTGGAACCATTGCGGAATATAGTTCAACTGCGCGCGCATTTCCGCCAACAATTTGCCGTTGTCGGTGGACTCGATCTCAGCCAGGCGTTCGGCGTTCTCCGCTACCAGGTCGCCCAACCGGCGCAAGAGCGCGCCGCGGGCGGTGGCCGTCAGCTTGCGCCATGGGCCGTAGAACGCGGTCTTGGCCGCCTGGACCGCGCAATCCACGTCTTGCTGCGTACCGCGCGGAACGTACGCCCACGGCATGGCCGTAAACGGGTTTACGGATTCAAACCAACTGTTGGACGCGGATGGCACCCAGCGGCCACCAATCAGCATCGCGTATTCTTTCTTTACTCGTTCAGCAAGCCACATAGGGTTCCCACATCGTCGTGCTCTTCCAAATGATCGATGACTTCTTCGATGGCGCCGGCGCGCGCACCGCAGGCCTCGCGGAACCGCTCACGAATCTGCGCCGGCGTGGCGGGGACGACATCCTGCATCCGCTTACGCAATACCTCGCCGTTCGCAAGCGTGACTTCCACTTCCGATCCTTGCCTGCGCGGATAGGCATCAGTAAACTCGTGGTCCATCTCCAGCTTCACCACGCCTGCGAGGCGCACCACTTCCGGATCAGATAGCAGGTGATAGTTGCTTTCTTCGATTGCACCGCGCGCCAGCGTCGCCGCCACGCAATACTGGATGCTCATCTTGGCCTGCAGGATGCGCTCGAAGGGCCCCACAAAATTGCATCCGGGGTAATGGACCGCGGCGGCGGAGGCTTTCACCGTAATCGCGCGAATGTCTCGGCTAGCGATCGAAGGGCTCAACGCCAGCGCAGCCTGGCAAGCCGTTTGCGCATAATTGCAGGCTGGCGCAGGCTTGTAATACACGGATAGAATCTCGAGCGCGGGGCCCGAGAACGGCATCACCGCGGACGCCTTCTCCGCCTTGCCCAGCCCCGCGAACAGGCCGGCCGGCCCATCGAGAGCGGTCTCCGAGGCTTGGGCGCCGGATGCCGCGAGTTCGACCGCCGTTACTGCGCTGCGCGCCGCAAATCCAGGATGAAAGAACATTTCGTCGCCGCCGGAGTAGGGCCACTCGTTGAGACCCGCGGTGGTGTTTGCCGCAAGGCCCAGCGCGCTCACAGTAGCGTCCTCGCTCAGGCCCATCAGAAGGCTGCCGGCAATGGCGCCGGCCAGCGGTCCGGTAATGCCGGTCGGCCGGAACCGGCGCACCATTTCGGCGTCCATGAGCGCGCGTCCCACGGCTGCGCCGACCTCGTAGCCGCTCACGGCCGCAAGGATGAAATTCCGGCCGCGCACCTGGGCGCGCTGCGCCAGCGCCAACAGCACCGGGTAGATCACCACGCCCAGATGGCTCACCGCGGCCGCGTGCATGTCTTCGCGCACCAAGCCGTGGCCCAGCGTGGCGTTGGCGAAAGCAGCCTCGCATGCCGAAGCATGGATTGAAGTGCCGATCACCGCCGCCGGGCCGGACGACCGGCTGGCGAGTTGAATGGCCTGGCTGCCCCATGGCAAATCACGCGCGGCAAACGCACAGGAGAGCATGTCGAGCAGCCCGATCTTGACCTTCTCGACCACCTCAAGCGCCAGGCCTTCGAAGGTCAATTGACGGGCGGCCCGCACGATCCTACGGGAAAGACTTCTGGGCTCGGTGACCGGAGCGGCCATCCCTTACCCGCCGACGCGGACGCCGGCCCACTCCTCGACGGGTTTTACCAGCTCCGTCATATCGGCATCCGCGCCCTCGCTCGCCGTGGCGATCGAAAGGAGCTGCCGCACGGCACTGCCCACCACCATGGGGACGCCCAGCGCGTCGGCTTCCTGCAGGCACAGGCGAATGTCTTTGTTGAGCAGGCCGATGGCGAAGCCGAAATCGAACGTTCGCGGAATCACGCAACGCGGGATCTTGTCCTGCGTCGCCGTATTGCGGCCGCTGCCGGAGTTGATCACGTCGATGATCATCTTCGGATCGAGTCCTGCCTTCACGCCCATCACCACGGCTTCCGACGAGATGGCCATGGCGGTTGCGGAGAGCAGGTTGTTCAACAGCTTCATGGTCTGGCCTTGTCCCGGTTGCCGGCCCACGTGGAAGACCTTGCCAATTTGGTCGAGCACGGGTTTCAACCTGGCGAAGGTTTCATCGGAGCTTGCCACCATTACGGCCACGGTTCCCTTTTCCGCGCCGGCGATCCCTCCGCTCACTGGTGCATCCACCGCTTCGATGCCCTTGGCTGCGAGGCCTTCGGCAATGCGTTTGGCGTAGGTGGCGCCAGTGGTCGACATGTCCACGAAAATCTTCACGCGGCTGCCCTCGGCGACACCATTCGGTCCGAGAGCGGCGGCTTCTACGATCGGCGGCGTGGGCAGACTGGCGAGCACGATCTCGGCTTCCGAGGCCACAGCGGCGGCCGATGGGAAGCGTTTCGCGCCCGCCTGGACCAGCGGCGCGGCCACGGCGTCGCTCGGATCGTGAATCGCGAGTCCATATCCTGCATTGAGCAAGCGGCGTCCCATGCGGCCGCCCATTCTTCCCACACCGACAAATCCGATCGTCTGTTGAGCCATCCCTCTCCCTCGCAGGGCATGGCCCTGCGCCACATCTACGCTTTGCCGGGCGCTACGTCGAGCCGCACCACGGCGCCCGCGAGATCCGGCCGCGCGGCCGGATACAGTTTCATCACCAGAGGGTCGTGCCCCGGCACAATGTGCTCCGGCGAATCGGCCAGCCGGTACAGCATTTTGTACCCCTCCAGCATGTCCCCGACATTGTACACCACCGGAAAAATACGGCCCTGCTGGAAGTGTGCGTACAGGTGCGATGCGTCGGCAGCCACCACCACCCAGCCGCGGCGCGTCCACACGCGCAGAATTTGAAGACCCGCGGAGTGCCCGCCCACGCGATGTAGCTTCAGCCCCGGAACGATTTCCGAATCGCCATCGTGGAACACCGCCCGGCCGGCGAACACGTGCCGCACCATGTGCAGTACGTTCTCGAGATCGAAAGGCGAACGCAGCGGGCCATGGCACATAGAGCGGCCGGTGGCGTAGGATACTTCGCGATCCTGCACGTGAAAGCGCGCGCGCGGAAAGCATTCCAGCGTGCCGGCGTGGTCGTAGTGCAGGTGGGAAAGGATCACGTCACTGACCTGATCCGCTTCGATGTCGAGGAGCCGCAGCGCCTCTACGGGGTGCCGCAGCAACTCGCGCCCGCGCCGCCTGGCTGCCTCTTCGGCAAACCCGGTATCGACGACGAAGCTGCAGTCACTGCGCCGTAGCACCCAGATGAAATAATCGAGATCGGAAGCGAATTCGTGCGGGTCGGCCAGCGCGAAATTCTCACCCGGATGCCGGTTCCCCAGGTGCGCGTAGCGAATGGCGAAGACTTCAAACGGTTCAATGGACACATCAGTTATCTTAGACACATGGCAGCTAGAATGGTCTACGTCTTCAGGCCGGCTTCCGATGCTTATGCCGCAATGCGGTATACTCTGTAGTGGAAGAGGCGCCCGAACTTACGGTCTGGCAGTTGCCGAAGTTCAAGGCTGAAGCCACTGGACTGACCGGAGCGCATAGCATTGAAGCGGTGGCCACCTATCTGATTAACCGTCCCGATGCTGGAGATGTGATACCGGGCTCTGGCGGAGTTCGGAAGCTGCGATGGGCAGCCAAGGGCAAAGGTAAGCGCGGTGGCGTTCGAATCATCTGCAAATCGCTGCTCACCTGAAGGGAGCACAATAGAAATGCCAAAGAAACCGGTGGCGAAAAAGACAACCCTTGGCGCGGACCTGATCGAGGGAATGAAGCTGGTCCTGGCGCACCAGCGCGGCAAAATCAAACTAGAGCAGGTTTGGCCGAAGCCGATCGACGTCAAGGCCATTCGCAAGCGCGTGAAGATGTCGCAAGCCGAATTCTCGCGCGTCTATGGCATCAGCAAGCGAGCGTTGCAGGAGTGGGAACAGGGCGGACGCCAGCCAGACTCGGCCGCACGCGCGTACCTGACGGTCATCGCCAAAGAGCCGGCTGTCGTGCGCAGGGCACTCGCCGGCGAGTGAAGCGCCGCCGCTCATGCGTGAAGGGCCGTCAGATTGCAACCTCGCCGCATCAGTTATCTTAGTCAGATGGCAACTAGAATGGTCTACGGGTTGACGGCGGCCATGCTCCTGCTGATTCGCGTGGGCGCAGGCCAGGATCTCTCCCAAAAGTGCGCGGGCCTTGCAGGCGTGAGCGGCAAGTCCCTGCCGAATGCGACTACGGCCATCACCTCCGCGAGTTTCCACGCCGCCAGCGCGGCGCAGGGCAATGTGCCGGCGCTGCCGGAACACTGCGAGGTAATCGGCAAGATGAACGAGCGCGTGGGTGTGAACTCGCAGCACTATGCCATCAAGTTCCACTTGCGCCTGCCCGCGGCGTGGAACGGGCGGTTCTTCTTCGAGGGCGGCGGCGGCGCGAACGGCAACCTTGGTAACGCGTACGGCAACCTCCAGGGACAGCAGCGCACCAACGGGCTGACTTTGGGATATGCCGTGGTCTCGCAGGACGCCGGCCACGACAACGCCGTCAACAACGATCCGCAGCGCAACGGCACGGGCACTTTTGGCTTCGACCCGCAGGCGCGCCTCGACTTTGGCTACAACTCGTACGACCAGGTCACGCAGGCAGCCAAGGCGCTCATCAAAGCCTATTACGGCAGGGGGCCGGAGCGGTCCTATTATGTCGGCTGCTCCGAAGGCGGCCGCGAAGGCATGATGATGTCGCAGCGGTTTCCCAATTACTTTGACGGCGTGCTGGCCTGCTCGCCCGGATTCAAGCTGCCAAAAGCCGCCTTTTTCGGCGAGGTGTGGGATACGCAAGTGTATGGCGAGCTGGCGAAATCCATCGGCGTTTATGACCGCTTCGGCGAGCCGCTGTTGAGCAAAACGTTTACGGACGAAGACATCGATTTGGCCGCGCAGACCATCCTGAGCGTGTGTGACCGCCTGGACGACCTGGAAGACGGCATCATCGACAACTTCCCCGCATGCACCGCGGAACTGGTTGCGCCGAAGCTTGCGGCGCTCACCTGCAAGGGGCCGAAACGCAACTCGTGCCTCTCCGCTGCGCAGGTGGCCGCGATCGAGAAAGTCTTCGCCGGCGCGAAGAATTCTAAAGGCGAGATGCTCTACGCCGACTGGGCCTGGGATCGCGGCATCGGCGGCCACGTAGGCGACGGCTACAATCAAGGCTGGCGCTTCTGGAAGCTCGGCCCCTACGACTCGCCCTTGAACACCGGCCTGAATGCTACGTTGGGTGCGAGCTCGATCTCGGCTGTTTTCACTACGCCGCCCACGGAAGTGCCCACGACAGGCGCGGGAGCGATGGCCTATCTGCTGGGCGTCGACTTCGAGCGCGATACTCCGAAGCTCTACGGCGAATCGGGCGTCTATACCAGGTCGGCGTGGGATTTCATGATGGCCAGTTCCACCGATCTCTCGGGCTTCAAGAGTCATGGCGGGAAGCTGGTGATCGTGCATGGCGTCAGCGATCCCATCTTCTCGATCAAGGACACGATTAGTTGGTGGAACGAAGTGAACCAGGCCAATCAAAGCACAGCCGCGGATTTCGTGCGCGTCTTCGCCGTTCCCGGCATGAATCACTGCGCGGGAGGGCCGTCCACCGACCAGTTCGATGCCTTCACCGCGCTGGTCAACTGGGTGGAGAAGAGCACGGCACCCGAGCGAATCGTGGCCACCGCGGGACAGAATTCACCCTGGCCTGGAAGAACGCGGCCGCTGTGCGTCTACCCCAAGCAGGCGCGCTACAAGGGCAGCGGGAGCATCGAGGACGCCGCGAATTTCGTTTGCCGGTAGCTGATATACTGCACGAAAACAGGCTTCCACCGGAGGATTCCAGGATGCGCATTCGCCGATTGCCCGCTATGGCCGCGCTTGCCGCGGTGCTCACTTCGCTGGCGGCAGCGCAAGCGCCGTCGTATCAGCAGGCCGCCCGCCTGCCGGCGCGCATCATCAGCTTCACGGCTCAACCTGCGTCTATCCAGCCAGGCGGGTCCACCACTCTGCGTTGGGCTGTCGAGAATCCTACTGGCACCACGATTGACCAGGGCATCGGCGTGGTCACGCCCCGCGGAGGCCGCCATCTGTCTCCTGCTGCCACTACTACCTACACCCTGACCGTGCGCGGTCCGAACAACCAGGTGATCACGAAGGAAGTTACCGTCACCGTGGCCGGCACCACGCCCGTCGCCGCCAAGGCTGAGCCGGTGAAAAAAGAACAGGCCCGCCTCGACGGCAAGCCCGATCTATCCGGCGTCTACGGTTTTGCGATGGGCCGCGGCGGACCGGGAGCGAACGCTATGCCGCTCAAGCCCGACGCCGAAAAGCTCAAAGTGGTCCGCGGCCCCGACTACGCCGGTTTGACTGCCGACTGCATGCCTTTAGGAGTGCCGGGCTCGTTCAACGTGCCCTATCCGTTCCAGATCATCCAAGCACCCAAAATGCTGACCATCTTCTACGAATATCCCAACACGTTTCGGATCATCCCCATCGATGGGCGCCCGCATCCGGACGACGTCGATCCCACGTGGATGGGCAATTCGGTTGGCCACTGGGAGGGCGACACGCTGGTGGTGGATACGATCGGCCTCAACACCAAGACCGAGCTGAACGGCTATCACCACTCGGAATCCATGCACGTGATCGAACGGTTCCAGCGCACCGAGAGTGGCGATTTGCAGTACGAAGCGACGATCGAGGAGCCGACGCTGTTCACCAAACCGTGGGTGATGCCGGCGAGAACGTTTCCGCTGCGTCCGGAGCTCGAGAAGATCGACGAGTTCGTCTGCGAGAACAATCACGATTACCGTTCGCTGTTCGGGGAAAAGAAATAATGCGGATACATTGGCACATGGCTGCTGCGTTCGCGGTGGCCGGGCTGTTGACGTCACACGCGACCGCGCAAGCGCCTTCCGCGGGACGGAGCGGGGCAGGGCCTTCGGGAGCTTATCAGCAAGCGGCTCGGCTGCCACCGCGCATCATGAGCTTCACCGCTACACCCGAATCCATCCGGCCGGGGCAATCGTTCACACTGGCGTGGCGGGTCGAGAACCCGAACACGGTGACCATTGATCCCGAGCCTGGGTCGGTGATTGCGCGCGGCAGCAAACTTCTCACGCCATCGGCAACCACAACCTACACGTTGACTGTAACCGGCGCGGCCAACGCTGTGTTGACGAAAACCGTCACCGTTACTGTTGCCGGGACGTCGCCGGTCAGCTCCGCTGCGCCCAAGGGCAAGAACGAGATTCGCCAGATCGGCGGACACCCCGACCTTTCGGGTGTCTACAATTCCAGTTCGATCAATTTCGGCGGGGAGCCGGTTGCCGGCATGCGCGACCCCATTACCGCGACGTTGAAACCCGGCGCCGAGAAATTCAAAGTGGTTCGCGGACCCACGGACACGGGCCTTTACGCCGACTGCATGCCCACGGGCGTGCCTGGTGCGTACTTCGTGCCGTACCAGTGGCAGATTGTGCAAGGCATCGATCGCGTGGTCATCATGTACGAATATCCGCACCTCTTCCGCACCATTCCAACCAATGTGCCCGCGCACCAGGTAGACCTCGACCCGACCTGGATGGGCGATTCGATCGGCCGCTGGGAAGGCGACACCCTGGTGGTGGATACGATCGGCTTCAACGACAAAACGGAACTTCCGGGCAGCTTCAAACATAGCGAAGCGCTGCACGTGGTGGAGCGCTTCCGCCGCATTGACTACGACCATCTGGATTGGGAAGCGACCGTCGACGATCCCAACGTGTTCACAAAGCCCTGGACACTGCACCGCGTGTACCCGCTACGCCACGACCTGGATAAGGTGGGCGAATTCGTTTGCGAGAACAACCACGATTACACGCAGTTCTTCAAGAAATAGGGGCGGGTGAGTCCACCGGCAGCGCCCGCCTGCCGTGGCGCCCGCAGTTCACCTCCAAAAAAGGCCGGTTCGTCAATCCATCAGGGCCGCCCTCCGTTCCATTGCGGTAAACTACAGCCCGAATGGGTAGTGTGGGTACACCACGAGTGCGGCGTTACGGGCTCTATTTCCTCGCCTGGACCGCAGTCGGATTTTTCCTGTTTAGCCAATCGTTCACCCAGAGCCTCTTTACGCACGACCCCACCCCCTGGTGGGCAATGTTGGGCAGCTTTCTCATAGGTGTGTACATCCTGGCGTTCCTGACGCCCGTCGTGCTTTGGCTGGGCCGCCGCTTTCCCATCGAGAGGCCGGTTCGAATCCGTCACATCGCCATCCATTTGTTCTGCAGTGTGATCTTTGCCGTGGTGGATCTCGCGATTGCCGCCGGGGTCTTCTCTGCGTTGGGCATTCTGCAGGTACTTCCGAAGACTTTCTTGGGCTCCTGGGTCTTTCTGTTAGTTGTCGATTTTCATAATTCGGTGATCATGTATTGGATTCTGCTGGGCATTCAGCACGCAATCCGCTATTACCGCAGCTACCAGGAACGCAAGCAGCAGGCCTTGCGGCTCGAACTACGAGCCTCTGAACTCGAACGGCAGCTGACCAGCGCCCAGTTAAGCACCCTGAAGGCGCAGCTTCACCCGCATTTCCTGTTTAATACGCTGAACGCCATCATGGTGCTGGTTCGCCGCGAGCGCACGCAGGAAGCCGAACAGACGCTTTCTCTGCTCAGCGATCTTTTGCGTTGTGTCCTCGATGACGTGGCAGCGCAGGAGGTGACGCTGCGCCGCGAACTGGAGTATCTGCGTTTGTACCTCGCGATTGAACAGATCCGGTTCCAAGACCGGCTGCGAATCGGGACGTCGATCGATCCCGAGGTGTTGGACGCCGCGGTGCCGCATATGGTTCTCCAGCCGATCGTGGAAAATGCCATACGCCACGGCATCGGGAAAAGTTCGGCTGCCGGAAAGATCGACATTCGGGCTGGCCGCACCGGCCAATCTCTGGAAATCAAGGTGTGGAATGATGGTCCAGGATTGTCGCCTGGGGGCTCGCAAGGCCAGGGCATCGGGTTGGCCAATACCAGGGCGCGTCTCCAGCAGTTGTACTCGGAATCCAGTTGGCTGGTAGTCGAAAACGGCGCGACGGGCGGCGTGGTGGCGACCATTGTGCTGCCCTATCACCTGGCTACCGAGACCACACAAACGGAATTGATCGAAGTCCATGCCTCTCACGACGCTGCTGGTTGACGACGAGCCCCTGGCGCGAGAGGGTTTGCGGACGCTGCTCTTGCAAGACCCGGAGATCTCCGCCATTCATGAGGCCAAAGACGGGCGCGAGGCGATCGCGGCGATCCGTGAATTGCAGCCCGACCTGGTGTTTCTCGATGTTCAGATGCCAGAGATGGATGGTGTCGCCGTGGTGAAGGAAGTGGGCGCAGACAAAATGCCCGCCGTCGTCTTCGTCACGGCTTACGACAAATATGCCATCCAGGCATTCGAAATCAATGCGGTCGATTATCTTCTGAAGCCCGTCACTGCGGAGCGGTTCGCACAAGCCCTGGCACGCGCGAAAACCCACCTTCAGCCGCGGCCGGGCGAGGAAGCGCGCCGACAGATTCTCTCGCTGCTGGAAACCATGGCATCGCCGCGCCACTCGGTGAGGCGGCTGGCGGTTCGATCGGCTGGTAAGACAATATTCGTCGATGTAGAAGATGTCGATTGGATTGAAGCCGCCGAGAACTATGTGCAGTTGCACGTTGGGCGCGCTGCGCATCTGCTGCACGTCACCATGAACACGCTCGAGGAATCGCTCGATCCGGAAATGTTCTTGCGGATTCACCGCTCCATCCTGGTCAACGTGCGGCGGATCAAGGAACTCCAGCCCGCGCTCCATGGGGAGTACGTGGTCACGTTACAAGATGGTGTCCGGCTGCAGTCGGGGCGCACCTATAATGAGCGATTGAAGGCGCTGGCTACCAACCCCTTTTGAGCTGTGGGGCGCGAACTCCGGCCCTGCAGTTACCCCATAACGGTTGGTCAAAAACAGCGGCCAGTTCGTCAAGTTCTGCTATTCCGCCGCGATTCTGTCAGGCACACTAGACTTGCGATGAAACAAAATCTCTTGGCGCAGTTATCCCGGGTCACGAAGCGTTACGGTAGCGTCGTAGCGTTGGATGGACTCGATCTCGAGGTCCGCACCGGCGAACTACTTGCCGTGCTGGGACCGAACGGCGCGGGAAAGACCACGGCCATCTCTTTGCTCCTTGGCCTGACACGACCCGACGCTGGATCAGCTAGCCTTTTCGGGCACTCGCCGCACTCCATCGATGCTCGACGGCAGATTGGTTTGATGATGCAAGAGGTGGCTCTGGCGCCCGACTTGCGCGTTCGCGAGCACGTTCACCTGGTGTCCAGCTACTACCCTACGCCGCTCACTTTCGAAGAAACTCTGGAGTTGACGCGTACTCGAGAGCTGGCGAACCGGCCGTACGGCAAACTGTCGGGCGGGCAAAAACGCCAGGCTCAGTTCGCGCTGGCGGTATGTGGCCGGCCGAAGCTGCTCTTTCTCGACGAGCCCACGGTTGGGATGGATGTACAGGCAAGAGCCGCCATGTGGGCCAGTTTGCGGCAGCTCGTCGATGGCGGAGCTTCCATTGTTCTCACCACTCACTACATTGAGGAAGCCGAAGCGTTGGCGGATCGCGTGGTGGTGCTGGCGAAAGGACGCGAAATTGCCGCGGGCACGGTGAGTGAGATGCGGTCGCTTGTCGTTCGGTCACGCATTACCTGCTCGAGTGTTCTTCCCGTGGAAGAGGTCGCAGCATGGCCTGGCGTGGGAAGTGTGACCCGCGCGGCGCAGAAGCTCTCCATCACGGCGACGAACCCGGAAGCCGTCGTCCGGCGATTGCTTGCCACCGATGAGGTCCTGGAAGAACTGGAAGTGCGCCGCGCCGGACTCGCCGAAGTTTTTACCGAATTGACACAGGAGGTAGCTGCGTGATGTCAACATGCCGTGTGTTGTATGCGTACTTCAACGAAGCCAAATACGAATGCATCCGCGTTCTGCGGACCCCCGCGTTTGTCGCACCGTTCTTTGTGCTTCCCGCGGCCTTGTATCTACTCTTCGGAGTATTCTTGTTCGGTGATGAGATTCGCCGCACGCCACACCTGAGCGAGTTCCTCTACCTTGGATTCTCGGTCTTCGGCGTGATGGGTCCGGGCATGTTTGGCTTTGGCGTATCGGTAGCCACCGAGCGCGAACAAGGCTTGGTCACGTTGAAACGCGCCCTACCGATGCCGGCGCCGGCGTATCTGATCGCCAAAATGTTCATGTCGATGATATTCGCCTGCGTCGTGATGGTCTCGATGATCTTGTCTGGTGTGCTGGCGGGCCATCCGGCATTGACACTCGCTCAGATGCTCTTGGTAGCAGGTATCCTGGTCCTTGGCTCGCTACCTTTTTGTGCGATGGGCCTGTTTATCGGCACGCGGGTTTCCGCCAAGAGTGCGCCGGCATTTGTGAATTTGGCTTTCTTGCCACTGGTGTATCTCTCAGGCGTCATCATTATGCTGCCGCCATCCGTGCAATGGATATCGCGGTTTTCGCCGGCTTTCTACCTCGAACAAATCGCGCTGCGCGCAGCCGGTTTGCCATCTTACGCTTCACCAGCTCTCTCCGTTAGCGTTCTCGCCGCAGTCACTCTACTGCCTGCGCGGTTTGCGATTCGGCGGTTAGCGCGCATTGGCTAGGAATCACCAGAAAGGAATTCTATGAAACGAATCTCGCTCCTCCTATCATTGACTGCGGTTGTGGCTTGCGCGCAGGATGGCGCTGCCATTTACAAAGCTCATTGCGCCAGCTGCCACGACGCTCCCACCGGACGAGTGCCTGCGGCAAGCGCCCTGAGGACCATGAGCGTCCCCGTAATTGTTCGGGCCCTCGAAAGCGGTACGATGCAGGCGCAGGGCGCCGAACTGGGCGGGGCCGAAAGGTACGCAGTCGCGGTATATCTGGGAACCCCGGCGCCGAAGGCCGTGGCGATACCCCCGTCGGCGTTGTGTGGGACTCCAGCGTCTTCGTTCCGCGATTCCACTCGCGGGCCAAGTTGGAGCGGCTGGAGCCCGGATGTCACTAACGCCCGCTTCCAAAGTACGCAAGGAGCAGGTACCTCTTTAAATGACATTCCCAGATTGAAGCTGAAATGGGCATTCAGTTTGGGTGACGGCGTCGTCGCGCGCTCGGAACCCTCCGTAGCAGGCAATCGCGTCTTTCTGGGCACTCAAAACGGAGCCGTGTATTCGCTCGACGCCAAGACCGGCTGCATCTATTGGACGGCGCAAACGGATGCCGGCATTCGCTCGACGCTGGCCTACGGTGCGGAGAGCGGACCGGGAAAACAACCGGCCGTGTATTTTGGTGCGGGCAGGCAAGCGTACGCGTTCGATGCGGCCTCGGGCAAGTTGCTTTGGAAGACCACCGTGGATGACTACTTCTCTGCCAGCATAACGGCTGCCCCCCAACTGCATCGGGGAGTGTTGTATGTTTCCGTATCCTCCGCGGAAGAGGCCGTTGCGGCCATGGCCAGTTACGAATGCTGTACTTTCCGCGGCAGCGTGTCGGCGCTCGATGCGGCCACGGGGAAGGTGCTTTGGAAGACCTACACCATTGCTGAGGCGCCTAAGCCGACGAAGAAGAGCAAGACCGGAGTGCAGCTGCGTGGTCCATCGGGAGCAGGAGTCTGGTCTACGCCGACGTTCGACGAAAAACGCAATGCGATCTATGTGGCCACCGGCGACAATTACTCCGATCCCGCTACCGATACCAGCGACGCTGTCCTGGCCATGGACGCGAAAACAGGCAAAATCCTGTGGTCGCGGCAGCTGACTTCCAATGACGCGTATACCGTTGGTTGCGGAATTCCGGGAAAAGTGAATTGCCCCGATACTGCCGGGCCAGACGTCGACTTCGGACAGCCGCCGATTCTGGTCTCGCTGCCGAATGGAAAACGGGAGCTGGTCCTCGGCCAGAAGTCCGGCGTGGCGCACGCGCTCGACCCGGATCGTCAAGGCGCAATCCTATGGCAGACTCGTTTGGGCAAGGGCGGCCCGCTAGGCGGCATGCAGTGGGGCTCGGCCGCCGATCGCGACCACATGTACGCAGCGATTTCCGATATCTACGTTCGCGTTGACGATCCCAAGGCGCCGGACGGATTTCGAACCGTTCCCAATCCCGATCCAACCGGCGGATTGTACGCACTGCGCCTGACCACGGGCGAGAAGCTCTGGAGCGCTAATCCGTCCGCCTGCGGTGACCGCAAGGGCTGCAGTTCGGCGCACTCGCAGGCCGTCACGGTGATCCCGGGTGCGGTGTTCTCGGGTTCCATGGACGGGCATCTGCGAGCGTTCTCCACCGAGACCGGAGAGAAACTCTGGGATGTGGATACGGTGCGAGACTACCAGACCGTGAACGGGGCTCCCGCAAAGGGCGGCTCTCTGGATGGCCCCGGCCCGGTGGTCGCCGGCGGCATGTTATACGTCACTTCAGGCTATGCCCAGTTCGGGGGCATGCCCGGCAATGTGCTGCTGGCATTCTCGGTGGACGGCCAGTAGCGGCGATCAAACAGGGGGCGCGTGTTCCTGAATCGGCAGGAGACTCCGCACGCGCCCCCGCCACACCAGCAGCAGGCTCGCTCCGATCAAAATGAGCGCGATGCTCAGGCCCGTCCAGATGCCGCGCGCGCCCCAGCCGAAGTGGAAGCAGAGCACGTAGCTGATCGGCAACCCGACCACCCAATAGCCTGCCAGGTGCGCGAGCATCGGGGTGCGGGTGTCGCCTAGACCGCGAAGCGCACCCGTCGAGACCACCTGGAATCCATCGAAAAGCTGGAATAAGGCCGCGATCTGCAAGAGCACCGCGCCACTCGAGATCACCGCCGGATCGGCGCTGAAGACGCGCACAATCCATCGCGGAAGGAAGCCGAGCGCCAGGCCGGCGCTGCCCATGAACAGCGCACCGAACAAAACCGCCGTCCAACCTGAGAGCGCGACGCCGCGCAGATCCTTCCGCCCAACTGCTTGACCGACGCGCACGGCTGCCGCGGAACTAATCCCGAGCGGCACCATAAACGTGGTGCTCACCACGTTGACGGTGATGCTGTGCGCCGCGAGCGAGGCTTCGTCCAGCTTGGCCACCAGCACGGTGACCACGGCGAAGAGGCCGCCCTCGATGCCGATTTGCCCAGCCGCCGGAACGCCCAGCAGGATCAGTCTGCGGATGCGGTCCCAATGCGGCCGCCATGAGATTTGGATCAACAGCCGTCCCGTGGCGCGCTCGTGCCAAATCAAGGCGACAAACAGAACCGCGGCCATGTACAGGCGCGCGATCGCCGTCGACCATCCGGAACCCTCCAGTCCCATCGCGTGCGCGCCCCAGTGGCCGTACATGAGCACCCAGTTGCCCACCACGTTCACTACGTTGGCGCTCAGCAAGGAAAAGGTTACCGGCTTCACGATGTCCACAGCCTGCAGGTAACGTCGAAACGCGCTGTACAGGAGAAGCGGCAGAATGCTCCAAATCAGCGCCCGCAGATACGGCTCGAACTGGACCAGCACATGCGGATTGGTCCCCAACGCACGCATGAGCGGGATCAAGCCGAGCATGATGGCGATGAGCGGCGGCGTCAGCCCAAGCGACACCCAGACGCCGTTCACCAGCGTCTTGCGGCAATCGCGAGGGTCCTCGGCTCCATGGGATTGCGCGACCAGCGTATCCATGCCGAGCAGCACTCCGGTGCCGCAGATCGCGATCGGGTAGAAGAGCATGTTGGCGAGGCTGCCGGCGCCGATGGCCGCAGCGCCCAGCGGCCCGGCCATGATCAGGTCAATCAACCCCTGCGCCATCCAGCCCAGCTCCGCCACTGCCAAGGGCCATGCCAGTCCCCACATGGGACGGAGCTCGCGCCGGAACTCTGCGAGTCGCAGTTGCATGGGTCAGGCCTTCGGGTGCGCTTTGTCGTACACCGCCATCAGGTCGGTGAGCGAGACCTGCGTGTACTTCTGCGTGGTGGAGAGGCGCGCGTGCCCCAGCAGTTCCTGGATGGCGCGCAGATCGGCGCCGTCAGCGAGAAGGTGCGTAGCGTAGGCGTGGCGCAGGCTGTGCGGATGCACGGAGGAATCGCCGGCCAGCGCGGTCGAATAGAGTTTGACGATGCCGCGCATGCCCCGGTCGCTCAACCGGCCGCGCCGGTGGTTCAGAAAAACCGCGCGCTCGTCGCGCACCACCGGGCGCTCAGCCAGGTACCGCTCCAGCGCCTCGGCAGCTTTGCCGGGCAGCGGCACTTGCCGTTCTTTGCGCCCTTTGCCGCGCACGCGCAGCCAGGCTTCGCCGCGGTCCACATCTTCCAGGTTCAGGCCCGCCAGTTCGCTGATGCGCAGCCCGCACCCATAAAGGATTTCGAAGAGCGCCCGGTCGCGAGCCGGATGTGGCCGTTCGAGTTCCGAACCGCCCACGCCATCGATCAGCGCATTCACCTGCTCGGCGGTCATCACGTCCGGCAGCTTCTTGGGCGCTCTGGGTGTGCGCACCAGGCGCGCCACGTTGACCGGCACCACGCCTTCGCGCAGCAGAAAGCGGAACAAACCGCGCACCGCCGCCAGTTTGCGCCGAATGGTGATGGCGCTCAACCGGTCTCGGTACAGCCCGGCTAGCCACTCGCGCAGAATCAAAACGTCGATGGAGCGCGGCTCTGGCGGCGCGAGATCGGGCGGCGAGAGAAATTCCACGAACTGGCGCAGATCGCCGGCATACGCGCGGATGCTGTGGGGCGAAGCGCTCGTGCGCGCCAGCTCGGCAAGGTACCGCTCGATCTGTGCGGCCAGCTCAGACGCAGGCATGCCGATAGTCCTCGAGCGCGGCCAACGCGCGCCGGCATACCTCCGCGTGCCGGGCTTTCTTGTCGTGCCGCATGCGGTGGCGGGTGGCTTCATCGAGTGAAGGCAGCAGATCGAAGGTGATGTTGGCCGGTTGGTAATCCGCGGCGTCAGCGCCGGAGATGTAGTGGCACAGCGAGCCAAGGGCGGTCTCACGCGGCAGCGGCCGCACAGGTTCGCCAGCCGCCAGCGAAGCCGCATGCATGCCTGCCAGCAGTCCTGTCGCGATGGCTTCTACGTAGCCTTCCACGCCCGAGATCTGGCCCGCGAAGAACACTTCCGGCCGGCTGCGCAGTTGGAGCGTCGCGGTCAGCAGCGCAGGTGCGTTGATGTAAGTGTTGCGGTGGATCTGGCCGAAGCGCAGGAACTCGGCGTTCTGCAAGCCCGGAATGAGCCGCAGAATGCGCGCCTGTTCGGCGAACTTCAGGTGGTTCTGAAATCCGACCAGGTTGAAACTGGCGGCGCGCAGATTTTCCTGGCGAAGCTGCACAACTGCGTAGGGCCGCTTGCCCGTGCGCGGATCGGTCAATCCCATCGGCTTCATGGGCCCGAAGCGCAGCGTTTCCCGGCCACGGCGCGCCAGTTCTTCGATCGGCAGGCAAGCCTCGAAGTACGGAGTGGCGTCCTCCGGGATGTGCGCGGAGACATTCTGCGCCTTCAGCAATTCGTCCACGAACCGTTCGTACTCTTCGCGGTCGAACGGGCAATTCAGATAATCGTCAGTGCCGGTCGTCGATTTCCCGTAACGCGAAGCCCAGAACGCCACACTCGTATCCACGGATTCCGCATCGACGATGGGGCTGATGCTGTCGTAGAAGAATAGCCGCTCCGATCCGGTTAGCCGCGCGATCTCGCCCGCCAGCGCATCGCTGGTGAGCGGACCGGTGGCGATCACGGAGATTCCCTCGGGGAGGCTGCGAATCTCGTCGCGCCGCAGTTCGATACGAGGGTTGGCGGAAATGGCCTGCGTGACTTCCTCCGCGAAGACCGTGCGATCCACGGTGAGCGCATGGCCGCCGGGGACGCGAGCACGCTCAGCCGCGCGCAGCAGGAGTGAATCGAGGCGCCGCAATTCCTCTTTCAAGAGCCAGGGCGCAGTGGATTCCTGTTCCGATTTCAGCGAATTGCTGCACACCAGTTCCGCCAGCCGATCTGTCTGGTGCGCGGGCGTGCGCCGCTCAGGGCGCATTTCGTACAGCACCGCCCGGCCGCCGCGTGTTGCAATTTGCCATGCAGCCTCGCTTCCAGCCAGTCCTCCGCCGATGATGTGAATCGGTTCGCGCAGAATTCCCCCGGTTTCTTCAGCATAACCGACCACGCGCCGTTATACTGGCAAAGAAGGAGGCGCGCCATTTGAACGAGACCGCTATCGATCGGCTGTTCCTCGAGTACTCCATCAAGAGGCTGGAGGAGCATGCTTCTCGCATCGAAGCCTGTCTGGGCCGCCTGAGTGACGATCAGGTGTGGGCGCGGGGCCAGGAGAATGAGAACGCCATCGCCAATCTCATACTGCATCTGTGCGGCAACGTGCGGCAGTGGATTATTGCGGGCATCGGCGGCGCCGGAGATCAGCGGCAGCGCGATCTGGAGTTTTCCGCGCGCCAAGGGGATTCGAAGGCGCAGTTAGCGGCACGCATGCGCGCCACTGTCGACGAAGCGGTGGCGGTCATCCGCAAGGTCCCTGCCGCGGTGCTTGCCGAGCGCCGCACGATTCAGGGCTATGACGTCGCCGTGCTGGAGGCCATTTATCAGGTGGTGGAGCACTTTTCAGGGCACACGGGCCAGATTATTTTCGCGACGAAAATGTTGACCGGCGCCGATCTGGGCTTCTACCGCTATTTGCAATTCAGCCGCGCGAGCAACGTACCGCCTGCAGGTGCCTGATCGTGACGCCCGTCGACATCCCGCGTTCGTATCTCTTCGTACCTGGCAACCGGCCCGATCGTTTTGCAAAGGCCTGTGCATCGGGGGCCCACGCGGTCATTATCGACCTCGAAGACGCCGTTCCGGCATCTGAAAAACCCGCTGCCCGGGACGCCGTCGCGAACTGGCTCGATCCGTCGCACCCGGTCTTGATCCGCATCAACGGCGCGGAAACAGCCTGGTTTCAGGATGACGTTGCGGTATGCCGCGCGCCCGGAGTGGCCGCGATCTTGCTTCCGAAGACCGACCGCGTGGAGCATCTGCGCCGCGTGGAGGAGCTGCTGGGCAATCGAGTTCCGATTCTGCCGCTGATCGAAACGGCCTTAGGTTTTTCCAACGTGCAGGAGATTGCGCGCGATTGGGCGGTGGGCCGCCTGGTTTTCGGAGCGCTCGATTTCGGCCTCGACCTCGGCATTCCCGGAGACCGCGATGAGCTGCTCTACTTCCGCTCGCAGCTGGTCCTGGTTTCGCGACTGGCGCGCATTCAGCCGCCGGTGGATGGCATCAACACCGAGATTGACGAGCCCGCGCGGATCCGGGCCGATACGCTGCGCGCCCGCAGTCTGGGCTTCGGCGGGAAGCTCTGCATCCACCCGAAGCAGGTGCCGCATGTGAACGCCGCCTTCCTTCCCACCGAGGCCGAGATCGCGTGGGCACGGCGGACGATCGCGGCTGCCACCGCATCCGGCGGAGGCGCGGTTGCCACGCAAGGCCACATGGTGGATCGCCCCGTGATCCTCCGTGCCGAGCAGATCCTGCGCGAAGCTGAGCTGAAGGAACCGCGCGCGTAAGCGAGCGGGGGTGGACCATGGGGGACGATTCAGCTTCTTTTTGCGCGCTTACCAGGAGCAGCTCTTTTCGCGCGTCCGGATCCTGACGGCCGCCGCGATTTCGGCACCTTCCCAATGCGCGGATCTCTCGCCAGGATGAGCTCGCAAGCGCGCAGTGCCGCCTCCTCGAAATCCGGCGCGTCCGCTGCTAGAACCTGCCAGTGTGTCACCTCCCTGCCAAGGACCTCAATGGACCGCATGTTCGGGAATTCCCGGCGCAGGCTCTCGTGGTGCTCCTCGGTGGTGGCCAGCCAGACACCGTTATCGGCTGTCCCCTCAGGCTTGTCGCGGAGGAAGAGGACGATTTTCTCCTCGACATAAACCGCGAGACAGCCAAACATCGGCCGTGTGCGAGGCGAAAGCGATGCGATCGCATCGAGCACAAACTCGTGCGGGACAGCCTTGCGCACCGGGATGCCGAACGGATCGGGACGCGGCTTGGTCGGCGGCTTGGCCATCGGCGGATCCAGCTAATCCCAGCTTAGAATGACCTTGCCCGAGTTTCCGGAAGCCATGACTTCGAAGGCTTGTTCGTAGTCCTGATAGCGGAACCGGTGCGTGATGACCGGCGCGATGTCCAACCCCGATTGCAGCATGACGGTCATCTTGTACCAGGTCTCGTACATCTCGCGTCCGTAGATGCCGCGGATCGTGAGCATGTTGAAGATCAACGTGCGCCAATCGATCGACATCTCGCCGGTGGGAATCCCCAGCATGGCAATCTTGCCGCCGTGGCTCATATTGGCGATCATGTCGCGCAGCGCCGCCTGGCTGCCCGACATTTCCAATCCGACATCAAAACCTTCCAGCATGCCGAGCTGCCGTTGCACCTCCGGCAGTTGCGTTTCGCGCGCATTCACCGCCAGAGTGACGCCCATTTTGCAGGCGAGCGCCAGCCGGTACGGATTGAGGTCGGTGATGACCGTGTAGCGCGCGCCCGCGTGCTTGGCAACCGCTGCGGCCATGATGCCGATCGGGCCTGCGCCGGTGACGAGCACGTCTTCACCCAATACGGGAAACGCCAGCGCGGTGTGCACGGCGTTTCCGAACGGATCGAAAATCGCCGCCACATCCAGCGGAATGGATTCATGATGCCGCCAGATATTCGACATCGGAAGCGAAATATACTCCGCGAATGCTCCCGGCCGGTTGACGCCCACTCCGAGAGCGTTGGCGCACATCTGCCGCCGGCCCGCCAGGCAGTTGCGGCAATGGCCGCAAACCACGTGCCCTTCGCCGCTGACAATTTCGCCGGGAGTGAAACCCGCGACGTTCGAACCGACTTCCTCGATGCGGCCCACGAACTCGTGTCCGATCGCCATCGGCACCGGAATGGTCTTCTGCGCCCACTCGTCCCATTTGTAAATGTGGACATCGGTACCGCAGATGCCCGTGCGCAACACACGAATCAGGACGTCGTTGATGCCGACCTTGGGCTTCTCGACATCTTCCAGCCAGAGCCCCTCGGCCCGCTTGCTTTTGACCAGCGCTTTCACCTTTTTACGCCTTCATTGCATTCAGGCAGCGTCGTAGGATCGGTGTGTTTCATTGCCACGTCAAGTTTTATCAGGGTGTTTTTGCGGCTTTCAATTCTTCGAGTACCTTGCGCCAATCTTCGGGCGGGGATTGACAGGTTGGGCATTTGCATCCGCCCGGTGGCTGAGAATGGCAGTTTAATAAGTGGCCTTGGTACTGGAGCATTTTAGGATCTGGTTTTCCGCTAGCTCCTAAGCTGCCATCTGGAAGAGTGTATTGATGGCATAAGGCTATCTTATACCCCATCAGGAAATAAGGCACGGTTTGGCTACGAGTGCCAGGGGGTTGATGTGCTGGTCCTGGATCGTCCTTATACGGTTTCTTCGCGACGGCTCGTTTGCTGAGGATAGCCTTTTCGTACCCAACGTCTTTGAACATTTGTAGTAAAGTTGATGGGTGGACGAGCCGATATGAAGAGTGAGCCATGGCTTCTCAAATCGAACTAGATATTCAACGGCACGCCTCGCGATATTTGGATGGGAGTATCCAATTATACGAGTTGGAGGACTTTCTTCTTCCTGCCCTTTGGGATCTGGCCGAATCGGAAGACGAAGCAGCAAGGGAGTTGGCCGGCAGCATTAACAACCTCATTGCCGAAACCTCGCGTGGTGACCGCACTCTAGAATCGTTGCGAGAGGGACTGGAAGCTGTCTGCCCTTCTGTGCTCGGGCCGGTCGAAATTGTCTTTGGTAAGCCACCACAAGTGCAAGCTCGTTCGGCTAACCAATATTCGTTTTGGAAACTTGCCGCATCAGCGTAAACGGCGCACGGGCTATCTCTTCGCCATCCAGTACAGCGCATAGATAGCAAGTGCCCAGGTTTTTTACTCCGATGTTTAGTTGAACGCTGAGGGTCACCCCTCCAGCAACGTCCGGGTGTTTTGCTACGAACTGAACCTTTTGCTCGGGTCCAAGGGATTGCGATTCGCCCCTTACGTTAATCAGCTTGATCTCTACCGTATGACTTCCTTGGTAGCCCACATGGGATTTAAGAATTACCAGCCCCCAGGCTTGCACTATGGGCATAGCTCCCGGCGGGGCTTCCGATGGAAGGTCCGTGACGTAAAAGAGATCAACAATCCGGATGGCGCTGACTACGCCATCCGTTTCATTGAGGATGCGTTCACAAAGGAATACGTTGGCAGAAATCAGGTAAGGCGGCAGTGGCATGGGTGCCTGAAAGTGTATCAGGGACCCTCGTAATAGGCGAATATATTCTTACCCTTGCCAAGAGGCGAAGAAAAGGCGAAAATAGTCCCATGGCACTCGTGGGCATCGCCCGCCTGGCTTCCCAAAGCGAACTGCTCGAAGCCAAGTCGCGCGTCGAGTATTTTGAAATCCCCACCCGCAGCATTCTGAACCGCACCAAGCCCAACATGCCGTTCCAGTGGACCATCAACCCGTATCGCGGCTGCGAGTTTGGCTGCAAATACTGCTACGCGCGGTATACCCACGAGTTCATGGAAATGGACGTCAACGATTTCGAGGACAAGATCTACGCGAAATCGGCCGCAGCCCATTTGTTGCGGCAGGAACTGGGGCGCGTCGATCGCAAAGAAGGCATCGCCATCGGCACCGCTACCGACCCGTATCAGCCCGCCGAGCGGCGCTTCGGACGCACCCGCTCCATCCTCGAAGTCTTCGCGCGGGAACGTGGGCGTCACCTCAGTCTGATCACCAAGTCGAACCTGATTGTGCGCGACGCCGGGTTGCTCTCGGAGATCGCCCGCGCCAACATCCTGAGCGTCAATCTCACCATCACCACGGTGGATGAAAAGCTGGCGCGGTTGCTCGAACCGCGTGCGCCGCGTCCCGCCCTGCGGCTCGAGGCCGTCCAGCGCTTGAGCGAAGCGGGGCTGATGGTGGGAGTCTTCCCCAATCCGGTAATGCCGCTGATCACCGATAGCGAGCTGCAACTGGCTCGCCTGGCCAAGGCCGCCCGCGATGCCGGCGCGCAGTACTTCGGCGGTGGCCCGCTCTTCCTGATGCCCAGCGCGCAAAAAGTGTTCTTTCCGTTTCTCGATCAGCATTTCCCCAAGCTCGCGCCCCACTACCGCGAGCAATACCAGAAGAGCGCCTACCTCGGCGCCGGCTACAAACAGATGTTGCGCGCCCGCATCCAGAAGATCCGCGACCGCTACGGCCTCGGTTCCGGCCCGATTGAGTATCGCCCGGAGCTATGGGACGGCGAAGAGCAGGCCACACTGTTTCCGCTACAGTAAGTGCTGGATGGATCTGGCCGCTTTCGATTACCACCTGCCGGAAGAGTTGATTGCTCAAGAGGCCCTCGCCGATCGCGCAGCCTCGCGCATGCTGGTTCTCTATCGCGCGGAGCAGCGCTGGGAGGATCGCAGTTTTCGCGAGTTTCCATCGTTCCTTCGTTCCGGAGATTGCCTGGTGCTGAACGATTCTCGTGTCTTCCCCGCGCGCCTGTTTGGGCACCGCGCAGGTGTGCATTCGCTGCCGGTGGGAAAGCGCAATCCGAAGCGGCTGGAGAATCTGAGCGGCCAGGTGGAAGTATTCCTGCTTCAGCCGGTGAGCGCCGATGGCAAGGACTGGGATGCGCTGGTGCGGCCGGGCCGTAAAATGCGGACCGGCGAGCGCATTCGTTTCGACGACGGGCTCGAAAGCGAGATCCTCGCCCGCGGCGAGTACGGTGAGCGAACCATCCGCTTTCATACCGATGCCGATCTCTACCAGGAGTTCGAAAAGATCGGTCACGTGCCGCTGCCGCCGTATATCAAACGCAGTGACCGCCCCCAGGACCGCGACCGCTATCAGACCGTGTTCGCCCGCGAGCGAGGTTCCGTGGCGGCGCCCACCGCCGGGCTGCATTTCACCCCCGAGGTTCTAAGAGAATGCCAGTCGCGCGGAGCGGAGATCGCTTACGTCACACTCCATGTGGGACTGGGGACGTTTCAACCGCTGCACGCCGGCCAGGTGGAGATGGCGCGGCTACACGCTGAGCGCTACTCCATCACTGAAGAGAACGCCGCCAGGCTGCGTGCGGCGCGGCGGGTAGTCGCGGTCGGCACCACCAGCGTGCGCACCATGGAAACCATGCTGCGAAGCGGGGCGCCGGCTGGCGCAACCGACCTGTTCATCTATCCTGGCTTCGAATTTCGCAGCACTGGCGCGATGCTCACGAATTTTCACCTGCCGCGCACGAGCCTGCTGCTATTGGTGTGCGCGTTCGCCGGAACCGAATTGACTTTGGCCGCCTACCGGCACGCTGTCGAGGAGCGTTACCGGTTCTACTCCTACGGCGATTGTATGTTAGTGGTGTAAACGCCGCTCAAAGTTCCAATTTATTCTGGAACATCATATCTTCCACGAAGAAGGATTCGTTCAACTCCAGCCGGCCGATTTTGGCATCGAACTCGAGCCGTTTGTCCGTGGCGGTGATTTCCTTCGACCGTGGAAACAGGTACACGATGACCGGCCCATCTTCCCGCTGTAACACTTCCACGCTCGATGGCTTCAGATCTTTCTTGCCATCGCGCTTAATCGCCGCGTTGCTCTTGTACTGATCGGCCAGGTGCTTGGGGTCGCCGTTCGCCAGCCGGGCGGGCACGCCATAAACGGCAATCGCATAATGACTCTCGTCCAAGGTTGGCGCATTGGTATCGCGCGTTTTCAATTCGGCTTCGCGAATGGGCAGGGCGCTCTCCCAACGCAGTTTCAGAGTGGGCGGCTGGCTGGAGCCGCTGTCGTTGCCTCCAGTGCGACTGCCGCCGGGATAGCCTCCGCCACCACCACCGCCTCCCGGATACCCATAACCGCCGCGGCGCCCCCCGCCAAGCCCGGGAATCCCGAAGCCGACGTTGCGGCGGCCGCCACCGGATTGGGCACTATCCGAGGACTGCTTCATCGTCGGTGTGGCCGTCTTCACCCACGGGGAATCGGTCAGAACCTGCTGGGCATCATCAGATGTCCAGTCCGCGACCTGCTTGCCCTTCCACGTCTGCTCGTCAGCGGCGAACAGCATGATTCCAAGAGGCAACAGGAGCGCCGGCAATGTGCGTAACATCTCTCTCGTACCCCCCGTCAGTAATAACGTGCATCACAATGGTTCAGTTACCGTTTATGTTGGAACAGGAGAAGATTGGATGCGAATGACGATTAAGCTGATTTCT
>Ga0335081_10000916_pt1 | contig 47235 bp, 35 predicted proteins | sample Lox_Sample_35_FD_206713 | JGI IMG/M metagenome (GOLD analysis project Ga0335081, IMG submission 206713) | Soil microbial communities from Loxahatchee National Wildlife Refuge, Florida, United States - Lox_Sample_3.5 | ecosystem: Environmental > Terrestrial > Soil > Wetlands | place: USA... | reverse complement strand
CGGATTTCCCTTCAGCCTGCTCAACACCCAGCAACAGCTCATCAGCGCTCCGGGAGCCGAACGTTTCCCTTATTACTTTTCGCTCAACATGCAACTTGAGAAACGGTTTCACCTGCTGGGCTACTACCTTGCGCTGCGAGGCGGATTCGACAACATCACCGGGCGTTGCAATCCTTACGTGGTCGACAGCATCATCGATCCGCTCAACGGTCATCCGGCCCCCACGTTCAGCGCGTGCCAAGGGCGAGCATTCACTTCGAGAATCCGTTTCCTGGGCAGAAAATAACTTATAGAGTCGGAAGAGTGCCGATAACCTCGGATTTTTCTGTGTATTTGATCCGCGAAATCCGCGGGAATCCGCGGAGTCGAAGTTCCAGTGGGTACCCGCGCTATAATGTTCGCCATCGCTTGCATCGAAATTCCATTTCCTGTCATCTCAAAAGCCTGGAGGAAAGATAATGGCTCACGAACTACCACCGCTGCCCTATGCGTATGACGCGCTGGAGCCGATCATCGACAAGCAGACGATGACCTTGCACCACGACATGCATCATGGCGCCTATGTGAAAAATCTGAACGCCGCCCTCGAAAAGCATCCGGAACTCGCTGGAAAATCCGCTGAAGATCTCATCCGTGACCTCAACGCTATTCCTGAAGACATTCGCGGTGCAGTCCGCAATAATGGCGGGGGCCACGTTAACCATACGATGTTCTGGAAAATCATGAAGCCGAAAGGTGGCGGCGATCCTAGCGGTCCGATCGCAGACGCCATCACGAAGACCTTCGGCAACTTCAATGATTTCAAAACGAAGTTCAATGACGCCGGAACGAAACAGTTCGGCTCGGGATGGGTGTGGCTCGCCGGCAAGTCTAACGGCGAAGTGCAGATTATGTCGACGCCGAATCAGGATAGCCCGATTTCGCAGGGCCTCTATCCGATCTTCGGTAACGACGTCTGGGAGCACGCCTACTATTTGAAATACAACAACCGGCGCCCGGAATACCTCACGGCCTGGTGGAACGTTGTCAACTGGGACGAGATCAACAAGCGCTTCGCAGCCTTCAAGGTGGCCCACGAACCGGCGATGGCGCACCGTTAGAAGCTGTTGGAACTATTCGGAATGGGTGCCCCACTTCTGTGGCAGGTTTTGGCAGAAGTGGGGTTTTGATTTCTAAGACGGTTTAAGTATCACCGGGCGAGCGTCAGTTGTGCTTCCGTAGTTCCCGAATGATTCCGTTTCTTCTGTGGAACACCCTTGGTATGGCAATCCGCACATTTCACGGTATGAACATTGTGCGGGCTCTTCAGGGATTTGAAGGTCGTATCCATCTTCTCCACATCGAGGCCGCAATTCGAAAGCTGCGGATGGCACGTCACGCACGATGCGCGCGCCGTCTGTCCATGCTTCGCGTGACAGGCAAAACAACTGAGCCCTTCGTGGACGCCGACCGGCGTGCGATCGTCGCCTGATCCTGCCTGTCCGGTTGCAGATGGCGCGTGACACTGGTAGCAAAGCGCCTGCCTCTGATCTGGGCTGATCTTCACGATCCGGGATCCGTCGACCATCCGGGGGAGGGGCAGGCGATCGAGCGCAACATAGTCCTGCTGGCGACGATCGAACAGCGCGAGGGATGGACGCGTGATTTCCTGCTGCGGTCCCGCATCATCCCGCTTCACATCTACCCGTTGCACAGGATTCCCATGGCGATGCATCTGGTGACAGGTAAGGCACGGCATCGCGGGCCGATTCTCCAACTTCGGATCGAGCAGTTTCCACGGCCCTTCTCGACTCACTGGGGTGATCAGGTCGCGGATGCTTCCCTGAAAATGCATGGAATGGCATCGCAGGCAGTCGTCGATCAGCAGGGTGTTCTTGTTGTGATCTGCGTTCAGGAAAATCTTCGAGTAAGAAACGCCGTGGGGTCCCGCCGCCCAGTCGGCGTATTCCTCTCGATGACATTTCGCGCAGCGCTGTTCGATCTTGAAAACGTCGTCTGCTTTCAGACGGACTTGTTCGGGAATGTCTCCGCGCAGATGCTTTCTCAGTTGACGCAGGTTCTTCAGATGGAAGCCGGCGTCGAGCGTCATCACATCGCCGTGACATTCGGAGCACGCGATGTTGCGGTGTGCGGAGTCGTGCCAGTCGCGGTATGGCTGCCAGATTTCATGACAGCGCGCGCAGGAACGTCCGCCTGTGTACTGGTAGTACAGGCTCGCTCCGGGCAGAAGAAGAATTGCACAGACCAGCACCAGTAGAGCCGTGATCACGCGAAAGCGAAAGAATCGGCGGCCTCCGGTTCGGTATCTATCCGCGCCCATGCGTTCCCTTCCATGTTTTCACGAGGTTGTCCGAGGCGTAATACGCGACTGCCATGATCGTCAGCACGGGGTTGAATCCGCCATTGTTCGGATGGACGCTGCCGTCAATCACGTACAGATTGTCGACATCATGCACGCGGCAGAATTTGTCGACCACAGACGTCTGCGGATCGTTACCCATCCGACAAGTTCCCGCCTGGTGCTGGCCTCCGCTAGGGGTATCGAGGGACATCCAACGAAATGGAATCGTCTTTATCGCGCCGGCTTCTTTGAGCCAAGCTTCTGCTTTTGCGCGCATGAAGTTTGTGCCAAGCAGATCGTTCTGGTGGCGATGTCCCGAGATGCGCGCCACCGGGATTCCCCAGGCGTCTTTTACCTTCGGATCGACCTGCACGCGCGAATCGAATACGGGCATCTCCTGCATCGGACCCATCACTCCCATGTTGCGTCTGAAGTAATGCCGCATGAATTCTTTGTGGACTGCACCCCAGCGAGGAACGCCTTCGCCGCCCAATTGCGCAAACTGGTAGGGTGATTTAATGAATTCATTTGCCAGCAAACCGCCCGCAACGAACCCCGGATTGTTATGGTTGAAGTCGCAGATCGCGACCGAAGCGCCTGGCCCAAGGTCGTCGTACGTTTCTTGTTCGAATAAACCCGCGGCCCCGGTGTAGGAATGGCCCTGCAGATTGCGTCCAACCCAGTCGTAACGATTCCCCAAACCGTTCGGGAACACACGGCTCCTGGAATTCAGCAGCAGCCGCGCTGATTCCACAGCTGAGCAAGAAACAATCACGAGGTCAGACGTCTGCTTCCGCAACCGCCCGCTTGAATCGTAGTATGCAATGCCCAACACTTTGCCGCGATCGTCCGTCATCACCTCGCGGGCAATGCACTCCGTCCTCAGTTCGCAGTTCCCTGTCGCAATCGCCTGCGGGATCACCGTGTTCTGCGTTCCACACTTCGCGCTTACTTCGCATGCGTATCCCACGCACCAGCGGCAGCGCATGCAGGCGCCGCGCCCGTTGTACGGAACCGAATTGCGGAGCATTGGGATGTGAAACGGATGCAGCCCGAGCCTCTTCGCGGCCGGTTCAAGAATCTGGAAATCCCGATTCGGAGAGAGCGGAGGCATGGGAAGCGGGCGTTTGCGCGGCGCGCGGAAGACATTGTTCGAGTCGTCACCCGAAACACCTATTTCCCACTCTGCCTTCTCGTAGTACGGTTCGAGATCCGAGTAGGCAATCGGCCAGTCTTCCAGCGTGCTTCCGTCTACCTGGCCGTACTTGGTGCGTAGCCGGAAATCGTCTTCCATGAAGCGCCACGCCATTGCGCCGTAACTGAGCGTGCCTCCGCCGACGCATGCCGCATTGTTGCTGTACGCCCAGTGCGTCGAAGGGACCACGTACTCATGTCCGGATGAATCGACGTACACGCGCGGATTACGATCGTCGGGACCGAATGAATTTCCCAACACGCAAGTTCGCTGGTTGCGCAGGTCGTCCTTGCGGTCGTCGAATGGTGTGTACCATTTGCCCCTCTCCAGAAGAACAACGCTGAGTCCTCGGGTGGCGAGTTCCTTCGCCACGACTCCACCGCCTGCGCCACTTCCAACCACCACCGCGTTGACATGTTTCAGTGGCATCAACGTGGCAGCTCCTTAGGGCGGTCGCTGCGAATCCGTCCACGGATCGGCGGATACTCCAGGCCGACCATCTTCCAGCTCATGCCCTCGCGGTTCCCGCCGTGCCGCGGATCGCCGTAAAACCCCTGCATGATGTGATCGAGGAGGTATCCGAAGAACTCGGAAGATGAAACGCCCTTCCAGATCTCAGCCTTGGCTTTCCCTTGCTCCAGCATGCTTAGCAGTTCGATCTGCTGTGTCGCATCGACTTCGGCGAAGACCTTCCCATACGAAGCACGACTGGTTTTATCGACAGCAGCCAAGCCGAGCCGATACGTCGCGCACAGATTTTCGTACGGACCGCACAATTGCAGATCGATGTAGTGCACTACCCCGGCCCAGGCCGCGCCCTGGTCTTGATCGGGAGGAATAATCTGATCGCAGATCGACGCAAGGCAGCGCGCTTCGTCAATGCTGAAGAACCGCCATGGCGTGCCGTTCTTCCCGCAAGCCACACCTGTCCCCGCCGCAGCAGTGGCCGCCACGGCCGCCTGCAGGAATGCGCGCCGATTTAACCGGAAACTCAGTTCCATGCGGAGTACTCCGCCTGGAACATAAATGCCGATAAATGCAGGGGATGTGACCAACATCACGGGCAAACGTGACCCAGCCGCTGTACTCCCGGACCATGGTCTATGCGGTTTCCGTAGTAGAATCGCCAGCAACAGCAGCGACCTGCGCAGATCCTTATCCAGTGCCGAATTCCGACGATTTCAAAGAGCGTCTCCGCCTCGCCGACACCTATGCTGCCCTGTCGGATGACGAGTTGCAGAAGCTCGCCCGCAATCCCGAGTCGCTGACCGAGGTTGCGTGGGAAGCACTGGAAGACGAACTTGACCGGCGCGACCTCGACATTCCCTCGGAACCCAGCGAGACAGAACCGACGCTCGACCTTCGGAAGCTGGTTATGATCCGCCAATTTCGCGATCTGCCTGAGGCTCTACTGGCCAAAGGCAGTCTGGAGTCGGCGGGAATTGAGTGCTTCCTGCGAGACGACAATCTTGTCCGGCTTGATTGGTTCATCTCGAACTTCGTTGGAGGCGTAAAGCTATGTGTCAAACCAGAGGACGCGCAGAACGCTCTGAAGTTGCTGAATGAGCCGATTCTTGAAGGCCTTTACGTGCAGGGCGTCGGACTATACGAGCAGCCCCGCTGTCCGAAATGCCAGTCGCTAGATGTGAACTACCGTGAGCTTGATCGTCCCATCGCCTACCTGACCGCATTTCTGAAAGTACCCATACCGGTGCAGCGCAAGGGATGGCATTGCCATGACTGCGACGCCGAGTGGGAAGACGAAGAGAATCCCGCGCCGTAATCAGCGGCCAGCGTCGGAATTACAGACTACATCTTGGCGAGCCACTCTCACTGAACAACGACCGAACGTGGAGTATGATGTCGTGCCATGCCGAAGCTCGACCCCGATCAGGAACGACGGAGGCTCATTGATTTTTATGCCGGGCAGCTCGACGGCGAACTGGAGAAGATCGCTGGCACAGCGTACGAACTCACTGACATTGCAAAAGAAGCTCTTCGGGCTGAACTCGCAAAACGAGGACTAACGCCCACATTCAGGGAACTTCCACCCTCGCCACCTGAAACGGATTTGAACGAGCCCCAACCAGGTGATCCCCCGCTCGAGGAGCCGCCCGACGAAGAACCCGCCGAGGATTTGGATGATGGCGAGGTTGAGTTGCGCACGATGGTGACCGTTCGCAGGTTTCGCGATTTGCCCGACGCCCTTCTCGCAAAAACCTGTCTCGATTCCGCTGGCATAGAGTGTCTCCTGATAGACGACAATACCGTTCGCTTGGACTGGCTCTGGTCGAATGTGATCTCAGGTGTGAAATTGAAAGTGGATCCCGCTGATGCGGAAACTGCCCACGAGGTCCTGAGCCAGCCGATCCCTGAAAGATTTGAAGTAGCTGGAATCGGTGAATTTCAGCAGCCGCACTGCCCGAAGTGTCAGTCGCTCGATGTGACCTATCGGGAACTGAACCGGCCCGCGTCGTATCTGACGCTTTGGCTAAACGTGCCAATTCCTATCTACAGGCGCGCCTGGCGATGCCACTCGTGCAATGTCGAATGGGAGGACGATGGACTCCCTACGCCGACAGATTCATCGCTTTAACTTCGCAAACCCTTTTTGGATGACTTCCAGCGTATCTTGCGCCAGATCTAGCGCGGGAAGCTCTTCGCGCGAGAACCATCGAACCTCTTCGGCGTCGCTGGCCGCCCGCAGCTCTCCGCCGACCCGCTGGCAGAGAAAATCAATCAGCACGTAGTGGTACTGCACGCGCTTCTCACCGTCGCGCAAAACACGATCGAATACTCCGAGCAATTCTCCTGGGTCGACGATCAGGCCGGTCTCCTCGCGCGCTTCACGGATCGCCGCCTCGCGCACTAGCTCGCCCACTTCCAGCACCCCGCCGGGAATCGACCACTGTCCCTGAATCGGCGGATGCGCTCGCTTCACCAGCACGACCTTGCCGCCTTCAATGATGATGGAACCAACACCGACTAGAGGGACTTCTGGGAATTCGCGTTTCATGCGCGCCACGGATTGTAAATCAGCGTTGGGACGCGCAATCGACGTCTTCAATCCTTGCATTGCACCGGCTCCGCATTCAGATTGGACCAAAGCCGTTTCGCTTTCGCGTTGTCAGGATTGAATTCAAGCACTCGCAGTACATCGCGCCGTGCCTCGTCCGTCTGCCCCGACGTGCAGAATGCCAGGGCAAGGTTCATCCCAATCTCGCTCCTATACGGAACCCGCTTGAATGCCTGCTCCCATAAATGCACCGCATCGCGCAGGTCCCCCGACCTGGCGTCGAGTGCACCGAGGTTCACCGAAACCGTATTCCGCCCGGGCCGCAATTCGAGCGCACGTTCGTATAGCTCTTCCGCCCGCTTGTCATGACCGCGCTCCTGCTCCACATAACCGAGAATGGATAAGATCGCGGGATCGTCGGGCCGTTGTCGCGAAGCTTTCTCCAGATATCGCTGCGCTTTCTCTGACGCCCCGGACACGCCTCTTTCCGACAAATTCTCCCAGGCGAGAGCATAGTCACGGAGGTCGACTTTCGCGGCTGCGCTCGCAGGAAATACACGGAGATCATCATCAGTCTGGCTGGGCTTTAGTTGCTGCCCTAATGGATTTCTCAAAATCCTGTGATCGGTCGACTGAGTATGGGCAACATCTTTACTCGGAAGCTCCGGCATGTGGCAGTGAACGCAATCTGGATCGTTCGTATGATGTCTGGCCGCGAAGGCGTTGCCGTGGCAACTTAAGCATTTTCCGCGGAAATACACGATGCGTTCCGCCGCGCTCGGCTCGCGATGAGCATCGTGACAGGTGCCGCACCACATCTTGTCACCGGACTTCCGCTTGCACGTGCTCATGGATAACGCTTCGAACTGGCTCAGAGCCTCTGGCTTCTGCATTTCTTCGCCCGAATAAACGAAGTAGCGCTCGTAGTCAGATAGATCGTCGCCCGGTTGGAACTCATAGATGTGCTTCTCCGGCTGCCGTACCGCGACCGTGCCCTCAAAGTGACACTCCATGCAAATCGAATCTCGACGATCCGGTGAGAGTTTGACCGGGTTAACAATGGTTCCCTCGCCTGCGAGATGTCCATCTCCCGCTCCGTGGCACCGCTCGCAGGTGATTCCGGTGTGCTGGAACGGGGAGGCCGCATACCTGTTTCGCGTTCGCGGAATTCGCGGCTCGAGACCGCTGGCATGGCAATTCAGGCAACTGGAAAGCAACGGCAGGTTCATCGGAGCTTCCCGCGCCCCGATGTATGCCGGAGTCATGTTCCATCGATGCTCTTGGGAATACCAGTTGATGGGGGCCTCGAAGAAGTATCCGTCCACAGAGAAAGCATAGGTACGACCCTTGACGCCTGAGCCGATGAAGTACTGCAATTCTCGGCGCCCGCGAAATTCCTGGTCGCCTCGACGCTGGTAGCTCATCCAGGCCCGGCCGGATTCCTCATAGACGCGGTATGCAACGCCCGATATATGATCCTCGAATTCTCCCGAGATGAGCCCATCGACGGCATTCCCGCTGGCTCTCGCCATTACGGTCTTTGAATAGGAATCGAAGATCTCGCGATGACAAGGCGCACATGCCTCGCTCCCCGGCGTGTTGGCGTCCGCAAGCGCAGGCAGCCGCGTGTTTCCGGCGAACCACAAGGCCAGAATCGCGGCAACGACGGCTCCCGCCAACAGCATCCTTCTAATGGGCATGATCAGGCGGACCGTGGGATGCGACTTGCATCGCAGCCCGATGCCCACTTACAAAACATTACATTTTCGGGAGTGTCCGCGTGGGATTGCGATTCAGTCTAAAATGTCGCGAGTGTTCCGGGACGGAATGAACGATGGCTCTTGAAGAATACAAACGGAAGCGGCGATTCGAGGAAACGCCGGAGCCTCCACCCAAGATTGAAAAGAAGAAGGGCAATCGCTTCGTCGTCCAAAAGCACGAAGCCACCCGACTGCACTATGACTTCCGCCTCGAGATGGAGGGCGTGCTGAAGTCCTGGGCCGTTCCGAAAGGTCCGTCGCTTGATCCCGCCGATAAACGTCTTGCCATGCAAGTCGAAGATCATCCGGTCTCGTATTTTGATTTCGAGGGCAATATCCCGGACGGCAACTATGGCGCTGGCAGCGTGATGGTGTGGGACGTCGGCACATGGGTTCCTCTGTCGCCCATTCCGGTCGAGGGAAAGTATGTTCCGGGCACGGAGAAAGACGCCATCGCGATGCTCGCCAAAGGCGACCTGAAATTCCGCCTCAAGGGAGAACGTCTCAAGGGAGACTTCGCCCTGGTCAAGATGAAAGGCCGCCGTCCGGGCAGCAAAGGCAACGAGTGGCTGATGATCAAGAAGCATGACGACAACGTGGTCGAAGGCTACGACGCCGGGGAGATCGATGAATCTGTCCTCAGCCACCGCAGCATGGACGAAATATCGGGAGACTCCGGCTCGCGCGAATGGAAGAGCAGCCGTCCTGCTTCTCACGGCAAGCTGAAAGCCGCGTGGCTGGCTGACGCTGTGCGGCGGGTTGATCAAAAAAAAAAGCAAAGCCAGACCGACAACACAGAGGGCGCGGAAGACGCGGAGCAAAAAAAGAAAGTAAAGGGTGATCCACCTGCAAAGGCCGCACCTGCGCCAAAGGCGATTCCCTCGAACGGCAACAAATCTTCAAAGTCCTCCGCGTCCTCAGCGGAGGTAAATGCCAAGCCGGTAAAACGTCCCATGCCTGCCAGTATTTCTCCGATGCTGGCTGAGTCGATCGAAGAACCCTTCGATGGCCCCGACTGGCTTTTCGAAATTAAGTGGGACGGATACCGCGCGGTCGCCTTCATCGAGAGTGGCAAAGTCCGGCTGGTTTCGCGCAATCAGAACGAACTCACCGCACGTTATCCCGAACTGAAAGATATGCCGCAATTCATCAAAGCGAAGAACGCGATTCTCGACGGCGAAGTCGTCGCTCTTGACGCGGAGGGCAAACCCTCGTTCAGCCTCATGCAGCAACGCACCGGTTTTCGCGCCGGAGGCAAACGTGGGCCGGTCAATGCCGATGTCCCTATTCTCTACTACGCATTCGACCTGATCTATCTCGACGGAGAAGACTGGCGCAAAGTCAATCTCGAAGACCGCAAACGCAAGCTGCAATCGATCATCAAGCAGGAAGACTCGCTGCGCTACTCGGATCACTACGAAGAACAGGGACGCGCGTTATTCGAGATCGCAAAATCCCGGAAGCTTGAGGGCATTATCGGCAAGCGCCGCAATAGCTGCTACGAAGAGCGCCGCAGCCGCGAATGGCTGAAGATCAAGATTCGACACCAGATCGAGTGCGTGATCGGCGGCTTCACCGAACCCGAAGGCAGCCGCACCCACTTTGGCTCCGTCGTTCTCGGGCTGTATGACAAAGAGGGCCGGCTGATTCACGTTGGACAGGCCGGTAGCGGATTCAACCAGAAGTCTCTCGCCGAAATATGGAAGACATTGCAAAGACTCGAGACCAAGAAGAATCCTTTCCATGGTGAGGTCGAAGCCTTGCGGAAAGTCAGTTGGGTAAAGCCGGAGCTAGTCGCCGAGATCGAGTACTCGGAATGGACGCACGGCGCGGGACCGGGCAGCGGTCCCAAGTTACGGGCGCCAGTGTTCCAGGGATTAAGAGACGACAAATCCCCGAAGGAATGTACGCTCGAGCAAATCGAGCCCCTTGTTCCGTAACTTTCTGCTAACACTCTCGGCTCGACTTCGGTATAGTGTCCGCCAGAACTTTCAGGCTTGGGGGCCTAACGCATGCTGAAATCCATCGGCGTCGTGCTCGGCAGTTACGTACTGTCGATTCTGCTCGTGGTTGCGACTGATCCCTTGCTGTCCAAGATCTTTCCCGGAGATTTTGAAAAAGGACGCATTCCCTCAAACACGGCTCTCATGGCGAGCACCGGGTTCTTCATAGTCGTATCGATACTCTGCGCCTGGGTGTGCGCTCGCTTCGCACCGAATCGCCCCGGACGTCATGTTCTCTGGTTCTTTGTCCTCGGAGAAGTCATGGGAATCGCAGCGATCATACCGAACTGGAGCAAGGGCTGGCCGCACTGGTACTGGCTGTCGTGGCTGCTGACCTGGCCAATCAGCTGCTGGATCGGCTTGATGTTGGCTCCGCGATCCGCGGCGCCGTCGACCAGTCCCGCGAGTTAGAAAGCGCGCCGCAATGGCAGGAAGCTGGAACCTTGATAAGAGAACGCTGCTTCAGCAGGCAAGGTGACGCTACTTGATGTCCTTCATCGCAAGGAGCGTGCCATAGTCCCTGCCCTGTCCATCGATGGCGATCGCATTCACTCCGGAGAATGCATCTCTGAACTCAGGGAATTTGGTTACCAGCGCCTTCATTACTGCGATATTGTCCTGGTAAGTCTGATTCGAGTTGGAAACATCCTGAACGCGATACTTCACGAACACATCGAGGTCACTACCGACTTCCCAAACGTAAACTGCGGTGAGAGTGTAAGTCGTGGATCCGGCGAGGAGATCAACCTTCTTTCCGGCAACCGGAAGGTCTGACGGCGCCACACTGTGCGATTCGTCATACAGGTTGTCCGTAGTCAACGTGCTCATGAAGTCCATACCGCGAGACGTTAGATCGGTACACTGCATGTAATACAGCCAGGCGTTGTGCAGCTGCCCTTTAGCCTTGAACTCCCGGGCGCGAGTCAGAAACCAATCGCTCTCGTGTCCCACGACTTGAGCAGGCTTCATATAGAGCCCAGCCAACTTCCAATCGTTCCCCATCTGCTGAAGAATCTCGGAGAACATTGTCTTGCCCTTCGCAGAAGTCGAATCAATCAGGACTACCGAGTACTTTGCGGGAGGAAGATTGTCGAAGTTGAACGCAGCACTGTTTGCCGTCTGGCCGTTCTTGCCGAATACGCCGCAATAAAACTGAGCCTGAGGAAGTGGTGCGTCTCCGGACGCGTCCAGAAGAAATGACTTGCTGACTGTCGATTGCGCGCCTGTCAGCAGCGGCTGCCTCTCTTTCATAACTGCCTCGATGCCCGCAAAGTCGGACGCGAGGCTCGGAATCGCATTCTGTTTGAGGGACGCGGAATCACCCTTCGCGGCCATATCGAAATAGCGCTGCGCCGTCGTCGTGATGGCCGTCTTGGTCGCCTCGTCCAGTTCAGCGGAGGTCTGGCAATTTTGCCCAGCCAGCTTCAAGGGCAACACGGCAAAGGCGATAGCGGCAATCCAGCAGGCGAAGGACCGGGGACTGCGTGGCGTCAGCATCATCGTGATTCCCGCCTTTACATTGTGAAGGATCGGCCCGGAGAACAGTCTACGCCGCTCCCGCAGCCTTAACTAAGATTTTAAGTCGCCGGAAATGGTTGACTGGAATCGGTTTGCGGCGTCCGCCGTTTGGTGCCATGGCCGCATCTAATGCAAGAGAGTAGGCTAGGAACGTTCTGCCTGGCAGATGAATACGACACTCCACAGTCTTAATGCCAGTGCTAGAATCTGTTTAGAAAGTGATTCCGCGGCGTTCCCCCCGAAAACCTGCAAGGAGCACGCAATGGGCACAGGATTGAAATTCGTTCGATTCGGCGGCGCACTCTTGTTGTCGGCCGCGGTCCTGTGCGCAGGTGCGAACGCAGCCACGCAAAGCCATCACAAAAGCAAGAAAAAGACTCCACCGCCTCCGTTGCCCTCCGGGCCCACGGGGCCGGTGCAGCAAATGCCGCTGGATTCGATCGCAGCGGTCGCTCCGAAAGTCACATTTCACGATAATCAACTGACCATCGTCGCGCCTAACTCAACTTTGGCCGACATCTTGCGTGCGGTACGCAAGCAGACCGGGGCTGACATTGATGTCCCCGCTGCCCCTGAACGGGTTGTCACCAATCTCGGTCCCGGCCCGGCACGCGATGTTTTGGCGGATCTGCTCAACGGATCGCGATTTAATTACGTGCTCCTGGGATCTCCAGGAAATGAAGCGGTTCTAACGCGCGTGGTTCTGGTTCAGAAGAGCGCACAACCGCAGCAAACGGTGACTGCGAACACGCAGGAGCCGCAGCCAGGAGCGCAGGCTGCCAACGGCCAGTCCCCACAGCCTGAGCAGGATCAATCGGCGCAGGCAAACGATGCGGACGCGACCGACGACAGCGCAACCGACGATAGCAGCGCCGATCAGCCGGCGGCCGAGGCAGAACAGCAACAGCCTCAGGACCAGCAGCAACAGCAGAACGTCAAGACTCCGCAGCAAATGTTGCAGGAAATGCAGCAGCGCCAGTTGATGATGCAGCAAGGCGGACAGCCTGTGCCCGGATCGGGAATGCCACCCCATCCTCCGCAGCAGCAATAAGAGATAGAGATCAGCGGTTAGTGCTTGCCAAGCCTCGCGGCTCGCTGATTAAGGCCGATTGCCGCGTATTGTTTCCGATCGTGATAGACGAGACGAGGTGTGGGTGTCGGCTGCTCCCATCGATTCCTGCAGCAACTTCCAATCGCGCGCGACTTCCGTCTCGGTGATTCCGCGCGGCGAGCGATTGTTCAATTCCGACTGTAGCCTCGCCTCAAGCAATTGGCGGACTAACTCTGGCGGCGTCTTGCCTGCGAGAACGTTATCTGCAGACGCACCCACCTTCACGACTTGTTCGCCCACGTGCATTTCGAGGATGGGTCGCCCCTCGGCATCCACAGTCTTTTGGGATTTCGACTGCAACTTTCCCCATGCTTTATCGACGCCAAGGCCTGACTTCTCTGGATAGGTTCCAGCCAGCAGATGCTTCAATTGCTCGCGGTACGCTCGCAGATCCTCGCGATCGAGCGGAGGCTCGGGATTTCCACCCACGACGAAGACCATCGCTCCTCGCGCCGGCTCAAAGTGCCCAGCTCGTGTGCCGACATACACCGCGGCGACACAGCCCGCGAAAATCGGGCTCACCACCGCGCTGGGAACGATGTACTTCTTCGCCTTAAAGAACGATTCGACGACGCCATGGACCGCCGTGCTACGAGGCATGCTTCCCGGTACCTGCGGGATCACAATGCGTGAGAACTCAATTTCCGGATGGTGTGCGCTGTACTTCACCAGCATCTTCGCCATCTGTTTCGGAGTAGTGATTCCGACGTCGGCGATCACGCTGCGATGCAACGCCTTCGGGAAGTAGAAGTTCATGACATCTTTGGCGAAGTCCGCGCAATTGCGGCGTACCGTGCGGAAGTGCGATTCGTTGGCCGAGGAATTCAGCCGCTGGATCAGAGCTTCATCCTGCCTGGTGGTCGTTTCGATTTCAAAACCGTAGATCGTCCGGTCATAAGACGAACCGATAAGCTCGTACCAGTTGCCGCCGGGGGCCTCGCCGTCTTCTTTGTCGGGAGCCACCGCTTCCAGATAGTTGCGCCGGTAGCGGTCGCGCAGAAAGAAAGCCATCTTCGCGTCCGCAAAAAGAGGAACTTCTTCCGGCCGGTCGACCGCATAGAGATACGGGATCAGTGGAATGGCGACCCAGTCATACCCGCCAACGCCATCGTAGCGGCTGATAACCACGCCATTCTCGCCGGGAGCGCAACGCCTCAACTTCGTCGGAGTGTCCGCGCAAACGCCTGTGAGGTAAACGGCGGCGTGTCCCGTGGCGGTGAAAAAGCCCAGGTGACCGTAGGGTTCCTCCAGAAGCAGGGTCGCTGAAGAGGCGTGAGCCATGCCGGCACACACCACGACGATTCCGGCTAAGCTAAGCCAAAATTGACGTGCCCCGGTAACTCGACTTCTGCACTTCTTCCCCATCTGTAACCCTGCTGTAACCTGTTAAATTAAGAACCCCTTAGCGAAAGATTAGTTGCTATGGTGCGGAAAAACCAGTTACCGAAGTTCAGCAGAATTCAGAAGTTTTTCTGGGAGAAGAAACGGAGAAGCTATTTCAACAGGGCGCCCTTAACTTGAGGCATTTCTGACCCTTGGAGGCGGGATTTGGCCCAGCGCGCGGATTCGGCGACGGTTTCGTCGGTGTCACTAGCGAGACTTTCCACTAGGGGAAGGAAGTCGGATCGCCCGCTGTTTCCGATAGCGATTAAGGCGTTTCGGCGGATTCCCGAATGTTTTGCCCTGCGAATAGGCGAACTCCGGAAGGTTCGACGGAAGTCTTCGGCACCCATTTCGGCCAGCCAATCCAGCGCAGGATTCACCAGGCCATCCCTGGGGGTGAATTCGGCGGCTGTGGAAAAGGGCGCTTTGCGGTTCCAGGGGCAAACGTCCTGGCAGATGTCGCAGCCGAAGACGTGGTGGCCCATTCCCTCCCGCAATTCGTCGGGAATCGAGCCACGCTTTTCGATGGTGAGATACGAGATACAGCGGTTGGAATCGAGTTGGTACGGAGCGACGATCGCATCCGTGGGACAAGCTTCGATGCAGCGGGTGCAGGTGCCACACCGGTCGGGCGCGGGCATGTCCGACTCAAGTTCGAGCGAAGTAAGGATCACGCCGAGAAAGAGCCACGAACCTTTCTTCTGGTTAATGATGCAGGTGTTCTTGCCGACCCAGCCGACACCGGCATACTTCGCAAAGACACGCTCAACGATGGGGCCAGTATCCACATAAGCGCGAGTAACGAGTTCGCTCTCGGATACCGCTGCTCGTATTGTGGTTTCCACGTTTTTCAGGCGTCGCAGGACCGCCTCATGGTAGTCCTCGCGGCTCCAGGCATAGCGGGAGATCCATCCGCGCGCAGGATCTTTAACTTCAGTTGAATACGGATGGTCTGTGTTGTAGTTGATGGCGCAGACGATCACGCTTTTCGCCCACGGGGCAACACGTGACAGCGAGGCGCGTTTGAGCTCTCCGCGCTCGTCCCTGGATTCCAGATATTTCATCTCACCGGCGCGGCCGGCCTCGATCCACTCAGGAAAATATTCGAGGTCGGAAGTATCCGCGCTCGGAGCGACTCCCCAAAGATCGAAGCCGGCTGCGGCGGCAGCATCGTGGACGATGGATTTGAGGTCGATTCGGCTCAATATGTTCTTCTCTCGTAAATGGATCTGGTCGAGAAGTCCTCTTCCTCCAATGATACTGACAGGTTTTGCGTGGCCGCGATATGCTTGCCCACATGCGCGCGAGAATCACTCCGATCTTATTCGTCGCTTTGCTCTGTATAAGTGCCCAGGCACAGCAGGCAGTTACGGCGCCCGTTGTAATCACGATGGTTGATCCCAGCGGAGCACCTGTTCCGGGAACGAAGATCCGGGTCATACCCGCGCCCGATCCGTTGCCGAAGATGGAGACCGACAGCAAGGGGCAACTCGCACTGAACCTGAGGCCGGGTGGATATGCGCTGTTCGCTGGAGCACAGGGGTTCAAACCGGTAGCGATGCACTTCGATGTGCGGACTCAAACGGAGCCCCAAATGGTGCGAGCTGTCTTTCAGATCGCACAGGGCGGGGGAGTGATGGTCTCGCCAGCACAGTCAAAGGACGATCTCGTGTTTTATGCGTATCCGTATCACGACCCTGCGGCGTTCACTCCGGCACAGATTAAGGCGATGCCGCACATCAACGTGACCGTGCACAATCCGCATGCGAAAACGGACGAGACTTATTCCGGCGTGAGGCTTTCGGACCTGCTGGCGAAACTCGGGGCGCCGCTAGGACGCGAACTGCATGGTGGGGCACTGGCGAACTACGTCGTGGCGCTGGGGTCAGATGGATATGAGGCTGTTCTTTCGCTGGCGGAGGTGGACCCCGAATTCCACAGCGGAGAAGTCGTGGTTGCCGACGAAATGAATGGCAAGCCGCTGGATGAACACAACGGGCCGCTAAAGTTGGTTGTGACAGAAGACAAGCGGCCGGCGCGCTGCGTCAGGAATTTGACCACGATCGATCTACGGTCAGCGCAATAGCAGCCTGCCGGCATCATGGCTATTTTTGCGCGGAAGTCCTAGCTTCCGGAGCTTTCAGCTTCTCCTGAACCCGCTTCAGGTGATCTTTGAATTGTTCGAGATTCCTGTCGTTTGTCTTCGTTCCGACGTCAACGGCCTTCTGGCAATTCGGCAATGCCAAATCCAACTTCCCGGTACTTTCATATCCGTCCGCGAGGCTGTCATAGACGTTTGCGGAGCCAGGATAGAGTTCCACGTTGCGCTTGAAGACAGCGACCGCTTCGTCGGATTTTTTGTCGCCCATCAGCTGATAGCCGAGGTTGTTGATCAGGTTCTCCGGCACTGGAATCGGATAGCCGTAACGCTGAGAGAGTTCACGGTAGTGCTGCTCGACGCCGCTCATCCCCCCGATCAACGCTCCTTTGTCGTCGCGCGGCATTTCCCAATCGGCAAAAATGCTCCGCAACGCCGCATAGTGCGCGCGCAGCACCGTCGAGCCATGGTTTTCGTCGGGAAATCGCGCCGACTCCCAGCGGAAATCCTTTGGCGCCCTTGCGGTTAGAGTCTTGTTTAATCCGTCAAATCCGGATTGCATACCTTCGCCTTCGTTTCCTAGCGAGAAAAAGAGCGTCTTGTTGAGTTCATCATGGGCGGCAAAGAATGCCTGCGCCTGATGCAGTGTGGTCTGCTTCTCCCACCACAGGCTCGGGCTTACGGCAATGTAGGCCTGAAACATCTCGGGACGCGAGGTCAGAATGTGAATGGCCATGAGGCCGCCTAACGAATGTCCGGCGAAGATGCGATACGGCGCAGTGCGGTAACGACGCTCGATCTCCGGCATCAGTTCGGTATGGATGAAATCGAAAAAGCGGTCGCCGCCGCCGCTGGTCGGCAACGTCTCCTTCCCTTCCGGATCTTTCGCGTCCGAATGAGTGGGAGTCAGATCGCGAGTGCGGTCGGTATTGGCAATGCCTACCACGATCAGCGACGGCATCCGGCCGTTGTCGACGAGGAAGTCGATCGAGTTTCCGATCTCGTTAATGTGGCCATCGCCGTCGGTAAGGTAAAGCACGGGAAACGGATCTTTTCCAGACTCATAGCCCCGCGGGGTTCGTACCCAGATCGTGCGATCCTCGTTGAGAATGTTGGAGTGCACCACCAGCTTCTGCGGGATAGGCGGAGCGATGTCCTGCGCCGAAGCGGCGGCAAACGCGCCGATGGCAACCGCTGCTACCAAGAGGCGGCACACAAATAGCTTCATAGGCCCTCCGGGATCTTTCAGACAGACGTGCAGGATGGACGAACGTTACCGCCCACTAGTGGAAAATCAAGCTTAGATGACTAGACCCCGAGTTTCTTGACTTCTTCGTTGTAATACTTGCGATAGAGGATGTCCCACTCTTGGGAACCTTCGAGGATCGTGCGCTTCTGGGTGTCGATCTTCTGACGCGCAGCGACGTCAATCTTTGCTTCTTGATTGAGCAAGTCTTCGAGGATTTTGCGGGTCTCCTGGCGGATTGTGTTGGGATCCTCGATAAACTCAACCTCATCCATCTGCTTCAGTACGTCAGAGACGGCGCGAGCCAGAACGTTCACCTTGTCGCGGCTCAGCCTCATAGCACCGCCTTGTACTTGCGCACGAGTTCATTTTTCACCTTACGGAACATTTCCTGGTAGTTTGCGCCGGTGTTGCGCATTTCGTCGGAATACGCTTCGAGGATGACACGGACCTCATCGTTAATGCGGTCTTCGAGCGACAGTTCGTCGACCAGGGCCGCGTTAACACGTTCGGTGACCGCCGGAACGGAAGAGGCTTCGATAAGCTTGCCGGCAATCAGTCGCTTAGTCAGTTCGCGGGCCAAGTAGCCCACATATTCTTTGGAAAAAAGCATGTATGGAGTGAACGCCTGCGATGCAAATTCCAGTGTTTATGAAGCAGGAATTTTAACACACGAAAGCGGCGAACGCAGCCCGGAGTAAGGCATCAACGCGGGAACCAGACTGGACAGGCCGTAAGACGCAGGTGAAATACTATCGGCTAAGCGTGGCGACCAGGGTCTCCACAACCGCTGCAAGCAGGAAAACGAACACAAAATAGGTCGCCATTCGGCTGGTGGAGTGATCTTCACGAGTCTCACGCATAGTTTCACCCCCAAAACAGATTGTCATTGAGATGAACTGCAACCCACAGCGTCGGCAAGAACTCTGGGCCGGGATTATACACGCGAATCGACGGAAGGCAACGCGAAGGATTGCTCGTTAGTTCACAGGGGCAGACGGTCGGTCGCGCAAGGTATACACGAATTGACGAATCTCGTGGCGTTCCTGGTCGACTTTTTTCGCGGACTCCTTCACACACTGGTCGTAAAGGCGAAGCTCTTCCTTCGCCAGCTCCGGCTTTCCAAGCTGACGATACGCTTGGGCTAGCCGATAGTGCGCTTCCTCCATCTGAGGCTCAATTTTCAGGGCCGCTTCATACTGTGTGGCGGCCCCGGAGAAGTCGCCAGCGTCCGCACGGAGTATCCCCATCTGTAGGTGAGCTGCCGCATATCTCGGATTCGCGGTGACAGCCTTCGTCAGGAACAGCTCGATGTTGGGATCGGGTTTCTGATTACTATCTTTGCGGAATTTCCAGAGGGCGACGGCGTAGAAGTAGTTCGCCTCAGGATTCTGCGGCTGGAGTGTGACGAAGCGGTGCAGCGTGTCCACGATGTGCTGAGCCGAGGCATCCTGCACTTGCTGAATTCGTCCTAAGAAGAGATAGGGTGCTGGATCGCCGGGGTTCAGGTCCGAGGCCTCGGAGATATGTTGCACTGCCTGGTCATATCCACCGCGAGCGAACCATGCGGCGCCGAGACCCATCAGGATTCGCTCGGACCGCGGGAAAAGCCGGCTTGCTTTTGTGAATACTTGCAAAGCGGGTTCCGGAGCGTGATGGAGGAGCAGTTCCGATCCCCAATCAAAAAAATACGGCTCAGTCGGATCAAGTTCTGCCGCACGCTGGTATTGACGAACCGCTTCCAACGGATCGTCGCTTTTCTCATTTATATCCGCCAGAAGATGGTGAAGCTCTGCGTTGTCATGGGCTGTCATTAACGCCTTCACACCGGCACGTGCGCGGTTGTAATTTCCCGCTCTAGCGTTGGCGAGTGCCTGATCGTAGGCGTTCTCATAATCCTCAGGCCTCAGCTTGGCGGCGTGATCTGAGTAGACGAGGGCTTCCCGAGCTTTACCTTCAACGAGCAGAAGATGACCCAGGCGATGAAGCGCCTCGAAGTTCGATGGATCGCTTTTGACGGTCTGGCGAAGCGACTGTTCTATAGCCGTTGCCTCGGCAGTCGGCGGAGGAGTGCGAGGCTCCGCGAGTGAAGCGGTATCTTTCGCAAGCCTGTCCCTCGTCCGGACAATTACGTCCGACCCGTGTCCGCCAAGGCTCGTGGCGTCGGTTACGCCCGCTACATTGAACTGGGGTTCATCGTAAAATCGCGGGCCGGCCGTCGAAGATGCCGAGGCTGGCTGCAAGCTGAAATCGACCGTCTTGACTTCCTTGGGGCTTACAAAGACTGGCGGGAGATCGAGAGCGGAGTATCCTTCCGCTTCAGCGTGAAGAACGTATGGCCCGGCGGGAAGGATCGGAAAATGATACTTTCCCTGAGCGTCCGTGCGCGCAGCATAGGTTCGATCGGCATCTTGCGATTTGAGCCGCAGGCTGGCTCCAGAGACCGGACCACGAGCATCGCGAACAGTGCCTGTCAGCGAAGCGTCCTCCGGAATTTGCTGACCTGCCGCACTGAGAGCGGCGAGGCTGAGCATCAAGCAAAAGTACGAAAATAGCCGCCAAGAAAGTGTCGGTTGTACTGGATGCGAAAGCGGTGCCCGGCCAAAACGTCTCATGGAGTTTCCGGTCGAAGGCCAACGTTGAATTCTAACCGTCGGAAAGGCGGGCGACAATGCAAACTCGAAAAGATCACCGAAAATTAGTGGCGCCCGTCGGCAGATAAAAATAGAATGCATTGCTTTGTGCCGGATGTAAGACAAAAACAATGCGAATCCATCGAATCGTGTGGTCGTTACTCTCCGTCCTGGCGCTAAGTATTTCCGCTCTCGCCCAACAACCAGAAAAGAGAAAGATCATCATCGACCAGGATGCGGCTGGGCCGGCGGGCACTGATCAACAGTCGATCCTCATGCTGATTCAGTCTCCACAGACGCAGGTTCTCGGGATCACCGTGGTCACGGGTGATGCGTGGCTTAAGTCGGAAGTCGCGCATACGCTGCGAATGCTGGAGATTATTGGCCGCACGGACATTCCTGTGGTGCCGGGAGCCGAATATCCGCTGGTACGACGCAAGGCCGATACAGAATTGTGGGAACAGCATTTCGGTTCAGTGCCGTGGGTGGGAGCCTGGACTCCGCGACTGTATCATCCGCCAGATCAACTGGGCGATATGCCGGAGGGCAAACCGGCGACGAAGGCTTTGGAGGAAGACGCCGCACATTTTCTCGTGAGGATGGTACGGAAATATCCGCACGAGATTACGATCTACGCGGGCGGGCCGATGACGAACCTTGCGCTGGCAATCACGCTGGATCCGGAATTCCCCAGCCTTGCGAAAGAATTGATTCTGATGGGGGCGAGCCTGAATCCGGTGACGGACGATCCGGAATTCGTGAATACGCCAAGGCATGAATTCAATCTATGGTTCGACCCCGAGGCAGCACACATCGTTTTGACTGCGCCCTGGAAGAAGATCGTGTGCACCACGGTCGACATCTCAGTGAAAACGCGGATGACGCAGGATTTGATCGACCAGATCAAGAAGTCCAATTCGCCCGCGGCACAGTACATCGGCAACTATGCGCGGCTGCACGGGCAGTACAACTATTTATGGGACGAACTGGCATCGCTGGCGTGGCTCGATCCGAGCCTCATCACCGCCAAAAACACGCGCTATCTGGATATCGACCTGACTCGCGGCGCGGGCTACGGCAATACGCTGAGTTGGACGGAACAAGATAAACCGGAAATCGTTGGCTCGCCCGTGGAGATCCAGGTGGATCTGAATACGCAAAAGTTCTACAAAGAATTCGTGGATTTGCTCTCAGCTCCGACACCCAAGCCCTAGAGATCACGGCTGCAACTGCTGCAGCATTTTTTTTGCGGCATCGTCCTCAGGGCGCTGCTTCAGGAGATCGAGCAGTACTGCGCGCGCGTTATCGCGCGAATTCTCGATGGCATACACGCGTGCGAGGTTCAGATAGGCCTGATCGAACGTTGGAGCCACTTTGATGCACTGCTGGAAACTTGCGACGGCTTGATCCCGCCTGTGAGTCATCAAGTACAAAATCCCCAGATTGTTCAACGCTTCGGGGTAGACGGGCTTCGCCTTTAGCGCACGGTGCAAAAAATCTTCCGCTTTCTCGTTGTCGTTCGTCTGCGCGTAAACCATGCCCAAACTGTAGTTCGCCTCGGGATCTTCCGGCGCGACTTGCAGAGCAAGTTGCAGTGCTTGGCGGGCGTCGTCCCATTTCTTTTCGGCGCGGTACGCGTTGCCCAGGTTGTCAAGGGAAAGCAAGTGCCGCGGACTGATCTTGAGTGCCTGCTGAAAGTATTCAACAGAGTCAGTGAACTTGCCTTCGCGAGTGGCAAGAACGCCGAGATTGTTCCACGCATCGGGCAGAGTATCGGGATAAGTCGAGTGCAGTTTGACACAGCGTTCGAATGCATCGCGGGCGGCAGGGTTGTTGTTCTGGGTCAGGTAGACGCTGCCGATTCCATAGAGAGCTTCCGCTGAAGAGGGATCTTCCGTTAACGCTCGCTGGAAGTAAGCCCCGGCCTGGTCGAGGTATCCGCGCTGGAACAACAAAGAGCCAGAAGAAAGGTAGTTCCGTCCATAGTCGAGACTGTGTCCGGCCGGGGGAAACGGGAGGCCTTTTCTTAGCCTGTCGGCATCGGTGCGCGGGATCTGGCGAAAATCCTTCTCAACGTGATCGGGAACAATTGGTCCCTGATAAACCTTGACGATGTCACCCTTTTCATCAACCAGAAATGTAGACGGAAGACCAAGATCGCGGTGGCGGTCGAATAGTTGACGATGAAGGATGTTGTAAACGGCGCCAGTGTCGTCGGAACAGCGGAGTATGGGGAAGGAGAAGTTTCCCGCACCTTGAACCGCCTTTCCTGATGACCCGGGCTTTGTTTCATCTACGTTGACGGAAATCAACTGCAGACCTTGCGCGGACCAGATCTCATACTTCGCAGCAAACATCTTGAGAGCGGAAAGGCAATCGCCGGAATTCTCCGTCCAGAAATTCAGCAAAAGGATTTTTCCGCGAAGTGCGGCGAGCGTATGCAGATTGCCTGATTGATCTGGCAGAGAGAAGTCCGGAGCCTGGACGGGAGAAAGAAGCCAGGTTTCGACTTGTGCAGGAAGGGATTCATCGGCCTGCGACGACTCTTCATAGGAAGACGGTGCAGGCTGATCCGTCTTAAACGGTTCTTTACGCAGGAATGTGGACTCTTCCACAACCCAAATCCGATGGTTGATTGGAAGGTTGTCAAATTCCTGAACGAGGCCGCTTGGCCAGTGGATGGAAACCCTAACCACAGCTCTTGCTGCGCCCAAACCGAAGAAGACCTCCTTGCTGTGTTGCGAAAGGAAACCCGATCCGGCCTGAACCGAGTGACTCTGGCGGCCCGTGTCTGTTTCAATCGTGACCACCGCACCGATCGCGTCGCGATTGCTCTTCGTTCCCTGCAGACGAAATGAAATCGACGGCGGCAGATTCGCGACAATATTTTTCAGTACGCGAAGCTGAGGAGCGTTGCGGTTCTTCAGAAAGATTTCCTGGCGGCCGTCGCGATCAAAGTCGGCCAATGCGAACGAACGTCCGTCTTCGATGAAATCAAGACCCACTGCTCCGGACACGTCGCTGAAGGTTCCGTCGCGATTGTTCGCGTAAAAAACGTTGCGCTCAAAGCCGCTCCAGGTGCCATCGGAGCGGATCAGTTCATTGATGGCATTCCATCCTTGTTCGTAATCATGCGCCGCGCCAGCTTCGTCGGGCGAGTTGGCAACAACCTGCCGCCAAAAGAAACTGTTGAGGTCGGAACGCAAAGCACCGGTCACCATGCCGTTGGTGACGTAGAGGTCGGGATAGCCATCGTGATCGAAATCAAAAGCATCGCTAGTCCAGGCCCAGCGGCCCACGCCAACGTCCGCCCGAGTCGTGACGTCTTCGAATTTCTCTCCTGCATTCTTTAGCAAGGAGTTTCCCATGGCGTGCTTCTGGTATAGCGCGCGAACTGCCGGCGCCGAACCAGGTTTGAAGTTCGGCTGCATGGAAAGTCGAACTCCAGCGCCAGTCCACATATTCGCGATATAGAGGTCGTCGCGGCCATCGTCGTCGTAGTCGAGCCACGAAACGCTCATGCCGGCGCCGACGTCTTCCGCACCGGCTTGCGGAGCGATATCGGTGAAAGTGCCATCCCCGTTGTTGTGATAAAGATTCTTGCGGCCGAAGTCGTTGACTACGTAGAGGTCGGGCCATCCATCCTTGTTGTAGTCGTCCCACGCGCAACAGAAGCTATAGCGCGTGTTGTTCTTGTATAAGCCGGAAGCCGTGGTGACATCGACGAAGCTGCCGTCGCGATTGTTGCGCATGAGGAAATTCGGCGGACCGTTCTCAGCGTCGTGATACGGAGACGGATATCGATATTGGCCGGTTGCCTGATAGTACTGGTAGAGGCAGAAGTAGATGTCGAGCCATCCGTCGCGGTCGTAGTCGGCGACGGCTGCGCCGGTGAAGGCTCCCTGGGGCGGACTCGCGAACCTGAATACATCGGCCTTAAGGTGGAATTTGCCGCGGCCATCGTTTATGTACAAAACGGGACCGCTGGTGCGCACGACGATCACGTCCTGATGCCCATCGTTGTTGAAGTCGGCGAAGAGTGCGCAAGGCGAGTTGTCGAGTATACCCAGGCCCGAAGATTCAGTGATGTCTTCGAAAGTGCCGTCACCCCGGTTGCGATACAGGCGATTCGGCAATCCAGCGGGCTGGCAGATGTAAATGTCGTCAAACCCGTCGTTATCGATATCGGCGATGGAGACGCCGTTGTGACCATAAACGTCAATTCCGCAGGCGCCATCGAGCACGGTACGCCAGTAGTCAGTGCCGTGAAGGAGTTGAGCCGAGTACGAGGGATTGCGCCCGAGCGCTGCGGCCGAGACGTCCACGTAAAAAGGAGACTTCGCCGTTGCGCGGGTCTCATCAAGTATCTTCCAGTTTTGAAGGAGCCATTCGCCCGAGGAGCCCGAAATCCAACGCATTTGCCAGTTGCCGATTCGTTGCTCCCTATGAACTCCGGAACCCGAGCCAACGATCTCGTACCGAACGCGGGTCTCCAGAGAGCTCGGCAGTTCAGAATCGCCTGCCCGCGGGAGATCGATGCCAGTGATCTGAAACTCGGCGACCTCGACTTTCGTGAGGGGATCCATCGCGGCACGCCAGTCACGCAAAAACGTTTCCCGGCTTAGATTTCCCGGTGAGAATTGATGTTCTCTTACTTCCAGTCCAAGGCTGGAACGTACGGTGCGCGACTGCGACGGCCTAGGCGATGTCGCGGTAAAGTCAGCAGCCAAGCTTTTCTCAAGGGAGGTCACATCCTGCGGAGATCTCAAGATGCTATCGCTCCAGGCGGCGAGATATTTCGAGATCTGGTCTGCGTACTTTTCGCTGGGGAAGCGATCAAGCGCGGCATCAACTTTGAGGAGCGTGGCGTCCAGCGGGCGCTCGGTACGGTAATGCGGGTGCAGATAGAAGACGTTGCCATGACCTTCCGAAGGCCCCGAAGCTAGGGGAGTCACAACCGGGCTCCACGTCCACAAGCCGGAAGGAATCAGTGTTGCGCCCGCTCCCTGACAGAAGCGGACGAGAAACTCACGCCGGCGCAGGTCGATCGGATCGAGCGGCTTGCCGGCCCGGCTCAGAGTGATGTCCCCCGCGAAATCACGTGTGAACCGAAGCTAACACTCGTGATAAGGGTGGTCAAGGCAGCCACCGCGGCGGATGGAATTAGTGAGTTGCGGGGAAAGAAAAAGGCGGCAGAACTACACGCCTAAACAGGAGCGAAGCGCTCGAAGGGCATGCAAGGCGTTGGCCAAAGCGCGCTGCTCGGGAGATCCCAGCTGGCTGGCTATCAACTCTCGCTCGCGCAGAACGATCATTCGTTCGGCTTGTTTGATTCGTTGTCCGACAAGCGTGCGGTCGGACTCGAAGAGAGCGTCCATGTACGCCAAGTACCACGGTTGAGAGCGATGCAACTGAGCCGGGGATGGCGAGGGTGCGCCGGGAACCTCGATATGTGATGCTTCGAAATCCATCTTTATGTTCTCTACCGCTTGCGGGGTGACGAGTGCTCGCGCGACTGAGACTTCTACGATCACCAGTACACAGCGAAGAAGGATCGCAAGCAATACAGTGAAGCACTTAAGAGGGAAATCGCCTGTGAAGGTGGCGGAGAATGTCAATGCTCGAAACTGCCAACGTGCGAAGCCTAGCTCTTGGAGCGGAGAGGAACTTCTGCCTGGACGGTGGTACCTGAAGTCGTCGACTGGAACGTGAGGCGGCCGTTCAGCTGGCCAAGGCGTTCGCGCATACCGAGCAGGCCAACTCCAAGCGTCGTTTCGCCGCGAGTCGGCTTCGGCATGCCATGCCCGTCGTCGCTAATCGTCAGGATGAGGGAGTCATCCCGCTTTGCGATCTCCAATTCGGCGCTCTTTGCACCGGAGTGGCGGTGAATGTTGTTCAACGACTCTTGAACGACCCGGAAAAGAGCCAGTTCCACCTCCGGCGATAGACGGCCGATGTTGTTATTGATGTTCACCTTGACCTTGATGCCGGAGCGATCGCTGAAGCCTTCCACCAGCCAGCGCGTGGCCGAAATCAGTCCGGCTTCTTCCAGCAACGGGGGGTGCAGAACTTGCGAGAGAGTCCGAATGTCTTTGAGGACTTCGTTCACGATCTGGGACTCTTCCCCCTTGCCGTCCGTTGCTCCTTTTTGATCGAGGAGCATCTTGAGCGCGACAAGCTTTTGTCCGGTCGAGTCGTGGAGATCCCGGGCAATGCGGCGGCGCTCCTCGTCCTGCACCTGCATCAATTTCCCGGACAACAGTTGCAACGTTTCCTGGTAGCGCTTTCGTTCCGTAATATCTGTGTTCAATTCGAGAACCGTCGGCGAACTGTCTTCTGAGTGACTGGACCAACGGCTCTCGACAAAGATCTGTTGGCCGTCTTTCCGAGTATGGACGAGTTCCCCTTCCCAATAACCGCTGCGGGTAAGCTCCCGATTAATCTTTTCCACGGGCATGGGAAATTTCGTCTTCAACAGATCGGTGAGCGATTTCCCAATCGCTTCCTCTTTGCGCCACCCGTAAACCCGTTCGGCGCCGCGATTCCAGAGCTGAATGACTCCCTGCATATCGCGTACGACAATCGCATCGCCCGCCAGTTCGAGAAGAGCGGAATGGGTCTGCAGATCGTCCTGATGCTTCTTGAAATCCGTAACGTCTTCTATCGAAAGCAGCACAGTCTGCTGGCCCCGCACCGGGCCAATCCGTCGGGCATTGAAGAGCATGGTTCTGGCGCCTAGCCCGGGAAAGTTGTGCCGTACTTCAAGCTCATCAAGTCGGCTGTCCTTTCTGACGACGTCCAGAAGCCGATCACGCAACCCGGGGGGAATCCATTTCCCGCCAGACAGCTCCTGGAGCGCTCGACCTTTCACCTCATCGTCGGATATCTGAAATATCCTGGAGAACGCACGGTTCGCACCCGCAATGACGAGGTTCGCGTCCAGAAGCAGAAGGGCCTCACGCGCATTCTCGATGAGACCGTCCGCCAGGTTGCGGTTTTCGGTCGCGCTGCGCCTCAGTTCATCGATATCCTGGAAACTGATCACCGCACCGTCGATTTTGCTATCCCATGTCTTGTACGGACGGACCCGCATCATGTACCAGGCGCCGTTCTTCTCGTGAACTTCGCGCTCCTGTAACGTAGCGGTATCAATACTGGTGTGGACCGTTGTTTCAATATCGTCTACATCGAGGTTCGGACGAATCTCCTGCAGCCTGCGACCGATGTCGGCTGGAATCAGGTTCAGTAGACGTTGTGCCGGCGGTGTGAAGCGGCGGATGCGAAGATCGTTGCCTACCATCACGACCGGGATGTTTACGTTTCCCAGCAGGTTCAGCAAATCGTTGTTAGCGAGGCTGAGTTCCAGGTTTCTTCCCTGAAGCTCTTCATTTAATGTCGTGAGCTCTTCATTACTGGACTGCAGCTCCTCTTTGGCAGTCTCGAGTTCTTCATTCGTACTCTGAAGTTCTTCATTCGCAGACAGAACTTCTTCATTGGCCGACTTGAATTCTTCCGTTGTAGTCTCGTGTTCTTCGATGAGAGTCTTGAGCTGTTCCCGAAGCCGTCCAGATTCGCGCTTCAGGCGTTCATTGTCACGGGCTACTGCGGATCGGTCACGGGCAATCTTCTCCTGGGCAGGTACTTCGGCGCGTTCCGGGCCCACTCTCCTGGATTCCTGGAATACGATGACGTAGAAGCGCTCCGCAGTGTCCTGCCCGCGAACGGGGATCACTTCCAGATCGACTTCACGAGTGTGACCATTCGACTTTACTTGTACGCGTTCGGCGCGCACGGTGTTGTCCGACTTCCTGGCCTTGTTCAAAGCTGCACGCAGGTCGACGAGCAGCCCTTCCCTCGCCATTTTGGAAAGACTGAACGTAGGATGACCGGAAGCAGGCTCCAGGTACGCTCCCGTACGTCCGCGGAACTGCACAATTTCCATCTGGTCGTTTACTACGATGCTGGCCGGAACGAAGCGATTGACCAGCACACGCTCGACCTCTTTTTCAATATTGAGACTTTCGGCTGGAGGAGGAATCGCACGCGAAGGCTCGGAGCGCCGAATCGAGTACTCGCTTCCCGTGAAATACGTGATGAGACGGGTCGCGCTACGCTTCTTCTGATAGATCTTGTTCTTCTTGTCGATGAGCAGGAAGTGATCTGAGAACATCCCAAGGCTCTCTGAGCCGCCGAGCATCAGGAAGCCATCAGGTTTGAGCGCATAGTGCAGAGTCGGTACGACGCGCTTCTGCAGTTCCGGCCCAAGGTAGATCAACAGATTCCGGCAGGTGATCAGGTCGAGGTTGGAAAAGGGCGGATCCTTGGCAACGTTCTGTCGAGCGAATACGCACATCTCGCGGATCGACTTGTTGATCTGGAAGCCACCGTCGAGGCGAATGAAGAAACGCGACAACCTTTCCGGGGAGATTTCGGCGACCGACGATTCGGTGAAGAGCCCAACGCGCGCACGGTCAAGCGCCGATTCACTGATATCGGTTCCGAAAATCTGAACCGCCTTGGTTGAAAAGGACGCGTGTCCAACTGTGCGGGCCTTGTCCCAGAGGAACTCCAGCAGGCAAATGGCGATCGAATAAACTTCTTCGCCGGTGGAACAACCCGGCACCCATATCCGGATAGGCCTGTCTTCCACCTTGTGTGCCTGAAATAGCGAAGGGAACACGCGTTCCGTCAGCGCGTCGTACGCTTCTTTGTCGCGGAAGAATCCGGTCACATGGATCAGGATGTCGCGGTAGAGTTCTTCGAGTTCGGATGGATGCTCCCGCACATAGCGCACATACTCTTTTAGATTGTCCAGGCGATGCACCACCATGCGCCGCCGTATTCGGCGTTGCAGGGTGGTCTGCTTATAGAGGCCGAAATCGACCCCGGAAGCGTCGCGGACACGACTCAGGAGTTCGGTCAGGTCGCTGTTGCTTCCGAGACTCAGTTCCGGCTCAACCTTTGTCTTCTTCTCCGAGATATAGGGATGGCGACCAATCCGGGCAACTTCCCGGGCAATGTCCTTGGGAGGAAGCACGAAGTCGATGCAACCAGCGCTAATGGCGCTGCGCGGCATGCTGTTAAACTTTGCCGACTCCTCGTCCTGGGCGAAGGTAATTCCTCCACCTGCCTTGATCGCGCGGCAACCTTCCGTGCCGTCGGAAGCGGTTCCGGAAAGTATCACACCGATGGCTTGATTGCCTCGTTCATCCGAGAGGGACTCGAAAAATTGATCGATCGGCAGATGCTGCCCACGAACCAGCATTCGCGCGCCCAGTCGAAGCTCGTCGTCGTGCAGCGAGATCGATGCATTCGCGGGGATGACGTAAATTCGGTCGGGAGTTACTTTCATCCCGTCTGTGACTTCAACTACCGGAATCTTGGTGGAGCGGGCAAGGATCTCGCTCAACACACTGGTGTGCGTGGGATCAAGATGCTGAACCAGAACAAAGGCCATGCCCGTATCCTCGGGCAGATGCTTGAGCATTTCCGCAAACGCTTCGAACCCGCCGGCGGAAGCTCCAACGCCGACAATCGGAAATGAAATGCGTGAGGGCGCGGCTTGCGAGGTCCTACGCGTAGCCGCAGGCCTCCTCGCATGAGATTTCTTCTGAGATATCCGCTTTTTCTTCATGAGCGCAACTAGCGTAGGTCAAATGCGTAGGTCACAATGCCACTTTCTTGAATGTGGCAATCCTAGTCCGCGCATCGAGACAGCGTCAACGACGGGACGATAAGGTGCTAGTTCTACGGAGCCGCGGAAATCCACCAGAGGACGCGGCCCACGATACGCCAGCCGCTCGCCTTGTTCAGAATGGCCGGGCTATGTTGACGGTTTTCACCTTCGAGCACGTCGATCTCTTCATAGCGCCGGAGTCGAGAAACGCACAGCCCCTTCTTCTCATTCGCCGCGACTACGATCTTGTCGTAGAGGTTGTCCCGATCGGTCTGGAACGAATCAATAGCCAGAATGTCGCCGTCGCGAATCAGAGGCTCCATGGAGTGGCCGCGAACCCGCAGCAAGCTGGTGTAGGAAGGATTGGGGCACCAGTTCACTGGAGCTCCAATGACTTCTGAAGACGGGATAGTCCTTAAACTGCTGCGACGATCTCCCTGCACACCGTGAGTACCGATGGTCGCTTTGAGAAACGGGAGTCTCACCATTCCAGCTTTGTGAGGTTGCGCAGTGGCACCTGCGTGAGCTTTGTCCAGGAGTTCCTCAGGCGGCCTGCGAAACCGGGAACCGCCGAGCGACTCGACCATTTTCGAGGCCCGAATGCCGGCCATTTCCCAGAAGAACCATGCCTCACCTTTATTGCCCAGATTGCCGAGCTGAATAAAATGTTCCGCCGAGGGCTTCAGCAGGCTGCGTTCCCAGCGGGACACGGTCATGGCGGAGCACTCCATCCGTCGGGCCAACTCCGCCTGGTTAATTCCAAGCCGGTCGCGAAGTGCGGTGATCTGGCCAGCCCACTCTTGAGAATTCGTACTTTTGGATTTTTTCTTCACAAGTCGCCCCAATCATACAGATGCGCGAACTGGAGCACCAGCAATTCGGAGATTGCGATCTTTGAAAATCACAGGTATCGCGCCCGGCCACCTCGTTACCAACCCGACGCGCGAGGTTGCTGTAACACTATGGTTATCCTAAAGAATGCCTTCGTCAATGGCCAAAAACACAGCGCAATTCCGAGCGATTGTGACACGCACCCACCGTCAGGACGCTCCTCCGCCAGTGCCGAATCCGGCACACCAGTTGAAAATCCGTGAACTGCCGTAATCACTCACAGCTCCTCCATTTCTGCGGAACGGCTCCGTTCTTCGCTGTATTGCGATGCGCCAGTCATGAGTCTAGTTCTGTGATTGAGCACGAAAAATCCATCGTGGAGTGAGCCATGAAGTTCATGTCAGCAAATCTGGAAAGTCTCCGAGAGTTATACGTCAATCAACTGCAACATTTGCATTCCGCAGAGACCCAGATCACGAATGCGCTACCCAAAATGATTGAAAAAGCGTCCGACTCACAATTGAAGCGTGCTTTGGACACACATCTTCAAGAAACAAAAGGACACGTAGCTCGTCTGGAACAAATCCTGCGCAGCGAAGAGGGCGACGTCGAATCCAAGAAAAACAAAGGCATCGCCGCCCTGATCACTGAAGGAGAAGACCTAATCAAAGACGCATCGGACGATTCCGTTCGCGACGCAGGCATCATCGCTGCCGCCCAACGCGTGGAGCACTACGAAATGGCGTCCTACGGTACGGTGCGGACTTTTGCGGAGATTCTGGGTTTGACGGAACAGGCAAACCTGCTCGAGAAAACGCTCGAAGAGGAGAAACACGCGGACGCCTTGCTGACGCAGATTGCCGACACAGCCAACACGATGGCTGATAAAGCGGCATAGTCGGCAGAGAAAGCTCTATGGATGTGAAAGCGGACGGGCCGTAAAGGCTCTTCCGCTTTCTTGGAATCAGTCCCCGGCAGAAGCTACCGGCACATGTTCTTCCGCGTGAGAACGCGCGATTGGGATGACGGAGGTGAATTTGAGAATTCCGTCTTCCATGCGGCCAAATTTCATCGTCAACATATCCAGGATGTAGTTCTGCTTGATGAGCCACGGTTTTCGGCCAGACTGCTTCGGCAGGCTCGCGCTGGCGCGGACCACGTAGCCAGAGTTGAGATCGAGCAGCGGGCGGGTCGGCATCGTGGACGTGTCGCAGACCGGCATGCAGGTGCGGTAACGCCGCCGACTCATATGGTTGAGCACACGGCAGACAAATGTAGAAGCTAAATCGGCCCGCAGAGTCCACGAATTGTTCGTGTACCCGATGCAGAAGGCAAAGTTCGGAACATTGCTCAGCATTGTGCCTTTGTAGATAAATGCATCGGCGGGAGTCAGCGGTTTGCAATCGATCACGAGCTGCACGCCGCCGAGCGCCAACATTTGCAGGCCGGTTGCCGAAACGATGATGTCTGCTTCGAGTTCCTGTCCTGATTGGAGCCGGATACCGTGTTCCGTAAGAGTGTCGATCTGATCCGTGACGACGGAGGCGCGTCCCGCACTGATCGAGTTGTAGAGGTCCGAGTCCGGGATAAGGCAAAGGCGCTGATCCCAGGGCTGGTATCGTGGACTGAAATGTTTCTCAACGTCGTATCCATCGGGAAGGCTCTTTGCTGCTTCCTGCTTGAGCATACGGCGGGTATAGTCTGGCGCCCGCCGGGCCATCTGGTAGATCCCCATGCTGATCAGGATGTTCTTCCAGCGAATTGTGCGGTGGGCCGTCTTTGCAGGAAGCAGTTTGCGCAGAAGATTGGCAATCGGATCGTGATTGGGCAGGTTCAGGATGTAGGTGGGCGAGCGCTGGAGCATTGTGACGTGCGCCGCACTCTCGGCCATGGCAGGAACCAGCGTGACTGCGGTGGCTCCGCTTCCAACAACAACCACTTTCTTTCCGGCATAGGCGAGGTCCTCAGGCCAATGCTGCGGATGAACAAATCGTCCCTGAAAGCGGTCGATCCCAGGGAATGCTGGCTCGTAACCGGCTTCGTAGCGGTAATAGCCGGTGCATCCGTACAAGAAGTCACAGGTGTAACGGAACGTCTCGCCACCGGGACCAATCGTCTCCACCGTCCAACGGGCGTCTTCGGGCGACCAGGATGCGCACCGCACTCTTTGCTGGAAACGGATGTGCTGATCCACGCCTGATTCACGTGCTGTGTCACGCACATATTTCAGGATCGACGGGCCGTCGGCAATCGCTTTTGCTTCCTTCCATGCGCGGAACGGATATCCCAGCGTGAACATGTCCGAGTCCGAGCGGATGCCGGGATAGCGGAAGAGATCCCAGGTGCCTCCGATTTCAGAACGCGCCTCCAGAATGACGTAGCTTTTTTCGGAACAGCGCTCTTGCAAGCGGTATCCGGCCCCGATGCCGGACAATCCGGCTCCAATGATCACTACGTCGTAGTGTTCCGCGGACATGTGCGAACCTTCCCTGAACTTGGGCCAAGACTGCGCGGTATTGTACGCCGGAAGGTAACAGTTGCGACACTGAAACGAAGATGAGTTAGCGATCTCGACAGGATCACAGCCCGCACCTCCACAGCGTGGTAGATTTGCCGCATGCGGGCGGAGATCGAGCGAGCGGTGCAACTGCTGCGACGCGGAGACAAAACATCTTTGGAGGAAGCGCTGAGCCTGCTTCAGGACACCGTGTTTTCGTTCAGCATGCGAGTTTGTGGACACCGCGAAGACGCCGAAGACACGATGCAGGACGTTCTGCTGAAGTCCGTTCCGTACCTGCCCGAGTTTGACAGTCCAAAAGCTCTTGGAGTCTGGCTTTATAAGGTGGCGAAGAACCGCTGCCTGATGACCCGGCGCAAAAGCAAGTTCGCTCCCACGCAGGAACTCTCTCTCGACGACCTCATGCCGGACCGCATGGAACTGGAGCACCTTACTGCCGACGGTAGGGTTAATCCCGAGGCTTTCGCCATCCGTAGCGAGCAAGCCGGACGCTTACGGGAGGCCATCCAGAAACTGCCTCCGCAGTACCGCATCGTCCTAGTCATGCGGGACATGGAAGGCTTAACCGACGACGAGGTCGCCGAGATCACCGGGCTTCGTCCCGGCACCGTCCGCGTTCGCGTACACCGGGCACGGCTGTTTGTTCGAAAAGAACTGATGAAGCTCTGGAAGCCTCCTGTGTTCAGTCGAGCGGCCGCAACAACATCGAGCAAGGAACTTCCGCGCCCGGCACGGTGTAAAGCGATGTTCGCCGAACTGTCGAACTATTTGGACGAAAAGCTCGACGATTCCATGTGTGCCAAACTCGAACGGCATATCGACGGGTGCGAACCCTGCAAAGCGTTTCTTGCGACTTTGGAGGCGACCATCACGGAATGCCGCAAGGCGCCGCCGGAATGTTCGAAGCGGACCGATTCGGCGCGGTTTCGCGAGCAACTCGTCCAGGAATACAAGCGGGCGGTCGGCGCTATCCGACGGACCGTCTAACCGTTAGATCTTCTCCGAATCCTCAATAAAAAAGTCTGTAACAACGGTCCCAATCACTGCATTTATTCGTGTCCTGAGGAACGATAAGCTGAGAGGGAAATCATGATTTCGGCACAAATCCAACTTACTCAAGCATTTAAGCAGCAAAGACAGTTCGTAGCGCAGACCGGCAGCGGACACCACCTGGTGATGGACGACACCGCCGGCGGCACAGGAGCAAAGCCCATCGAACTGGTTGCGGTCGCGCTAGCAGGATGCACTGCGTTCGACGTTATCACCGTGTTGCGCCAGAAGTATCATCAGAAAGTGACCGGATACGAAGTGCGAGTCGAGGCGGATCAGGCCGAACGTCCGCCCCAGGTATTCACCGACGTGCGTATTCATCACGTGGTCACTGGGATCGGGATCGACGAGGCTGCACTCGAAGAAGCAATCAAGCTGTCCGAAGAGAAGTATTGCTCGGTAGGGGCGATGGTGCAGAAGACCGCAATGCTACACACAACGCACGAAGTTGTGGAAGAAACGACTCCATGGATGCAGCCGGTAGACGTGGCTGAGGTCGTGCGATAGCACGAGAGTCATTTGCCCGTTGGCATTGAGTGGAAGAGGATTGGTACTTGTTCACAGATTCGTCGGGCCGAATCTGGTTCAGTCGGACTTCAGCAACTGGTATCCGATGATGACTTTTCTTCGTAAACTAGGTGTTGGAATCAGGAGACGGTAAAACATGCCTGAATGGATGTGGCTGGTTCTATTAGTTGTGGCGTACGTGATCCTGACGCAATGGCTCCTTCCGAAGCTGGGCGTCCCGACGTGAAGAACTGCGGGCTGCGCCGAGGATCGGCGCGCTAATGTGGACAGTCAGAACGAGACACAGGAAAAGAAGTTGTAATTGTGCAGGTATTTCTAATCTGCCCCCGTAATTCCAGGCCAATCATCGGTCCGAAATGGCGACGCGGGTAGCCCATCCTGATTGAAGAGATTGCACGTCGGACTATCGCCCCACGCGTAGCGCACGGCAACCGGTGATGTGACATCCTTGCTGCTGATCACAACCGCATTTCCATCGATGCGAGCGTCGGCCCAGTGAAACTTGTGATCGGCCCCCGCAACTGCAAAGCCTTGAAGAACTGAACTTCCCTGGGCAATGAGTCCGCGGCCAATGTGTGTAAACTGCAGCCGCGCTTCGCTGCCACGAATCTCCAAGGACTTGTAAAGCGGCCCCGAATACTCCATTGGCTGTTTGTAAGTCGTTCCCAGGGCCCACCACGCAAGCCTCTCTCCGACTTCCTTTTTCCGATGAGGATGCAGATCCTTGGGATCTCCGACATCGATCGTCACGGCGATTCCGGTATGCGGCACACTTTCTGCGGTCATCAATTCGGCCTCACGCAACTCAGCCCACGCCGATTCGCTCGGTTCCTCAGGAACTGCGCCGTGGTTCGGCAATTGAACAATCAGGAAGTCAAGGTCCTGGTGAAACGCGGCGCGCCAGTTCTCGATCATGGCCGGAAGAAGCGCACGATATTGATGAGCCTTGAGCGCGTTGCTCTCTCCCTGGTACCACAATGCGCCACGAAACTGATATTGCAGCAGCGGAGTGATCATCCCTTCGTAAAGAGAAGACGCTGGAATTGGCGGATACTCAAGAGAGGTTAAGCATTCGAAGGAGAACCCCGTCTGAGAATCCGGCGTGAAGTCCTTCACCACGCCCCAGCCATCCTGGCGAAGATCACGAAACAATACAGTGACGGGCCGCCATTCTTCAGTCGCTTTCAAAACCGGTGTGGCGTAGTCGTCGTAGTCGCTGATCGTGGGCTGCTTGGAACGAAAGCGGAACGATCCGTTCCCACGGACCCAGAACCGAATGCCTGCGTAAGCGCTCAAGTTTTCAGGCGCCCCATCTGCCAGATAGCGAGCCGACAGAATCGCGTCATCGGTGCCGTCCAGCTTTCCCGACACCCTCGCTGCAAATCCGCTCGCGCCCTTCCCGGGAGAGACCAGATCAAAACTGCTATCTCCCGCGTCTCCCCATGAGTAATTGAAGGACCCGCCACTCGTAAGGTTTGGAGTTTCATTATCGAAATTTGCCAGTGGTTTCGCTGCAGAGTTGTGGTCCGCGGGAATCAATTCCAAGTCGTCGAACTCCAACCGAAACGCAAGAGTGCTATCGGCAAAATTCTTTTGTTGGGGCGTCAACTGATCGAACTCGCTGACGATCGATCGAAACGCGGGCTTGGACCTCAACGTTTCCGGGCTCATCCAGAGTTCGATGGCGGTTCCGGGCCACGCACTCTCCACTACGCCGACTGGAACCTGCAAACGCCGGTGGATCTCGCGCGCGAAGAAATAGGCGACTGCCGAAAAGCTTTTTGCGGTGTCCGGTGTGCAGATCTCCCAGTGTGCGGGCCGAGTGTTTTCCTGAGAAGTTAGCGCGATCCTGCGCGGCACGGTAAACAAGCGAATCTGCGAAAAGTCTGCAGCGGAGACTTCGGTTTTAGAATTCTCTACTCCGTCCAAAGAGAACGACATATTGGACTGCCCCGACGCAATCCACACTTCGCCAATCATCACGTCCTTGAGAACGATCTCCTTCTTGCCCCGGACTGTGAGCGTAAATGGCCCGCCAGCCGTCATCGCCGGAAGCTGCTCAGTCCACGCGCCGTTGCGATCGGCAACGGATGCCGCGCTTTCGCCGGCGAAGGTAACCGATATCTGCTCACCTGAGTCCGCTTTACCCCATATCCGGATCTCACGGCCCTGTTGCAGCACCATGTGATCGCTGAATAGCGTGGGCAACGTGGGATCGGCGAGACAGGACTGACCGAGGGAGAACAACAAAATCGCGGCAAGAGTGTTCGCGAAAATTGTCAGGAAACAGGAGACAGCCTTAGATTTCATGCGATTGGAAATATACGCGATCCATCCGCCGAACTCACTTGGAACATTGCCCGGACTCGATTGCACCCTCGTTCCGTTCCCGCACATCGCGGCCCCGTACCCACAAATCCTTCCCGCCAGCGCCTGGGGACATTCAAGCGCTAACTTCAGTACGAGTGATCCACGGATAAGAGCGCGCGCCAACTTGCCTCCGTTTATATCATTGCTGATATCACCTTGGCGTTAGTGAGCCGAATCACGTTGAACCGTGACACGGGTCGCTGACGCAGCTGCTCGCTGAGATCAGCATTGCGCCCAAGAGGTTGCGGTATGGCATTTCGCCAAATGCAATCCGGCATTTCGCTGGATCCCCACCAGGTTCATCAGGCTCCTACGACCCCGCCTTCAAGAAGTGTACTTATTCTTCATGGGACCGAAAGGGCTGCCCGATTCGACCTACCAGCCAGACGGACATTTGGCGCAAACCCTCTGCACCCCGGCGCTCCAAGGCAGCGTCGTTCGTAAGCGCGGGAGGACTCTGCAATGAGCGTGAAGGATTGGTCAATGTCGACGGTTGAATATGGCCGCAAGCTCGTGCAATCAACTGTTAACGGTGTGCGAGCCGGAGAAGAGCGGTTTCGCGAGGACGGACAACTGGCCCCCTACCTTGAGAGGAGTGCCAAACAGTCTTTCGGAGCGGCTGTCGTTGGAGTTGTAGTCGGCGCCTGCATTGGATACCACGGGAACGAACGCCGCAGTGTCGGAAGACTGGTGGTGGGCGGAATTCTCGGCGGATTCATCGGGTTCGGCGCTGGACTGCTCTGGGAGACTCGAGATCTGACGGCAAGTGTGGGATCCGACGTTCGGAAGAACGTGCAACTCGCTCGAGACGAACACTGGCTCCGGCGGCATCCCATCGACTACGCATAGGTGCGGTGCGCCTGATTTCAAGCGCATCGCTGCTGACTCCCGCCAAAACTATTGTCCAGTATCCGGCGCCGCCGGTCAGGGCATTGAATTCCCCTGCATTCGCCGACAGCCGGATTGACTCTGGCGTGCCACTTCGTCTGCGTTTCAAATTGACTTCGCGTCTCGAGGTAAGGTCATGGTGGATACCATCTCCGCCATTTCAACCGCGACTTCTTCGCTTCCACTAAGGGAATTGATCCTTAGCGTCAACATCGCAGGCCTCCTCGCCTTTTCTTACGTGATCACCAGGCGGCTGCAGCCACTTCTGCGCGCCCAGAGCGATCCGCGTTTTGACAGGCCTCTACGACGGCTGCAAACAGTGGGGAAGTATTGGTTCGGCCAGTGGAGGCATCCGCGTTATAAGTTCGCAGGATTGTTGCACGTGACAATCTTTGCCGGATTTCTCCTTCTTGCGGCACGATCTTTCTCTCTTCTGATCCAGCCCGTCTTCCCGCAATTTGAGATGCCGGTCTTGTCCGGACGGATCTACGGCCTCCTCACGGATTACGCGGCGACCGTGGTGTTCGTATGCATGACGATTGCGATCGTGCGGCGCGTCGTGTTCAAACCGGCGCGATACCAAGCCCCCGCCGAATTTGGGAAATGGCGTTCCGTGGACGCGGTAATCCTTCTGGCAGCAATAGCAGTGCTCATGTTGGCGGACAGCCTCGTGGCCGCAACCACCCTCGGTCGAGACCATGGCACTCTGCAACCACTGGCGGCTTACTCATTGCCATGGTTCTTTCGCCAGCTTCTGCAGACGCACACGGCTAACGCACTTGCGCCTATCAATTTCGGCGGCTCTGTTCTCCACGCTGCTACCTTTTACTTCCTACTCTGCTATCGACCATTCGGAATCCAGTTTCACGTCGAGACGTCGCTGTTCAGTATCTACTTTTCAAAACTCGATCGCGGGACGGTCAAGCCGGTCCGATGGGACATCCCCGAGAACAATCTCGATCAGGTCAAATCGTTCGGCGTGAAGACATTTCAAGATTTCACCTGGAAGCACATTCTCGATTTTTATTCGTGTGCGGATTGCGGACGATGCGCCGATCAGTGTCCTGCGTATGCCGCTGGCAGGCCTCTGGCTCCCCGGCTGCTCACGATCAAGGCCCGAGACTATGCGTTCCGCCACTATCCCGTTTTCAGCAAGTTCGATAACGGTCATGCGCTCGTCGGAACCATCTACACCGAAGATGAAGTCTGGTCGTGCACGACCTGCGGTGCTTGCGAAGAAGAATGTCCGTTGCTGGTCGAGTACATCGACAAGATCGTTGACCTCCGCCGTGGACTGATTGATGACGCGAACGTGCCGCAGTCCCTGCAGAAGCCGCTGAAAGCCCTCGAAAGCCGCGGCAATCCCTACGGAAAGCTGGAAAAGAAGCGAGCAGATTGGACGTTGGCCGCTGAGTTCAAGCAGGCATGTCCAGTCAAGATTCTGAACGGGCGCACCCAGGCGGAAACACTCTACTTTGTCGACAGCACCACGTCATATGACGAACGTATGCAAGCGATTGGCCGCGCAAGCGCGCGAATCCTTCAGGCGATCGGCGAAGATTTCGGCATTCTTGGCGCTTCAGAAAAGGACAGCGGACACGAGGTTCGACGATTTGGCGAGGAGACGCTGTTTCTCGCTTTGCGTGACCACAATACCGAAGCAATTCGTGGCGCGGGGGTGAAGAAAATTGTCACTTCGGATCCGCATGCATTGAATGCGCTGAAACACGACTACAACGACCTGCCGCCGATTGAACACATTACGCAGGTTGTAGCGCGCGCGGTGAGAGAGCAAGAGATGCGCTTTCGGCCGCTGGCAAACGGTGAACAAGTATTTGCCTATCACGATCCCTGCTATCTGGGACGCCACAACCAAGTCTACGAAGATCCCCGCGCAGTGCTGGATGCAATTCCTGGATTGAAGCGAGTCGAGATGACTCGCTCGAGGGACCGTTCGTTTTGCTGTGGCGGGGGCGGTCTGATGCTCTTTTACGAGCCCCAGGAAGAGCAGCGGATCGGGGTTCTCCGGGTACGCATGGCCGCTGAAGCTGGGGCCAACACGATTGTGACCGCATGCCCGTTCTGTCTTACGAACCTCGAAGATGCGATCAAGACCGCAGGACTCGAAGGCAAGATGACAGCGATTGACTTCGCCGAGCTGGTCGATCAGCAGATGGTTCAGAAGAGGCCGCACAAAGATTCTGAAACGAAATACGAAACCGCAGGCACCGGAGATTGACTATGGAAATTCTTGTTTGTGTGAGGAGAGTTCCGGATACGTCGGAGAACGAGATCGAGCTTGATTCCCAGGGGAAAGACATCGCGCGTGACGAACTCGTTTATTCAATCAATGAACCGGACAACTATGCCGTCGAGGAAGCGCTGCAGATTCGCGACCGTGTCGGGGGAACCGTCACGGTCGCCACGGTCGGAGGCGAAGACGATGAGGAAGTCTTGCGCCGCGAACTAGCGATGGGCGCGAATCGCGCAGTCTTGCTCTCGGACGAGTCGTTCGCGGAAAGCGACGGACGCGGCATTGCGACCATCCTGAAGAACTTTGTGCAGAAAGAAAAGTTCGACCTGATTCTCACCGGAGTTCAGGCCGACGACGGAGCCGCCCAGGTCGGCGGGATGCTTGCTGCCATGCTCGATCTGCCATTTGCCTCGTTGGTGAACTCAATCGAGGTCTGCGGGCAAAAGCTCAAAGTCAGCCGCGAGATCGAGGGCGGGAATAAAGAGGTCAACGAAATCGACCTGCCTTGCGTTCTGTCAATTCAAACTGGCATCAACGAACCACGATACGTCGGGATGCGCGGCATACGACAGGTGGCGTCCGTGCCGATTGCGACGCTCGGCGCCTCCGAACTCGCTACGAACAGCAACTCCGTGGGACGGAACGCAGCGAAAGTAGTGCGCATCGACTACTTCATCCCCGCCCAGGGCAAAGGCGCAGAGATATTGCGTGGCAGCCGCGAGGAGAATGCCGACAAAGTTGCAGAGTTGATTGCGGCGAGAGGAGGTCTCCGATGAATCGCATATTTGCTTATATCGTGCAACGAGCGGGAATGATCGACGACACCGCTGCCGAACTTGCGCAGGCAGCCAGGAAGATTGATGCCAGCCAGACGCCCATCGCCGTCGTGACCGGCTCGGGAACTGCGCTGGACATGGCTTGTGATTCGTTACGGTCCTTCTTTGGTGAAGTCTGGAAGATCTCCCATGAAGCGCTTGCGTATCCGAATGCGGAGTTGGTCCGGCAGGCTCTGGTCCGCCTGCTGCCGGAGAAAAGCATCGTGCTCATCTCCCACGATCACTTCGGGATTGATCTTGCGCCCGGCCTCTCGATCAAATTGGATTGCCCGTTCTTGTCGGACCTTGTGTCCATCGATCAGGTTTCGGAAAACTCCATCAAGTTCGTCCGCCAGGAATTCGGCGGGCAAGTCAGCGCGCATTACGTTTGCGACCTGACCTCGGGTGCGGTGATCAACGTCCGGCCCGGCGCGTTTCGAGCGGCCCCAGACAGCGCCCTCAGCGGAATCATCGTCGACAAGTCCGACGGACTTGGATCTCTCGCCGCCAAGCGTCGCTATGTCGAAACCATTGTCGCTGAGACCGGTGACGTCGACATTACGAAGCACGCCGTGCTTGTTTCAGTGGGACGAGGCATTCAGGAGAAGGACAACGTCACTATAGCCGAAGATCTTGCCGAAGCCTTGGGCGCGGCTGTGAGTTGTTCGCGCCCTGTCGTCGACGCCAAGTGGATGGGAAAGAGCCGCCAGGTTGGTTCCTCTGGCAAGACGGTGAAACCAAAAGTGTACCTGGCCTGCGGCATCAGCGGCGCCTTTCAACATCTTGCCGGGATCAAGGGGAAGCCGTTCCTCATTGCGATCAACAAAAACGCGAAGGCTCCCATCTTCCAGGTGGCAGATATCGGCATCGTTGATGATCTGCTCGAGTTTCTTCCGGAACTAACCAGCAAAGTCCGCGAACTGCGCGGCGCCGTTGCCAAGTGAGGTAGCTCATGCTTGCCCAGAAGACTCTGAAATTAAGTCTGAAGTCGTTGAAGGAATTCGCAAAGAAACGTCTGCCGGATGAAACCCTGATCGAACTCGACGAGCGCGATGAATGCCCCCTCGAAGTCGTCCGTGACATGTGCAGTCCTGACAAGTTGGGAATTCAACTTCTATTTATTCCCGAAGAATACGGCGGCATGGGCGGCGGCACATTCGACGTCTATTGCGTGTGCGAAGAGATGGCACGCATCGACTTGGGTGTCGCAACCTCAGTGTTGGCTACATTTCTGGGCAGCGATCCGATTACGGTTGGAGCAACTCCGGACCAGAAGAAGCTGTGGCTGAGTCGAATTGCAGACGAAGGTTTGTTATTCGCTTACGGCGCTACCGAGCCAGATGCTGGCAGCGATCTTGGAGCGTTGCGCACGACGGCGGATCCGGTGCTTGTAGACGGAAAAGTCGTCGGATACAAAATCAATGGTAACAAGCAATGGATTAGCAACGGCGGCATTGCGGCGGCCTACACGGTGCTCGCCAACACTCCGAGCGGTCCAAGCTGGTTTGTTGTCGAGAGCGGAGCGAAAGGGTTCACGCATGATGAACCCGAGAATAAACACGGCATCCGCCTAAGCAATACGGCGGCGCTCGCATTCAACGACGTGTTTGTGGACGCGGACCGGTTGATCGGCGGGGTACCTGGTCAGGGCCTCCTCCAGGCGCAAGCCGTATTCGGATACACGCGCCTGATGGTTGCCGCCTTCGGACTCGGCGCTGGATGGGCCGCCCTCGACCGCGCGATCCCTTATTCCACCAAGCGCATTCAGGCCGGCGGCCCGCTTTCCGAAAAGCAAGGTTACACCCACAAGCTGATCATCCCGCACGTAGCCAAACTGGAAGCGGCACGCGCCATCATCGAGGAAACTGCCGAACGGATCGACGCTGGCGAGGGCAGCTTGAATACGGAAGGCGCTATTGCGAAGTACATGGCGACAGAAGCTGGCAATGGAGCCGCAGATGCGAGTATCCAGGCGCTTGGCGGATATGGCTACACCCACGAATATCTCGTCGAAAAGATCAGCCGCGACGTCCGCATCACCACGATATATGAGGGCACCTCCGAGATCATGGAGATGACCATCAGCCGCGACCGCTGGCAGCTCCACCTGAAAACACGCGGGCAACACTATCACGAACGCGCTCGGGAACTGGAAGCCTTGCATGCCGAACGTCCCAATGTTGGAGCGGATGTAGCGGCGTTGGCGAATCATGCTCTCGCCGAGTTGATGGAGAAAGCCCGCGTAGCACGACTGACGCGCTATCAGCACATCCTGCTGCGCCTAGGAGAGTGGATCGCCTTTGCAGAAAGTGCAGGTTGCCTGGCCCGTCGCGCTGCACGCTCTGCGGAAAATAAATTGCATGAGAAAGCGAACCGGCGCTTTGATACCGCAGCCCTTTCTGCTCTGAGCCGCTTCTTTGCGCGCGAAGCCGCATTGCGGGTTGCGACCGAAGGTCTGCGTTGGTTGACAGGAGCCGGCGGAATCACCGGTACCGAGATGCCCGCCTTTGAGAGGAGTTTGCAGCTATTCGCAGTGCACCGCGCACAAGCGGGCCTGATTTTAGACATGGATTTCATAGCCGACGTTCTGTATGCCCGTGCGGCGAAGCCTGCCGTTGCCGCTTAGGAATTGAAGACGCCTGACTATCAAACGCAGCCTGCCACGGCTGCTGGGAGCGTCATATGGAAGACACTGCGAATCGCGCGATTGCCATCGTTGGATTGGGCGCCATCCTGCCCGATGCGCCGAATGTCCCTGCCTTCTGGGAAAACATCAAGAGCGGCCGCTACAGCATTAGCGAAGTCCAACGCGATCGCTGGGATTCCTCCTTTTATTACGATCCCGATCCTTCAGCGGCTGACAAGTGCTACTCGAAGATCGGTGGATGGGTCCGTGAGTACCCCTGGGAACCCGCGAAGTGGCATCTCGCGATTCCTCCGCGCGTGACCGACGCTATGGATCAGGCGCAGAAGTGGGCAATCGCCGCGACGCGGGAAGCGCTGGAGGACTATGGCTATCCGAAGCGACCCCTCGATACGGATCGAGTGGCAGTGATCCTCGGCAACGCGATGGCGGGTGAAAAGCACTATCAAACTTCATTGCGCGTCAATTTCCCCGAGTATGCGCACGAACTCGAGGAAACTTCCGCATTCGCTGCTCTGCCACAAGAGACCCGACGCTCCATCACTCACGAGATGCGTGAGCGCATCGGTAAGCATCTTCCGCCAGTCACCGAAGACACCATGCCCGGCGAACTGGCCAACTGCATGGCCGGGCGCATCGCGAATATCTATAACTTCCACGGCCCGAACTTTGTGTGCGACGCAGCCTGCGCGTCGGCAATGGCGGCTATGTCTGCGGCGGTGGAAGGACTAATCGCCCACGACTTTGACGCCGTGATCACCGGCGGTATCGACCGCAACATGGGCGCGGCGACCTTCGTCAAGTTCTGCAAGATCGGTGCGCTCTCGTCGACCGGCACACGTCCGTATGCAGAGGGAGCCGATGGCTTCGTGATGGGCGAAGGTGCGGCCATCTTCCTGATGAAACGCCTGCAGGACGCCGAACGTGATGGCGACAAGATCTATGCCGTCCTCCGAGGTATCGGAGCCTCCAGTGACGGCAAGGGAAAAGGAATTACCGCTCCCAATCCAGTGGGACAGAAATTCTGCCTCGAACGGGCATGGCAAAACGCAGGAGTCTCCCCGGACACGGCCACGCTGTTCGAAGGCCACGGTACGTCTACCCGGGTGGGAGACGTAGTCGAAGCGCAGACTCTTGCCGACATGCTCCGCAAGCAGAATCTGCCGGAACACTCGGTTCCGCTGGGCTCAGTCAAGTCGAATATCGGACACCTGAAGGGCGCAGCCGGGGCCGCGGGTCTGCTCAAGGCGACTCTCGCACTTCATAACAAAGTACTCCCTCCGAGTGTGCACTGCGAGCATCCGAGTCCTGACATTGATTTTTCGCACTCTCCTTTATATGTGAACACGAACTTGAAGCCGTGGAACGCGGCGCCCGATCAAGCACGCCGGGCGGGCGTGAGCGCATTCGGCTTCGGCGGGACCAACTTCCATCTCGTGCTCGAAGAACATATCCCCCACAGACTAACCGGCAATGGAAAACGCCCGGCAACCGTCTCGGTGCCCACCCCAAAGGTGCCAAAAGAGGTATTCATGAATACGAAATCGTCTGCCGCTCAACTATCCTCGCCCGCATCCGCAAGCAAGGCGCCATTGCGTGGTGCGGCTCTACTTGGTGCTTCATCGCAGGCTGAATTAATCGAACGATTGAAAGCCTTGATGAACGATGCCAAGTCCGGTCGAACTCCGGCGATCGCTCCGCCCTCCCCCTCGGATTTGCGCGCGCCATTCCGCTTGGCGATCGACTTCGCCGATGCCGCAGAACTCGCGGACAAAGCCGACAAAGCACTCAAAGCGTTCGCAGCAAACCAGGCTGCGTTGTGGAAAGCACTGCGGGCTCAGGGCGTCTTCCGCGGGCAAGGCCCCGCCGGCAAGGTAGCGTTCCTCTATACGGGCCAAGGCTCCCAGTACGTGAACATGCTACGCACCCTGCGCGACTGCGAGCCCATCGTGGCCGACACGTTCGCTGAGGCCGACAGAGTGATGACGCCGTTGCTCGGAAAGCCCCTCACCGACTTCATATTTGTAGATGCGTCCGACACGCGCGCCGTGGCGAAGGCCGAAGACGATCTGCGGCAGACCGCCATTACGCAACCGGCAGTCCTGACGACAGACATTGCCCTCACTCGCATGCTAGCCGCCTACGGAATCGAGCCGGAATTCACCATGGGCCACAGTCTTGGCGAGTATGGCGCGCTGGTGGCGTCGGGCGCGCTCCCATTTGCCGACGCACTTGAGGCCGTGAGCGCCCGAGGACGAGAGATGACCCGTTTCTCCCTCGCCGACAACGGACGAATGGCTGCGGTGGTTGCTCCGCTCCAGGAGATCGAACGAATTCTCAAAACGATCGACGGATATCTCGTCGTGGCCAATATTAATAGTGAACACCAGGCGGTCATCGGTGGATCCAGCGAAGCCATCGAGAAAGCGATCGTTGTTTTCCAAAAAGCTGGATACGAAATCACTCCTCTACCGGTTAGCCACGCATTCCACACCTCCATCGTGGCACCAGCGAGCGAACCTCTGCGGCGCACACTCGAACGTTTGCACTTGCAATCACCGCGCGTGCCGATCGTCGCCAATGTGAATGGCGACTTCTATCCGCACGGCCCGGATGTTGTGCCGGAGATGCTCGACATCCTGGCGAAGCAGGTCGCTTCGCCTGTCCAGTTTGTCAAAGGTCTGAACACGCTCTATACGGCTGGAGCGCGAGTGTTCGCAGAACTCGGTCCCAAGAAGGCCCTGCAAGGATTCGCCGAAGATGTTCTTGGCGCACACGACGACGTGCTGTCACTGTTTACGAACCATCCAAAGTTTGGCGATGTCGTGTCGTTCAATCAGGCTTTGTGTGGACTATATGCCGCGGGACTTGGAAGCGCTAACGCTTCTGTTTCCGAGGTCGCGGCTGACATTGCGACGCCCCCGCAGCGGCTTGCTCCGGTTGCAATAGAGAAGCAAAGACCGTCTCTTTCTCCGGCACCGCACAACGGCGATAACTATGCCGAACTCGGAAAATTCTTTGCCGACGTTCTCGAGCGTGGATGGCAGATATACCAGAGGCGTGAACCTTCCCCGAAACTGGCTCCTGTTGTGATTACAGGCGCGGCGCTCGGACTTCCGGGCACAGAGCACGTCTTTGATGACGGCAACATCACGCGGATTCTTCGTGGCGACCAGTTCATCGACCTTATACCCTCGCGCCTGCGCAAGGCTATGGTCGAAAAACACATCACCCGTCTGGTCAAGAGCGACGAAAGTGGACCTACGTTTGAAACAATCAACGATGTTGGCGACGTGATCAAGCTGGCAGGCCGCGGAGGAGCTTTTGATCTTGAAAAGGAATATGGAATTCCCGCCG